>Ga0316208_1000207_pt1 | contig 81941 bp, 67 predicted proteins | sample 3monopyrite_MG_FD_204944 | JGI IMG/M metagenome (GOLD analysis project Ga0316208, IMG submission 204944) | Microbial mat bacterial communities from mineral coupon in-situ incubated in ocean water Damariscotta River, Maine, United States -... | ecosystem: Environmental > Aquatic > Marine >... | reverse complement strand
ACGAAAAACTGTCTGGTACGACCAGTCGGGCATGAGTTGGTTTCAGAGCGAAGAGGGCGGGCAATCCGACGGCGGCGGAATGGCATTCTGTCTGACCGCGAATCTCCATCGGCGTTAACTGACAGCTACACGATGCCAACAGGGTTACTCGTCGCGTTTCAGGAAATGCTCGAAGAACGAGTAGATAACTTCGTTTGACTCATCGTTCGGTGAGTGGTCGGTGCGGTTGGTCATGGCGACTCGATTCTTGTGGCCGAGGATTCGGTTGATCTCGATTGAGTGGTTCAGCGGTTCCCAACGGTGCGGGCCGTCTTCTGAGCCTCCGGAAACCAGAAACGGTCGAGGAGCCATTAGCGCGTGCAGTTCGTGGAGGTCGTGACCGGCGGCGGTGAGTGTCGGATAGAGGCCTCGCGCCGGGTTGTCGTTCGAAGGGATGCCTCGCTTGCGCCATGGCTTCGGGTGGTAGCCGAGGTACCAGGGTTCCCAATAGTTGACGCTGCCGCGAGCTTCGTCGAACACGATTCCGGGATCAGACCACGCCGCGCAGGCGAACTTGTCGAACAGGCACGAAGCGAACATCGCCCACTTGCCGCCGAAAGAATGTCCGACGATACCGATCCTCGTTGAGTCGACTTCCGGCCGGCTGGCCAGCACGTGCCAGGCATTCGCCGCCGCGCAGCCGAGCATCGACAGTGGAGCCACTGTCGCGTCTTCAATGTTCGGATAATAAAGCGCGTAAGTTCGAGCGGCGCTGGCTTCAGTGGTCCCGATCGAAAGTGTGACGAAACCCCGCCGAGCCAACTGCAAAGCGAAATCACGATTCGGGTTGCCAATTCCGATGGCCGTTTCAGGATCGTAGAACACGGTCACGACGGCCGGGTGAGGGCCATCGCCGTCGGGAATCAGCAGGTAGCCCGTCGTCTTCTCGTTCGGCGTCCACGGAAAACGGACTTGGTGTTGCGTGAAGTTTTCACGACGTTTCGATTCGAGGATCTCGACCTTCGGCTTGGTCATCAGCGGCGGCCATTTTCCGAGCAATCCTTCCCACTCGGAAAGTAACTCCGCACGGCGGCGTTTCCAGTCAGAAGGAGTTCTGACTGTCGTCCCGTCCGCAAACGTCAGCGGTGACGAGTACCGGCCGGTTTTGCCTTGCCATTCTTTTGGCGGAGTGAAATACGGTTTGATCTTCTCCCACGGGCGATCTGCCGTTGCCTGATTCGGTTTTGTTGGCTGATCCTGCGCTGAGACCAGCGAAGCCATCAGCATTACTGGTAAGATGAAAAGTCGTTTCATGGGTAAGCCTCAAAGGTGATGGGTCAAGACGCACCCTACGAAGGTAGACGCGGTCTGAAAACAGATTCGGGCCGCCATGAGTGTTGAGCGGCTTTGCTGTAACAGTCTTGCGTTACTCGTGTTGATGATTCCGGCACCCGGCACTGTAGCTCCAACGGGAGAATTTTCGATGATCCGGACAAACTGTCCGACTGACGACGAGCTGCGAGCGTTTGGCTCGGGGCGGCTGAGCAGCGAAGTGGTCGACAAGGTCGCTCAGCATGTTGAAGAGTGCGCTGATTGCGAGTCTCGGCTCGGTCAGTTTGATGATTCGATGGACGAGTTCGTTGCTGGTCTGCGTGGGTGCGCGACCTCGGCTGAAGACCGGAAGGTACTCTTCCGCTGCCGGCGACATTTACAATTGACGCCGGAATCCGCATCAGCGAATCGGCGTGCGGAATGCTGGTGCGGCTGTGCAGCGAGCATCCCTGGCGAAAGGATGCTCAAAAGTTGACCGACTTCGAACAACGGGCTCTGAAGGCGTTGTCGGAAAGGGCCGCAAGGGGCGAGAGCGATCTGTTTCTCCACGAGTTTCGAGAAGAAGGCGATCGCCAGTGGTTGTACCTGGCGAAAGGTCAGCTCATGAAAAAGAGCTGCATCGATTGTCACAAGAAGCACCCGCAGAGCCCCAGGAAGGACTGGCAGGAAGGCGACCTGGCCGGAGCCCTGGTTCTCGCCCGGCCGCTCGATCAGGACACCATCCGAACCGAAGACGGACTCCGTGGCGCGTTTGTGTTGATGGGTTCCGTTTTTGCCGTGCCGGCAGGAATCGGCATGATCTTTGTCGTGAACAACCGACGCCGTCGTCGATTGGGGCTTGCTTCAAGATGACTCGCGAATCCGCAGACCGGCAACCGAAACGCCGCGCGAGTCTTTCGACTTCGCGCAGTCTGCTGGTGCGCGTTCGCAACGACGAAAACGACGCCTGGACCCGACTGGTCGATCTCTACACGCCGCTGGTCTGCTACTGGTGCCGACAGAACGGTCTCGCCGAGCAGGACCTCCCGGACGTTGCACAGGAAATTTTTCAGGCTGTCGCTCGAAACATCGAACGCTTCCGCGATGACGGACCGAACAGCACGTTTCGGGGCTGGCTTCGAACGGTAACGCGCAGCAAAGTCGCCGACTCGTTTCGCCGAAAAGGCAAAGAACCGGACGCGGCAGGCGGGACCGACGCCCAGTTTCGGTTCAATCAGCTTGTCGATAAGGAGCCCGCTGCTGGCCAGGAAGGCGAGGACACCGCGGGATTGTCCGAGGAGCGTCGTGTGCTCTTCCGCCAGGCCTTGGAACTCATTCAGCGAGACTTCGAAGAACGCACCTGGAACGCCTTCTGGAAAGTCGCCGTTGAAGGCCGACCAACCGCCGACGTCGCCGAGGAACTCAACATGAAACCCGGAACCGTCCGCGTCTCCCGCTGCCGAGTGCTCTCGAAACTGCGAGAAGAATTCGGCGATCTGATCGTAAGCGACGATCAAGAGTGAGTTAATTACCCGGTCGATTCACACGAGCAAGTGTTCCAGGACCACTGTCAGAATGGTCACTCAACTTAATGACGACTTCAGACTGGTTGGGCGAAACGGTGGTGAGAATTGTTGTTGTTGATGCGGCCAGAATCGCCTCGGAGACGTGCTTCGGCAAACTATTCGAATTCTGCTCAGGTTGCGTTGCTAAAATCTGGACTCGGTAGCTCCCAGGGAGGAGGTCCCCTGACCGTGTGTAAATGACGAAACGACCGTCTTTGTCTGAGTGTCCTGCCGCGCGTTGTCCCGTTTCGTTGCTGGCGAGTGTCACGATGACTCCCTCAACGGGGAGCGACGAGAATGTGATTCGACCGGAAAGTGCTCTGTGCGATCTCGCTTCCAACACATGCGAGATACCAAATCCTGCAAGGACGATGACGACGCCTGCCAACACCATGCGAAGATTCAATGTTCTGACAGCCGGAAGTCTCACACTGACGATTTGAAAGATGATCAACGGGACCATTGCCAGGAATCGGGAGATTCTTGATGGGCCATGGTTTACACGGTCGGACGGCGTGTGTTTTCTGCGCGGTTCGGTGAGGGAAGCTGCGACTTGATCGGTTTCAGCTTTGTCGGTGCCATCGACAAGTTTGGCATCGACCGACGAGTTATCGGATGGCAACGCGAAGCCGTGATCAACGCATGTCTGCCAATGATCATCGTTCTCTGACCGGATCGGCGATTCGTCTGTTAGTGTCCCGGTATTGACGAGCTGTTGAACTGCATCAGCAGGAATTGGGCCAGTTTCGAGTCCGGCGTGAATGATGAAGAACTGCCGAACCGGTGCCGCATGAGAGTCCACTGGTCTGTGCACTTCGGGTTGTTTGAAAGTTACTTGTGATTTGGGTTTCGGAGCTTCAACGCAAGTCACGGTTCTTTCTGACTCGAACGTTTCCAAAATGGCCTGCTCGGGAAGCCGCAGAACCGTCGGCCCTTCGATGGGTGGCTTGCCGAGTCGGTCGCTGCCACGAATAACGCTCGCAATGTTACTGACTTCGGGCGTCGTGTCGTGCAGTGCGCTGGCTGCGTGCGGCCGCATTACCGGCACAAGAATTCTCATTCCATCAAGCGTCGTCAGTCGCAGGTGGCATGACCCGAAACCAACTTCGTCGTCTATGTTGATGATTCCTTCCCTGATTTCTGTACCTCTCAGGGTGATCGGCTCATTATCAAGAGCAGAAACGCGGACTTCTGATTCCAGGATGGTGAGTTCACCATGGACTTCAGCAACGTTTTCGCCTCGCAGGCAAATGTCGACTTTCCATGCCTGGCTGCCAACAAAAAGACTCGGTCGATTAAGACGGTAGATAACTGATTCGACACTCTCTTCGGTTAGAACTGTGGGGCGAGGCTGACAGTAGGGTGAGGTGGAGTGCGCGAGCGCGGGTGTTTGCGATGGAACTTTGAGCGCAACTTGATCCGCCGTTCGATCAATGGAAGTTCCATCGCTACTCACAGACTCTGACATCGTCTGGCCCACTCACGTCGCCGATTAGTAATCGCCATCTCTGAAGACATAGCGGTCGTGGCGATCAGCGAGCGACATCAGAATCTGAAAATTGATCGCTTCCTTGAGCTGTGTCACCCGTCCATCAGCGAAGAGCGTGTTTGCAATTCCCGCATGTGCTGACGTCAGCGGCTTGTGAACTCCGCCGGAACCCACTCCTGGGACAGCCGCCAGGCTGTGAGTGCCTGAATAGTTAATGCCATGCGCAAGTGTCGTAATGTTGAATGACCAATGCTGGCAGGACCCCTGAGGGTCAGTGTTCGGACCACACGAAAAGCCATCGATCACTGGGCGTTCCATTGTCGTGCCCGCCCATCCGCCCCCGCCGTGGCTGCTGCGGAAATGTTGTTCGCCGCGCTCCAGGTATTGATTGCCATTGCTGTCAACGAAATAGGCCTCACCGAGTGACTGCTCGCCGACCGCGATTGTTGCCGACAAGCCATCCTCCACATCAAGTACTCTCACGGACTCATTCTGCAGGAGAATCCCGTCGGCACTGCGTCTCGTCTCGCAGTTTGTCCACAAAGCTGGTGGACAATTGCTAATTGGCACGAGTTCATTTTTCGGACTGGTTGCCGGGCCAGAGATACCCACATACGTCGGATTCATGACTTGAAAAGTAACGCCATTCATGTCGGTGACCTGCGTAAATCTCGATAGCGTTGACGATGGGCATGAGTATGTTTCTAGAAAGATGCGGTCGAGTGCCTGCGGGTTTCTCGGATTGGAGTTGATGCCACCCGCGCCCTCTCCTGCAGTGAAATCGAGCCGGCGGTACGTTGTCATCTGGTCCATCCAGGGCAGAAGCGCGACGAAAAACGATGATCCACGTGACTGACTGCCGTTTCTCGTGATGGCCCCCACACCTGCCTCACCGCCATATGTCGCTCCGATCGGAAATGTACCATGGCTATTATGGTATTCGTGCATCGCCAGTCCCAACTGCTTGAGATTGTTGATGCACTGAGTTCGCCTCGCGGCCTCGCGAGCATTCTGCACTGCCGGTAGCAGTAATGCTGCCAGGACAGAAATGATCGCTATCACTACGAGCATTTCTATCAGCGTGAACCCGCGCCGTTGTCGCGGTCGATCGAGTTTTGTCATCGTTGCTGGCCCTGCTTCTATTGGGTACAGATTCCACATGTCGTGAGTGATGGACGCGTACTCCAAGCGTGGTTAGCCATCACGGTCTTATATTTGTAAGGAAACGCAAGCTGACAAATCACATCAACGACGATTTTTCGGATTTTCTCTATTATTCGGATTGACGCTTTCGGAATCCGAAAGGTCACGATTCGTGTTACGTCGATTTGCCTGCTATCTGCGTTTTGCACAGGCTGCCTGGAATGCCTGAGCTAAGTCGAGATTCGAACGTCGCAATGCCTGAAGTGCAGTTGGGGGAGTCAATCGTTGACAGTGGTCGAAACTTTGAGTTTGAGTTTCAGCTCGGCGACTCCGATGCTGGCATAGACCGACGCGCCGTCGCGGCGTTTCCGGCCTTCTGCGTCGATGTAGTCCCGTTGCCAGTCGCGGGCTGAGTAGTACATCAGCAATCGGTCGCCGACGGGGACGATGCACGGAGTTGACGTGTAGCGGCTGTCGAATCGCTCTTTTCCTTCCGCCGCCGGGAAGGCCAGGCGGGTGTGGTCGACGTCCCAATTCGTGCCGTCCGCCGACTTCGCACAGAAGAGTTCGAACGTGCCGCCGTCTCGGTGGCAGCCGTGCCACATGTACCACGCATTGCCTTCGCGAATGACGAATGGATAGACGACGCTGTTCGCGCCGGCTCGTGGTTGAAGGACGGGTTTCGGGCCACGCGTCCACCGCAGGCCGTCGGTCGAACGGAATTCGTAAATGTTCGCGTAGAGGCCACCGTCGATCAGCTTGTGGTCCGGTCGCGAGCCCATCCACATGCGGTAATTGTTGGCCGAGATCTGCGTCACGCTGGGTGATCGCCCGCATGGGTACAGCGCCTGCGGGTCAACCTTCCAGTGAATGCCGTCAGCGCTGGTGGCGTGCCCGAGTCGCTGGTCATTTCCGATGATCTTGTTTTTCGCATCTCGTGAGACGCCGTCGCCCGATACGAACCACATTCGAAACCGGTTTGTCGCCGCATCGTGTTTCACAAACGGCGTCTGAATGGGAGTTCCCCAGGGGACATCGTCACCCGTCAGTACGGGGTTGTCGGGATGCTCGCGCCACTGAATTCCGTCGTCCGACTCGGCGTAGCCCATGACCATGTTGTTGGTCCGCGACGCTTCGGAAGTGCCGAGATACCACATCCTGAATTTGCCGTCGTGATGAATCACGTGGGGCGAGTAACAGACCACCCGGCACCAGCCTTGCTTCGTCGTTCGTGCTGAGAGAATCGGTTCGTCGCGTCGCTGCCACGGTTGAGGCCTCTGGTCGAGCGGCGAAGTATCATCAGCAAACACCGACTGCCCCCACGACAACATCACTGTCAACATCGTCATCGCCAACATCGCCAACATCGCAGCCGGTAAAATCGATTCGCGAATCTTCATGGAAGTCCCTCGTGCCGCACTCAATGTAAGGTCGGCCTGCAACCGATCAATAAACTGTGATACGATCTAAGCTTCTCAGAATCACTCCGGCGACACCAGGTGCCGCCGTTTTTCGCTTAGAAGGGTTTCGAAATGCTGACACTCGCCGGCCGACCTGAACGCGGTAAATCGTTTTGTGATGGGCTTTCCCGACGCAATTTTCTGCAGATCGGTGCTCTGGGTGGAGCCGGACTGACGTTGCCCGGACTGCTTCGAGCCGAGGCGGCCGCCGGAAAAGGCAGTTCGAACAAGTCGGTTATTATGATTTACCTGGTCGGAGGCCCTCCGCATCAGGATATGTTCGACCTGAAACCGAACGCTCCGAAAGAAGTCGCGGGCCCCTGGCAGCCGATCGCGACCAACGTGCCGGGCATGGAGATTTGCGAAGCGTTTCCGAAGCTCGCCGGGATGGCGGACAAGCTGGTGACAATCCGCTCGATCGTTGGCTCGCAGTCCGGCCACGATGCCATTCAGGTTTTCAACGGACACAACCCACGGAAGCCCAAACCGAACGGCGGCTGGCCTCAGTTCGGATCAGCGGTCGCCAAAGTTCAGGGTGCGACCGGCGCGGAATCACCACCCTTCGTCAGCCTCTGCTACCAGACCACCCACGGTCCGTACAACGAACCTGGTCCCGGATTTCTGGGAGCCTCGTATTCGCCGTTCCGCCCGATGGGACCGACGAAGGACGACATGATTCTAAACGGTGTGACTGTCGAACGACTCGGTGATCGGCAGGCGTTGCTGCGAAGCGTCGACACGTTTCGCCGCGACGTCGACACCAGCGGCATGATGAAAGGCATCGACACCTTCACCGGGCAGGCGATGGGACTTCTTACATCCTCGAAACTGGCCGACGCACTGGACCTTTCCAGAGAAGATCCGGAAATCGTCGCCCGCTACGGAACCGGAGACCCGGTCAAACGCATCGATTCAAACGGTGCTCCGCGAGTGCCTCAAAGTCTGCTGGTCGCTCGCCGCTTAATTGAAGCCGGCGCGCGCGTCGTCACGTTGAACTATTCGAAGTGGGACTGGCACGGCGGGCTGAACGCCGAGGGCCGAGCGAACAACTCGATCTTCCTCCGCGAAGCTGAAGACTTCCCGATCTTTGACAACTGTGTCAGCAATCTGGTTTCCGACCTTCACGAACGAGGCCTCGACAAAGACTGCACTGTGATCGTGTGGGGCGAGTTCGGCCGGACTCCAATCATCAGCAAACGGGTCGGACGCGATCACTGGCCGCGAGTCAGCTGCGCTTTGATGGCCGGCGGCGGAATGAAAACCGGACAGGTCATCGGCTCAACCGACCGACTTGGTGGCGAAGCGGTTTCCCGGCCGGTGACGTACTCTGAAGTCTACTCGACGCTGTATCACAACCTCGGAATCGATCCGAGACTGACGACCATCGACGATAACAACGGCCGCCCTCAGTACCTGCTCGAAGAAGATGCGCCGCCGCTCCGCGAACTGGTGTGAAGTCAGGACTGAGCTGACAGCGTGTGCCACTGGCTCTGCCAGTGCGGACTCAGTTTTTCGGTCGTCCCGGATTTTCGTCATTTCGATTTTCGTCATTTCGAATTTCGTCATCCCGAATTTCGTCATTCCCGCGCAGGCGGGAAACCAGTCTTTTGGAGTATGTCTGGGTTCCCGCCTGAGCGGGAATGACCTTACTGTTTGTACCGCTGCCTCGCCAAGTTCGGGCACCTTGTCAGCACTGGCCGAGCCAGTGGCACGCATCGTGAAGCACCCGTTTCAGATTCCTTTGCCTGCTTCGTGATAGAGGCTCAAGAGGACTTTGGCGCGTTCGAGGCGTTGCAATGCCGCCATCAGTTCTCGATTGCATTTATCCACTTCGCGGCTGGAGGCCACCTTCGCCTCAACCGCCTTTTCTGTTCTGGCCAATGCCTGCTTAGCTGTCTCTACGATGAGATTGGCTGATTCGACTTCCGACTCAAGTTGTTGGATCTGCGTTTGATACTCCTTCAAAACGAAATCTCGCTCGACTTCAACTTGATGCAATGCCTTTTCACCGGCCTCGAGGTAGGCCTTCGCACGGACAATATCTTTCGGATCGACCGCCTGATCACGTCTTTCTATACAAACTTCTACCCTCTGCTTAGCCAGCTCGACTTGCTGGGCGTGAGTTGTCAACAATTCTCGAAACTCTCCAGCATTTCGGAGAAGGACTGTGCCGGCTGAAAGTCGAGTGACTGCGGCTTGCGGGCTAATGCTGACCGTCGCTTCTTGTTGCGTTGCACGCTGGCCCTGGCTCTGTTGTTGATTGATCGACCGGTTTCTTACGACAGTCTTTTGAGAACCAGCCCCAACGTTGCGATCCCATTTCAGGTTTGGATCAAGCAGTTCTTCGACACGACGATCGATTATTTTGTCCACGATCTTGTCTCGCATTTCGATCGACTGCTGAATTCGTTTCAGCCGTGCTGCGAACTCGGCGAGTTCCGCCCGCTGAAGCTTCTGGCGGGCAAGAAACGTTTGCCGAACGGCGTCTCGCAATACGGCTTTGCGTTTGTCCTCATCCTCGGGAACTTCAGATGCATCGGCCGCTTCTTCGGCTTTGAGCGAGCGAAGCGTCTCAGCAGTGGACCTGGCACTTCGGTCCAGTTGCTCAATCTGAGCACGAGTCGGTGCCGGAGTCGCTGGTGGAAGATCAATAGCCCCGAAAATACTAATACTATTTAAAGGTTTGACTACCTGCCGCAAAGGCTCGTCTGGATTGGCCGGACGGATCGCCTGAGCGACCGGTCGCTTCGGCTGCGGAGTGTCGACCATCTTGACCAGAGCTTCCATTTCCTTGAGTTGTGACTCGTCGCCTCGAACGAGCACTGAATTGGTCCTGACGTCCGCGACAATCCCGAAGTCTTTGCCGAACAATTGGGAAACCCCTTGAGCGACGACGCTGGCATCAGCAAATTGCAGCCTGAACATCTCTGTATATTGAACAGGCCGGACAGTCTGTCTCGACGACTGGTTACTTTTCGGCTGTTGTGCCGCCACCGTGCCGCCCGCCGAGTAACCGTAACGCGGTGCGACGGGGGCATCCTTCGTTCCTGGCTTTGCTGTCGGGTCGGATTTCGAAGAGTTGTAGTAAGGTCTGTAGTAGTAACCTCTGTAATCGAGTGGTTTCGTCGGCTGAGCTGGCGTTGCGAGTTGAACATCAACAGCGAACAGCTTCTTCGCAGTGACCATGATTCGCAGGTTGTCGATTATTGGCCAGGGAGTGTCGGCGGGAGCCAGTACGGTGACCACGTTTCGGTTGTCGGTCGGAACTACAAAACTCAATCGCCGAACCTTGTGCCCCTGCAGGGACTTGATGAGGCTCACCACGTCCGCGGTTTTTGTGTCCGCACGGGCGGCTATTCGGACGGAGATCCCGACCACGCCCGTTGTGGCGGTTGCGCCGGCTGACGACTGTTTCGCGACTCCCTGGTTTTCGAGAATCTCAACGACCTGTCGAATCACCTCGGACTCCGCCATGTCCGGTGACAATTCGATGATGGCGATTCGCGAAGCGGGCGTTGCCGGAGTAGCGGCGGGGTCGGCCATTTGAGTGACAGATATTGATTTATTCGTTGCCGAGAGACGTTTACTCGTAGTCGATTTCCCGGGCTCGGCTGCGTCAGTCGATGCCGCCGCTGCGGGTTTGGTTGCATTACTGTCGGGGGTGTCGGAAGGAGCCGCCGCCGGCTGTCCCGGCGTTGTCTGTGCAAGCCCGACGGAAGTTGTTGCAATGAAAACCGCAACGCAGAAACAAAGTTGGCGATACTTAATCATGATGACGACTTTTCATTCTGGAGTTACGGAGTGTCCGATTGAGATTCAGCGGTTGCACGTTCGGGTTGAGTGTTCCACAGCGAACCGGCTCGCGATTCAAACGTCTTTAAGTCCTGGCCGAACGATTCAATGTCGACGGCTGTCCCGTCCCACATCGTGTCTGATTCGGAAACGATGACCGCAGCTTCTTCCGCTGCGGGGTCGGGGGCAGGGACGGTAGCAATGCCCTCGTCTGTTTCTGTTGAGTTGTTCGATCGGTCCGGCCCGAAGGCAAACGCCAGAGCTCCGCAAACGACGATCGCAGCGGAAACCAGTACCTGGCGTTTCGTAATTCGAATTGGTTTGCCCAGCGAAAAGCGGCGACATTCGGCGGGCAGTTTGACAGTCGTTGGCTGCTGAACGTGAGCCAGACATTCTTCGAGAAGTTCCGCGACGTCTGCGGCGGTCTGAAAACGATCAGCCGGCGACTTGGCCTGTAGCTTCTGGACAATGCCTTCCAGCCAGATGGGAATCGACGGGTTGATCTCGCGCAGCGGACGCGGTTCATTGTCGGTGATGCGTCGCAGAATTCCGTAGCTGGTTTCCGCTCGAAACGGCGGCCGGCCGGTGCACATGGTGTAGAGGACGCTGCCAAAACTGAAGAGGTCGCTGCGAGCGTCGACGGTGTCTCCGCGAGCCTGCTCGGGCGACATATACTGAGGCGTGCCTGGGTGATAGCCAGTCCGAGTCAGACTGGCGTCGTCGTTGGCTTGAGCGAGTCCGAAGTCGGTCAGCAGCGTTCGCTCGACGCCTTCTTCCAGCAGGATGTTGGAGGGTTTGACGTCTCGATGAACCAGCCCCTGAGCGTGAGCCGCGGCCAGACCAGCGGCTGTCTGCATTCCGATCCGCAGAATCTCGCAGACGTCGAGCGCACCGTCCCGATCCAGTCGAGTCTGCAGAGAATCGCCAGCCACAAACGGCATGACCAGGAACGGCGATTCTTCATCGGTCTCGACATTGTGAATCGCGACGACGTGTTCATGCACAACGGCCGCCGCCGCACGAGCTTCGCGAGCGAATCGTTTTCGAGCAGCTCCACTTCCCGCCAGAAACGGAGCCAGGACTTTGATCGCGACCGGACGGTTTAACTCGGTGTCGAACGCTTTGAAAACAACGCCCATCCCGCCCGCACCGATCAGTCGCTCGACTTCGTAACGACCGATCCGACCCAGCATCTCAGGGTGCGACGGCGGGTTGAGAAGCTGTCTGGCCATTGACTCGGTCCAAGCCGTCGGCCGACGTTGCCACCGGCTGGCGTGCCATGATCCGGTCCGCGGCTGACTGTCGCCCTGCTCGCGAATTTCGTTGACCGCGACGAGCATTTCGTGAGCCTCGTCCCACTCTCCGTCTTCAGCGGCCAGTTCTCCGAGTCGTGTCTGACAAGTGTCGCAATGGTCAACGTGTGTGGATGCGGAACGGAACTCGGCGCTGCCCTCGTCCGAATCCGACTGCAGAAGGAATCGCAGTTGCTCATCGCTGCATAAGGAATGTTGTTTCATTCGACTTCCTCGAACTGCTTCGTCAGCTCTTTAAACCGACTCATGACGCGGCTGCGTCCGATGTAAACATTGCCTGTGCTGATCCCCAAGTGCTCGGCCACTTCCGCGATCGATCGTCCGTCAACATGAGTCAGCCAGAAGGCCTGCCACGTGTTGTCCGTCACGGCGTCCTCAATCTGATCCGCCGCCCAGCGAAACACTTCACGGCGATACTCAAGGTCAAACTCGCCCGACAGTTCACAATCCGGAGCCGGAATGTCGACCATCCAGTCCGAAGCCTCATTGCCGCCATTACCGATCGACCGATGCCGCCGCCGTGTCAGAAAGTTGACTGAGGTATTTCGAGCAATCCGCAACAGCCACGCCCGAAACTTCCCTCGATCAGAACGTTCCAGCCATTGCGAAACCGATCGAGCAACCGCTGTAAAAACTTCCTGGACAAGGTCGTCCGCATCAGCCGCCTGCAACCCCTGCCGCAGCCCCATGCGATAAACCAGCGGTCCGTAAATCGAGAGAATCTCATCCCACGCCGCAACATCCGCCGCATCCGGCAAACGCAGAATCAAACTGGTTCGAGTTTCCGGCGGACTGGGAATCATGGCTCTGTGTCAAAAGGCAGGAATCAACGCTCCATACATTAGACACTGCCGCCGGCCACTTCTTGCACGGAGTTGCCAGTTTTTTGCAGAGCTACGGAGTAGCTGTCTATTCGGTGAAACTCGCGCTGCTTGAAATCTGCGAGTCGGTTATTACTTCGGCATGGACACCGAGCAGCTCAGACTGGATGTTGCCGCTGGGACGATTGATGTCGATCGACTGGTCGGTCTGATTGCGTCGCAGCAGAAGCTGATTGCGCGGGGTGGCCCAGACAATCCGGAACGGTTGTCTGGGTGCGTCAGCACGAGAGGTCCGGTCGTCATGGCCACGGAAGTTCTCGCTGTTTGCCTCTCGTGGCATGGCCACTCAGACAACTCGCAACGAGTCGTCTGAGCCACCCTCGCGGAGCTTGTTTCGGCCTTGTTTTCGACGACTTTGCGGTCAGTGAAAAATGAAAAGTGACCAATGCGAAGTGCAAAATGACAATGTCCGCTTCTCACCCTGACAATTTTTCATTTGCCACTTTGCATTTTTCACTCTTCCCTCCGAACTCCCAGGGTGGCCCAGACAATCCGGAACGGTTGTCTGGGTGCGTCAGCACAAGAGGTCCGGTCGTCATTGGCCACAGAAGTTCGCACTGTTTGCCTCTCGTGGCATGATCACTCAGACAACTCGCAACGAGTTGTCTGGACCACCAGCGAAGCGCCTCGCGCCGCTTGATTTGCTCGTCTGTTGCCGACCTGAACCCGGGCGAGCAGAAGCTCGGCTGGCAACGCCAGCCAGGCTTGATCACCCCCGCTCCGAAGAACGACCCGCCTCACTTTGCCTCGGGTATCTTTGACTTCGCACCCGTCCCGTGGTCGCTCAGCGACAGCCGGCGGACGTAGGTGTAGGAGGGGAACGTGTCGCGTTCGAGGCGTACGCTCGAGTTGACGGCGGCGGTGCCGAAGGGGATGTCGTTTTTTTTCCAGACGACGTCGCGGATTACCAGGTCGCACTCCTGCGAGCGGATCGTCTGGGTCTGCTCTTCAGCCTGTTTGATGTTGAATTCGCCCTGCTGCCATAACCCGCGTTTGGGTTTTGCGACGGCTGCTGCCGTCTTCGGCGTGCCGCGGAAGAACATCGGCATCATTGGCGGGCGGTCGTAGCTTCTCGTTGCGATCCTGGTTTGAGACGTATCTTTGTGCCAGTACTCGATCAGGTTTCGAGTAGGATCGCGGCCCGGCTTCAAGTCTTTTTCGTGGACAAGGTATTTGAACCACCGCGTGAACGGCTTGCCGTCATCGGCCTGATCGATGTGCTCCTCGATTTCAATCCAGCGGCACTTTTCTCCATTAACGGTTTGCGTGCCAACCGAACTTATGGTCCAGCTCCCGGTGTGCTCACCGTTGACGCCATCAGGGCCGGAGAGTTCGATTTCGAGGAAAAACTTCACCCAGCAACCGTCCTTCGGCAGCGACTGCACCGGTCCGCCAGCGGTCGCAAGCTGCGGCACGGCGGCGAGAATCAAAGCAATCGTCAGCCCACGAGTGATGATTGGCATAGCGAGACCTCCGCTGGTGAAATAATGAAAGCAGTCCTTCATAACAACGATCCCAGTCGGCGCGGGATTTGTTTGGAAAACCTGATTGTTTGCTGCGGTCGACCCTGAAGTCGACGATCAGCCGTACAAATTGAAACGGTATCCGTGTGCCGCAGGGTGGCCGAGACAATCCGGGACGGTTGTCTGGGTGCGTCAGCACAAGAGGTCCGGGCGTCATGACCACGGAAGTTCGCACTGTTTGCCTCTCGTGGCATGGCCACTCAGGCCACTCGCAACGCGTTGTCTGAGCCACCCGCGACCGCGTTCGATCTGCTTAGTTGATACGGCGGCATCGGCGCGAACATGCGGTCGAGTGATGCTGCTGGGGGCGAGTGATGATGGTGGGAATTAAAGGCTGGCGGGATGGATGAAGGTCGCCAGTTTCTCGACCGAGGGGCGGGTGGTGGATTGACCTATGGCAATTCGGTACGGCTCACCATTGTTGCACGTATGTTGTGAAACTCGATGAATGATCGTTCAACTGGCCCCTGAACTCGCGACCGTCCTGACGGAAATCTGCTGGCGAGTGGACAATATTACACATTCGCCCGCAGTTTAGGAGGGAAGGCCGTCCGGGTGCGTGGTCCTTGCCGGCAATCTGTGCGGATTCGGTGTCGCTTCATTTCAGAATCGGCGACTAGACTGCCGATTAATCTGAAGTGGATCGCACGCTGTCAGTGTGGCTCCAGCGTTGCCGCGGCGGAGCCGCAGGTTGATGAAAAGGCGTTCGCAACAATGTTTGACCCGGAAATGATTGATCCAAAGCTGCTCAAGGCGATGGACGAAACCGCTCATGCCATGCTTGAGTGGATCGGCTTTGGAACTCTGGTTGGGCTGACAGCCAAGGCCATCATGCCCGGCCGCGACCCAGGCGGAGCGGTCGTCACTCTGGTGATTGGAATCGCTGGGTGCGTGATTGGCTGCGGAATCGCCATGTACGCCTTCGACAGCCCAAGGCTCACCCCAATCAGCACACTCGGCTTCTTCGCCTCGACCGGAGGAGCTTTCATTCTGTTGGCACTCTACCGGCTGATGGCCGGTCGAGTGGTGCGAGAAGGCGTCGACCCGGACGTCATTCCACTCGACGCCCCGCGCAGACGTCGCCGCCGTCGAGCTGCGTGACAACGCACGGTGATTGATTCTCCGATCAGGAACTGGCACGATGTCGGGACACGAGCTTCGGTCAGTCATCGGGGCTTCACATCCAGTCAGTTGCCCGGCCTCAGCGTATCTGCAAATGGTCGGCTTCTCGGAGTCTGTCATGAAGGCTGAAGCCAGCGTTGAGATCAATCGACCGATTGAAGAAGTTTTCGACTTCACGAACAACCACGTCGTCGAGTGGAGCATCACCGTCGTTGAAGACACGGTGATCAACGAAACTCCGGACCGAGTGGGCACGACGTTCAAGTGTGTGACGGAAAGTCGTGGTCAACGACTGGAGTTTCAAGGTGTGGTCACTCGCTGGGAGCCGCCGCATGTTTCGGCCATCGATCTCGTCGGCGACACTTTTGACATTGAAGCTGCCTACTTCTTCGAAACGACTTCCAACAGAACGCGAGTCACTCAAAAGTCTGTTATCTCGCCCAAAGGCTTTCTGAAAGTCGTCTTCTTTCTCTGCGGCTGGATGATGGGGAAGGCCGGCTGCAACGAGGCTCAGAAGGAACTCGATAACCTGAAGCGTGTGCTTGAGGAACGTGACGACGCCATCGAAGGATAATTCCTAGACTGAAAGTTGATTTCGACGCGGCTAAAAGTCCGTTGAAAAGTGTGCCACTGGCGCTGTCAGTGCCTGTTCATTCGGAGGTTTCACGGAATCCAGCACTGGCAGAGCCAGTGGCACACGGAAATTCAATGAGCGTATGGTTCTGCAGCACGCTGCTAACTGCCGTCTTGCGTTCAGGATCGCAGGAAGCCTTTTGAGGTCAGCAGTTCGATGACGGCGTTGGCACATTCATCAACCGACTGCTCACCAGTCTTCAGCACCAGATCAGGCGATTCCGGAACCTCGTAAGGCGCCGTGTCTCCAGAAAATTCCGTCAGCTTGCCTGCATCGGCCTCAGCGTATTGCCCGCGAGAATCACGTTCGCGGCACAATTCTATTGGAGCGTCGACGTGAACCGTCAGGAATCTGTCGGTGCCAACAACTCCGGCCACTTTGTCGCGAACCGTTGCGTTCGGGGCCACAAACGCGGCAATGCAAATGATGCCGGCGTCGTTCAGGATGTTCGCAAGGTATGCCGAGCGGCGCAGGTTCTCTGATCGTTCTTCGAAGCTGAATCCAAGATCTTTGCTGAGCCCTCGGCGGACCGCCTGTCCATCCAGAACCGTGACCGCTCGGCCTCTGTCGAATAACTTACGTTCAACCGCCAGAGCAACCGTTGTCTTGCCACTGCTTGTCAGACCCGTCAGTAGTACGGTGGCTGGCTTCTGGCCGTAGCGAGCTTCGCGTTCTTCGGGAGTTACTTCATTGAGGACGCCAGCCTGCTTAGCGTCCTCTTCAACGGCGCTCTCCTCTTCCCACGCTGCCAGCCTCTTCCCGCTGGCACTTCGATCTAAAATCATTGCCGCAGCCACGGTCGCGTTCGTGATCCGATCAATCAGAATGAGTGCGCCGGTGGAGCGATTGCTTTTGTAAGGGTCGAAGCAAATGGTCTCATTCAGACACAGTCGGCACCGACCAATTTCATTCAGATTCAGTTGCGGCGAAGGGCTGCTGTGTAGTGTGTTGACGTCGATTCGGTAACGCAGCGATTCGATGGATCCGGTAATCAACTGAGCCGAGTGCTTCACCAGGTAAGTCTTGCCGGGGACCATCGGTTCTTCAGCCATCCAGACCAGCATGGCTTCGACGGTATCAGACGTCACTGGAACGTTGCCGGGTTTCACAATCATGTCGCCTCGGCTGGCATCCACTTCGTCTTCGAAAGTCAGAGTAATCGCAAGCGGAGCGTAGGCTTCATCCATGTTGCCGTCCTGGGTGACAATCTCTTTGACATGGGTTGTCTTTTTGCTGGGCATGACCATCACTTCATCGCCCTTGCGGATGATGCCGGAAGCGATGGTGCCGCAGAAGCCGCGGAAGTCGAGATTCGGTCGGTTGACCCACTGGACGGGCATCCGAAAGTCCTGCAGATTTCTGTCTGACCCGATGTAGACAGACTCCAGCCGGTTCATCAACGTGCCGCCGTTGTACCACGCCATGTTTTCACTGCGGTCCACAACGTTGTCGCCCTTGAGCGCAGACAATGGGATGAAGTGGAGGTCCGGCAGATCAAGACGTCGAGAAAACGCGCTGTAGTCGGCGCAGATTTTGTCGTAGGTGGCTTCATCAAAATCAACGAGGTCCATTTTGTTGACGGCAATGATGACGTGACGAATGCCCAGCAAAGACACGATGAAGCTGTGCCGCTTGGTCTGAGTCATCACCCCATGCCGAGCGTCAATCAGAATGACGGCGAGGTCCGCAGAGCTGGCTCCCGTTGCCATGTTGCGAGTGTATTGTTCGTGCCCCGGAGTGTCCGCGATGATGAACTTGCGTTTGGCCGTACTGAAATACCGGTAGGCCACGTCGATCGTGATGCCCTGTTCGCGTTCTTCTTTCAGACCGTCTGTTGCCAGCGCGGGGTCAAACGCTCCGCCAACGGCCCCTTGAGTTTTGGAATCGGCTTCAATTTTGGCCAATTCGTCTTCGTACAGCATTTTGGAATCGAACAGCAGGCGGCCGATGAGCGTGCTTTTTCCGTCATCGACGCTGCCGCACGTGATGAATCGCAACAACTGCTTTTGCTCGTGTTGCTTCAGGTACGCTTCGATGTCGGTTGCGATCAGGTCTGAGTGATGTGACATGGATCTTATTTGTTAGTAAGAGTGGCGGTATGGGCCGGCGTCCGGTTGAGGCCTCAATTACCGATGTGATGTGTGAGCAGGAATTCGCAGAATGACTTAAAAATATCCGCGTTCTTTTTTTCGCTGCATGCCGGCGCCGCCTTCGTCCTGATCGATGACTCGACCCTGACGTTCGCTGGTTTTGGTAAGCAGCATTTCCTGAATGATTTCCGGAAGCGTGGTCGCTTCTGATTCGACCGCGCCGGTTAACGGGTAGCAGCCGAGCGTGCGGAAGCGAACCATCTTCTCCATGGGCACTTCGCCGGGAAGAAGCTTCACTCGATCATCGTCCAGCATAATCAGCACGCCGTCGCGTTCTACGACTTTGCGCATCGCTGATTTGTACAGCGGAACGATCGGAATGTTTTCAAGGTGGATGTACTGCCAGACATCCAGTTCAGTCCAGTTGCTCAATGGAAAGACGCGGATGCTTTCGCCCTTGTTGACTCGCGTATTGTAGACGTTCCACAATTCCGGACGTTGGTTCTTGGGGTCCCACCGATGATTCTTGTCGCGGAACGAGAAGACCCGCTCTTTAGCGCGGCTTTTTTCTTCGTCGCGACGAGCTCCACCGAATGCCGCATCAAAGCCATGCTTGTCCAGGGCAGCTTTCAGCGAATCGGTTTTCATGATTTCCGTGTGCTTTTCGCTGTCATCCAACGGGTGGATGTTCAGTTTGACGCCTTCTTCATTAATGTGAACAAGAAGTTCCAGGCCCAGTTCATCACGAGCGTACTGATCGCGGAAGGCGATCATGTCTTTGAACTTCCACGTCGTATCGACATGCAGCAAAGGAAAGGGCGGCTTAGCCGGATAGAACGCTTTCATGGCCAGATGCAGCATGACCGCTGAGTCTTTTCCGACTGAGTAGAGCATCACGGGATTGTTGAATTCCGCGACGACCTCACGAATTACGTGAATGCTCTCGGCTTCAAGTTGCTTCAGATGGGTTAAGTTGTAATCGCTCATTTTCTTCCTGGAGCGGGCATTCTGTTGAGTAAATTTGTGGCGAGTATAAGTCGGACACACGGATCGTGTTTAGGGTAGTTTCGACCTGCAATCAACCCCGTTCGTGGCGAGCGGAAGGTTGTTGCCTTTGGAGTGCCTCCTCAAACTGATCCACGCGTCATGAGAGTCTCTCCGGCTTGGAGGGCCTCCAATTTCTGGACCATCTTTGGTCAGACGTCATCGGACTCGACCCGGCGAGCTCGCCACCGTAAAACCCCGCAAATTCCTGCCGAAAATCAACCAATCTCGAGCCAGCGTGCCAATATGAACAGAGCCGACATCGAAGCCCTGATTCCTCACCGAGACCCGTTTCTCTGGATCGACGAAGTTGTCGAAATTGGCGATAGGAAAATCCACGCTCGCAAGAAGATCGAGGTCGGGCTGGACGTCTTCCGGGGCCACTACCCGCATTTCCCAATTCTGCCGGGCGTTCTGCAGCTTGAAGCGGCGTTCCAGGCGGGAGCCATTCTGATCGCGAAGACTCAGCACGTCGGTGAGGGCCAGATTCCGGTCGTCACACGAGTCAACAACACAAAATTCCGCACGATGGTCCGCCCCGGAGACACACTGGACATTGAAGTCGAGCTGACCGAAACGCTTTCGAACGCATTCTTTCTAAAGGGGAAAGTCAGCGTTGGCGGAAAAGTGACCGTACGCCTGGAATTCGCCTGTGCCGCCGCGAAGGTCGAATAACTTCGCTTAGGAACATGACCGAAACAACTTTCCTGTTTTTGCCGCAGAATTCTTCTAACCACAGAGGCTCAGAGACACTGAGGAAAAATATCCAGAATCAACTCTGTGTCTCCGTGTCTCTGTGGTTAAATCAGAAAGTTATTCTCAACTCATTGCTTAGCTGAGGGCCACCAGAGTCAATCGCATCTCTTAACAGATACTGAGAGGAATGCCGAACTCTTCCGAAAGGCTGCGTAGATCGACCGCGGTCGATGGCGAAAGCGGGATGCCATTCTTGCGACGTTCGACTTCGGTCTCGGCTTCGAGCTGACCGGGGATGATGACTCGGTCGAATCCCGGCGCTGCCGGAGAATCGTTAAAAGTCTGAGTCATCGCATCGAGGCCCTGTTTGATCAACGCCGGATCGCCGAACTGATCAAGCCGCACGGCGGCGAAGCTGTGCGCGATGCCTTCCTGAGCGAAGCCGTGTTTCGTTGCGGAGTTGTCACCGAGAACTCGATTCGCGTCGGCGTCCTTTCTCCAGGCTCCGGCGAGCAGGCCGGTCAGAATCCATCCGGCGACTGCCAGTCCGAACCCCTTGTGGCCGCCGTACGTCGTTGCGCCGCCGAGCGGTTCCATTTTCTGGACGTCGTCGGGGTTGTCTGTCGTCTGGTGGTTCTCGTCGAGTGACCAGCCGGCAGGAATCGCTTTGCCGAGTTCTTCGAGCATCTCAACGCGATTCACCGGCACGACGGAAGTGGCCATGTCCAGGACGAAGTCGGGCCCGGTTGCTCCGGGGCAGGCCATCGCCAGCGGATTGGTCGACAGCATCGGAAGCAGGCCGCCGAACGGGACGACCGATTTGGGCTGCCCGTTCGCAAACAGGTAACCGGTCGACGCAAATCCAAGCATGTCGTGCGGCACCGCCATGTGAGCGAAGTAGCCGGCCGGTCCGAAGTGTGTCGAGTTTCGCACGGTCACGATTCCGACGCCAGTTTCCTGAGCTTTCTCGATCGCCAGATTCATCGCCCGAACCGACACCGACAACCCGAGACCAAAGTTCGCGTTCAAAGCAGCGGCGGTCGGCGATTCGAATTCGGTCGTCAGCTCGGCGTCGAAGCAGATAACTCCATCGCGGCGCCCGACTCCGCCAGCAGTGTCGATGTAGTAGCGTTTCAGATTGCGAATCCCGTGGGTGTCGACTCCGCGCAGACTCGCCCAGATCAGCACGTCGGTCGCGTATTCGGCGTCGGCGGAATTGACGCCCGCAGCTTCAAAAACTCGTTGGCTGAATGATCGCAATTCATCAGCTGAAATCTTCGGCTCGGACATTAAGTCGCATCCTTCAGGATTGTTGTCTGTTGAGTGTCGGAAGATTGAAGCATCGCGAGTACTGCTTCAACTCCAGCGCGTCCGTCTGCCGGAGTGCCTTCCCCGCCGCGTTCGCCTTTGATCGAATTCACGAACGCTTGGATCTGGTCGCAGTAAGCCTGCATTCGGGGCATCGCGAACGCCGAGTCCGCTTCTTCGTGCCCGACTTTTGGCTGTTCGAAGACGGTTTCCATGTTTCCGTCGCGGCTGATGTTGAGTTGGCCGTACGGATTGAGATCGATGATCCCGTTTTCGCCCATAATCCGAAAACGAAACTCTTCGCCGGGAAAGCCAGGCGATGGCAGCACGCTCGAAGACCAGTAAGTGGACATCGCGGCGCAGTCGAACTTCAGCAATGCCATCGTGGTGTTTTCGTTGGGATTCTCTTCGCGATACGTCCCGCACTGCGCGGAGACATTCACGAGATCGCTACCCAGCCACCAGCGGCACAAATCGATGTTGTGCGGGGCGCTGTTCATCAGGTGAGCCATTGCGAGCGGGTTGGTCCACCAGCCCCAGTTTCCGCCAAAGCCCGGATCGCTCCGCAACGCCGTGATGTCAAACAACGCCGACATCTGGATGCAGCGAACCGGCCCGATCTCGCCAGCTTGAATCAGATTGCGAGTTGTGTAGTTGGACTCGCGAAATCGCTGGTGATAACCGACCGAAAGCGTAAGGCCGCGTTCTTCAAACGCCGTGATCATCTCGTCGCAATGTTCGAGCGATGTCGCCATCGGTTTTTCAACGAGCACGTGCTTTCCAGCTTGTGCAGCGGCCATCGCTTCTTCGTGATGCAGCCAATGAGGTGTCGAGATAACAACTGCGTCAACATCGTCACGATTTACGAGCGATTCAACGTCAGGTTCGAGGTCAATTCCGTAGTCGCTGGCAAGTTTCTCCGCTCGGCTTCCGCTGGTAATCGCAATCGGGATTGTCGAATCCAGTTTGTTCGCCGCGTCGACATGCGTGCGTCCCATGAATCCGGAGCCGATGACGCCAATTCTGATTTCGCTCATGTCGCGTTTCTCCAATTCATAGTGCCATTGCCTGTTTTCTTGTCGGCCAGTCTTTCAGAATCAGCGAGGCAGATTGGCTCGCCCCTAAGTGGTCTGGTTCGTAAATCCTGAGAGGCTTGCCAATGATGATTGTTTGACCCGAAGCCGCAGGCGCAGGCGTTGCTGAATCCCAAAACACCTTCGCCTGCGGCTTCGGGTCAAACGACCGACCATATCATGATTTATGAAACGGACCACTAAGCCGTGAAAGTTGGAGGCGACCACGTGAAACGGATACTTGTAGTCGGCGGAGGGTCAATCGGCGAGCGACACGTTCGCTGCTTTCTCAACACGGGACAGGCAGAAGTCTCTCTCTGCGAGACTCGCCCCGACGTACGTCAGCGGCTCGCTGAAAACTACAAACTTCGAAATGTGTTTTCAGCCTTCGACGCAGCACTAAACGAGGACTTTGACGGAGCGGTGATCTGCACGCCGGCTCATCTTCACATCCTCATGGCAACACAACTCGCGAAGCGAGGAGTTGGTTTGCTGATTGAAAAGCCGCTCAGCACGTCTCCCCACGGAGTCGAACAGCTCGCTGAGTTGATTGAGGCCAGGAATCTGCCGGTTTCGATTGCGTACGTGATGCGTCAACATCCGGCCTTGCAGGCAATGAAACAGGCTCTCGACTCTGGCCGCTTCGGACGCGCTGTCCAAATTGTTTACTCCGGCGGGCAACATTTCCCGTTCTACCGACCGGCGTACCGCGAGACTTACTACACAAGGCACGAGACCGGCGGAGGAGCGATTCAAGACGCGCTGACGCACATAATCAACGCTGCCGAGTGGCTCGTTGGATCTGTGAATAAACTCGTCGCCGATGCCGAGCACTGTCTACTCGAAGGCGTCGACGTTGAGGACACCGTTCACGTCATCACACGACACGGTTTCGTGCCAGGCTCGTTCAGTTTGAATCAACACCAGCCGGCCAACGAGTCAACTTTGACAGTTCTCTGCGAACGCGGAGCCATTCGATTCGAAGGTCACAACGCGAGCTGGTCGTCGTGCGTCGAGCCCAATTCTGACTGGAAGATCGAAGAACAATTCACGCTGGATCGCGACGACCTGTTCGTCTCGCAGGCGAAGGCGTTTCTTTCGCAACTTGATGGACAGTCCGAAGCCGCGTGCTCGCTGGCGGAGGGGTTGCAGACGTTGCGAGTCAACCTGGCCGCTCTGGAATCCGTCGACACTGAAAACTGGAAGCACTTATGACCGAACCAACGATTCAAAACCTGTTCGACCTGACCGGCAAAGTGGCTCTGATCACAGGCGGATCGGGCTATCTCGGTAAGTCGTTCTCTCGAGCGCTGGCCGAAGCGGGCGCGAGCGTCGTCATCGCCAGTCGAGTCAGGGAACGCGCCGAGCAGATCGCAGGGGATCTTCCGTCGCCGGGCAGTGCAACGCATTTCGGAGTGCAGCTTGATCAGCTCGACGAAGACTCTCTCAACACAGGTTTTGACGCTGTGGTCGAAGCGGCTGGCCAGGTCGACATCCTGATCAACAACGGCCAGCAAGGGCACCCGCTCGACCTGACAGACGTCACCGGCGAAGCATTCAGCGAAGACCTCAAGAACGCGACCGGTTATTTTCTGCTCGCTCGACGATTCCGAGATCACATCGTCTCCCGCGAAGCTGCGGGAGCGGTAGTCATGATCGGATCAATGTACGGCGTCGTGGGTTCGTACCCCGACGCCTACGAAGACGTCTGCACCGCCAGTCCTGTCCAGTATCACGCACTCAAGGGCGGCATCATTCACATGACGCGGCACCTCGCCTGCTACTGGGCAAAGGATGGTGTCCGAGTCAACTGTCTGAGTCCCGGCCCGTTTCCATCAGAAAAGGCGCCGCAGGAGATGGTCGAGCGACTTAAAACGAAGCTACCAATGCGCCGCATGGGTGAACCTCACGAGTTGAAAGGTTCGCTCCTGCTCCTGGCCAGCGACGCCGGCAGCTACATCACGGGTCAGAACCTGCTCGTCGATGGTGGCTGGACCGCGTGGTAGGTCTACGAAGGATGAGGTAGGTCTACGAAGGATGAAAGGTCGACAACCCGACCGCTTGAGAAGGCAAGACGCGAAGATCCATCTTTACGGCTGAGCGGCGTAATGCGCCTCAGAATCCGTCATCGAGACCCTGGCCCGGCTCAAGAACCGTGGCCGAATCCGAATCGGTTCGTGGCAGCAGGAATCTCGTTGGTTTGCTGAGTTTTGACCAGAGGCTTTGGTCTGGTGATTCCGCTGCAGCTTGCTTTTCGGTGGGCTGCAAGTCTCCACTCAACAGAACGATAGGGCTGCGGTCGTTCAAGCTCGCGTCTGCCTTAACCGTTTGAATGCTGTTCGGCGTGGCCTCGATGGCGGTGGTCCGCTGGCTTCCCATGCTCTGACAGCCAACTGTAAAGCCGACAGCAAATATCAACAAAACCTTCGCAACTGACAGTGTCATCAGAAATCCTGCGTGGAAAGTTTGAGTTAAGGTCACGTCACGCCCTGGATTCACTCATCCAGGATTTCAGGTTCCGATTGCTCGGGTAAGACGTTGACCTCTGGGAGCGGAATCACGTGATCTCGGTTTAGTTTCAGGGAAAAATTCCCCATCTGACATCCAGTCGTCGCAGCCAGAATTACAACAAGAAACATGATGCGTCCACGCATTTCGGAATTCCCACGCTTGTGTTGATTGCAGCCGAGGCGACGTCACGCCTTCAGTCTCGACATTCATCGCGTTTGATAGTGGGAACAGCAGAATTCGAGAACAGCAAAGTCAGCGGTGGTTGGTCGGCAGGATCAGGGCGTTTTCAGGACGATGCGGCACACTTCTGGAGTTGCTCCGATCCGTAGAGGGTGTTTGCCGGATAAGCCTCGTCCGACAAACAGCAAAGTTGGATCGGAACTGAAGACTCCGGAAGAATATCGACACCCGTGGACGCTTGGTGAATACACAGGTCCAATACCCGGAAGGATGACCTGCCCTCCGTGATTGTGGCCTGCGAGCATCAGATCGACATGCTGCCGCCTGGCCCATGAGAGATTGTCCGGAGTATGGCTCAGCAGGAGCCGAAAAATGTCGTCCGGAACGGCGTTAAATGACGGATGATGCCCCATCCATGGCCGCTCGGAGCCTCCGATCGCCAGCCGTTTTCCAGCGATGTCGAGCGTTTGCAGCGTTCCGGCCACGTTTCGCCAGCCAAGATCGCAGATTGCTTGCCGGATTCGGTCAGAATCCAGGCCCCAGTCGTGATTCCCGAGGATGAAGTAGTTCCCGAGCGGAGCGTTCAGTTTTCCGAGCGTCTTCGGCAGCCAGTCAAACAGCTCTTCCGAATCCAGAATGTCACCCGTGATCACGACGATGTCGTAGTCCCACTGAGCCGCTCGTTCGAAAACCGCTTCAAAAAAGGGCAGGTCAATCGCCCCTGTGAAATGCAGATCGGTCAGGTGCAGAATCGAAAGTCCGTCCCATGCTTTCGGGAGACGGTCGAGCTGAAAGGTCCGCTCCGTGAATTCAACCTTGAAGCAATCGTTGACGGGAAAATCCAGCAGCGACGCGTATGGACCTTTGCCGACCGGTCTGCTATCGAGTTCGACCTCGTAGTCAACAACCGTTGACGAGAATTCAATCTGTTGTCGCGGCGGCCGATGAGTCCAGTAGCGGATGATTGCCCAACTGAATCCAACGAAGCCGGCCATGCAGATGGCCATCCAGCTTTGAACAATGAGCGGCAGGCGTTGCCAGACGTCGCTCGGGGAAACCTCGTTCAACGACACGCCGGGTTGCGCGAAACCAATCACGACGATCAACCACGACGGCCACAGTGGGATGAGCAGGCCGTGAAGATGGCGGACGTGTCGCAGCCGGGGCTCGCGAATCCTCCACGAGTGGATGCGATTGACGGTGGTGACCAGGATTTCGGCGTTGCCGATCGACAGAATCGCAAACCAGATTAAATGTAGCCAGATCATGAGACATCAGTTTGGAAGGTCTGACGGAGTGTCTTCGAAGAGTCGCCGGCATCGGGTTAAGAGCTGTGCTCTTGTCAAAACCGTTTGCGAACGCTTTCGATCTTGCCTTCCTGAAGGATCGGCAGATAGCGGTTCGGAATCGCCAGAATAAAGCAGGCGACCGATGTTCCGAACAGTTTCGACGGCTTGCCGCCGGTTACGTAACGCGGATCTCGCCACGAGCCATCTTCGCCGGGGTCGCTGGGCTTTCGGACCTGAGCGGTAATCAGCTGGTCTCTCAGGACCGGGTAACTTTCTTTCCACGGCTCACCACCAACCTGATAGAGAGCCTGCCCGACGTAATAAAGCGTGTACGCGTCGAACGGGACTCGCCCATCGCCCTGCCTGGGATCCTTCAAGTCGTTCACGGCGTCTGCCAGCACGTCGAGGTTCTTCGGGATTCGCCAGTCGTCGTACTGGCCAAATTCCTGCAGGCAGACAACGCCGGCTGCTGCCATCGCCGTTGTCCCGTTGTGCCCGTCGTAGGTGAATTGTCCGGGGCCTTCCTTGATCCGAGGATCGTCCAGGCTGCGGGCTCCGTTCTTGGCTTTGTATTTCTGGCGGACGCTTTGAATCGAAAGCTGAATCACGTCATTGCGAACTTCCAGGCCGCTGTCGACCGCGCTTCGCAGCGCCTTGGCCTGCATGACGACGAGACTCAAATCGTGCCCATAATTCTGTCGCCGAGCACGATAGTCCCAGCCGCCGTCGCGTGACTGAGTGTTCGCGATCAGCCGCAAAGCCTGCTCCAGCACGCCGGAGATCCGTTTGTCATTTGTCATGCCGTGAGCCTGTCCGAGGACAAACGTCGCAAGCCCATGGTTGTACATGTCCCGCTGAGGATCGGCGATGTTCAAGAGCCCCGATGGCTGAGCATTCCGAATCACGTAGTCCAGCGCGCGTTCGACAACGTCTCCGTACTTGCCCCGCCCCGGTAAATGTCCATCGGCGAGAAACGCCAACGCACCCATTCCGACCAGACCGAGATCGTTCGATTCCCAATTCCCCTGCGGCCCCTGGTTTCGAGCGAGCCACTCCAACCCGCTTTCCAGCGATGCCTCGCCCGCGCCCGTCACCTCCCAGTCATCCTGAGCCTGAACTGGAACGCTCATGACGAGCAGGATCGCTGAAAGAGATATCGATGCTGCGAGAACCTTGATTGGCATTACACTCTCGTTGATTTCACGAACCTGGCGGCGAGGTTGCGGATTCCGAAGTGCCAGACCGACGACATCCTGGCAAAGGCAACATAGTGGAGAGAGAATTGCCGATCGTCGCAAGGCAGAGGCTGCCACTGCTTTCGCAGCGACGGTCGATCTCAGAGACAATTTTACGAGAACTCTAAGAAAGTCGTGTTCCATGAGTGGCCAGCGTCCCGAGGCGAAAGGTCGAGGTGCTTATGTCAATCCTCCGAATCGTTTCGGCCAGATTCACGCCGAGGACGATCTGGAGCACGTCGAACACGACGAGGAATACCTTGAGGATCTGCGGACTCTGAAGACGCAGTACTTGCCAGACGATTCTCGATCCATCGTCTCAAAAAACGACAGCCCGGATTTGCACTTCAACTACAGCCTCAATCCCTACCGAGGCTGTCTCCACGGCTGCTCGTACTGCTACGCGAGGCCGACGCACGAATACCTCGGACTGAACGCCGGGCTCGACTTTGAGTCGAAGATCTTTGTGAAGGAACGGGCGCCGGAGTTGTTTCGCGACTTTCTCGCGCGTGACGACTGGAATCCCGAGCTGATCGCCTTCTCGGGAATCACTGACTGCTACCAGCCGATCGAACGCGAATACCAACTGACCAGGCAGTGCCTTGAAGTCGCCGCCGCAGCGCGACAGCCGATAGGCATCGTCACGAAAAACGCCCTCGTCACAAGAGACCTCGACGTGCTGACTGAAATGGCCAGTCACCGAGTCATCAGTATCGCGATCAGCGTGACGACGCTTGATGCCGAGTTGGCCCGAGTCATGGAACCTCGCACCAGCACTCCCGAGGCCCGGCTACGAGCGATCTCGAAGTTGGCTGACGCAAAGGTCCCCGTCTCGGTGATGATCGGCCCGGTGATCCCCGGTCTGAACGACAGCGAAATTCCAGCCATCCTGAAAGCAGCCTCGGAAGCGGGAGCAAAGAAAGCATCGTGGAACCTGCTGCGTTTACCGCTGGCCGTTCGCCCAATCTTTGAGGACTGGCTGGCTCGAGTTCGGCCGCTGGATCGTGAGCGTGTCGAATCCAGAACCCAGGCATGCCGCGATGGCGGAATGAACGACGCAAACTTCGGAAGTCGCATGCGCGGTTCCGGCGAAATTGCCAAACAGATTTCGCAGACCTTCCGAGTCTTCTCGGCAAAGCACGGTCTCGATCGCGGCATCGACCGACTGGACACGTCATGTTTTCGCCCGCCGAAACCGTCATCGGGTCAGCTTCGACTGTTCTGACAGACGATCTTTCCACGGTGCCTGATCGCCGCTCAATGCCTGCACTTTTTGCATTTGCAGCTGTGCTTGTGGTCGTCGAAGAAGTGCTCGTAATCGTCCTTGTCGTCACCGTCGACGGCCATGCCGATCAGACCGATCAGCGGACCGATATTGACCGAGTCGTCCTTTTCGCAGGCCGTCTTTTTCGAGCTTCCACTGACGGTGCATCCACAGAGGAGTGATGCTGCCAGACCGCTGAAAAACAAGCGTCGAACGTCCATGTTCGGCCTTTGAATGTCGAGATTCAGTTCTTGATTCAGCCGGCAGTCTTTCACGAGGTCGGAAGAGTAAACGGTTTTTGAATTCCCCGGCAACGCGCCCTAGCTGGCTTATTCATCGTGCTTTTCAGGTAGCGAACTCTTTGCAAGTTGTTGCAATGCCCATTTCGCCGCTGCTGCATTGACATCCAGGGCCACGGTTGTCTGCCCTAAGTGAGAATAAGATGAGATGGGCAGCGGGTATCTATAGTCGTCATTCAAAATCGGCGAATACGATTTTCCGATAGCATTTGTCGGGGAGGCTTCAACGGGGGAAAAATCGTCAATGTCGGCGTTCGCGTCCATCGGGCCAGCGAGTTTGCGTAGCAATTTGGGAAACGCCTGCGATTTGGTGCCAGAGTTCTGTTGATACTCAAGCAGCGTTTCGATGAGTAACGATGCGGGCGTAAAATACAGGTTTTGTTGGACCTCGTGATAAAGCCACTGATTGCGATTTTGATCAAGATTGTCGAGCAGTTTGACCAACTGCCCGTTCAGCTCATTCTGGAGTTTCGGATTTTTCATCAGCGTTCGTAGTGCCCAGTGAACGTCGCATAGGCGATACGTCATTTCGGGCAGTTTCTGGCTGCCAAGTCTGCTGAGTTCATTGACCAGAATTTCCGGCAGGCCTTTTGTCAATGGCGCGAGCTTGCTGAGGCAGACCCCGGCAGGGACTCGAACAGCCTCATCAGCAAGCAACTCGATGAGGCGATCTCGTACTTTTCCTTGCTCGGAAGCGTCGAGCGGGACTCCTTCGGCCAGAAGCAGAGGAGCGAGGAATGTGGTGGCCAACTGACGGATGTCGCCTTCGTCATCGTGCGTTGCTGCCAGAAAGACACTGACACTTTGAGGTTTCATCAATGGTCCGTCAGGTTCCAGCCACGCTCTCAGCCGTGTCGAGTTGAATTTGAAGAAGAACCGTCGTTGATTCGAGTTTCCGTGAAGAATCGTTTCAGCAACCGCCGGCATGAGTGCTTTCTGGTCTAACTTGAAAAGCCCTTGCCGGACGGCGACAGTCAGAGCGACAGTGGGGTCGTCTTTGTTGACCGAATTGAATTTGAACGGAGCCAGGCAACTCAGAATTGCCCGGGCCGCTTCGGCATCACGGCCATGCTTACCGAGAATCGTCAAAGCCTGCACCGCTTCGACAAGTCGTTCCGGGCTTCGCTCCGTGGCGACAACGCTGCGCCATTCTTCGAATGGACGTCCGTCGAATGTTATTTCGGCGGTGTTGGCACTGAAGGGCCTTCCGGATTCAGTTGCTGCCCGAGCGGCGAGGTGTTTCTGTTGAATGTGTCGAAGGAGGCCTTCCGAAATGTAGTTTGGCACGATCCGAGACACTGCATCGATGAATCTCAATGTTTCCAGAGTTGTCTCTTTAGATTTCTCTTTGTTGCTGGGACGCTTTCGATAGCGGACACCCGATCGAAATTCCGTTTCGATCAGACTGTAGAGGCTGACATTGCCACTCATTGTTTGTGGATCCGTCATCTCAGTGCCTGGAGATGGAAGCACCGTTCCTGGGTAATTCTCCATTAACCAATTGGCGAACAGCTCTCCAATCTCGTGTTTGACTGCAAGGTCATCCGGTGGCACCGTAAGCAGCAGGTGTGCCATCAAGACGCGCCGGCTGAATTCTCCGTGATCACTGCTGAACGCCGTTCCCTGGAAATTCACAATTGCTTCCGGACGGTGTTCACCTCCTCCGGGTTCCGCAGCAACAGGATAACCTCGCGACACGCCAGGCAAACCGCCGCCCATGCCCGGGTAGCCACTGCCGCCAGCATAGCCTGACGCTTGATCCTCTCCGTATTTGTCAGGCTGTCCGAACCCTGATGATATGCCACGAATGTCCGAGCCGTTCGGCGGGCTGACGATCCGAAACGTGCCGACTTCGTGACGCTCTGTGTCCTGAATGATGAGCCTCGCGAATTGACGAGCTGTCGTTTCAGAGAGGGCACCTCCACACGCGAGCTTCAGAGCAACGGCCGCATGAAGTCGATCCGCGTCGAGATCGCGCATCGTCGGTGCCTTGACTCTTTCTTCAAGTTGTGGTGCTTTGCCCGTTTCGTTGTCGACTCTGCGGCGGAGAACGTGCGGCCTGGCCAGAATTCCGGCCAGCAGTTTTTCAAGCTGTCCCTGGATCGTTGGATCTTTCGGCGAAGTCGCAGCGAGAATGAACGCCGCCTTCATGTGCAGGTCGGTCGGCAAGGCGACAGGAATGGCACCGTCCCCGATCGTGTCGAGCGATTCCTTAAGAAGACGAGTCAGCAACCGGACCGAACTCTTTCGCCCCAGCGCTGGCAGGTGAGCTTCAACCTGCAGGATCGCTTCCTGAAGAACGGAGGGATGCTTGTCCCAGTTTTCGACGAGGTCGTTGTACGCGTTGGGGAACTGCGGATTTGCCACAACTTCACGACTGAACGGTCTTTCGTGCAGCCGAAAACCAAAATCTGACTCTTCCACCGGCACGAGAAGCTCGGTCAACATAAATGTCTGGCGTGCGGGGGTGACCTGCGCGAGGGTGTCTTCGATCGGAGTCATCAGTGCGTCCGGATTCAGCGAGTGTGATGCTTCGACCGTATCGACAAGAAACTTGCGTAATTCCGGCGTCAGTTTCCACGGCTGCCGAATGGCATACTCATACGCGAAGATTGCTGTTTCAGAGGCAGTGGTTCGTTCCTGTGGAGTTTTTGCAAGCAGCGAAGCCCCCATGAAAACGTCTCGAAGCTCGCCGAGCGACATGGCCGATTTGGCAACGTTTCGCGGGTCGCTTCGCGGGTCAGTCCACTCGGCGAACGACTTGCCTTTGTAAGTGACGAGCCGCGGCAGCCATTCGTTCTGCATCGAATCGCCATATTCTCCTTCGCCGTCATATCCTTCACCGTAGCCCGCCATCATTTCAGCCGAACCGCCGCCCCGATACCCACCGCCCATGGCACCAGTTTGTCCTGACGGCCCATTGGCGTCGATCCGGTCAACGTCAAAACGCGGAAACTCACCAGTGATTCGTTGAATCGCCTGGAGGGCAGAGTTGAGTCGTTGGGCTCGATCCGGAACTTCCCTCGTGCCCTCAGGAACCTTGAACCCCATTCCTTGCTTTTTAGCCTGGAGGCTATGACCGATTGCGCGTTCGAGAATCAGTTCTTCGAGAAAGCCGTCGAAACCATAATCCCCATCAGCCGTCGGGACGTGGCCGGTAAGATCCTCCAGGACTTTATTCAGCATGGGAACGGCTACGTTGGCTTCCGGCCCGATCAGGGCCAGAATTTCAATGGCAAGTAACTGTCGATGAATTTCGTATTGTGCCTTTACCTGGAAGCTTGGGGCTTCCCTGAGGTAGAGGTGTTTGGGCTCTCCCAGTTCGCCGGGAGCAACTTCAACAAGCTGGACGATCCGGTCGACTGACCCTGCCGCATGCTTACCCAGGGCTGCCAGACCCATCCAGGCACTCGCTTCCAGATCCCACCAATCCTGTTTCCAAAGGCCGACGGGTGGACCTCCCCATTTTGCCATTTGCTCGGCGGCGCGTAGCTTTTTCAGCGTCGCTTGTGTGCCTTCAAGGTGATTCAGAAACACGTCAGCGAGTTCGGGCGTCGGTCGTAATTCTGCAAGTCTTCCGGCGGCCGATACTGTGACACTGTCTGGCTCACTTTTCTGCATGCAGGTTTTGAGAAACGGGATCAGCCTCGGATCTGGTGGCTGAGAATTCAGAGCGTTGTACAGTACCCGAAAGGCGAACTGACGATTGTCCGGTTCGAGCTCGGTGAAGATGTCCAGCAGCGCCTGGTGAAACTCCTCTGACTTATTCAGTTCGCGCACAAGAGGTTGGGCCGTGGCTGTGTATCCCGTTCCTCCGGAGAGGGATCCCAGTACGAGTGCACGTGTATTGTGCCTACCGTTTCGTGTCGCTTTTGCAATTTCCGAGACGATGTTCGTTGCGTCGAGGGTTCGCAAAGATTTGATTGATGAGGCGACCAACGCTGCTTCACCGCTTCCCTCACGCATATCGCCGGGGTACGCATCAACGACCTGCAGGACCGTAGCAGCCGCTTCCGCGTCGCGATTGTTCCTTCCCAGGATGCATAACGCCTGAACGGCCTTTTCGAGTTCCAGCGGGTTGCGTTCAGTCAGGACTGCACGTTGCCACTCTTCAAAGGTCTTTCCGCTGAAGACGAGCGTTGACTGTGGGGTTTCGGATAGGAGACCGCTGCTCGTCGACTTTGGCCCGCCTATCGCATTGGAGGGCCGGCGAGTTGCGTTTGTCGCACTCGTTGAATGTGAAGGACTTTGATCGGCAGTCGCGCTTGCGACCAGTCCGGCCCTGGCTTCGATCTGTCGTTCCGCTTCATTCGGATCAAATCGTCTGATTGATGGTTCTTTGGGCGTCTTGCTACCGGGTGGACACTGGACCGCCGAAAATACTTCGCTCACGGCCTTAACTTTGCCTGCAAGATGAAGACAGTCTTCCTGGTCTTCCGTAACCTGAACGACCACCGTCTTATAATTTGCACCTTGAGTTATCGCGATGATGGGGAGCCGTTCTGCGACAAGTTCTTTGATCACTGCAGGCTGCGTCTCGGTCGGGGAAATTTGTTCGAGATAAACGTCTATCAGGTCACCACTCTGGAGATGTCGTGTTGCTCGATCGTCCTGCCCCAGCATAATTGCATAATAGAGCGGCTGCGAACGTGGCTGAGGCGTTGAGCCTTGCTTCTCCTCAGTCACTGACAGACCTGTTTCGTCCGGCTCCGAGGCAACCGGCGACTCCTTCTGACTGCTCGTCACACGGGCGATCCACTCGCCGCCGCGTTCTAACGTGAAGACGTTGTTTTCAACCTTCAGCGAGTCGTACTCTTTCGGCAAAACGATTTCGTAAGTGCCGGAACGGATGGTCAACTCGTTCTTGCCGACTGACAACGTTGCATTGCTGTGAAACTTGCCGCCGGTTCGAATCTCAATAGGGATGTCACCTGAGGGAGACTCGACGACCAGCGTGCCATTGTCGGTCTGAATCCAGATGACGATGCCCGCCAGCAGGACCAGTGGAATGAGCATCCATGTTGCGATGCGGCGTCCGATTCCGGGAGGGCGGTTACCGAGGGATTCCGCTCGCGTGACGTTGGCTGGTGAGGCCGGGATTTCAGACTTCTGGACGAATGGTGGCAGTGTTGGTGGTTGAGGGATTTTCTCATCCTCGCGTAATGCGAGATCGCGGCCACACTCGGCGAGGTCACTCAGCACGTGTCCCTCGCAGAATGGCAGGAGTGAATCTGCCAGCTCGTTCGCTGACGCAAACCGATCATTGACATTTCGCAGCAAAGCTCGATCAACAATGGTTACCAGTTCTGTCGGCAATTCTTCGCGCCGCTCGGCAACCGACGGGGCGTCGATCGTGGCCAGCGCTTTCATCTTCGCGAGCGGAGTCCGGGTGCCCGGAGAGTCGTACGGCGCGGTCGCGGTCAGCAGTTTGAACAGCGTGGCTCCGAGGCTGTAGACGTCGGCTCGAGCATCGACATCATGGCTGTCGTCGCCTTGTTCGGGAGCCATGTAGTCCAGCGTGCCCATGAGCTGACCGACCGTCGTCAATTCGTCGAGTGCTTCGCTGGCCGCGCCGAACAGCGCGAGGCCCAGGTCCAGAACCTTGACGTCGCCCCGCAGCGTGAGCATCAGATTCGATGGCTTGACGTCTCGATGAATCAGCTCCTGCTGATGGGCATAATCCAGTCCAATCGCGGCCTGACGAACGATCTCGCACGCGCTGGCGACATCCAGCGGTCCCACCAGTCGGACGAGCTTTGACAGGTCGATGCCTTCGACATAGTCCATCGCCAGGAAGTGCGTTCCGTCAACGTCTCCCGCGTCGGTGGCCCGCACAATCGCCGGATGATCCAGCCGGCCAATCGCCTTCATTTCCCGCTCAAAGCGGGCGACCGCTGCGTCGTCGCGCAGGCGTCGCGCGGGCAGCAGCTTCAACGCAACCTGTCGGTCCAGTCGCGTGTGCCGGGCGCGGTACACGGTGCCCATGCCGCCTTCGCCGAGCGTCCCGAGCAACTCGTAATCGCGGATTCGCTCGGAAACGGGCGGCGCCGTTTCGTGGGCGGAGGCAGCGGTCGGCGGGGAATCAATCAGCCCTTCGATTTCCGCCAGTGCCTGCTGCAGAGCAGGGCGGTCGTCGCTTTCGGATGACTCAGACTCGGCAGAATGACGGACGGCGGCAACCAGTGAATCAGCCGTTCCTTCCAGATTCGCAACGGTGTCTTCACACGCCGGGCATGCGTTCAAGTGGTCGAGCACTTCCAGTTCGCGTCGCTCGTCAAGCATCCCCAGGTGGAACGACCGCAGGTCATCAGCTTGGGGGCAGGTTGAAGTCACCATGTTCGGTCGCTCCGGAATTCCGTGGAGATTCGCCATCAAACAGCGGTTTGTCGAAACAACAAATCCGCTTCCTGCCTGATATAACGAATCGAGCGCGACAGATGGTCACGCATCAGCATCGCCGAAGCCACTTCTGTCACCCAATTCCTGCCGAATCCGCCTCAAAACACGGGAACGCGTCTGCCGCACGGAGTTTGCTGAGACGCCAAATTCTGTCGCGACAGTGTCCGTCGGCTGATCTTCCACAACGTTTCGCCAGAAAATTTCCCAGGTTCGCGGGCGAAACTCCTGCCGGACCAACTCCAGACCTCGGCGATACAACGCGTCCAGTTCAAACTGACTGGTGAACTGGTCCGGGTCGTCGGAAAGTGATTCGGCGACGTTGAGCAATTGCTGCCAGTTCGCCGTTCCGCCATCGGCTGCTCCCTGTCGCGAGCGTTTGCGAAGAAAACTGATGATCTGATTTCGGGTGATCGTCCACAGCCAGCCGCGAAACGTGCTCCCTGACCGATCTTCATAAGAAGCGACCGACCGAGCGACCGATACAAAAACATCCTGCATGACATCGGCCGCGTCGTGCTCGGATAGTCCTTGCTGCCGGCACCAGTGAAAGACCAGCGGCCCGTACAGCCGAGTAAACCGCCGCCATGCCTCAGGATCTCGATTCGCGACACGACGAAGCAACGACGGCGACGTCGTGCTGAAACTGGAGTTGCCGACACTCGATGCGGGCATCGCGATTCTCTGTGGGAAGCGTTCGGGAGAGAAGCCAGCCTAAGAACGAAGGAGAGCCGCCGCAATCTTTCGTTCTCGACAGATCAAATCGAACGGCAATCCCCGGGCGTGTCTCTCGAAATGTCATTCCCGCGAAGGCGGGAAACCAGCAGCCGATTGAGTCACTAAGGATCGTCCTGGAATTAACTGTGAAGTTGTGGGGCAGGATTGCATCCTGCCAAAGCAGGTTTCAAACCTGCCCCACGACACTTATTGCCAGGCCCGCCCTAAGGACCTCTTCAGACACAAAAACGTGCGACGGCCTGTGATGTTCCGGTTCCAGTGCCAGGTGTCGTTGTTAGGTGAGCGGGCCTTTTGCGAATTCTGCGACTCTTTGTGGCAGATCTTTGTGGCAGATTCTGAATGGCCGCAAGAGGACACAGAATACGCAAAAATACAGAGTTGATTTTGGACAGGTTCTAAGTTCGAACTGGTTGCCCGCCTCCGCGGGCATGACGAGAAGTCGGCATGCTCGACTCATCGTCAAGTGATGATTACTCAGCGCCGTCAGTAACCGGGATGAAGTTCAGCGTGTAGTACGCTTGGGCGTGAAGCAGCGGCAGGCCGGCTTTGGATTTGACGCCGTCACAGTGCAGCTCGTGGACGTGCCCCTGCTGCAGGCCCGTAACGAAAAGTCGTGCGGCCTGCCCGTCGTCGCTGACTTCGACCCGGTCGATTGTCGGAGTCGTGTGATCGACTTCCGGACTGCCGTACGCTGCCTGAAAGATGTAGGCGTACGTGCCGAGTTTGTAGGACTCGATGTTGGCTGCGGCTTCTCGGTCGACTGGCTGAGTGAATGTCAGTTCGAAGCCGTCGGGTTTCGCTTTCATTTCGTGAATCTCGAACGGGACTTTGCCGGTCCAACGCAGCCGATCGAGCGCGTACGGCTGCCGGCCTCGCGAACCCCAGCCTCGGTTGGTTCCACCGACAAACATGCTGCCGTCAGAGGTGAATTGAACAGCCAGACTTCCGGAACCAAAGCCTTCACGGAATGGAAAGCACGCTCCCTGGTAGTAGCCGTTGACCATTTCCAGGTTGCATCGCATGACCGTACTGAAGGTTTGATCGTTGACGAAAAGCTGGTTGGTAAACGGTCCAAACTTACCACCGGACACGTCGCAGGCGACGCCGCTGGCGGACTGTCCCATCTTCTTGTACGGAAAGTAAATCGCTGGCGGAACGAGTTCGGGGATCTTTGGCTGCTCGACCATCATGCGGCTGCCGCTTTGCGGTTCAACCGGCTTCGGCCCGATGGTCGACGTCCGGTCGTACCATCGGTTGCCACCGGGATGTCCCTGGAACGAGCCGGGCCTCAGGTGCTTGAGGCTACAGGTGCCGTTCCACGGTCCCTGATTGTCCGTGTAGAAAATCTCGCCCAGATGGTTTGCGCCGATGCCGCCTGGAGATCGGATTCCGCTGCAGGTTGGAATCATTTCACCGTCCGGCGTGACGCGAACACACCAGCCGCGATACGGCGTGTTGCTGTTAAACGATCCGGTCAGGCAGAGCACGACCCAGATATTGCCGTCTTTGTCGAACTTCGAACCGAACGCGTACTCGTGATAGTCGCCGGTGATGCCACACTTGTCGCAGACCGTTTCAATGATGTCGGCTGTGCCGTCGCCGTCTTCATCTTTCAGCCGCGACACTTTGCCTCGCTGAGTCGCGTACAGCCAGCCATCTTTCTGCGTGAGCCCAAGAACTTCGTGCAGGCCGATCGCGAAGGGTTTCAGTTTCGCGTCGCCGATCGTTTCTGCGAGCGCGTCTTCGACCGTGTAGATGTCTCCGCGCCGCGTCGAGATTGCCAGCTTCTCGTTGAACCATTCAATGCCGCCGATTTCGAGGACGAGCCCTTCCGGCAACTTGAACGAGTCCATCCGGTAATAGTCGTTCTCGACGGGAGCGTTCTGAGAAACCGCCGGCGAGACAGTTCCGAGCAACAGACCAAAGGTCGAAAGAGTTTGAAGGAAAATGCGAGAGGCTGTCATGTGACAATCCTTAGATTTGTATTTCAATTAAATGCGAGCCGTCAGGTCAAAATTCGACAAGAAGAAAACTAACCACAGAGACACAGAGGAAAAGAGATCATGCTGAACAACTCTGTGTCTCTGTGCCTCTGTGGTTAGGTCTGTATGGCCTGTTCTTGATTTACGCAGGCGCCGATCAGAGGGCTACGTTTTTCGCAAGACTGATGTTCGTTACCACTCGTAAAGCTGAGTAATCTCTGCGCGCCCATTCGCGAACGTAACGGGAATCAGCAATTCAGTTTTGTTCTCGCTCTTGCGGATGATGGCAGATTTCGTCAGATCAACGCCAAGTGTCAGCTTGAGATGGCCGTCGAGTACGAAGTCGCCATCAACCGATTCGATCTTTGTCGCCGCGGCCGCTCGATAGAAAAGGCCTTCGATGGGTGACGGAGACTCGATTCGGATCGTTCTTTCAAATGAGGCCAGCTTCTTCTCGTTCCGCTGAGGGACGATTGCATCGGAAATCGTGATCCGGTCTTTGGAGTAGCGGAAGACTGGCTGTCGACTCGAATTGAATTTGTAGCCAAGGAATCGGTATCCCTGCTCGGCGGCTGGTTCAGTCGGCCATGAAGTGTCGGCGTTTTCGAGATTCGCGAACGGGACGCCTCGGACGAGGTCGTAGACGTTGTCGCCCAGAGGCGGTTGGAAACCCTGGCCGCGACCGTTCCAATGTTTGCCTGCGTCGATGAAATCGTTCTCCCAGATCAGTGCGAGGGAGAAGGTGTCGGCGTCGAAACAGAGGTTGACGCGTTCGGGGTAGCCAACGGCGATGCCGCGCGGGCTGACTCCTTCAATGAAGTTGCGGTAGATGATCGGTGCGGTTTCCGGCTTCCGCCTTGTGGCACGAAACACAATTCAGCTCAGTCAAGAGGATGCGTCCGCCTTCCACCGAGTCGGCATCCGCGACCGAGTAGATCCGATCGAAACCGGGCACGACCGGGTGTTTCGGTGGGGCTGCCGCTGCGGAGTCTTCGCTGCTCTGCAGGATGAGAAGTGGCGTGACAATTATGACCAGAAACGCGTGCAAGAAGTGTTGACGTATCGCGGGCATATGTAATGTCCTGGGGGGAAGCTCGAGGTCGGATGCGAGGGAATGAACATCGACGGCAGGGTTCGGGCACGGAGTCTAGTTACGCCGTTCCGTCAGCAACAACTGTCGAGCGCGATGGCGCGTCGCATTTAGGGATTTCGAATGTGTGCCACTGGCTTTGCCAGTGCTGAGACATCGTTGAAGGGAGATTCATACTTGCACTGGCGGAGCCAGTGGCACACTGACCGAATGCCCTGATAACCTGCGGGTGTCCAGTCATGATCTGAGGAGTCTCACAATGAGTCGCAAATTCTGCATCGCGATCGTTCTAACTTTTGCACTGACGCCTTCGTTCGCCGCATTGGCCGAACCGTCATCGTCGATCAGGACGGAGCGAGGCACGATTCGCGTGCCGGAAGGTTTCACAATTGATCGTGTCGCTGCTCAGCCGCTTGTCGGGCATCCGATGCTGGCGAACTTCGACGAACGCGGTCGGTTGTTCATTGCAGAAAGTGCGGGGAAGAATCTGCGGCCAGCAGAACTGGAAAAAGAGTTGCCGAACTTTGTCCGAATGCTGGAAGACACCGATGACGATGGAACATTCGACAAGAGCACAATCTTTGCGGACAAGATGACTTTACCGATGGGCGCGTTGCCGTATCGAGGTTCGGTTTATGTCGCGGCACCGCCAAATATCTGGCGGCTGCAGGATACAGACGACGACGGCGTTGCTGACAAGCGAGAGATACTCGTTGGCAAGTTCGGCTACAACGGAAACGCTGCCAGTATCCACGGACCGTTTCTTGGCCCGACCGGTCGCATCTACTGGTGCGACGGTCGTCACGGCCACGAGTTCCGCGACGACATCGGAGCGGTCACCAGTAAGAAACGAGGCTCCGGGATCTTCTCGATGAGGCCCGACGGTTCGGACATCCGCATGTTCTGCGGCGGTGGGATGGATAATCCTGTCGAAGTCGATTTTATGCCAACCGGCGAAGTGATCGGCTCAGTCAACATCCTCTATTCCAATCCGCGAATCGATTGCCTCGTCCACTGGCAGGACGGCGGCGTGTACCCACACCAGGAAGCGAGCATTGCCGAGTTCACACAAACCGGCGACCTGCTCGGCCCGATCACGAAGTTTGGCCACGTCGCCGTCTCCGGGATGTGCCGATACCGATCGTCGGTGCTTGGCGACGAATATAAAGACACGATCTTCACCTCGATCTTTAACTCTGGAAAACTGATCAACTCAACGATCGAGCGCAGCGGCGGAACTTTCAAAACGACCGAAACGGAATTCCTCAGCAGCGACGATCCCGACTTTCACCCGACCGATATTCTCGAAGACGCCGACGGAAGTCTGCTTCTGATCGACACCGGCGGCTGGTTCCGCATCGGCTGCCCCACGTCGCAGATCGCCAAACCGGACATCGCCGGAGCGATCTACCGAATCCGCCGAGCGGGAGCGAATCCCGTTGATGATCCTCGCGGGATGAAACTTAATTTTTCCACAATGTCCGTCGAAGAGTTTTTCGACCTTCTGGAAGGAGACCGTCCAGCCGTCACTGAACGATGTATTGAGAAGCTGGGTGGAGGTTTCGCGAGGTTGGTTTTCGATGGAAGAAATGATTTGAAGGGCAGGCCAGAATTGAGTGATACCGCACTTATTAATTTGATCTGGGCGTTGTCGAGAAATGCAACCCGCCCCGAGCGTCGTTCACTAAGGTCTATCGTTCTCAATGCTTCATTCTCCGACAATGTGCGCATTGCTGCGGCAACCGGGTACGCCGATTCATATCGCCACGGAATGGGCCGATCAGCGATGAGCAGAAGTGCTCAGACACTGCCGGGGGCGATTGAAGCGTTTTCTCAATCAAAGTCGGCAGCTCTGCGGCGCTCGATTGCTCGAATGATCGGTAGAGAAACCGAGAGTTCGTTAATCGGCAGAGGTCCGCATGTTGGAAAAGTTTCATCCTTGTTTAGTCAAGGTGACACTTCCGCGACCGAGGCCAGTCAGAAAACTGTGCAGATTCTGCTGCGTCGTCTGGGGCGTGATCACGAGTTTCCTGAACAGGAACCGACGGATCGGCAGACGGAGCATGCAATTATCCTCGCTGCGATCCGGCTTTCTGATTCTGTCGGAACACTGCCACTTCTGGATGACCCGAGTCCGGTTGTCCGTCGAGCCGCGTTGATCACGCTTGACCAGATGGAGGCCGGCGATCTGTCTCGTGAAGACGTCGTCGCGTTGCTCGACACGGATGACGAGCCTTTGCGAAAGGCGGCGCTGGACGTAATATCCCGACATGAAGGCTGGGCGAGTGAGACGTTGACTTTGCTGAGTGGCTGGCTTCATGAGTTGAGCCTTTCGCCGGAACGTGCATCGATGATTCGAGGTTTCCTGCGAACGCAGACCGGCGACGAGACTGTGCAGCAGTTGGTCTCGGACTTGCTGCTCGATCTTAAGTTGCCTCAGGCGTCGCGTCTGTTGTTGCTCGAAGTTGTTGCCGAGTCCGGGCTGCCGGAATTGCCAGCCAGTTGGACGACGAGAATTCCGGCAAACTTCACCAGCCCGTACGCTGCCGTGAGGCATCAGGTTGTCAGGACAGTCGCGGCCTTTGACAGTGACGCGTTTGACGCCGAACTACTGAAGCTCGCTCACGACGAACAGCAAACCGTCGATCTGAGGATTGACGCACTCGCGGCTGGTGCACGGCGGCGTACGACTGCCAAAGACGCGGAACTGGGATTTCTGCTCAGTCAGATGACCGAGGACGCCGCTCCGTTGTTGAAGCTCGCCGCCGCGAGAACGGCAGTCAGTCTTCCGCTGTCGGAATCGCAACGCCACCAGCTTGCAGAGCAACTCGGCAAGGCCGGACCGCTCACGGTGGGAATACTTCTGCAGAAATTCTCAAACGACTTGAACACTGACCTGACGAAAGCAGTTCTTTCATCTCTTGAGAAACTGCCGGAGGATATCCGACTCCCGAAGAGTGAACTCCTCGCATTTCTGAAAAGCACGCCCGAACCTCTGCGATCTGACGTGCAGAAGTTTGTTGATAGCCGCCTTTCGGAGACATCCAACGAAGCAGCACTTCAGGAACGTCAGTCGAAGTTAACTGCCGGTGATGTGGCACGTGGCCGCGAGATTTTCTACGGAAAGATCACCGCTTGCTCAAGCTGCCACACGGTGGCAGGGCAGGGCGGTAAGGTCGGACCGGACCTGACAAAGATCGGCGCGATCCGCAAACAACGCGACCTGTTGGAAGCCATCGTGTTTCCCAGCTCAAGTTTCGCACGAGGCTACCGCACCTGGTCGATCGTTACAGACCGTGGTCGAGTCCACTCGGGGCTGATCACCCGCGAAACGGCGGACTCACTAATGCTTCGCAAATCCGACCTGTCGGAGGTCCGCATTCCTCGCGACTCGATCGAAGAAATGAGCGAGTCAACAACGTCCGTCATGCCCAACGGCCTCGACCACCGCCTGACGAACCAGGACCTCAGCGATTTGCTGGAGTATCTGTCGTCTCTGAAATAGTAAGTAGGCTGGGTCGTGACCCAGCCAACCTGCGGGTCCTATTTCGAACTCAGATTCCAGACCGGATCGAATTCGACTGGTGGGGATTTTATGTGCTCGATCGAGCGGCTCATCAGGCCGAGGCTGGGGAGGTCGAAGGTGGACTCGGTCGCGGCCAGAAGCGGGTTCAACGACTGGCAGGCTTGCGTCCAATTGCCGGCTTCGTAATCGGCGAGAGCGGCTTCGTAGATGTCTCGTCGTTGTCGCCAGCTGTCGTCGGCGTCGCCCTGCAGTTCGAACAGCGAGACGGGAGCGTTCATTCCGACGACTCGCACCTGACAGATTCGACGGGTTTCGATTGAGGCGTCGAGCTTTGACCGCACGTCGCCCGTCACGAGAATTGGAACACCCAGGTGTTTAGTCGCGCCTTCGACTCGGCTGGCGAGGTTCACGTGATGGCCGAGCGGGCCGTAGTGCGGCTTTTCATCGCTGCCCGTGTTGCCGACCATCGCGACGCCCGTGTTTACTCCGACTCCGATTCCAAGTTCTGTGTCGAGCTTCTCGCCCCACTCGCGGTTGAGGTCCGGCAGTTGCTTCTGCATGGCCAAGGCGGCCTGGCACGCCAGCAGGGGATGGTCAGTTTGATCGACCGGGGCGTTCCACATGGCCATCAGACCGTCGCCGAGATAACAGACGGTCGTCCCGGCAAACTCTCGGACGCAGGCGTTCAAACGGTTCATGATCGACTGGACCAGGCGGCAAACATTCTCGGCACCGATTCGTTCTGAAAGCCGCGAGAAATTGCGGATGTCTGCAAACAGGACGGAGATCTCCCGGTCTCTTCCGTCGAGAAGTCCAGGGTCGCGGTCGAGTTCTCTGGCGACAACCGGCGACACAAACTGCTCGAACTGAACTCGGCGTCGAGCCGCTTCGGCTTCGCTTTGAACTCGTGCGAGACCCGTCCCGACAACGGATGCAATGACCTGGACAAGCTGTGCTTCCAGGTCGCGAATTCCCGATTGACCGGTCATCACTGACGATTCACGGGCACCATAGATCGCTCCGATGATCTCTTTTCCATCGGCGTCGAAGATGGGCGAAGCAACAGCGGATTCGACGTTGGTCAGGCTTTCGGACGCCTCGCCAGGATCGTCATCGAGTACGAAAGTCCGCGCTTCCTCCAGAACGTTTTGCAGGATCGTCCGACTGAAGTGCAGCGACACGTCGGGCGTTGCTGCGTGGCCGGAGAGAATCTTCCAGTCGGTGCCTTCTCGAAGCAGCACCAGTCCGCAGTCCAGTCCGATGAGATTCACGATGGCGTGGGCCGTCTGTTCGTAAAACGCGTCCGACCCCGGTGTCGCCTTCTGAATGTTGACGAGCGTTTCGAACCAGCCGACGAGAGTCGTGCTGTCGGGTACACCGTCGAACTTAAACGCTCCCGGCGTGGCGGATGGCGCAACCGGGGCCGAGATCGTCCGCATTGATGAGCCGCGGTTACCAGACGCGGTTGGAGATTGCACCTCGATCTGAGTTCGGCCAGTGGTCAGTCGGACCGGCACATTGACCAGCAATTCGGAGCCGGGACCAATTACCGTTCCGTCAGCAAGTGTCACCGGAACCTTGCTGCTGACATTCTGAACCCGGACCGTGTCCTCATCGAACTGCTCGATCAGGATTTGATCGCGTGACACGAAGTCATCAATGAGCACCTGATGCCGCGCTCCGGTCATGGCCGGGCTTCGACCGAATTCGACCGGCCCGGTCTCGTCGTGAGTCAACTGCTCGCGCTGGTTCGAGTTCGCGTAGGAAATCTGGAGCATGCTTACTTACTGGGTGGGCAGGAAGTTGGTGAAAGATCGTCCCTGGCAGTGCAGCCTGGACGTTGCTGCTTCGACGCTGTTTAACTCAGAAGCGTGCCCGGAGACACTGTCCGCCATGCGGGCGCGGTCCTGGAATCAGTGTAGATTTTTGCGACTACGTCATTTTCGGACACCGAGAGAATCGTGAACCCGCTGCTGACAATGGCGCGGCGGTGAGTACGCCCGCAGCCACGGTCGATACGAATTCCCGGCGTGTCATGTCGCTCGGCATCAGGTCGCTCCGTTCTGCTCTTCAACGATGATCAGACTCGTTTTCCGCCAGGTTGGCCGTTTTCAACGACAAAGGATGCTCGCGTCAAGCACGGCGATTCGGGTTTTGTGACGACCGGAACAACGCGAAAGTCGGATCGCCACTCGTCCGGTGTCAATTCACAGCGAACGTAGCCTCGTTCGGCGTTGTAGAACTTTACGAAATGGTTGTCGGCCAGCACGCCGTCCGTGTCGCTTCGTTTCTCGGCGCCGTCGCCACCGGAGGTGATCGAAGTTCCGACAAACTCGGTGGCGATGGGAGCTTCCTTCTCGTTGTCGAAATCGACTTTGAGATCGTTGACCCAGTTCGTGTGAATGTCCCCGGTCAGGACGATGGGATTGGGCACCGAATTTTCATCGAGAAACGACAGCAGGCGTTTTCGACCCGCTTCATACCCGGCCCACTGGTCCATGCTGTAGGCCACCGCGTCGCCGGGTGTTCTGTCGACACGAGCCATCATGACCTGCTGAGCGAGGACGTTCCAGGTTGATGATGAATCCCGCAGGCTGTCGCACAACCACTTTTCCTGAACTTTACCGAGCAGCGTGGCTTCGGGATCATAGACCTCTTCGCAAAGTGGTTTGTTGTGGTCGCCGCATGGCTGGTCGGTTCGGAATTGCCGAGTATCAAGAACCGAAAACCGAGCCAGCCGCCCGTAGCTCACGTTTCGATAAAGCTGCATGAACGGGCCGTGTGGCAACGCTGACCGTCGTACGGGCATGTGTTCGTAGAAGGCTTTGTAGGCGTCAGCGCGGCGCTGCAGAAACTCTGAGTTGACAATGTTGGGCTGCTCGGAAATGTCACCGGCATAGTTGTTGTCGAATTCGTGATCGTCCCACGTAACGATCCATGGAAACGCCGCGTGAGCTGCCTGGAGGTCGGCGTCGCTTCGATACAGCCCGTACCTGTTGCGATAATCGGTCAGCGAAACGACTTCCTTTCCGTTGTGTTGACGGGCCTTGTTACTGCCGACGCCGCCTTCGTAGATGTAGTCGCCCAGATGGACGACGGCATGCAGATCTTCCCGAGCCATGTGACGAAGCGCGTTGAAGTACCCGTACTCGTAGTGCTGACACGAGGCGAACGCAAACCGAAATTTGTCGAGCATTGCATCGCCGGCTGGTGCTGTCCGAGTCCGGCCGACAGGGCTGGTTTCTTGACCGGCCTTGAACTGGTACCAGTAGGTGTGATCAGGTTTCAGCCCCTGAACTTCGACGTGAACTGAATGAGCCCAGTCGGTCGCTGCCGTCGCGCTGCCCTTACGAACGACTTTGGTCATCGCCTCATCCGTGGCGACCTGCCACCGGACTCGAACATCTTCCGGGGGCATGCCTCCACCGTTGATCGGATCGGGAGCGAGACGAGTCCAGATCACAACTCCATCCGGAGCCGGATCGCCCGATGCGACGCCCAGCTGAAACGGATAGTCGGCGGTCCGTACTCGCCGATCAGCAGCTTCAACATGTCGCATGTTGAGAAATGGCCACGCAACAGTCGTTGAAGCCGCCGCCGCAAGAAACGACCGTCGATTGCAGTAACTCAGTGGCTGGTTTGCCATGTTGGTTCCTTAATTGATTCGACACGGCATGCCACCTGCAAGTTGGGACGTACCGGCAATTTCACACAGGTTGAGGTCGTTGCTTCCAATCCTCGTTATCTGCCCGCGATTGTTGAGCGGCACATCCCAGTCTGCAAGGGAGTCGCTCAATCATCCGCGCCGATGTAAAAGAGGTGATGGGTTGTGCGAATCAGCAGTCGGTCGCCGACAATGGCTGGGGTCGCGAAGACGGGCTCCTGCATCGAGTTGCTGGCAGCGACTTTGAAGTCGGTCCCGGTGTTCACGACGAAAATGGTTCCGTCCTCGCTGCTGAAGTAGAGGTGGCCCTTGGTGGCGACCGCCGACGCGGAGTGCTGCCCACCGACTCGCTGTTGATAGACAAGCTCGCCGGTGTTTACATCGCGTGTGGTCAGCACGCCTCGGTGGCTGCAGGTGTAAAGGAAGTCGTCGACGATGATCGGTGTCGGGATGTAGGAGCCTCCGCGCGGCTCCCACCAGAGCAGGCCGTCTGGAAGAGCGTCGCCAGTGACGCTCGGGGTGATGTCGCCTCGCGCAGCTGGTGAGATCGCATAGGCCGAACTTCTGCCATGTCCGCTTGAAAGAAAAATCTGCCCGTTGGCAACTAACGGAGCAGGGATCGGTACATCGCCTCCCCCTTGAAGGGTCCAGAGCCGGTCGCCGGACGCCAGGTCGTATCCGGCCATCTGGCGATAGCCATTACAGACGAGCTGCGTTTCCGTTTCGGTCTTGACGATTAACGGCGTCGACCATGTCGCCACGTCGTCGCGTTTGATGCGAAGGATCTCTGATCCGTCATCAATGTTGAGAACGGCGACAAAGCCCGTGTTCAGGCAGTCGCACTGCAGGATCACTTTTCCGTCGTGGATGATCGGCGAGCTGGCGAAGCCCCATTCAAGTTTCGGCGCGTCGTACGGGCCTGAGTGAAGGTTTCCAAAGTCCTTCTTCCACAACAGCTGCCCATCGATGTCCAGGCAGTAGAGGCCTTCCGATCCGAAGCACGCGACCACGTGTTTGCCATCGGTCACGGGTGTGCTGTTGGCGTGTGTTGCTTTCAGATGGCGTTTGATTGTTGGCACGCCGTCGGCGACCGTCCGTCTCCAGACTTCGATGCCGGTTTTAAGATCAAACGCGGCGACCTGCCATCGCCAGCTTCCCGAATCGATTGCCGACTCGCCGCTGCCGCCGACGAATCCCGTTGGGACCGTTTCATTGTTGTTCTCGCTGACCGCCGTGGTCAGGAAAACGCGACCATCGACGCTGATCGGGCAGGAGTGTCCCAATCCGTCCAGCTTTCTCTTCCAGAGAATGTTCTTGCCGGATTCAACATCCCATTCGACGGGAGGGTTTCCAGAACCGATGCCGCTTGCGCCGACACCGCGGAACTGCGGCCAGGTGCCAAACTCATGAGCCGTCTTGTCAACTTCCGGCCGGTTCGTGGCCGAAGCATCCTTGTTTGAGTCTGCGGCGAGTTGCGCTGAGCTCCGTCCGGCTCCAATCAGACTGATCGAAAGCAGAAACAGATACGGAAATCGGGCCACACTCGACTCCTTACTGTGGATATGTCCGCTCATAGACGTCGACGATGTGCGGTTGATGTTCGTACTGAGGTGAGGAATTCATCGCGAATCCTGGCAGCTTCGCGCCATTTGGTCAGAACGCCAAACCGCAGTACTTTACTCGTGCGACTTGAGTTTGATGGGATTCTGGACGGGCGGCTCGTTGTTCAGCCAGCGGTTGATCGCTTCAGCGCGCAGCCGTGAACCGCGAATACTGGAAGCGTGACTGTGCCAGGGATCGCAGATCAGTTCAAGTAGCCCCGGCTTGACGTGAGTCAACGCTGCAATCTGGTTGCCGCTGGCTGTAACCGTGTCCAGAAGACTGACCTCGGCGAATACCGGACAGCGGATATCGGCCGTGAAGTTGGCGGCATCGAAGTAGCTCAATGTGTGCAGAAACTGTGCTTCGGTCTGACCGTCGGGTTTCGCGCTCATGTCGAAAGGCCAGAAGCCCGGTTTGTGTATCACGGTCCAGTCGAGACGGCACAAGCCGCTGTGAGCGGGAGCTGCGAAACTGATCCGATCGTCCAGTCCGGCCAGCACCATCGTCAGCCCACCTCCCTGGCTGCCACCCGCGGCCATGATCCGACTGCCATCGACTTCGGAGCGGCTGCTCAGGAAATCGACGGCTCGAACCATGCTGGCGTAGATCGTCCGCCACATCGACGTTTCCGGCTTGTCGATTCCGTGAGTCCAGTAGTTCCAGGCGGCGGCGTCATCCGGGCGGGATTCGAAGTCGAGTTCAACCGGCAAACCGTGTACGGCAATCCACATCCCGCAGTAGTTCGGTCCGTGCGGAACCTGGGCAGCCGTTCGCTTGTAGATGCCGGAACTCGGCAACTCGAGCCGAACGGGATAGCGGCCTGGCTTGCGAGGTTTCCAGTACCACCCGTAAAAACGGCGACCGTTCAGCGTTGCCAGACGGACTTTGTACGCCTCAGAGTGAGCGTCGCTCTGGTCGGGAACGAGCGTCAGTTGGGCGTCCATTGGAATCGCGGCCAGCTCGCTCAGCGTCTTCTTCCAGAACTTTTCAAAATCCGGAGGCCGGGTTGACGCGGGGGCGTAGGTCGGGAAGTCATTGACGAAGACCCATTCGACGCTGCGAGAATCGCCCTGTCCGTCGTCAACGAGCACGCGGCCGCGATACGGGCCGGGGCGTTTGAACGCGAGGTCGGTCGGGATGACTGCCTCTTCGCCAGCGGAAATTCTGAACGGCGTGACCTTCTCCGCGAGGACTTCACGCGTCAGGTAGTCGCACACCTGAAACGAGAACCGGCCCTCTTGCGGAGTTGCTGAATAATTTTTCGCGTTGAGGTCAAACGAAACCGGCTGTTGTCCGGGCAGAAGAAAGTCATCGCTGGCGCATCCGATCGAAACTCCGATTGCTTCAGACGCGATCGGCTCTGCGACGGGGCGTAACGTGAGCTTGTTCCAGTTGCTGCCGTACGCAAGGAATCGGTATGCCCACACATCATCGGGGAGCCGTGCTGTGGAAACTCGCGAGTACCCAATCACGTGTTGACTGCAGAAAAGCACCGGCCCCGCAGACGTCATCAAGCGACTGCTGATCTGCTGTCCCGCGTCGAGTGACCGGCGATGCAATGCGCGGTCGGTGCGGTGATCAAGCGAGGCGACCACTTCATCGGCGAGTGCGAAGTTCAGGTTCAGACCGCCCGGCGTGACTGTCTGGCTGATGAGAATGTCAAATTCATGTTCACGGAATACGTAACGCAGCGACAGCTTGTCACCGGATGCAAGGATGCGTGTCCGTCCTTCGGAACGCACGTTGTTCATTCGAACAATGCTGCCGTTTGGACTGTTGTTCTCGAAGGCGGCCGTCGCTGTTGTGCCAGGATCATCCAGCGGAAAGCTCGACTTGAGAAACTCCATTTCGCCGGCAAGAAGTGAGTTCAGATATCCGCTGGCCCCGATTGACGCCCGGTAGTTTGGAGTGACGATCTCAAAGCCGCCGTCAGGACGCATTTGACGGGTAACGGGCGAGGGAGGGAGCACAGCCTCTCGCAGGTCGTCGAGCAGCAACGTGCCTTTAACGGCGCCGTCAGGCAGCACGAAATTGATACAGATCGTCGCTACGTCCCGGCGGTCGTACGTTCCCGTTTGTCCTGCTGGCAGGTCCTTGTCCAGAATTCGAGCATCGGCAAGATCGAACACAGTCCGTTGCCAATCGCCGCCAGACTGAAGAGTTACGGGCTTCGCCGGAGTCACGGTTGCCAGCTTCCGAAATCCCGGACTGCAGAGATAAACGTTTTGAAGTCGTAACTCGCCTGCGGTGAGCGATTTCATCGACAACGTGATTGCCTCAGCCCTGGAAAGGTCGAGCGGCGTTGACGACTCGAACCGCAACTCGACCATATTGCGAGGCTTGCTCGCAGCGACATCGATGGCGACGGCCACGCTGCTCCCGCCGTCCGCCGAGTCGTCGTTGAATTTGCTGAACGTGTACGACTGCCGGATCGCGGGATCGGTCCAGTAACTTTGTGGAGACCATTGCCCGGGTTGCTCCGTCCAGTCGGCGGCGTTCGTCGCCGCTGTGACGAGTGATACCAGAACGAGACTTAAGACCGATTTGCTCATCATCTTCTCGATATTGACGTGTCGTGTCGGAGAGACTCTGCAACGGCAGAAAGCTGGACGTGAATTGTTCGGTGTCGACGGTCAGAATTCTGTGTGGGAAACTATGGGACGTCCGCTTCACTTGCCGTAGACAGACTTTTACAAACCTTGATTCAATGCACTGTTGGCTGTCAATTCCTGGGCGATATAAGTCATCATTGAGGTGCGGCGAAAATCGACCGAATGACCGTCCGCTCAATCACATTTTCGGAGTTGCTGAATGACGTCGGATTTCAGATATGCCGCTTTCGTCGTAATGGCCAGCACGGTGATGGTGCATTGTCTGGTCTTGCCCGGAGTGCGTGCGGCGGAAACTCCGAAAGCAGAACTGACCTTCGAGAAAGACATCCTCCCGATCATCAAGGCAAAGTGCATTCGTTGTCACGCGGGTGTGGAGCCAAAGGCCGGGCTGAACCTGACGAGTCCCGCGTCGCTGCTGACTGGTGGGAAATCCGGAGCGGCACTGCGAATTCGGGCGGCGGAGTTCAGTCTGCTGTACGAGATGGTCAGCTCCGAGAAGATGCCGCCGGTCGGACAGAAACTGACGGCTGAGGAGAAGGGGCTGATTCGGAAATGGATTAACGACGGAGCCGCCGGAGTCAGTAACGCAGCGGCTGTCGATCGTTCGGACGATGTCACCGACGCAGACCTCTGGTCATTTCGCCCGCCTGTGCGACCGGTTGTTCCCGACGTTCGACTGCGCGGTCGCGTGTGGAATCCGATCGATGCCTTCGTCCTGCGTCAGCTGGAGAAGTATGACCTGACGCCGGCAGCGCAGGCTGATCGGTTGACGCTGCTGCGGCGAGCGTCGTTTGACCTGATCGGACTGCCACCGACGCCTGAGGAAGTTGACCGGTTTCTCGCCGACGACCGGCCGGGATCGTACGACCGAATGATCGAACGATTCCTCGCGAGCCCGCAGTACGGGGAGCGGTGGGGACGACACTGGCTCGATGTTGCGGGCTTTACGGAGTCGGCGGGAATTCTTAACGAAGATAAGGTTCTGCCGCTGGCATGGCGGTATCGCGATTATGTCATTCGCGCTTTCAACGATGACAAGCCGTACGACCGATTCCTGCAGGAACAGATCGCGGGCGATGAGCTGACCGACTACTGGACGGCCTTCGAGAACGAAGAGCGACTACCGGACGACGTCGTCGAGGGAATCATCGCGACGGGATTTCTGAGGACCGCAGCCGACCCGAGCCGGCCGGACTTCAGCACGATCAAGAACGCCGCCGCCCAGTACTTCTACCCGACAATCTTCGACACGCTACAGATTGTTTGCTCGTCGACAATGGGCCTGACGGTGCAATGTGCTCGCTGCCACAGCCACAAGTTCGACCCGATTCCGCAGGTCGATTACTACCGCATGCAGGCAGTCTTCACCTCGGCGTATCGGACGGAAAAATGGATTCCGCAGATGAACCGCCGGCTGCCGATCGCCTCGAAGCGGGAGAAGAATGCGGCCGCGAAGAAGAATGCCGAAGTCGATGCCGCAGTTAAGACATTGAAGGCAGAGCTGGCGGCGCTGAAGGCAACGTTCACCAAACGAATCTTCGATGATCAACTGGCGAAACTTCCGGAGGAGCTTCGCGAAGACGTCAAAGCCTCACTGAATGCGAAAAAGGAATCTCGCACCGAAATTCAGAAGTACCTCGCCGGAAAGTTCGAGAAGAGTCTGAGGCCGCAGGGGAAGGAACTCGACACGGCACTCGCGACGTATGATGAGTTCACACGAGGGACGAATGATCTCAACGCAAAGGTTACTGTGGAAGAAGGTCGACGGTGGGTCTTTGACGAGGTTCGCGCCTTGTACGACCAGCCGGGCGAGGCCACGACTCCTGTCCTTCTGCGAGGCGACGCGCTCACGCCGGGGCCGCTGGTTGAACCGGGAGTCATCTCGACGATCGCGGCGCCGAGGCCGTTCGAGTGGTCATCTCCGCAACCCGAAGTGAAGACCAGCGGTCGGCGGCTGGCGTTTGCCCGCTGGCTGACTCAACCGGATCATCCATTGACAGCGCGCGTGATGGTCAACCGAATCTGGATGCACCATTTCGGAACGGGCCTCGTATCGACGCTCGATGACTTTGGAGTATCCGGTGATGCACCGTCTCACCCTGAACTGCTCGACTGGCTCGCCACCGAATTCGTACGCAGCGGCTGGAGCATCAAACACATGCACCGCCTGATGCTGGGCTCGAGTACCTGGATGCAAGACTCGCGGGGCGCGGCGGAACATCGTGCAGCTTGCGAGAGGATTGACCCGGACAATCGACTTCTCTGGCGGCAGACAATGCGGCGACTTGAGGCCGAGCCTTTGCGGGACGCTATCCTGGCCGCGTCCGGAACGCTGAGCAGTCCGATGTTCGGTGCCGCGCAATCGGTGGCACGGCAGAAGGATGGCGAGGTGATTGTTCCCGCCGGACAGGATCAGAACCGGCGATCGATCTACGTGAAGATTCTGCGACTCAACCCGGAAACGATGCTGGAAGTTTTTGACCAGCCAACGATCTCCGTGAACTGCACGCAACGCAGCACGTCGACCGTATCGACGCAGGCGCTGACCTTGCTCAATAGTGACGCGATGACTCGCGCGGCGTCGGCCTTCGCGAGTCGTGTTCTGGCCGAACGACCGGGCGACCCTGTGGCGCGAGCTGTACTGACAGCGTTTAGCCGCGAGTCGAAACCTGCTGAGTACAAAGTGCTGTCGGAATTCTTCGAAGCACAAAGATTACGATATTTGGAACAGCATGCCGAAAACGACAGAGCGAAGACTGAGGTGATCGCCGATGCCCGTCACAAGGCTCTGTCCGACCTCTGCCACATGCTGATGAGTGCCAACGAGTTTGTTTACGTGGACTGAACGATGAATCATTACGATCCGCTTTCGCGACGCGATGCGCTTGCCCGGCTGGGTTCCGGCTTTGGCGGACTCGCGCTGGGGACTCTGCTGAACGAGTCATCCAGCGCGGCTGGCATAAGCTCGAACGTCTCGCCGGACTTTCAGCCGCAGGCGAAGGCGGTGATTCAGCTTTACATGCACGGCGGCCCGAGTCATATGGACCTGCTGGATCCGAAGCCGATGCTCAACCGCTTCGACGACACGGCACCGCCAGACGAAGTCGCTGATGATGAAAACCGAACGAAGAATCTGATGGGTTCGCCGTTCCATTTTCGAAAGTGCGGGCAGAGCGGTCTGGAGTTTTCCGAGATTCAGCCGTTCGTTTCGCAGCACGCTGACGACATCGCGGTTATCCGATCCATGTTTACCGAACATCGGAATCACGAGCAGGCGATCTGGATGGCTCAAACGGGAATGACAACGGGCGGCCGACCGACGCTGGGATCGTGGGCGGCGTACGGACTCGGAACCGAGAATCGAAATCTGCCGGCATTCGTCGCTCTGCCCGATCCTGGCGGGGCGTCGGTGAACGGGGTGAGGAACTGGACGAGCGGCTGGCTGCCACCTCGGTATCAGGGAACCGTGTTTCGCGAACAGGGCAGTCCGGTGCTGAATCTCCAGCCGAAACAGCCTCGGTCACCAGCGATCGAGAACGCTCGCGCCAAACTGCTCAGACAGCTCAACGAAAAGCACCTTGCCGAACGGCCGGGTGAACTGGAACTCGAAGCCCGCATCGAGACTTTCGAACTGGCCGGTCGGATGCAGCTGGCCGCTACCGACGCGCTCGACCTGTCACAGGAGACTGAAGAAACGCAGAAGCTTTACGGATTGGACAACGCCACGACGAAGTCATACGGGACACGCTGCCTGATGGCTCGGCGACTGGTTGAACGCGGAGTTCGCTTCGTGTCGCTGTTCATGTCGGGCCAGCCGTGGGACACACACTCCAACAACAACGCTGGCACGACGAAGTGCTGCCAGCGTACTGACCAGCCTGTTGGCGCGTTGTTGACCGATCTGAAACGTCGAGGCCTGCTGGATTCGACATTGATTTTGTGGGGTGGCGAATTCGGCCGAACTCCCGGCGCGGAGCAGCGCAACACAAAGATTGCTTACGGTCGGGATCATCACCCGTACGGGTTCAGCATCTGGATGTCCGGCGGCGGGATCAAAGGCGGGCAGCACTACGGAGCCACCGACGATTTCGGCTACCGAGCCGTCGAGAAGAGGTGCCAGACAGCCAACGTTCACGCGACGATTTTGAAACTGCTCGGCCTCGACCACGAGTCGCTGAGCTGGCACCACAACGGTCGCGACGAACGTCTCACGGACGTCTACGAGGCGAAAGTGCTTGACGAGCTGTTGGCCTGATCTCGGCACCGTGTTTCGGGCTGCGTTGTGATTCGAGGCTCGGTTCAGTTCGGATCTGGCGTGTCCAGTGTGGAGAGGCCCGCTGGGCCCCTGTCTACGAGCAGCGGAGCCATGTCGCGGTCGAAGTCACGCTTCGCGGCAACCAGGACCACGACCAGCGGAATCGCGACCATCGTTAACCTCGCCGCGCCGACGATCACAGGCTTTCGGTTCCGAAAGAACGGTATCTCGGTGACCCAGCAGAGGAGCGGAGCCAGGAACAGGGCCAGGCTTTCGCCATCAGAAAGTTCTCCGAAGAATCGGCCGATAAACAACAGACCGAACAGGGCCACAACTCCGATTCCCACGGTTGCCGCACTGTCGAATTCAGTCGGCGTCTCAGATCGGCGAGCGACCAGCCACACTGCAATGCCGGCTGCCACGAGTGCCGCAGTCAGCGGAAACGCTGCGGCGCCGCCCTTGATATAACCTGCCATCATCACCGTCACTCCGGCGCACTGCGTTGTCAGGCCCAAAGCGAAAGGGATGGAGACACCGGGAGACCGACGGGATAACCAGGACAGTAGACTCCACAGGCTCGCAAGCAAAACTCCGGACACGAGCAGGACTGTCGCCGATTGCGGAAAAGTCCAACGACCATCCGTGCCCGTCAGGTAGACGGAATCGTGAAGCAGAATTCTCGATGTGGTTGCCGCCAGACTCATTCGGAAGAGCCATGCGAGCCATCGAGGTACCGACTGAAATCCGGCAACCAGTTCGAGGCCAAGGGCCGCCGGCAGAACGATCGTTAGTAATCGGTCGAGGCCATTGGATGGGGGCCAGACAAGCCGCCATGACAACACGTGGTAGCCGGTGTAAAGACTGAAGCCGATTCCCAGAACACATGCCGAATTGAGCCAGGTGTCGCCAGGTGAACGTCGCGACTTTGCCATCGTCAGTATAAACACAACACTGACGATGGCAGCTGTCGCGGTCGCTTTCAGATAAAGCAGCGGATCGGGCATCGGCTATTTTCGCACGCCTTCGCAGTCGATCATGATCAGGGCTTCATCACCGATCGGACCGATGGCCTTGGGATCGAAACCGTAATCGCTGCGTTTGAGGGCATGTTCGGTCGAGAAAGCAACACGTTTCACTTTGCCAAAGTCATGCTCCTTGCCGCCCATCAGAACGAGTTTGATCTTCTTAGTCTTACCGTGCATCGTGAAATTGCCGGTGACTTCGAAACCGCCTTTGATCGGTTTGGTACTCGTACTTTTGAACTCGATAGTCGGGAACTGTTTGGTGTCGAAGTAGTCGGGTTGACGGAGGTGGGCGTCGCGAGCTTTGTTCGCGGTATCAACGCTTTCAGTTTTGATCGTCAGAGCGAATGTCGACTTCGACGGATTCTCACGATCAAGCGAGAACTTGCCGGAAACGTCATTGAACCGGCCATGAATCCAGCTGATGCCCATATGGCGTGCTTTGAAGCTGACAGATGAATGCACGAGGTCATAGTCATATTCGTCGGCCGCTGAGACAGACGTATTGCCTAAGCCAGTAAACGTTCCAAGAGCAAGGGCGAGAGCGCAGACCAGAAAACTTCGTCGCATGAGATTGTTCCTTCCAAAGAGGAGACGGAATTTCGTCCCGCTGAAATGTCAGCGGGTGAGCGGCCATCGTATGAGTCGCCAAAGCGGGCGTAAAGCAGGTCGACTCGTTCGATGCGTGCGTTACAAAATGGCTAACGCTTGAATGGAAGAACGTCGTCCTCGGGTCAACGAACGGACGACTGCCGACAGTGAGACTTCGATGAAAGTTCGATCGATCGCGGAAGGTCGCCGCGCACGAAAACACCGGAAACCAGAAGGCTCCCGGTGTTTCGAGTTTCCGTCGCATAGTCGATCGATGATCACGATCAGAATCGATTATCTGCAACACCGGATTGTGTTCAATTCGGCGATGCGTCTCGTCTTTCCTGAACGATCAATCAAACGAACTAGACAGGGCGAACATTTTCAGCGCGAGGGCCTTTAGGGCCGCTGCCAGCTTCGAATGAAACCTGCTGACCTTCTCGCAATGCTTCGAAGTCGATGCCTTCCACAGCTGAGCTGTGGAAGAACATGTCGGTTCCGGAGCCGTCTTCAATGAAGCCAAATCCTTTGTCAGTGATTCTCTTGATAGTTCCTTCAGCCATTGTCGTGTTCCAATACTCTCAAAGAATTTTTGTGCCGCCGCTGATGCGTGAAACACTCACGCTACGTTGACTACACGGGGGTTTTTCGTGGTCACAGATGCCGAAGGCTCGACGAAAAGAAAGTCGAACTGACAGAAGTGGTTATTGCCTGGTCTAGAAGAGCCCGTCGAGTTCTTCCTGAGTTGGCTCCGTTTCTCCAGTCGGAGATGCGTCATCGTCGGAAGTGATTCCGGCGTCTGCATCCTCTTTCTGTTTAAGGCGGCGAGTTCGCTTGATTTCAGCTTTCGCTTTTTTGTCCATCTCGCGCTGACGCTTGGCGAATGTATTCTGATTTTTTGCGATGGGATTTCTCCTTGAATTGTGACGGGTCTCGTTGGTCTTGTGGGAACGTTTGGAACCAGAGCACCCTAGCTGCTGGCCTGGCCTGTATTCTGCCGTCGCGTTCCCTTGCGGCGTCGTCTCTGCTTCGGTTTCCCGTCGGTTGCCGATGCTTCGGTCGAGCTGCGTCCTGCACTTCGTTGTGAATCTGAATTCTTTGCTGTGTTTCCCGCTCGCGCTTGGTTTCCTGCACGCGCTTGGTTTCCTGCACGCGCTTGGTTTCCTGCACGCGATTGTCCCTGACCTGAGCGACCAGGTCGAGAGTTTCGCCGGGCTCCTCGCTGAGGTGTCGAGGATTTACTTTCCTCTGATACGGGCTGAGGGGCTGGCTGTCCAGGGGCGAGAGGAACTTTCTGTCCAATCAGCTTTTCGATTGCCTGCAGATCCCGCCGTTCGTCGGAGGTGCAGAACGAGATTGCCAGCCCTTCTGCTCCGGCTCGACCCGTTCGACCAATGCGGTGAACGTAGCTCTCGGGTTCGGTTGGGAGATCGTAGTTGATGACGTGAGTGACGCCGTCGATATCGATCCCTCGTGCGGCGACATCGGTCGCGACAAGGACGTCTATCTGTTTGGTCCGGAATGCTTCGAGGGCTCGCTGACGGGCACCCTGCGATTTGTTTCCGTGGATGGCGGCGGCCTTGATGCCACTTAACAGGAGCTTCTGAGCCAGCATGTTCGCGCCGCGTTTTGTTCGTGAGAAAACGATGGCGCGACCCACGTCCGGCTTCGTCAGAACCATCTTGAGCAGTTCACGTTTGCCGTTTCGCTCAACAAAGAAAACCTGTTGTTCGATTCGTTCAAGGCTGGTCTTCTCTGGAGTCACGTTGACGCTGGTCGGATTTGTAAGGAGCTGCTTCGACAGTTCGACAATGTTGGGCGGCATGGTCGCCGAAAAGAACAGCGACTGTCGCTTTGTCGGGAGCTGCTTGATGATCTTCTTGAGGTCCGGCAGGAAGCCCATGTCGAGCATTCGGTCGGCTTCGTCAAGCACAAACACCTGCAGATGGTTCAGGTGAATGTAGCCTTGATTCATCAGGTCGATCAGTCGGCCAGGAGTCGCCACGAGAATGTGTGCCCCTTGGTTTAATGCTCGGACCTGGCTGTTCTGGCTGACTCCGCCATAAACAAGGACGTGTTTGAGCGGCAGATGTTTGCCGTACGTCGCGAAGCTGTCACCGATCTGAATGGCCAGTTCGCGAGTTGGAGCCAGGACCAGCACTTTCGGGCAGTTCGGCTTGCTTCGTGGTTGCTCTTCGCCAAGGCGATTGAGAATGGGAAGGGCGAACGCGGCTGTCTTGCCGGTTCCGGTCTGAGCACATCCCAGAACATCGCGGCCTGACAGGGCGGCGGGGATTGTTTGAGCCTGAATCGGCGTCGGGATTTCGTATTTTTCATCAGCCAGTGCACGGTGCAGTGGTGAGATTAAGTCAAGTTCCGCGAAAGTCTTCAAAGTTGTTCCTTGCAAAGGTTGCTGTAATGCCCGGCTTCCGGAAGTTGCCTCTGCGAACGATTGTCGCAGAAAGTGTCGGAAAGCACCGACCGAGATTCGTCTAATGACCGATTCTGCGGTGGTAGTGGGCCGTGGTTGACGTCAATTGAAAAGCGAACTCCGCTTACTCAGGAATTCCGGACAAACAAGAAAGTCACAGAATTCATTGCGTCCACAACGACGCCAGCGGCTTTTCCAAAGCGGTCAACTCAACCGATGGTCGGCAGCAGAAGTGAGCGACTTGAGCGTCGTCACCTTGTTAAACGGGCTGCAAGAGATTCCAACTCTGCCTCATCACCCGTTCGATCGGAAAACACCATTCGTTAGACTTGAACAGCATTACTCGCTTATCCGATCAGTTTGAGTCAGTTTTCGTCAGAGAAAACTGAATCGAACCGGCAGTCTACCGCCGTCATCTCAGAAACGCCAGACGGACAACTGTGTTGCCATTGAGAAATCGTTTGACCCGAAGCCGCAGGCGAAGGCGTTTAAACGCTGAGAAACACCTTCGCCTGCGGCTTCGGGTCAAACATTCAACCGCACCAGGAGCCAAACAGTTTCACTCCACACTGACAAAACACAGCAACTGCCCATTTTCGAGAGAGACGAGAATCTTTCCTGAGGCGTCAACGGCGACGCCGCCTTTGACAGCGGTGGCGGGCAACTTTTCGACCCAGAGATCGCTGCCGTCTTTAACGTTGATCGCGGCGAGGAAACTTTCGTCGGGCTTTTCATCCGGGTGGCCGGCGCCGAGCAGGCGATCTTCGGTGACGACGAAACTGGTGAAGCGTCGGTCGGCTTTGTCCTTCCAGAGATCTTTCGGGACGGCAGCGCCTCGGCCCCGTCTTCGGAGGAACTCGCGGGCAGCGTCTTTGACCAGGCCTTTCGTTCCGGGCGGCAACGGAGTCTGCAATGACAGATTTCCGAACATGCTGCCTTCGTAACTGGCGTCGTGACAGAGCGTGTTGCCGTCTCCGCATTTGTACTCAAGGGAAACGTACTTTCCGTAACTCGGGTAATAGGGGTAGAAGGCTGTCCGGAATTGAGAGCTGACGTCGGACCGCGGCTCGTTCAGACACTCCAGCGTTGCGAGGTCGTATCGAGCGGTCTCGTAAACACCGCCGCCGAGGAACCGGAGTTCTCCGTCAACGATCTGCAGATTTCCCTGCATGCTGATTCCGCTGTCGACCTGCTCGGACAGTTTTCCGGATGAATCGTTGTGAGCTGTGAGCTGGCCGGTCACCGCGTCCAGACCGACGAGATGCGTTCCGTCGTAGTGAGTGATCCCCGCCGCCGCATAGACGGTTCCGTTGTCAACGACGACTCCGCCAGCGACAGGCCAGCGAGAAAGCAGTCGGTCGTAAACGCTGATCCAGCGATCCTGCGGTGCGACTCGGAATGTCCAGAGCGGTCGGCCGGTCTTCGCGGCAAAGGCGTAAACACGACCGTCCGCACAGCCGACGAAAACTCGATCTTTCGCAACCGAAGGCGGGTAATAGACAGGGCCGGCTGTGTAGGCCTTCCAGATGGTTTTTCCGGAATTGTCGATCGCGCGAACGACGCCCGTGCGGTCGGCGATGAAGACGAGTCCGCCGGCCGCGACGGGAGCGGTTGGTAACTCCGAGCTGCTGATCTCTGTCTGCCAGGCCAGTTTGATTCCGTCCGGCAGGGCATTTGGTGTTTTGTCGGATCGTTCGTTGTTCCCTCGCCAGGTTGTCCAGTCGGCGTTCTGAATTTCCAGTCTTGGGACGCGGGACGGATCACCGAAGACCGTTAGAGCGTCGGCGTAAAGATTGTCGCCCGACAGGTGCGTGTGCTCCTGTGCCTCGCCCGCCGGCTTCAGACCGATGTTTCCATAAAGCGAAAGTTGACAGCCGCACATCCACGGCCCCCAGTACAGGTGCCCGTTCGAAATCAGAACGCCGTCCTGACAGGGCGGTCTCATCGGAGCGATGTGAGTTGCCTTATTCGACTCGGTCATGACTCGAACCGTGCCGCCGGAAGCTCGGAAGAAAATGCTGTCCGCACAGCCGGTCGCGCGAGTGCAGGCGCGTCGGGCGGGGAAGCTCGCCAGTACGTTGCCCGTCTTATAGTCCAGCCGCATTCCGCTGACTTTCTGTGGCCCCGCTGCGTACACGGCGTCGTCTCGTAGAACGAGTTGCAGGTTGCCGACGGCGTTCGTCCATTTCAGCTTTCCGTCGATCGCGGACGCAACGACCATCTCTTTGCGTTGCGGCCCGGAGAAGAACAGCAGGTCGTCGGAGCATTTCATGTAGCACGTCGTGGCGTACCCGGTGATGTAGTGCTGAGCTTTCTCGTTGGGACCGATTGCCGCCAGCAGGTCTTTGTCGGTGTTTCTCCAGAGAAGTTTGCCGGTTTTCGCGTCGATGCATGCGAGGAAGTGTTCGGGGCTGCAGACGTAAATTTTGTCGTTCTTCATGCAGACCGCCCGAGCGTCCAGAAACTCTTCGTCGCGATAGTGCCAGAGCTGCTTGCCGGTTTTGCGATCCAATGCGACGAACGTGCGACCGTGCCCGAATGCCGTCCGAGGATCCTTGTAGTCGTGACCTTTCCACATGCCCCACGGCCAGTGGCCGAGGCCCCGCCGACTGGACCTCATTGTTTCAACTTTGATCTCCAGGTTGCCGACCAGCGCGAACAGGATGTCGTCCTGCATGGCCATCCATTTCCAGGTGGGCCCGTCGCTGATGTCTTCGCCAATCTTGATCTCGCGAGTTGTTTCGCCGGTGCGGGCGTCGATGACTTTGCACGATTCGTGATCGCCCAGGTAAAGCGCGTCGTCTGCGGCGATCATCGTGTTGCGATGAATCATGAACCCTTCGGGCAGCGGTCGTCGCCAGAGGATTGTTCCGTTGTAAGCGTTGATGCAAAGCAGCGTGTTCAGCATCTCATTCTGATTCGCTTTGTGAGCGATATGGCCCATCGCTTTGAAGATGCGACCGCCGGCGATGACCGTCTGCTCGGGCATCGGGCTGAACTTTGGATCGGCGATAAACTGAGTCTGGAAAGAACCCTTAACCAGTTGATCGTTTGATTGAGGGTTGTTGTCCGGCCCGTGGTAAGGGTGACTCCAATCGTCGATTCCAGCCGGGACCGCCTTGACCAACTTTCGATCGCCGATGATTGCGATGCCGCGCGGCCGCAGGACTCGCAACACTTCGGCGTCGGAGACCTGATCGGCGGCAGCTTCCGCCACGAGAACTCCGTCTGCCAGGTTTTCGCTGAGATGGATCGACGATAACGGTCCGGTATCCACCGAGATTCGAACGGTCAGCAACTGAGCATTCTCGGCTGACGTTCGCACCGCTTTCACGGCAGCGGCATCGTTCGACTGAAAGTAGACTCGCTGGCCATCCTTTGAAGCCAGCTTCACGACGTCACCTGCGTCCGCCTCAGAGAATCCCAGAACTGCAATGATGCCCTTGTCGACTTCGAGTTTCTTCGCGGATGCTGCGATGTCGGACTGAGCAATTGCCGATCCGCCCGAAATCAGCAGAGCCACGGCTGTCAGATAAAACGTGCCACGAAGAGTGTGAGACATGAGGAATTCGCTTCAAATGGGTCGACCCGAAAGAGTCAACTGGTGAGAAGGTGACAGTTGCCGATTTGATTTGAGGATTCTAGTTGGACGTGCTTGCTGAACAGTACCGACTCTTCGAAGTTGATCACCGCTTCGGGCTCTGGGCAAGCCGAGTGGTGCTGCGGCGCGAGTAAAGTCGAGGCGATCCTTTCCTGACGAGGAGGCATGGTTCAGACTGCCGCCGGATGGTTAGATGAACCAAGGAAAATACGGAATGACACGGAAGAGGTGTTTTAGCTTTCCGTGTCATTCCGTGCTTTCCGTGGTCCTAATTATTTTCTTGTCAGAGAAACTGGATGCCGTCGTGGAGCATCGCTGAGTCAGGCATCGAATCCTTTGCGTCTTAGCGACTTTGCGTGAACTCTTTTCAGAATGATGTCGAACCCATTCCTCGCACGAGATCGGCTCAACCTATGCTAAATCGACGAAACTTTCTGTCAGCGTCTGGCGGACTCGCTCTGGGATTGGGCGTCTCCCCGGCTTTCGCTTTTCCCGATTCGCGACGGAAACGGCTGGCGGTCGTCACAACGTCGTGGCGATACCGAACTCACGCCTGGCACATGGCTGAGCGATTCCTCGCTGGATACCCGCTCCGAGGAAAGTGGCACAAACCGGCCATCGACGTCGTTTCGGCTTACGTCGATCAGCGACCGGATGACGACCTGAGTCCGGGACGCGCGAAGGAATTCGGATTCACTGTCTACCCAACCGTCGCTGAGGCACTTCGGTGCGGCGGAGACAAACTCGATGTCGATGCCGTGCTGCTGATCGGCGAGCACGGTGATTACCCGCTCAACGAGTTCGGTCAGAAGCAGTATCCGAGATATGAGCTCTTCTCGCAGATCGTTGATGTCTTCCGCAAAGATGGCCGCACAACTCCGGTTTTCAATGACAAGCACCTGTCGTGGAAGTTCGAATGGGCCAAAGAGATGGTCGACACGTCTAAGGAAATGGGATTTCCGTTGCTGGCCGGCTCGTCGTTGCCCGTGACGTGGCGAATGCCAACTGTCGAGATGCCGAATGAAGCGGAAATCGAAGAAGCCCTCGTCGTCGCGTACGGCCGAACTGACGTCTACGACTTTCACGCTCTCGAAACTTTGCAGTGCATGATGGAACGACGAGCCGGCGGTGAGACCGGCGTGCGAGCCATTCAGGCTTTGAAGGGCGAAGCGGTCTGGGCGGTGATGAACGCGCCGGAAGGTTCAAAAGCTGGCTGGAGCCGTCGCCTCTTCGAAGCGTGCCTGTCGCGGAGCCAGACGCTGGCTCAAGGAGAATCGTTCAGCCACCGGTACCCGACGCCGGAACAAATGCGCGAGTGGGTCAAAGAGCCCATCGCTTACCGCATCGAGTACGTCGATGGAACTCGGGCGACCATGCTCCTGATGAATGGCCTTGTCACGGACTTTACCTTTGCCGCAAAGCTGAAAAGTAAGAAAGATCCGCTGTCGACACTCTTCTATCTGCCGCCGAATCCAAACGTCACTTATTCGGCAGCGCTGATGGAGAATGCCGAGAAGATGTTCATGACCGACAAGGCTCCGTACCCGGTACAGCGAACATTACTCACCAGCGGCATGGTCGAAGCCGCTTTGCAGTCCCTGGCTGGCGGGCAGAAACGACGGATGACTCCCCATCTGAGAGTCAGTTATCAGCCGGCAACGGAATCTACTTTCTGGCGTCGGTAGCCTCTGTCGTCAGGACAGCGAAGTTGGTTGACTTAAGACCGTTTCGGAATTTCGGAGTAGACGATGAGAATGATTTTGCTGACTCTGGCCTCATGGCTGTTGCTGATTCCGTTCGCGGCGTTGGATGTCGTTTCGGCAGCCCCGAGTAAGGCGTCACGGCCTAACATCGTGATCATCCTTGCCGATGACATGGGGTATGGTGACGTCGCCTCCCTCAACCGCGACAGCCGGATCCCCACGCCCAACCTGGACCGCCTGGCGGCAGAGGGACTGTCTTTTACGGACGCTCATTCGGCGGGATCTTACTGCGTGCCTTCGCGCTACGGCCTGTTGACCGGTCGGTACATGTGGCGGACTCGGTTGGGGTCGGGCGGGAACCTGGCGAATCTTGCCGGGACGTTGATCGAACCGGGCCGTAAGACGCTCGCGGACTTGCTTCGTGGGGCGGGATACTTCACCGGCCTGGTCGGCAAGTGGCACCAGGGAATCGACTGGAAGCTGCGCGATGAAAGCGCGCGGGAGATCATCCGGGTTCATCCCAACTACCAGGATTTTCAAAACATCGACTTCGCCTCGCCGGTCCTGAAGGGGCCTCGCGATTTCGGATTCGACTATTCGTTTGGGACCGCTGGATCGGCAGAGATGAACCCCGCGACCTATATCCAGAACAACCGGGCCACGGTCATTCCAACGCTCTCGTCGCAAGCGGCAAAGAAGGAGCACGGCGAATGGTTCGGCCGGGACGACAACATCGTCGCCGATGGTTACACGATGGACCGGCTCGTGCCGACTCTGTCGAACAAGGCGTGCGAGTTCGTCGAGACGGCAACACGCACTCGGCCCGCTCAGCCGTTCTTTCTCTACTACGCGATGACGACTCCGCATAACCCAATTGTCCCGAACAAGGAATTCGTTGGGACCAGCCGCGCCGGGACGTATGGAGATTTTGTCGTCGAACTCGACCACCATGTCGGCAGGCTTCTGCGGAAGATCGCCGAACTCGGAATTGACAAAAACACAATCGTCATCTTCACCAGCGACAACGGGCCGGTGAATCGCACGAAGGGGTATCGCGCCAGGTGGGTCAGGGGTGACACCGGCATTTACGGGCACGACTCCAACGGACCTTTCAGCGGATGGAAGGCCGGCCTGCAGGAAGGCGGACATCGCGTTCCGTTCTTCGTCCGCTGGCCCGAAAATGTAAAACCGGGCGGTCGTTGTGCAACGACGATTCTCTTCAATGATGTCCTCCCGACCGTGGCGGAGATGTTGGATGTCAACCTCGACGAGAACACCGCCGAAGACGGTCAGAGTTTCTTCAGGACGCTAACGGGAGAAACAAGTCCCGCGTCGTTTCACGAGGCCATCGTCCACAACCACAGCAACGGCACCTTTGCCATCCGCAAGGGGTCATACAAGCTGACAGTCAACGGGCCGAAAACGACCGAGCAGATCGTGAATGATGCCTTTCCGGCGACCTTCGCGCTGCACGATCTTGACAAAGACATCGAAGAAACGACCGACGTCTCCTCCAGGCATCCGCGTCTGGTCAAAGAGATGTATGCCTTGCTCAAGAAGTATGTGCGAGAAGGGAGCAGCAACGGCAGGTGATGGCACCGGCAAATGCTGGCCGATTGTCGGATCACGAATTACCTGACACACTCCGTCCTCTGCGTTCATTCCAAACTTTGACGACCAGGAATCTCCAGGATGCGAACTCCCGCTTTTGCACTGCTTGTCTTCGCGCTGGCGACAACTCATGCACAGAGTGCCGACCACTGGAACCAGTTTCGCGGTGCGATGACCAATGGATACTCGCCTTCCGACAACCTGCCGCTCGAATGGAACGAAGAGAGCAACGTTGCATGGAAGACGCCAGTTCACGGCAAGGCCTGGTCGTCGCCCGTCGTGTGGGGAGACCAGATTTGGATGACGACGGCGACTGCCGACGGCAAGGAACTCTCCGCCGTTTGCGTCAACGCGGAAACGGGAAAGATCGAGCGTGACGTCAAGGTGTTCGAAATCGCCAAGCCGATGTTCTGCATCCCGTACAACAGTTATGCAAGCCCCACTCCAGTGATTGAAGACGGCCGAGTCTGGGTTCACTTCGGCAGTGCCGGCACGGCCTGTCTGGACACGGAATCCGGCAAGACATTGTGGTCTCGCCAGGACTTGCCGTGCGATCACGTTCGCGGTGCGGGCTCGTCGCCGATCATCTTTCGCAACATGGTGATGATCAATTTCGACGGCGGGGACTATCAGTACGTCATCGCCCTGGACAAGATGACCGGCAAAACGATCTGGAAGACTGACCGCACGATCGACTACGGAACCGACAACGGAGACGCCAAAAAGGCCTACTGCACGCCGACCGTGTTTGAGCACGAAGGCCGACTGCAGATGGTCAGTCCGGCGGCCGTCGCGACGATCTCGTACAACCCGCTGAACGGTAAAGAACTGTGGACTGTCTATCACGGAGGCTACAACGCGGCGGCTCGCCCGATCTACAGCCACGGCCACGTCTTCATTAACCTGGAAGGCGGGAAGCGGTTGCTCGCTGTCCGTCCCGACGGAACCGGCAACGTCACGGAAACTCACGTTACCTGGACCTGTGCCAAGTCGACACCAACTCGCCCGTCGCAGCTCGTCGTCGGCGACCACATGTTTATGGTTAATGACAAAGGCGTGGCCTCGTGCCTGGACATCAACACCGGAATTCCCACCTGGACCGAGCGAATCGAAGGTCGCCACAGCGCCTCGCCGATTTACTCGAACGGCCGCATCTATCTGTTCGACGAAGACAAAGGCATCACCCGGGTCATCGCCGCCGACCCCACCGGTTACAAACTCCTCGCCAGCAACAAACTGAGCGGCGGCTGCATGGCTTCACCCGGCGTTTACAAAGATTCGCTGTTGATCCGAACGAAGACCCATCTGTACCGGGTAGGAAAGTAGGGTGGTTGCTTGCAACCACCAGCTCAAAACGTGACATATTGGCTGCAGGCAACTCGGCTACTCGAAGATGTCTTCGTGCAGGTCTGGCCGACCGCCCCAGTTGAGGTCGTACTCGCCAAGCCGAACAAAACGGTGAAAGGACGACCAGGGCCAATCACGGACGGATGAGACGAGTCCATGCTTCACCGGGTTGAAATGCAGATAGTCGACGCATCGTTTCAGGTCTTCCTCGTCTCGAACGGTGTGGTCCCAGAACCGGCGTTGCCAGACGCCGTGTTCGTCGCGAGCCTGTCGGCGTTTGCTGATTGAGCCTTCCGAATGGCCGTCCTTCAAGAAGGACCGAGTGAACAAAGTTTTGATCTGCCGCCAGCGGGATGAGAAGTCATTGCCGTTCGCTGGAAGTGTCCACACTGTGTGGAGATGGTCGGGCAGTAGGACGGTGGCGAAGATGTCAAATGGCAGGCGTGTACGGACCTGTTGAATTGCCTGGCGTAGCCGCTTGCGATGTGAAGCTTCTTGAAACAAAGGTCGGCGGTCGTGGGTTACGACAGTGAAGAAATACATGCCACCGGAAACATGCCAGCGTCGATAATCACTCATCCCGATCTCCGTAGGGTGGTTGCTTGCAACCACAGATTTCGAAACACACTGTAAGGTCACTTCACGTTGGCGGTCAGTATTGTTTTTGTGGTTGCAAGCAACCACCCTACGAACCGGATATACGAGTGACAGGAAGTCTGTGTTCAGTTCCTGGTGACGTTTTCTTCGAACAGGTGGCACCTCATGACGCCTGAAGCAACCGCGATTAGCAGAATTGAAGAGGCTCGCGCCGACAACGCGAAGGAGCTTGATCTTTCGTGGTTGAAGTTGACCGCCCTCCCTGAACAGCTCGGTCAACTCGGAAATCTCCAGTATCTCTACCTCGACAACAACCAGTTACCTGATGCGCTGATGGCGGCGTTTGAACGTGGACTGGATGACCTGCGGACATACCTGCAAGGGCATGGCCGAAGAGCAAGCCGAGCTGCTGTATGAAGCGAAGCTGGTGCTGGTCGGCGATGGCAAAGTCGGGAAGTCGTCGCTGCTGGCGGCGCTGCAGGGTCTACCGTTTGAGCCGGACCGGAAAACGACACACGGGATTGACATTGTCGAGTTGCCGCTGCCGCATCCGGAAGCGGGACAATCGGGCGGCGCGGCTGATAAACCAAAGATTGCGGACGGGACGGAGATCAGCATCCGCGCGTGGGACTTTGGCGGGCAACCGGAGTACCGGGTGACTCACCAGTTCTTCTACAGCGAACGCACGCTGTACGTGCTCGTCTGGAATTCACGACTCGAACTGGAAGCTCAGAATTCTCGAGTCGAGCACTGGCTGAAACACATCCGCCGCCGCGTCGGGCAGAACATTCGCGTGCTGACGGATCAGGAAACGGAAACGCTGTCAGCCCTGAAGAACGACCTGGGGCAGATTATTCACTTCCGTGACGACCCGACACTGCGAGGCGTCGTCGTCCGGCAACCCGACTGGCTGTCCAAAGCGATCGGCCTGGTCATTGACGACAAAGCCACGATCGACAGCAACGGAATTCTTGATCACAGTCGGCTGGACGAGATCTGGAACAACCCGGCGCGGAACGATTCGGAACGGTACGCCAACACGCTGCTGTATCCCTACTTTCTGAAGCTGATGCACGAGTTCGATGTCTCGTACGGAATCAACTCGGATTCCAGCCTGATCGCTCAACTGATCAGCACCGAAAAGCCAGGCGATCGACTGCCCTGGGAACATCACGATGATCCACCGGCTGGCGAGCATCGTCGGCAACTGGTTGTCGATATTCAGGACGATCCTCCCGGACTGATGCCGTGGCTGATCGTGCGGAATCATCGATTTATCAAAGACCCGATTCACTGGAGTCAGGGTGTCTTTCTGGAATCAGACGAATTCGGACAGGCTCTCGTCGAGCTGATCGATCGGCGGCTGTTTCTGACCGTCCGGCATTTCTACCCACCCACGTTCATGGCCAATCTACAGGGTTCGGTGACGGAAGTTCTGAAAAATGGAAGGGCCTGGCCGACAAGTACCGCTTCAAGGTTCCGTGTCAGACAGGTCTGTTGACCGCTCTGGACAATCCGCAGGACCCGTGCCCTCGACTGTTCACGATGATGCCCGACAGTTGGGACGGCGAGAGTTACACCGACTGGTTGAAACGCCTTGGCACAGAGGCGTGGCGGATGACTTTGTGGTGTGAAATGCCCGGTCATCAGCATCCGACCTGCGCGATCGGTTCGACCGGCCAGAACGGCGATTCATCAAAGGGCGAGTACGTGATCCGTCAGCCCAAGGACTGGCTGAACCAGTTCACAAAGATCACCGGACTGGTCTCAAAAACGATGGGCGTGCTGGCTCTGGTGTCGAAGGTGCTGGCCGGAGTCGCGATCGGAGAAAGCGACGAGCTGAAGCTGGCTCTCAAACGAATCGACGCCATGAAGACGTTCTGTGCTCAACTGCCAAATCAAGTTTCAAAAGTCGCCGACCCGGAGGTGTTCGAGATGGATCCGGACGACGAACGCCAGCATTCGTTCCGACAAATGGCCGACGGCGAACATCTGCATCAGCTGTTCACATTGCTGAAAAGCGTCGACCCGGAAAAGAACTTCAAACAGACTCTGATTCGAACTCTGGACAAGTCCAGCGGCACTCACCTGTGGGTCTGCCGCGAACACTTCGACATGCTCCGCGGCCCGGTGTGAGAACTTCCGTAGGGTGTGACAAGCGGATCGAATTCATAATCTGGTGTGCTGACGCGGGCGACCGTTGGAGTCCGTCGCCGTCATGATTGCTCACAGCTCTCCGCGCCGGCACACCGCGATTAACTTTCAGCCCGCTTGTCACACCCTGCGTCCAGGGCTGCAGAATCATGATTCTACGCCACATGATTCATGTTTTTCGCCAGCCCGTCTTTTTTGCTCGTCGGAAGGATATTTATGAGACGTCGAACCGAGATTGCCTGCCTGTTGCGTATTGGAGTTTGTGGGCTGTTGCTGCAGGCGGGCACGGGCGATCCCCTCGCCGCTGATGCCTGGCCGGAGCTGCCGGCAAAGAACGCCACCGTTTCGATTCCTGCGCAGGAGTGGCCTCAGAAGCCCGGGCCGCGGAGTGTGGATATTTCGATTCACTATCCGGACGGAACGCTCGGCAGTGTCACGAAGTCGACGGGGCTCATGCTGACGCTGCACAACTGGGGCGGAACCGACTGTGCCGGCACGGCGAATCCGGATGCACTCGCGCGGCGGCTGGATGTTGTCGCGATTTGCGTGAACTATCTGCAGAGTGGACGACAGGCGTCGATTGAGGATCCGGAGCCGTACGACTTTGGGTACCTGCAGGGGCTCGACGCGTTGCGGGCGTTGTGGTTTGTGTTCGACGGGCTCAAGCAGCGGAAGTTGCCGTTTGAGTCAGGTCGCATCTTCGCGACGGGAGGCTCCGGAGGCGGCAACGTCACGCAGATGGTCAACAAGCTGGCGCCTCGGACGTTTGCCTGTGTGATCGACATGTGCGGCATGGCGAAGCTCAGCGACGACATGGCGTTCAACTTGCCGGGCGGCAGCGGACTGAACGCTCGATGGAGCCAGGATCCGAAGAGTCCCAACTGGCTGTCTCCAGCGGCGCACGAAATTCGGTTTGTCGGAAACCGAGCGCACCTGGCCGTGACAAAGAGTCTGAAGAGTTCCTGCAGGATCATCGTCGTTCACGGAGTCGACGATTCGACCTGCCAGTTCAAAGAGAAGCAGGAACTGGTGGCAAACATGCAGGCCGCCGGTCTGGACGTCGAGCCGCATTTCATCACGAAGGACGATCTTGACGGCAAAGTGTTAACCAGCAGCGGGCACGCTCTGGGTAATCGCACGGAAATTGTGTTTCAGGTCGCGGGCAAGTATCTCGAAGCGGGACATGCTGAGACATCTCGAACACGCAGCGGCCCGTCAGATTTCGAACGACGTGACTTGCTGGTGACGTACCCGGTGACGGGCGGAAACTACGTCATCTCATACGAGGCGGGCTATCCGGTCGGCTGGTTCGTTCGGGGCGGCGAATCTGTCCCGTCGAACTGAAGCGACTCTCTCGCCAGGAGCTACGCTTCATTGTCGTCGCGATCGAAGTCGTCGTCGATGCTGTGTCGTTGGCGGCGTTCGTTCATGAACTCGGACGAGTCATCGCCGAGGTCGAACGCGTCCGGATCTGCAGAGACGTTTTTCAGGAAGCGACGGCGCTTACGATTGCCCGATTGCTTGATCGATCGTTTGAGTTGTCGCAAAAGTCGTTTGTCGTCGGACATCTGACTGAACCGATTGGAGTATGTCGAAAGGAAGATGCGGGTGTGTAAGCCGTCAATGGGAACGACGTTTGCGAACGTCGCTTGAGCCGTCCAGAAACGTCGCGGGTTCGCGCTGTTTGCGGAAACTCTTCTCGATCGTGGCAGAAACCTTCCGAAGCGTTATCTTCACAAGGAATTGGCGACTGATCCGGGCGAGGCTCGGGAAACCCAACCAGCAGATGTTCTTTGGAGCGAGCAGTTATGACACACAGGTACCTCCATGCGGTTCTGGTGGCCGCATTTCTCGTTTTTTCGACGGTGTTAAACGCTGCTGACCAGGCAACAGCCTCGCCGCAGAAGAGCGTTCAGTACGAAGGCAAAGTGACGGTTCGGCTGAACTATCTGCTGTCCCTTCCGGACGGTTACGAGAAGCAGGATGCATGGCCTCTGTTGATCTTTCTGCACGGATCGGGCGAACGAGGAGACGACCTTGAACGGGTCAAGGTGCACGGTCCTCCGAAACTGATCGACGCCGGAGAAAAGTTTCCGTTCATCGTTGTTTCGCCGCAGTGCCCGAAGAATCAACACTGGCAGGCGAGCGTGCTCGATGGGCTGCTCGACGAACTGCAGGGCAAGCTGAAGGTCGATCCGAAAAGGGTCTACCTGACGGGCCTCAGCATGGGCGGGCAGGGTACGTACGGCTGGGCGGCGTTGTCGAAGGAACGATTCGCGGCGATCGTCCCGATCTGCGGCCGAGGCGATCGAACGTGGGGGAAACGGCTGGCTGGGCTGCCAACGTGGATCTTTCACGGAGTTAAAGACACGGCCGTGCCGTTTGAGAAGTCCGAGCAAATGGTGAGGGCTCTGAAAAATGCCGGTTCGGATCCGAAGTTCACCATCTACCCCGAAGCCGGGCACGACTCATGGACCGAGACTTACAACAATCCGGAACTCTATAAGTGGTTGCTGCGGCAGTCTCGGTGAGCGTCAGTCTCCTTTTGCCGGAGCGGCTCAACCCTGAAATCCAGACAAACGGAAACACTCTCGTGATCCGAACATCGCTGATTCCGACGCTCATGACTGCAGCGTTCACGCTTGCGGCGCTGTTCTCTCCGCGGCCGTCCGTTGCGAATCAGAAAGATGCCGACGACCGAGTCGTCTGGGAATACACCGGCGGCTATGGAAAGTCGTGGTTCACGGATCTCGGTAACAAAAAGTGGATCATCTACCTGGGTAATTCGACGACGGTTCTCAATGTCGAGGAAGAGCGAACGTCTGAGTTCATTACGCTTCGCAGTCCATCGACCGGACTGTGGACCCGACTTCATAGAGACTACGGCGAACTGCGGCGGACCCCCGAGGGACCCTGGAAACGGTGGAACGCCAAAGGCCGCTGGGTCGGACGCGACGCCTTGCCGAAAAATGCCGTCGCGTTTGATGACTACCAGATTCGCGTGCTCTACTTCGTGCCGTCCGACCGTAAACCAGTGCCAGACTACGAGGCGAAGATTCGCGTCGTGCTGGCGTACGTCGAAGAGCTTTATCGGTCCAGTCCGTCTCTGCGACGACTGAAGTTGAAACGTCTGCCGTTTGAACGCGTAGGCGATGAGCCTCGAATTCATCTCGTTCAAGCTGACAAACCTGCGTCCTTCTTTAACGAAGGCTGGGAAGCACACAACGGGGCTCAACTCAAACGGTTGTCGGACTACGTGAAACAAAACCTGTACGATCCCGCTCGCCGAACGACGTTGATCATCCCCGAAACGTGGGAGACTGGCCCTGCAGACGATGTCTGGCCGGGCCATGTCGCCCGCGCCGGAATCATCTCTCCCGAGGGGGGAATTGCCGCCTACTCCGGCTGGATCCTGCAGGACAAGTTCTGCGCGACATCCGTCGCGGAGCAACGGCGATTGTTTTTCGACAAAACACCCGTTCCCGGAAGACGGTCGTTCGGCGTTCCCGGCACCAACTCACCCGTCTTTCAATTTGTGGAGAACGGAATCGGCGGAGTTGCCCATGAACTCGGCCACGCTCTGGGACTACCGCACGACAACCGCAACTCGGCTGTCAATATCATGGGCGGCGGATTTCGCAACATTCGATTCAACTTTGATTCGTCAGCGCCGCGATCAAAGCGGGTTGGCTTTTCTGTCGATAACGGCCGACTGTTAATGTCGTCACGCTATCTCGCCAGCGATTTGAATTCGGACGACTTTGACGCTCCGAAGATTGAGCCAAAGATCACAAAAACGCGAACGGGAAGGTTGCTGTTTGAAATCAAAGTGTCGGACGAAACGGAGTTGAAGGCGATGGTCGTGACTCGGTTCGAAGCGGCGACGCACGTTTTGTTTGGCAAAGCGTTGAGTGGGAAGCAACAGTCAATTCGTGAACTGGTCGACGCTGGCGTGAATGAGAAGACCGTCGGATTTCGGATTCTCGTCACTGATGCCGGCGGAAATCTGACGACGAAATATGTTCCATTGAGCGACGTCGCTAAATGAGGAAATAACTTTGCCCGGACGGGTCTATCACCTACGCCAAACGTCCGGTGGGAAGTTGAAGGATGTTGCCCGGTTATTTTGTTTGATTGTGGTCAGGAAAAACGAATGCATTTTGTGATTAAGGTGGCGGCTGCCTGGCTCGCTGTTTCTGCGCCGTTGGATTCGTGCATCGCGGCAGATCAGCCGAACGTGTTGATCATCATGGCGGACGATTGCACGTTCAGCGATTTGCCGCTTTACGGTGGGCAGAATGCGAAGACGCCGAATATCGACAGGCTGGCAACGGAAGGGTTGACGTTTAACAAGGCGTATCTTTCGTCGGCGATGTGTCAGCCTTGTCGTGCTGAACTTTTCTCCGGTCAGTATCCGATGCGGAATGGCTGTGCCTGGAATCACTCAGCCAGTCGACCCGAAACGACCAGCATGCCGCAGCATCTCGGCAAGCTCGGCTACCGCGTCGGAATAGCCGGCAAGGTTCATGTCAAACCGAAGTCCGCGTTTCCGTTTGAGAAGGTCGGCGGATTTGATCCCAGCTGCGTGCGCAACCCGACACAGGATCATGATCTGACTGCGCTGCGGGAATTTGTCACGCGAGATTCGAACAGCCCGTTCTGCCTGGTGGTCGCTTTGGTCGAGCCGCACGTTCCGTGGGTGATGGGCGATGTTTCGCAGTATCCGCAAAAGAAAATCAAGCTGCCGCCGCACATCGCGGATACTTTGCGAACCCGTCAGGACTTCGCCAGCTATCTGGCTGAGATTACGTACATGGATGGGCAGGTCGGCGAGATCCTGGAGACGCTCGACAAGTCCGGCCGAAGTGAAGACACGCTCGTCCTGTTTACGTCGGAGCAGGGTTCGCAGTTTCCCGGCTGCAAATGGACGAACTGGGACACGGGACTGCACACCGCACTGATTGCTCGTTTGCCCGGCGTCACGACTCCCGGCAAACGCACGGACGCTTTGGTGCAGTACGCGGATGTGTTGCCGACGTTGCTGGACCTGGCGGGCTCATCCTCAACGAGCGGCCAGCACGATGGCAGCAGTTTCCTGGCGGTGTTGAATGGGGAAAAGGACTCACATCGCGAATTCGTTTACGGCATGCACAACAACATTCCCGAAGGGCCAGCGTACCCGATCCGAACGGTCACCGACGGCACGTGGCGATACATCCGAAATCTGACGCCCGACGAACTCTACATCGAGAAACACTTGATGGGGCTGCAGGGCCGAGCCGCGTTGAACAATCCGTACTGGGCGACGTGGATCTGGGATAGTCATTCAAACTCGAGGACCTACGAGCTCGTCAAACGTTACATGCACCGTCCGGCCGAGCAGCTCTACCACACAGCCGACGATCCGTTTGAGATGTCGAACCTGGCGGGCGACAAAGACAATTCCGCAGTTCTAAGTAAGCTGAGCAAGGAACTCGATCGCTGGATGGCCTCACAGGGAGATCCGGGAATTTCGCAGGACACTCAAGAGTCGATCGGCGCTGCTCGCCGCGGTAAGCATCGATTCATTCCGCCTGATACTCCGTAGGGTGGGCACTGCCCTCCAATCACGAAATTCTGTAGGGTGCGTCTCGAATCACCGCTTAGGCAGAAGTTGCGGAGATGGTTGTCAGAACGCACCCTGTACAATTACAGAATCGTGAAATTTCAACAGAAGGTCACAAAGGCTTCGCACGGTTGGCAACTTCGTTTTGACTCTTCGTGTCCTTCGCGACCTTCTGTTCAAAATTCGGGTCCGCGAAGAAGTCTTCAGAAAAGTTTGGGACATGCAGAATAGACTCTCAATCAAACGTTGCTTTTGGACGCTTGCCACTCTTCTGACATTCTCCGGTGCAGGATTTGGCGAACTGCGAGCAGAAGAAAACCTCGACGGTCCACGCACTGTCAACTTCGCTCGTGAGGTGCTGCCGATTCTTTCGAACAAGTGCTTCGTTTGCCACGGGCCGGATTCGAACGAGGAAGGTCAGCTTCGACTCGACACTTTCGAAGGAGCGACGGAAATCCGCAGCGGTTATCAGCCGATCAATCCAACGTCGCCGGAGGAAAGCGAGCTGCTGGCGAGGATCAACTCGGTCGAAGAACCGATGCCTCCCGCCGATGCCGAGAAGCAGCTCACGACTGCAGAACGAGACTTGCTATCACGCTGGGTGAAGCAGGGCGGAGAGTACGCGATGCACTGGGCGTTCGTGCCGCCTCAGAAGGAGGCTCCAACGATCAGCGACGCTTCGATTCGAAATGAAGTCGATGCGTTTCTGCTGACGAGGATGCGAACAAGTGGCGTCGCCTTCGCCGCAGAAGCTGATCGCAGAATTCTTGCGAGACGTGCTGCTCTGACGTTGACCGGACTGCCGCCGGATCCCGGGCAGTTGAATGAATTCCTGAACGACTCAAGCGACGGCGCCTACGAAAAATTCGTCGATGAACTGCTGAAGAGTCCGCGGTTTGGCGAGCATCAGGCAAGGTACTGGCTGGACGCCGTTCGCTACGGCGACACTCACGGTTTGCATCTGGACAATCGGCGAGGGATTTACCCGTACCGTGACTGGGTAGTGCGGGTGTTGAATGAGAATCTCCCGATCGATCAGTTTATCACGTGGCAACTGGCCGGCGATCTGGCTGCGAATCCAACACTGGAGCAGAAGATTGCCACGGGGTACGTCCGGCTGAATCCATCGACGGGCGAAGGCGGAGCGATTCCTGCCGAGTTTCAAATGAAGAACAATTTCGACCGCGTGGAAACGCTGGGAACGGTGTTTCTCGGAATGTCTCTCACCTGCGCCCGCTGCCACACTCACAAGTACGACCCGATTCCGCAGACCGAGTACTACCGGCTGCTGGCCTTTTTCAACAGCACGGCAGAGCCGTCGATGGACGGCAATAAGTACGAGTACGGTCCTGTCGCGAAGGCTCCGAAAGATCACGCGGCGTGGGATGAGTGGGAGCAGCTTTCAGAACAGCGAGGCAGCCTGATTCGTCAGGTCTATAACCATCTTGAGAATGGTGGCGAGGCTGTCAAAGCGACGCTTCAGAAATGGCTGGTCAGTTCAGATGTGGATCGCCTGGCGATGCTGGCCGATCCTGACGGCGGGTTGGCTCAGTTCAAACTGAAGGACAAGGCTGTTGAACTGAAGAAGAACATTGAGCAGGTAGAAGCTGCCTTCACGACAACGCTGGTTGCTCAGGATCTTCCGCAGCCGCGAAATACACAGGTTCTTAAACGTGGCGAGTACGACCTGCCGATTGGCGATCCGTTGCAGCCGGGAATCCTCAAGGTCATGGGGGCGTTTCCGGATGAGGCCCCGCGAAACCGTCTGGGGCTTGCGAAGTGGTTGACGTCGCGCGAGCACCCACTCGTCGCGCGAGTTCTGATCAACCGAGTCTGGCAGCGAGTGTTCGGGGAAGGTCTCGTGCGAACGCCGGAAGACTTCGGGTTGCAGGGACAACAACCGACTCATCCTGAACTGCTCGACTGGCTGGCCGTCGAGTTGCACGACTCTGGTTGGAACCTCAAGCACATGCTCAAACTGATGGTGACCAGCCGAGCGTTTCGGCAGAGTTCGGCTTGGCGTGACGACGTGTCGGATCCAGAGAATCTGCTGTTCGCTCGCGGGCCGGGTTACCGACTCGACGCGGAGGTCCTTCGCGACGTGGCGCTCTGGGCGAGTGGGTTGCTTGATCCAACGATGGGGGGCGAAGGCGTGAAGCCGTACCAGCCTGTCGGTATGTGGAAGGCTCTGGCACACCCGGGCAGCAACACGAAAAATTACGTCGCAGACAAAGGGCAGCTACTCTACCGACGGAGCCTTTACGTTTACTGGAAGCGGACCAGCCCTCATCCAATGATGACGCTGTTCGACGCGCCGGATCGAGAGTCCAGTTGCGTTCGCCGATCGCGGACGAACACTTCGCTGCAGTCGCTCGGCTTGCTGAACGAAACTCAGCGGATCGAAATGTCCCGCAAGCTGGCCGAACGGTTGCTGCTCGAAGCCGATTCGGACGAAGCACGATTGAGTCGACTCTTCGAACTGCTCGCCAGCCGGAATCCGACCGATCGAGAGTCGGCAACCTGTCTGGGGCTTCTGGAAGTGATGAAACAACGGTTCGGCGAGACTCCCGCCGACGCGTTGGCACTGCTCTCGCTGGGGGAAGCGGCTCGAAACGAGAAGCTTGATCCAGCCGAACTGGCCGCCTGGACTCAGGTCGCGGTGACCGTTCTTGCCAGCGACGTCGCGATCCTGCTTTACTAAACGCATTTCAGACTTAGGTGACACGATCAAAAGTTTCAAAGGTATTGATCGATCTTTTCCGTGTGCCACTGGCTCCGCCAGTGCGTGCGTTTCTGTGGGAGCTAGCGGTTCGGAAACACTGGCGGAGCCAGTGGCACACAATTCTGTTTTTACCTTTTACCTCACTACTGAGGTCGGACTCTTAGAGACACACGGTGACTGTCATGGTGAATGAGAACCCGATTCGCGAACACGAATTGATGGTGACTCGGCGGCAGCTTTTTGGCCGAGCGGCTCTTGGCCTGGGAACGGCTGCGCTTGGGCAGTTGATGGCATCGGAATCGGTGGCTGCGCGTCGCGGAGTGCTGCCAGCGACGCATCACGCTCCGAAAGCCAAACGCGTGATCTACCTCTTTATGAGCGGAGGTCCCAGTCATCTCGACCTGTGGGATTACAAGCCCGGTCTCACAAAGAAGTTCAATCAGCAGCTACCGGCTGAAGTTCGTAACGGGCAACGAGTGACCGGCATGACCGCCAACCAGAAGAGCGGTCTACCGATTTGTCCGACGAAGTATCGATTCACGAAACACGACAACAACGATCGAGGTTTGTGGGTCAGCGAACTGCTCCCGCACATGGCGAGCGTCGCGAAGGACATTTGCGTTACCTGCAGCACGTTTACCGAAGCCATCAATCACGACCCGGCCATCACGTACATTCAGACCGGTAGCCAGATTCCTGGCCGGCCGAGTTTGGGAGCGTGGCTCAGCTACGGCCTGGGCAGCATGAACGAAAACCTTCCGCATTACGTCGTCATGCATGCTCGAACGAATCATCCGGAACAGAGTCTCTTCAATCGGTTGTGGGGACCAGGATTTTTGCCGTCCGATCACCAGGGCATGCTGATGCGCAGCCAGGGAGACCCGGTGCTCTACCTCAGTAATCCACCCGGAGTTTCGAGCAGGGATCGTCGAGTTCAATTGGACGCTCTCGCGGCGCTGAACAACGAGCAGTACAAACGCTTCGCCGATCCCGAGATCGTCGCCCGCATCCGCCAGCACGAGATGGCCTATCGGATGCAGACGTCCGTGCCGGAGTTAATGGACCTGTCGAGCGAATCGAAAGAGACATTCGAACTCTACGGCGACGATGCGAAAACTCCGGGAACCTTCGCCGCGTGCTGTCTTAACGCTCGTCGATTGGCCGAGCGAGGCGTGCGGAACATTCAGATCTTCCACCGCGGTTGGGACGCGCACGGCGGGCTACCGCGCGAACACGGCTCACAGTGCAAAGATATCGACCAGGGCAGCGCGGCGCTGATTCGAGACCTTAAGCAAAGAGGCATGCTCGATGACACGCTGGTCGTTTGGGGTGGCGAGTTCGGCCGCACCGTGTACTGCCAGGGAAATCTCACGAAAGAGAATTACGGCCGGGACCACCATCCTCGCTGCTTCACTACATGGATGGCGGGGGGCGGAGTGAAACCGGGCATCACCTACGGCCAGACCGACGAGTACGGCTACAACATTGCCGACTCCGACGGCGTTCCATTGAATCCGCAACCGGGCAAAGAGAAATGGACGCCCGGCACGATGCACATCCACGATCTCAACGCGACGATTCTGCATTTGCTCGGCATCGACCACAAACGACTGACGTACCGGTACCAGGGAAGAGACTTCCGCCTGACCGACGTCCACGGCCACGTCGTCCACGACGTGATTGCGTAACTTGCGAGTCGAGGCGTCAGGTTCGAATTGCCAGGGAATCTCAGGCGACCACCCCGCACCGGTCGACATTGCGATCGGGAGTCGCACAGCAACCGCTTGGATCACTCTGAAAAGAATTCAGCCAGCCACTGCGAAGCCAGCAAGGCCGGCCAGGACACGCAGCCATTGTTCCTGAATGTGCCTGCGAGTAGCGGCAGAATGCGCCCCGTTACGACTACGGGATGGGCGTGGGGCGATCCTGCCGACAGACTCTTTTTGTCGACTCTCACGGTCAGTTCCCGATCCCGACCGCTCGAGACTGAACCTTCGAGTGAGTCGACGATTGGAGACGTTATGACACCTGACACGACCACAACCGGACTTCCTTTATGCAAGGCCAATTCCGACCATGCCCCCCATTCCTTTGCGTAGTGTACGCAAGTGTTTTGAGGCGTCAGTGTACAAACTCGCTAGAGGTGGCCATTGGTACTTGGGGGTTCAGAATTGGCTCGCATGGGTCTGTGCCCTATCGGATCAGTCCGGATCGAGCGTAATTTGGGAGACTATCACTTCTTGCAGACGGAGGAATTGCTGATGTGTGAAGCGACGCGGAGAGAATTTGTCGGTGCTACTGCAGCGGTCGCGGGTGCGATTGTAGTGGCCACTGGTTCGGCGATGGCTGGCGTCGAGTCGCCTGAGGTCGAACGATTTCAACCCCACCTTGGTTCGAAGTTCCGAGTGATTGTCAGCAGGGACGATCGGGTGGACGCTGCTTTGACCGAAGTTAAGGTTTTGGGGAAAGCTCCAAGGCCTCAGTTTCGCGCACCAGCATCTCTAATCCTTGTGACGCAGGACAGAGTTTTGGACCAGGGCACGTACGCGATCGATCACGCCCGGCTGGGCCGTATCGATCTGCTGCTGGTCCCCACTGGCAAAGGGCCGAAAGGTTTTGAGCACCAGGTCATCTTCGGATAACTGGTGCCAGTGGAGTCCTTGCTCTCTCTCTGCTGAGTATTTGATTCCATCACAGAGCGTTTGAACTCTCATGTCAGTGTGTTTGACGAACCAACGTTGAACACAGTGAATTATCTGAAACCATACATCAGGGTAAATATCACATGTCTGAACCGTTTTATGCTGAGGTTCGTTTGTTCGGTGGCACCTTTGCCCCTCGGAACTGGGCATTCTGTTTCGGTCAACTTCTCCCAATTTCTTCGAATGATGCACTGTTTTCGGTTGTCGGAACGATATACGGGGGCGACGGCCGGACGACGTTCGGCCTGCCCGATCTTCGAGGCCGATCTCCTCGTGGCGCGGGCAGAGGTCCAGGTCTCCCGGACGTCAGGCTAGGGGCGAGAGGTGGGCGTGAGACCGTAGCGATGTCGGTTGCCAACATGCCGAGTCATGATCATCAGTCTCAGGTTTCCAGCGACGATGCCACGACTGATGTTCCGGGCGTCCAGGCCAAAAGTGGCGAAGCCATTTACCTTTCGGTCGATGATGCTGGAAATCTAGAGCCAACCGGTGGGACGACTCGGGCCACGGGGAGAAACCAGCCAATCAGTGTTCTGAATCCGTATCTCGGATTGAACTACATCATTGCGTTGAACGGAATTTATCCGTCCCGTCGCTAGAAAGAATTGTCCGAACCCTTACATGTTATGCCGACGAAAATCCGAACGCATGGCATACGGGGAAACCTGGTTCGGAGAAGTCGACTCGTCCGATCTCACTCACCTCAATCAGCTCAGGTTGAAGTTGCTCCGTATCAAGGGCCGATCGCTTCGTATTAGAAGCTGTCTGTGGGTATTTGGAGTCATTTTG
>Ga0316208_1000205_pt1 | contig 82611 bp, 77 predicted proteins | sample 3monopyrite_MG_FD_204944 | JGI IMG/M metagenome (GOLD analysis project Ga0316208, IMG submission 204944) | Microbial mat bacterial communities from mineral coupon in-situ incubated in ocean water Damariscotta River, Maine, United States -... | ecosystem: Environmental > Aquatic > Marine >... | reverse complement strand
GTGGAAAATTACTTTTCTTCTGTCCAGATTTTCTTGGTAGCGACCCAATTCTACTAAACCAATGGCAGCTTGTAAATCGGTCATGTTGCATTTAAAACCAGGTTCAACAACATCGTATTTCCAATTTCCTTTTTGTGTTTTTGCCAATGCATCTTTGTTCTGCCCATGGAGAATTTTAGTACACATTTCTGCATAAATTTCATCATGATTAAAGACTTCAGGAAGATTAAAACACAATGCGCCACCTTCTGCCGTTGTTAGATTTTTAACCGCATGAAAAGAAAAAGAGGAAATATCAGCCAACGAACCTGAACGTTTGCCGTTATACATTGCTCCAAAACTATGTGCAGAATCACTGAGTAATAAAATTCGCCCTAATTCCCTTTGCTTGGCGTTAGAGGGAGAGAATTGAGTTTTAACTTGCTCTTCGTTTATCAAAGACATCAATTCGTTATAATCTGCTGGCATTCCTCCGATATCAACTGCCATGATTGCTTTTGTTTTTGAGGTGATTGCATTGCGCACTTTCTCTACATTCAGGTTGAAATCGCCTTCATTGACATCAACCATAACAATTTTTGCTCCCGCGTGAAAAACAACATTCGCACTGGCACAATAGGTATATGCCGGAATAATTACCTCATCTCCTTCTCCAATTCCCCACCAATTTAGTAAAACTTGCATACCCATTGTCCATGAATTAACAGCCACCGTTGTTTTGCAACCACAATAAGCTGTAATATCCTTTTCAAATTGCTTGGTTCGAGGACCAGTAGTTATCCATCCAGATTTAAGTGCAGCAGTCACTTCTGCTATTACTTTGTCATCTATGCGGGGTGGTGAGAATGGAATCATAGTATGTTGTTTGAAATCAAAGATACTATTTATCTAGACAATCTGTTTTGCTTTCCTGAGGGTTTTCTTTTGAATAAAACAAAATCAATAACCCCTCGTAAATAACCTAAGCCATAACTTAAGTGCAAAATTGGATAAGTAATTAATAACTGAATAAATTGCGTGATGTTTTTAGAAGTTCTAACACTAAATATACCATTTAGCAATAGGTACAAACAGAAAGGGATAGCACTCATTATTAAAAGAGTCCATCCAAAAATTGGTGTAAGCAAAACTAAAAACAGATAAACAACAAACAATGGTGGTATCAATTGACGATAGGTTGTTACTGTCTTATGTTTCTGATTAACATACACTTTCCAATAGCCGTATTGAAAAAACTGTTTCCATAAACCTGAAAAAGTTCCACGAACGTAGTAGTTCAGCGAAATTTCATTACAATAGTAAATTTTTCCTCCTGCTTTGGTTACACGATAATTAAAATCATCGTCCTGATTCCTTACTAGCTCCTCATCAAAAAAACCTATTTTTTCAAAAACCCAATACGGATACATTGGACTTGTAACAGTATCAGTGAATCCAGATTTATAAAGTACTCTAAAGTTCCCTATTCCCATGCCAAATGAAGTGGACATCGCTACTGATATAATTTCACTCACTGAATTAGTAAATTCATTGACTATTTTACCGCCAACGCACCAAATATCCTTATTCGATTGTAATATTTCAATACACGACGAAAGATAATTTTTACTCAAAATATGTCGTGCGCCTACAATTTGAATATAATCTGCATTACTGTCTTCGTATATCCCCAAATTAAACGCATATGGTGTTAGTTGCTTAGCGTTATCAATGATTTTCAAAGATGTATACCTTGTGATTAGCTCGGCTATTTTCTCTCTCGTTCCATCATCACTCATTCCATCCACAACAAAGACGTTTATCGATGTCTCAGGTGGAAGCTCACAAGTATAAATGGCATCAATGCATTCTTCAATGTAAGCAACTTCATTTCGGCAAGGTATAACGATGCTAATCTTCATTTGATTCACTTATTTTAGATGGAACTATCTCAGAAGCAACTAATAAACAAATCCAAAAGGTATAAAAAACAATACCACTTTGTCGTTGAAGCATTGACTCAAAAAGACAATTGAAAGCGAGATTACAAAGAATCAATAGTAACAGCCAGTTTCTTTTTTTAAAAGCAAAGTATACCCCATAAAAAATAATTGCGAGAAGTATGAGTACACCTAATATGCCGATCTCAATTCCTGTTTGAAGGTACTGGTTGTGAGGGTTTAGCTTTTTTTCTGCCAACTGTATTTGACCAATTTCACGTAATTTTTCCCCTAACACATCATCCACATTTCCAGTACCAACACCAAAAGGATGTTCCATTACCTGTAGGGTTGCAACCGTCCACATCACCAGTCTCTGCTCGCTCCCAGACATGTCATTGGTTCTTGATTTTACAAATTCATTCGGATTATCTATATATTTTTCAGCATACCACACAGCACCATTCCACTCTCCTTCTACTGCAGGAACTTCTGTAACCACAAAATATCCCAATAATGGAATAACTACGATAGAAATAAGTAGTGGTATAGTTCCTAATTTCCTATAAACAAAAACCATTATTAGGATAGCTACAACTAACAATAAAAAGAGCATCGCTGCTAAACTCATCGTAAGAGCATGAAATATAAAACTTGCCAACAAAAAAGGAATTATCCAAGACAACCGGAACATTTTCCATTTATTAATAATCCCTATCAAACTAGCAAAAAGTGCGAAAATAATGTAGGCATCAAAATATGACGGATGATGAATGGGTGAAATGCTCGTTGTTACAAAGCATGCTTCTCCTCCATTTAAGTAGCAAAAAAATCCATGAATAAAACCATAGACAATAACAACTACAACACCAAGAACAAAACCAAAAACAATTTTATCATATGCTAATGGATCTTTTGGAACAAAAGAAAAAAGAATAGGAAACAACAAAAAGGATAACTTGTATTCTAAATATTGAAAGGCAATTGCATTATTATTAGTGTAAAAAACACCTATTACATAAGCCAAATAAAACAAGGAGAATAACAGATAAACTATGTGGAACTTAAATTTCAATTCTTTAGAAATCAAGCCTTTTACAAACACTAAAAAAAAGAGCGCTATACCAATTGAAATCATTGATGGTATGGCAACTTGAACAAATGCAACAAGTCCCAAAACATATACTAATAAATTGCTATATGTTAAGTTTTTCATCATTTACTTTTATACAATTGAATAAATTTAGCTGTACATTCTTTTCTTATAGCTTGTTGTTTAATCAATTGTATGTTAAATTCTTTACATTTTTCTGCATTTAATTTCATTGCAACACGAATCGGATTATCTACTCCATTTTCGATGACTCCATTTTCACTGTTCTGAATCCATTCTTTTGAGACTTTAAGGTTAGGAACGATAGGTATACATCCAGCAGACATTGCTTCTAAAAGACTAACAGATGTTCCATCACTTTGGGGAATGGATATATAAATTGTTGCTTTTTTGTACCATGCAAAATTATCATCTTTCTCAACCCAGCCAACAAATTTTACTTGTTCACTCAGTCCTGCTTGCACTACTTGTTCTTTAAGTTTTTCTGTTTCTGAACCTGTTGCAGCAATTACTAATTTCCACTGTGGTAATTCCGTTGATACTTCTGCAAAATAATCAATGATTTTATCAATTCTATATAATGGATGATGCAAACGATTAGAATAAATGATTTTTTCTTTTTCACTCGGCTCAATTAAGTCAATTCCATATTGTAAATGAATGTATTTGTCATTCGATGGAACCAACTTTTGCATCTCGTTAATCATGTTCACAGAATCTGCAGTAACAAATCGAGAACGTTGCAAAGTTTTTTTGACTAAGAACCGGAAAAAAGAATTTTGTTGTGGGATAATCAACACATCGCTTCCCCAAGATGTTGATAAACAGTGAATATGATTTTTAACAGCAATTTTTGCCACAAAATAAGCCAAGCGATTAATCTGATGAATATGAATCACATCCGGCTGCATCTTTAGAATAATTTGTTTTAATTTTAGGTAGTTTTTAAAAATTGAAACTGGATTGAGTGAGCGAAAGTTGACGACAAAATTGTCTTTTATTTCTATATAATCTAGAGGTTCTTCACTCAAAAGAAAAGGAATGTACGACTGCTTGTTTAGTGCAGTAATAAAAGTGGCGATATGTATTGATTTAGAACCAACTATAAGTACTTTCAATCAGTGATCAGTTTTTGTATCAGTAATTTCACTTTGTTGACTTGATGCTTTCTGTGAAGTGTTTTTGTTTTGTCTGAATCTATCGGTAAAAATATCTTGTTTTTCCATAACTCATAAACAGAAATAATTCCTTTTTCAATTTCTACTTCGTCAGAGAAATCTGTAACTACTCCTCCATTATGCTCTTTAATTAAGGTCGCACCTACATCTGATTTATCAATCATAGCTAAAATAGGTTTCTCGACCGACAAGTAATCAAATAGCTTTCCTGTAAATCTCCCTTTCGCTTCCATTGGAGGTACTAGTAACAAATTACAATCAGCATTATTCATATACTTCACAGCTTCCAAATAAGGAACTTCCGGAATAAATTCAACAAGTGGTTGAATTTCTTTTGGAATTGTAAAATTGTTGTGAGTTCCAACAAATTTTATACATATATCTGAAGATATTTGTTTTGTTTTCATTAATCTCACAAGTACTTTGAAAAAATGATCTGGTTTTATTAAGCCATAAAATGTTCCTGCATAGACAAATGTGAATTTCTCATTAAAATGTTTTCTGGGTGTTATATTATGAGCAAATCCATTGCGGACTTCTTCAAAGAACTTAACCTTTGGAAAAATAGCTTTAAAATCATCTAAAATCGGAAGACTGACAGTTGTAATAGCATCAATTATTTCGCTAAATTCAATTTCTTTCTGTTGCATACGCTTTTGGATTGATGCTGAAATAAATGGATTTTTACTCATTTCATCTCGCATATCCGCCACCCATTTAACATCAGGATATTTATTCTTGAATGCAAATGCAACATTATGAGCCTCTACAGGTGCAAAAGAACTAATTAGTACATCAAATGATTGTTTTTCATGCTGATGCATTAAAGTATTGACAACACTTTTCTGCCAAGATTTTAATTTAGAAATATTGAGTTTAATTGAAAGAAGATTGATGATTGTTTTTAAATGATGAATCATTTTAAAATCTCCCTTTTTGTGCTCGATTTTACTCCATAAAGTACTATTTTTTATGTAATGTACTGTTCCGAAATTTTCTGCAATCGTTTTTGTTTCTTTCCCAACAGTAAAAATTTCTAATTCAAAATCATCACTTAAGTAGCTAGCAAAAGCTTTCATTCTATTGACGGCAACTCCATTAATAGGAGGAAACCATATTGTTATTAATGCTATTCTTTTCTTAGGCATCTAAGACTATTTTTAATTTCTCTACATAATTAGCAATAACAGATTCTCTAAGAAGGTGTTCTTTTGCGTAATTAATATTTTTCTGATTAGGAGACAAATTCCTATTGGCTATTAAGTTTGTCAATTCTTTTATTTTTTGATCTAGCTGCACACTATCTTTCTCAATATAGTGACAATTGTCCAATTGGTAAGTCCAAATAACCTCGCATCCTGCTCCAAGTGCTTGTGAAACAGTAAGTGCTTTTCCATCATGATCCGTCAACCGGATAAAAATAGCATGCCTTTTAAAATCGACTAGTAATTCATCCTTGCTAATCCAACCTTTAAAATTAACTGACGGAGGTGCATTTAACCCTTTTCCATCAGATCCGATTACTGTAATTTCTATCTCTGGATTTTGCTTCGCAAAAGAATAAATTTCATTCCATCCATAAAACTCTTCTTTATCATTTGCTAAATAGGTTAACAGCTTAATTTTATCATATAAATTTGAATTCCCAGCGGAATCTACATAACTAAAAGGAGCATAAATTGTTTTATCAATCACGTTTTTTAATTCTTCAGAAAACCAAGGTGCAGAAACAAGGTGTGTAGAATAATCAATGTATTTTCTGTCAATTGTTTTATTTTTAGTTCTTTGAACAGCTAAATCAACATCTGCTCCATGCCACTGCATAATTACTTTTTTTTTAAAAAGAATCACCCAGTCAAACAAATTACTTTTATCAGAAATTCCATTAAATGAAATTACCGCACTACAAAATGGCAATGTTAAAAGGAAACGAATTTTTTGCCAGTCAGAAGAATAAGTGTCAAAAAACACATACCTATTAACTTTGTCAAACTCGTTTAAGTCATCAACAATTTTTTTAGAAAAATAAGGGAGCCCATTAACGAGGATTAACATTTCTATTTTTTATTAATAAGTAGAACCAATATAAGTAAGAAATTTGGAAAAGTACAAAGGTAATGGCATAAACTGTTAATGCATCTAAGAAATTCCAACCGTAAATGGATGCTAAGAAGAGAGATCCCAACGTTAAAAAATAGCCTATAAATGCAAAAAGAAATGCTTTTTTTTGTTGATTCATTAGAATTGGAATACTTGAAATAGGAGAAAGTAAAAACGTTACACCAAGCATCGGAACAATTCTTTGGGCATATTTACCTGCCTCTCCCCACTCTTCTCCAAAATACCATGCGAATAATTGTGGAGCAAAAACCAGTAAGATAAGAATGAAAGGTATTGAAAAAGCAAAGGATGTTTTTAAGGTCTTTTTAAGGATTGGAATTGGACTTTTTCCTATACTCAGAGCTTCCCCTGTTTCAGTATAAAAAATGGAGGAGACTGAAGAAGTTATTAAGCTTATTGGTGCTTTAACATATTTATCCATCATTACGAACAAACCAAGTTCTATTAAACCGAAATAATTAGAGATTATCCAGAACATTACTACTTGTAAAGCAAAAATATCAGTGAATGCATGTAATGAGTTAATTAAAGGGAAGTCTTTGTATTCTTTTAAAGTGCTTTTAATTGTCAAAACATTAAAGGATTTTACATGGAATTTTCTATCTACAAAAAGAAGCATTACAATAATTCCTATAAACTGGCTCAACAGCCATCCATAGATTAAACCTTCAGGTCCCCAGCCAATGTAACCAAGAATCGCAGCTAATCCATTGTTTATCAGTGATTGTGAAATTTTACCAATAGACAGTAAGGAATACTTTTTCAATCTCAGCACCCAATTGTATGTCAAACCTAGAAAACTAATACTTAAGATCGCTATTGGAATAGAAATTAAATATTTTGCAAGACCGGGGTTGTCATAAAAATTAGCAATTTCAGTTGAAAAGACAGGGATTGCACAACTCAAAACAACTAAAACAATAGTAATGACTAGGCCCGCGAAAACAATATTTCTTGCACTGTGTTTATCTTTCGCTATTGGAATAGCAATTTCTAACCTTCCAGAAGAAACAATTCCAATTAAAGTCGCGATTGCAATGTAGTTAGCATAAACAGCAAAATCTTCTGGAGTATAAAGTCGTGTGAGAATTGGTGCAATCACGAAAGGAATTGCTTGACCAATTACATTTCCCGAAAGCATTGTAACAAAACTCTTATAATACGTCTTAGAGTCAGGCATTTAATTCTTCTTTATCCTCATACACAAAAATCAATAGAATGGGGATGCTAATCCAGTTGATATCTAAACCCAAAAAAGAAGAAGGTAGGGTTGACAAGCATCCATATAAAACGAAAAAGGCTAGTAACCAAAATCCTTGCTTAGTATGATATACTTTTTTAATTTGTGAAAGAAAAGCAACTAGCAAGAACAAAAAATATACCCACCCAAATACACCATATTGACTTATCATTTCTATTACATAATTATGTGGATTGATTACAGTTCCAATAGGAATGTCTTCTTCTCCTTTCAAAATTCTATGTCTAAATTGTCCTGGACCTAGCCCAATAACAGGTTGTTTTTGTATTTGATTCACTCCTATTTTAATCAAGTTTAAGCGTATTGAAGTTGAATTCAACTCTTCAGTTTCCTTACAATTATCCTTTAATTCAACATTTTGACTAAATTGTTGATTCCAATCCATCTTGATAAACTTTGGCCCATAAAAAAGAGGTTTATTGAACAGAAGAATTATAATTCCTAAAACTCCAAAAACTAAATAAATTTTACTTTTATGCAACCATTCCTTTCGTTGTTTTATTAGTATTATTCCTAAAAGAACTATTATAATTCCTACACTTAAAAATACCGTCAATTTCGAATCTGCAGCATCACTAAAAATGTATACTAATAAAAAAGAAGCGATTAACACCCAGTAATTATTCCTCACCTTTTCGAATAAAATAATCGTTAACAAAAGTAGTAAGAACAAATAAACAAGGTAATTATTCGGATTGTCAAATAGAAATAATGGCGCGTAAAAAACTCCTATAACTTCATCGATATCAAAAAATTTATTCGTTGCATTTCCAGCAAAATGAATTCCAGTATAATATTCAAAAAAACCAGTAACAACTAACAGTAAAAAGAAAAATAAAACTCCTTTTCCAACCAATTTAGTAAAACTTCGTTTGCCTAATAAGGTAAATGCCCCAAAAATATTAACCGCATAAAGGAACTGCATTGACAAGCTTCTGACATCAAATTTCCATTCATCATTTCGTTCATTTATTACGCCCCATGAAATTGCATAAACAACCAATACTAAAAGAATTAATGAATAGTTTTTTAAACTTTTCGGCCAAGAAGCAGTAGTGAATACAGCAAAAGGAAAAATTAAGACTGTTAAAATTAAATTTGGATATAAAGTAAATCCGCCAAAAGAAACTGAACCAATATGTGATCCAAATGGCATCGAAATAAACCAAAAAATTATTAAGTACTGAAAATATTTTTCATACCTAGTGTCTTCTAATTGCAAAACATTAAGTAATGATTCTTTACTCATCTTTAAAATCGTTAACAATAGAATTCATTTGTTTATTTACTAATAGTAAATTCTCCAACGAAGATAACTTAAATAAGTAATAAGAAACATTTGCGTTTTTAATATTTATCAACTTAGTTGATTGTAAAATAAAATTAACCCTGAATACAAAGCTAAACAAATTGCCTCCTTTTTTCTTACATTTGTTTAGCTAGAGAATCTCTCATTAGGAAATTTTCAAAAAAGATTAAGAAATTATAAATGACAACAAAAGAAATATTATCAATTCTGGATCGAGATTTCGAACTGTTTAAAGAAGATGTCGCTAGTTCTGAACAAAAAATGCAAACAACAATTCAAAAGTCAAAATTTCTTGTTTTAGGCGGAGCTGGCTCAATTGGACAAGCCGTTACCAAAGAATTATTCAAAAGAAACCCTTTGAAACTTCACGTTGTGGACATTAGTGAAAACAACCTTGTTGAGCTTGTTCGAGATCTGAGAAGTAGCATTGGTTATACTAATGGAGACTTCCAAACATTTGCTTTGGACATTGGTTCTCCAGAATATGACGCTATGATCAATTCTGATGGCCAATTCGATTATGTCCTCAATCTTTCTGCACTGAAACATGTTCGCAGTGAAAAAGACCCATTCACTTTAATGAGAATGATTGATGTAAATATCACAAATACCGTAAAAACAATTCGCCAGTCAATCGATAATGGTGCTAAAAAATATTTTTGCGTCAGTACAGACAAAGCCGCAAACCCAGTAAATATGATGGGGGCATCAAAGAAAATCATGGAACTGTTTTTATGGAAACTGAGTAGTGAAATTTCTATTTCGACAGCTCGTTTTGCAAATGTTGCTTTTTCAGATGGTTCACTTCTTCATGGATTTAATAAGCGAATTGAAAAGAAACAACCGATTGTCGCTCCAAGTGATATCACTCGTTACTTTGTGAGTCCTCAAGAATCAGGTGAACTCTGTTTGATGTCTTGTATATTTGGAAAGACCAGAGACATTTTTTTTCCAAAATTAAGTAATGATTTTAAGCTCATTTCGATGAACTATGTTGCTAAAAAGTACTTGCAACATAGAGGATTCAATCACAAAGAATGTTCAACAGAATCAGAGGCAAGAGACTTTTTCTCTACGAGTAGTTCAAATGATTCTTGGCCGTGTTTCTTTCCAAAGAGTGACACAACTGGTGAGAAGTCTTTTGAAGAATTCTATACAGAAAAGGAAACACTCGACCTCAACACATTTAAAAAATTAGGCGTTATAAAAAATGAAGCTCTTTTCGATATCGATAAGCTCATTCATTTTGAAAAGGAGATAAATCGTATGAGAGAAAAAGGTATTTGGACAAAAGAAGAAATTATTTCGCTTTTTCAAACCCTGCTCCCATCATTTGTACATGAAGAGAAAGGGAAAAGTTTAGACAGTAAAATGTAAAAATGAATAGATTCGAAAACGTCATAGCAAAAATTAAACAGATGTATGGGAAAGAAAGAGATTTCATCCCCTTGCACGAACCACTTTTTATAGGTAATGAAAAAAAATACTTAATGGACTGTATCGACTCGACTTTTGTTTCGTCGGTTGGTGCGTATGTTAACGAGTTCGAAAAAAAAATAGTCGAACTAACAGGTGCAAAACATGCTATTGCTGTTGTAAATGGTACAGCGGCGTTGCATCTTTCACTTATCGTTGCAGGAGTTGAAAAAGATGACATTGTGGTTTCACAATCGTTAAGTTTTGTTGCAACGGCCAATGCTATTAAATATACAGGTGCAACTCCTTATTTTATAGATATTGATCGAGAAAATCTAGGACTTTCAGTAGAATCGCTAAAATCGTTTCTTTCTAGCGTAGAAATGGTAAACGGTAAAGCTATTCATATACCAACTAGAAAAAAAGTCGGCGCCGTGGTACCCATGCACACTTTTGGTTTTCCTGTTAAAATTGATGAAATCGTTGAATTGTGCAGTCGGTATGACATTCCAGTTATTGAAGATGCTGCAGAATCATTAGGTTCATCATACAAAGGGAAGCATACAGGAACATTTGGATTACTTGGAACCTATAGTTTTAATGGAAACAAAACGATCACATCTGGTGGAGGCGGTATAATCGTGACAAATGACGATAAAATTGCGAAACTCACAAAGCATTTAAGTACACAATCTAAGATGCCACACAAATGGGAATATCGTCACGACATGCTAGGGTACAATTACCGATGTCCTAATCTTAATGCTGCTCTTGCATGTGCTCAGTTGGAGCAACTGGATAAGTTTATCCAAAACAAAAGAGAAACAGCAAAAGAGTACGCTCAATTTTTCGCAACAACTCAGATACAACACATTCAAGAACAAGAAAACAGCGTTTCCAATTATTGGCTGAATGCAATTCTTCTTGAAAGTGAGGATGACAGAAATACTTTTCTAAAAGAAACCAATGAAAATGGAGTCATGACAAGACCCGTTTGGACACTTTTACATCGTCTAGATTTTTTGTCAGACGCTTTATCTGACAACCTAGAAAATAGTATCTTTATTGAAAAACATTTGGTAAACATTCCAAGTAGCGTTCGATTATGACTAAAAAAGAAATTGTTTTATTTGGATATTCAGGACATTCGTTTGTTGTTAATGACTGTTTGAATGGAGCGTTTATTATGGGGTATTATGATCTCAAGGAGAAAGCGAACAATCCTCTTCAATTAAGTTATTTAGGAGAAGGTAACTCAAGTGATTTCTCTTCGCTTGGTAAAGATACGTGCGTCTTCCCTTCTGTCGGAGATAATCAATTACGCAAAAAATTAAGAACCACTTTTATAGACAATAGTTTAAATGAAACAAGGGTTATTCATCCTAATTCCACTGTGTCTGAATCTTCAACTATTGGCTTGAGCACATTAATTGGACCACAAGCGATTGTCAATGCATTTGCTAAAATTGGTAATGGAGTAATAATTAATTCGGGAGCAATCATTGAACACGAGTGTGTCGTTTCAGATTTTGTTCACATTGCCCCAGGAGCTGTTCTTGCGGGGTGTGTATCTGTTGGTGAAGGAAGTCTTATTGGTGCAAATACAGTTGTTAAAGAAGGAATTTCTATTGGCGTTAATGTAATTATTGGAGCCGGATCAGTTATTCTGAATGATATTCCCGACAATGAAATGTGGGCCGGTAACCCAGCCATTAAAAAGAAATCACTTTGAGATCTAAAGTTCTAATAATAGCAGAAGCGGGTGTCAATCACAACGGCGATTTAGACAAAGCACTCCAATTGATCGATGCTGCAGCAAATGCAGGTGTTGATTATGTGAAGTTTCAAACATTTAAAGCAAAAAATCTAGTTCAAAAATCAGCTAAAAAAGCAGATTACCAAATTGAGAATACTCAAAATAGTGACTCTCAGTTCGAAATGCTTCAAAAATTAGAAATGCCAGAAGAATGGTATGAAATATTGATCAAAAGGGCAAAAGAAAAGAAGGTGAAATTTCTTTCGACTGGATTTGATGAAGAAAGTATTGACTTTTTGGATGAAATAGGCTGTGACTTTTACAAGATACCCTCTGGAGAAATTACAAATAAGCCTTATCTTGAACACATAGCATTTAAAAGGAAGCCTGTCATTATTTCAACGGGAATGTGTGATTTAAAAGACATACAAAATGCGTTGTCTGTATTTACAAGTAATGGAATATCAAAAGGAGATATAACCATTCTTCATTGCAATACAATGTACCCCACTCCTATGGAGGATGTTAATCTAAAAGCAATGAATACTATTGCCACTGAATTTAATGTGCAGATTGGCTATTCTGACCATACATTAGGTATTGAAGTGCCCATTGCTGCAGTTGCTATGGGGGCAAAAGTAATCGAAAAACATTTTACACTGGATAGAAATTTGCCAGGGCCCGATCATTTAGCATCGCTAATACCAAGTGAGTTAAAAGCAATGACATCTGCTATTCGGAATATTGAATTAGCGATTTCTGGTAATGGTAAAAAAGAACCAACAGAATCTGAGACAGCGAACCTTGTCGCAGCAAGAAAGAGTATACATTTAGCAAAAGACATCAAAACCGGAGAGGTTTTTACAAAGACTCATTTCGTAATGCTTAGGCCTGGAAAGGGCATCTCTCCAATGGAAATCAACAATTTCATCGGAAAAAAGGCTAAAAACAACATGGAACAATGGGAATTGTTAAAAATAACGGACGTAGAATGAAAATTGGAATTCTGACAAGCTCACGCGCCGATTTTGGGATTTATTCTTCGTTGATTAAAGCAATGTCATGCGATAATTATTTCGACCTTCAACTTATTGCTTTTGGAACACATTTATCCAAAGAACATGGATTCACTGTTACTGAAATAGAGGAATCATTTTCTGGAAAAATTCACAGAGTTAAACACACAATGAGAGATGGCAATTCTTGTGATATTTCGCTTTCGGCAGGAGAAACGCATTTGGCATTCACACAATTTTGGAATGAAAATAACTTTGATTTAGTTCTTTGTTTAGGAGATAGATATGAAATGAATGCAGCAGTTCAAGCTTCCATTCCGTTTGGAATTAAACTAGCTCATTTTCATGGTGGAGAAAAAACATTGGGTGCATTTGACAACATCTATCGTCATCAAATAACTCTTGCATCACAATACCATTTTACAGCGACGGATGCATTCGCAGATAGAGTAAAAGAACTTCTAGATAAGAATATTAATCTTGTTTTCTCGGTTGGATCTTTAAGTCTATCAGAAATGAAGGATATTGAAACTATTGATGAAGAAACATTTAGAGAGAAATATCAGCTGCCAAATAAGCCGTTCATACTTAGTACTTTTCATCCAGAGACAATCGGAAATCAGAATGTTGTCTATTCTGAAGAAATGATTGCAGCTCTAAAAAATATTACGGATACGCATCATTTAGTATTAAGCATGCCCAACGCTGATACCAACGGAGTGATTTTTAGAAATCAACTGAAAAAATATCAAGCATCTTTTCCGAATAAAATAACCTTGGTAGAAAGTTTTGGGAAAACGAATTACTTTTCTGCTCTTAAACACTGTGAGTTTGTTTTAGGAAATTCTTCCAGTGGAATAATTGAAGCGGCCAGTTTCGGAAAGTATGTCATCAATGTTGGTGAAAGACAAAAAGGAAGATTACAAAGTGGCAATTGTATCAATGTGGAGTTCAATAGTCAGGACATTAGCAGTGCCTTGAGGAAATTAATCGATAATCCTGCAACCTTTTCAGGAGAAAACAAGTACGTTAAAACAGACACTGTGCAGAAAGTACTATCAACTATTAGGTCAATTGGAAATGGAGAATTTTGATAAATATATACTAACGGAAGAATCATCTATTAAGGATGTCCTTATTCGTTTGGATGAATTGGCAGCAGATGCCACTGTTTTTATCGTTGACTCAGCAAATCAATTACAAGGAGCCGTTACTGATGGTGATGTGCGAAGAGGATTTATTGATGGAGCGCAGGCCTCGGATTCTGTTCTAACTATCCTTAATAAAAACCCAAAATACATTCGAAAAGGAGAAAACTCTATTGACAAACTTATTGGGTTTCGTTCAAAAAATATCTTAATCGTTCCTGTTTTAGAAAAAAAGGACGACAGTATTTGCAATGTTGTTAATTTGAGAGTGCATCGATCGTACCTACCAATAGATGCTATCATTATGGCTGGAGGTAAAGGTCAGCGTTTGCGACCATTAACCGAAACCACTCCAAAACCACTTTTAAAGGTTGGAGGTGTACCTATTATTGAAAGAAATATCAATCGACTAGCAACTTATGGAATTGATGACATTACCATTTCTGTTAACTATTTAGGTAAGCAATTAGAAGACTTTTTCGGTAACGGAAATTCGAAGGGTGTAATGATGAATTATATCTGGGAAAAAGAACCGCTAGGAACCTTAGGTTCCGTTAGCTTGATTGATGGTTTTAAAAACGACTATGTTTTAGTGATGAACTCTGACCTTCTCACAAATATTGATTTTGAATCATTCTTTTTAGATTTCATTGAATCGAAGGCCGATATTTCTATCCTTTCGATTCCATATAAAGTTGAAATACCGTATGCTGTTTTAGAAACAGAGAATGGACAAATAAAAAGCTTAAAAGAGAAGCCTAGCTACACCTACTATTCTAATGGAGGCATTTATTTAATGAAAAAAGAAGTGCTAAATAGAATTCCAAAAGGCGAGTTTTACAATGCAACTGACTTGATAGAAAGTGTAATTGCCGACGGTGGGGTCGCTAAAACATACCCGCTTTTGGGTTATTGGTTAGACATTGGTAACCACGAAGACTTTAAAAAAGCACAAGAAGACGTGCATCGAATTAAATTCTGATGAAGCCGTTAATTGTCATACCAGCTAGAGGTGGTTCAAAAGGAATACCAGGCAAAAACACAAAGTTACTCAACGGAAAACCGTTAATCAATTATACGATTGATGTTGCTCGATCAATTTTTGATGATGAACGAATCATCGTTTCGACTGACGCCGAATCAATCAAATTAGTAGTCGAATCGACTGGTCTTTTTGTTCCTTTTTTGCGACCCAAAGAATTAAGTACGGACACGGCAACTTCTTATGATGTTTTACTCCATGCGATGAATTTCGCGAAAGATTCAGGAGTCGAATTTGATACCGTGATTCTACTACAACCCACTTCTCCTTTTAGAACCTCCATACATATTAAAGAAGCTTTGCAATTATATTCTTCAGATATAGACATGGTTGTTTCTGTGAAAGAATCAGATGAAAATCCTTATTATTCTCTTTTTGAAGAAGATCAGAATGGCTTCTTGGAGAAATCTAAAGAAGGTCAATTCACCCGACGACAAGACTGTCCAAAAGTGTATAGTTACAATGGTGCTATCTATATTATAAACCCCGAGAGCTTACATTCGACTACCTTATCTGAATTTAAAAAAATTCGTAAGTATAGTATGCCTTCTATCAATTCTATAGATTTAGACACTCCTTTGGATTGGGAATTGGCAGCGTTAGTTTCCAAAAAAATGGATTAGTCCATTTTTTGTTTGAATTCTTTCGCGAATCCGAAAATTTTATAAATCAGGAATAACAGATACACCGTTTGCGTACAGCTGACAATCCATAAGGTCTTTATAATATCCATCTCAAAGAAAATCGGTGGAAGGATTAATGTAGCAATCAATAAAATGACTGATCCAAAAGACAGAATGAAAAATTCCTTTTGTTTACGCAAAATAACTGGCAACGCACTTATAGGAGAATTGATGAAGCTAACCATTAGCCAAGGAGTCATAATCTCCGCATAGGTTCCGGCATTTCTCCATTTTTCACTAAAAACATAAGCAAATATTTCTTCTCCAAACAAGAAAATAATTGAAAAAGGAACAATGGACAATAGAGCGAGTGTTTTAACAGATTTGAACATGATCGGCAAAACATCTTGCTTGTTCATCACTTTTTCTGAACACCGCTGGAAAAAAACTTGTCCAATTGCGACACCAATAAATATCATGGGGACTTTAAGCATACGGTAAGACAGGTCATATAAGCCATAATCTTCGGTAGAGAATAGTTTAAGAATAAGGACGGCAATAAGTAAATCCCTTCCTAAATCCATAAGAACATGTGGAAAGCTTACCAGAGGAAACTCTTTGTATTCTTTTGCTAATAAGTAATTACGAGGAGAGTTTGATTTTACATTGTGCACTTTCTTTGCTTTAAAGAAGTCAATAACAAACCAACAACTAGCCAAAACTCCACCGACAAACATACCAATGATTAATCCAGCAGAACCCAGCCCTAACCAACCCAAACCTACTTTGGATAAACTACCAGCCAATGAATTAGTAATTCTGGCGTAACTTATTCTTTTATAATCTTTGTTTCTAATGGCCCAGTGTGTGCCTAAATTATCGATAGCCAAAAAAAGAATAGCAATAGGTATCAGCAAATAAAAAATAGCAGTATTTACTTGAATAGAAAGACCAACCGGCACTATTACGACGACTAAAGCTATCACAAAAACAATCAGCGTTGTTTTAAAGGCCAATCTGTATAGTCTAAATGAGTGTGAATCATTTTTAACGATTGGCAGAGCAATTTCATATCGTAATGTTGCAAAAGCTGCTAAAACACTAACTATTCGAAGAAAAAGCCCCAATTCACCACCTTGAGTTGGCGTATAAATACTTGTAATTAAAGGAGTAAATGATAAACTTATTATCTGAGCAATTGCAGTTCCAGAAACTAGAACTAGGATATACTTTAAAATTTCAGATTTTAGGTTGATCTTCTTAAACATTAACTAGTAGTTTGATACTGTTAATAACGTAAAAACTACGCTTTTAATATATAGTCCAGATAGGTTCTCATACCATCATTGAAGCGTATCGGATTGTGATAATTCAATTCTTTTGTTGTGTTCGAAATGTCCGCAAGTGAATCACGCACATCTCCAGGCCTATCAGGTCCGTTAACAACAATTGTTGACTCATTGAATCGATTATTCTCCGTTAAACCAATCTTGATTGCCTTAATAACTCCGTTCAAAGACAAATATTCGCCACAAGCGACATTGAACGCTTTTCCGTACGCATTCTCATTCTCCACAGCTAATCCTAAAACATTTGCCTTAACAGCGTTATTCACATAAGTGAAATCGCGGGTTTGCTCACCATCTCCATTAATCGTAATTTGCTCACCGTTGAGCATTTTATCAATAAACTTTGGTATTGCAGCAGCATAAACTCCATTAGGATCTTGTTTTGGACCGAAGACGTTAAAATACCTCAATCCAACTGTTTCTAGGTCATGAAGCTTATAATACACCTTTGCATACTCTTCGTTCAACTGCTTCGTAACAGCATACGGTGAAAGTAATTCGCCCTCCTCTCCTATTTTCTTGGGAGAATTGGTACTATTGCCATAAACAGAAGATGAACTAGCATAAACAAAACGATTAATTTTCATCTCTTTTGCTGCATGCAACATGTTCAAGAATCCTGTTGCATTAACAGCGTGTGTGTTGTGCGGTAATTCTATCGAACGAGGTACAGAACCCAACGCAGCCTGATGACTAACAGCGTCTATTTCTTTCATAGCATTTAAGCAAACATTAAAATCGGTAATGTCACCATTGATAAAAGTGAATAGCTCGTTATTTTCGAATTCTTCAAGGTTAGACATTCTTCCTGTCGCAAGATTGTCTAATACAGTCACTCGAATGTTACGTTCCAATAAGAAACCGACCAAATTTGAACCGATAAATCCAGCTCCACCTGTTACAAGTATGTGTCTTCCCTGCAAGCGATTGACTGCCTCATCCAATTCTCTATTTTGCATAGTTCACTGCTCTTTTCTCACGAATCAATGTTACCTTAACCTGTCCTGGGTAAGTCATTTCTGTTTGAATTTTTTGTGAAATCTCAAAAGACAATTCATCCGCTTTAGTGTCAGAAATTTTTTCGCTTTCAACCAATACTCTCAATTCACGACCTGCTTGAATAGCATAAGCTGTGCTAACACCATCATAACCCAATGCAAGGCTTTCTAAATCTTTCAACCTCTTGATGTACGATTCTACAACCTCACGTCGAGCACCCGGTCGAGCACCAGAAATTGCATCACAAACCTGAACAATTGGAGAAATTAATGTTGTCATCTCTACTTCATCATGGTGAGCACCAATTGCATTGCATACATCTGGTTTCTCTCCGAATTTCTCCGCTAATTTCATCCCTAAAACAGCATGCGGTAATTCTGGCTCCTCATCGGGAACTTTTCCAATATCGTGTAACAAACCAGCTCTTTTGGCCAATTTCACATTTAAACCAAGTTCAGCTGCCATAATAGCACAAAGGTTAGCTACCTCTCTTGAGTGTTGCAATAAATTTTGACCATAAGAAGAACGGTATTTCATTCTACCAATCATTCTAACCAATTCTGCATGCAGTCCATGAATACCCAAATCGATACATGTTCTGCGACCTGTTTCGGCAATTTCTTCGTTCAGTTGTTTTTTGGTTTTTGCAACTACCTCTTCAATTCTAGCTGGATGAATTCGTCCGTCCGAAACTAACTGATGCAAAGCCAGTCGAGCAATTTCTCTACGGATAGGGTCAAAACACGATAAAATAATTGCTTCTGGTGTATCATCGACAATGATTTCAACCCCTGTTGCTGCTTCTAGAGCTCGAATGTTTCTACCCTCTCGGCCAATAATTCTTCCTTTTACTTCGTCAGATTCAATGTTAAAAACGGAAACAGAATTCTCAACCGCCTGTTCAGTTGCTACACGTTGAATGGTTTGAACAACTATTTTTCTTGCTTCCCGATTCGCATTTAATTTGGCTTCTTCCGTAATTTCATTGATGTGTGCCATTGCATTCGTTCGCGCTTCATCTTTCAGCGCATCCATCAATCCGTTTTTCGCTTCCTCAGAAGACATTCCGCTGATTTTAGAAAGTTCTGCAACAATTTTTTGGTGTTGTTTTTCTAAATCCTGTTGCTTGGTTTTGTATGCTTCTATTTTGCTATCAAGTGATGCTTGAACTTGGTCAATTTTTTTGTCTTTACGATTAACATCCTCAATTTTATTTGATAGACTCTGCTCCTTATTACGCACTCTATCTTCAGTCGATTGCAACTTACGTTCCCTATCTTTGATCTTCTTCTCGTGCTCTTCTTTGAGTTGTATGAATCTCTCTTTTGCCTGAAGAATTTTACTCTTCTTCATACTCTCGCCCTCTTTTTCGGCATCTGTAACAATTTTACCTGTTCTTTTCTTTAGCATTGCTGCCTGAATAATGAAAGCGACGATTGCTCCAACCACTGCTCCAATTATTCCAAATATTACATTCATAGTTTCTCTAATATTAAATAAAAAATCCCACCACACACTTACTCGCATGAACTGATGGGAAACTCAAAAAAACTATATTTAGGACTCTTAATTTATGCTTTCATATCATTCGCAAGGGATTGCAGATCGTCTTCTATTTTCTTCAGAACTTCACCACTATTATCCTCGCTTGACCCATTATCACTACCCTTAGACGCTAATTGAAGCGCCGTCATAGCCAATAAATCTTGCATATCTTTTACCGCATAGTTGTCTTGCAATACTTTTATTGCTTTGTTAATGTCTGCGGCTGCATTCATCACTTTCTCTTTCTCTGATTCTTCAACAGAAAGGGGATATGATCTTCCAGCAACAACAACTTTAACCGACGACTTTGCCATATTTTATTTTTTTAACTGCCCTATACAGTAATCTATTTCCTTCACCAATTCATCAATTTGTTCATCCGATATCATTGTACCTTCAGAACGTGTGATGTTTTGTTCACTCAAACCGTTTTTGTTTTTTTCAGCGTCTTCCATTTTGTATTCGAGAGAACTCAACTCCTCTTTACAAACCTTTAATGAAGACTTTAATTCATCAATCTCTTCTTGAAACTTTGTATTCTTAGCTTGTTCAGTCAGTAATTGTTCATTTACGAGAGAATGTTTTTCTCTAATTTTCGTAATCAATGCATGAATTTGGTCCGACATAAAACGACTTTGAATACAAAAATAGCATAGTCTGTGTTATCGACAAGATTTTTGGTGTAATTATTGACTATATTTTATTGACTCAAACATGTTCAACAACATTGTAAACGAACGCAAGTGGATATCTTACCAACTATTCACACGAACAAGAATACATTAACACCTATCTTTGAAAAATGAACAGGACCTTACTTTTTATTGCTTTATTTCTTTTTAATTGCTTGTTATTAGTTGGACAACAAGATCTAAAAAACGGTTACCATCCACCGTTGAAAATACCGTTGATTTTGTCTTCTAATTTTGGAGAATTACGTCCCAATCATTTTCACATGGGATTGGATTTCAAGACAAATAATAGAATTGGATATCGTTTATATTCCATTGAAGATGGTTTTGTTTCGCGGATAAAAGTGTCTCCTACTGGATACGGAAAAGTTGTTTACATTGACCATCCGAATGGAATGACAAGTGTCTATGCTCATTGCAGCGAATTTAAAGGACAGTTGGATTCCATTGTGAAATGGACACAAATAGAAGAGCAAAACTATGCTATTGAGATTTTTCCAAAAAAAAATGAAATTCGAGTAAAAAAAGGAGACGTAATCGCTTTATCTGGAAATTCTGGAGGATCAACAGCTCCTCATTTACACTTTGAAATTCGAGAAACAAAAACCGAACACGCTTTAAATCCGTTGGTTTATGGTTTCGATATTGCCGATAAAAGAAAACCTGAAATTCGAGGAGTAAAAGTCTATGGATTAACTAAAAATGGATACCAGTTCAATAAAAAGTCGGTAAAAAAAACAGCCTCTAAAGGAAAAACAAATTATTATATTTCTGGAAGTACTATTACTATTCCTGCACATTTTATATCAAAACAGGGAGGGCTCGGTTTTGCTTTTGATGTTATTGATAGATTTGACGGGGCAAATAATCAGTGTGGACTATATGGAAGTCATTTAATTATTGATGGAGACACCATTTTTGGACAACAAACAGACAGAGTGCCTTTTGAATCTTCCCGTTATGTCAATTCTCACAAAGATTATTACGAATATGCGCACCTACGTAGAAAATATCATAAAACCTTTAAAACAAGAGAAAATCCCTTACCGATATACACAAAAGATGGGTTAGGCATCTTCAAAAAAGCAAAACCGGGAGGGAAATACAAAGTCAAATACATCGCGTTTGATGCAAAGGGAAATCAATCCATTTTACAATTTACTTTAATCGTCTTGGAAGGGAAAATAAACCCTAAAAATACAATTGCAACAGATTCTACCTATTTACTTCCGTCAAAAACAATGCGTGTAAAGAAAGGAAGAACAGAAGTTGATTTTGGAAGAACAACAACTTATGAGCCCATTAAAATTGATGCATCAAAAGTAAACTACAAAATAGGAAATGCTGAAACACCCGTTCAGCAAGTTTATAAAATTAAGATTTCCAAGAAAGTGAAACAAGATGGAAAACACTATTTAGACATGACAACAGCTAAGGGGAGACACCGTTCCATTGCCGTTTTATATGACAATGATTTATTGATTTTTGAACCAAAATATTTTGGCAGTTATAAATTGAGAAGAGATACAATTGCACCTAAAATAGGTGCGCTCAATTTAAAAAGCAACAGTACTTCTTTGGTTGGGAAAACGTTACAATGGTCTATAAGAGATACTGAAACAGGAATCGCCGATTACGATTTATTTATTAACGGAGAGTGGGTCCTGTTAGAGTTTGATGGAAAAAAACATAAAATCACCTACACAAGGGAACTTTCCTTTAAAGGAGAAAAGCAATTAGTACTTAAGGTAGCTGATGATTGTGGAAATGTTAGAACTTGGTCGAAGAAGTTAATTTTTAAGTGAAAGTGGTTAAATAAAAAAAAGGCTGCTGTGCTGGATTTGCAATCCTGCACAATATTTTGTTTTCGGTAGATTTTACTGATGGTAGACACAGGATTGCAAAGTGCAGGCACAAATCTTTCCGTGGTCTTGGCTTCTCATTCATCCCAATATACAAAAAATCCCGTCTATCATCAGATAAACGGGATTTACAATTAGTTGAATGTTCTTAACCACCGAAATCATCAAAACGAACGCTTTCTTCAGGTACTCCCCAATCATCGCACATTTTGAGAACAGCTTGATTCATCATAGGAGGCCCACAGAAATAGAATTCTATATCTTCAGGAGATTCATGCTTTTTTAAATACTGGTCAATAACAACTTGATGAACAAATCCTATGAATCCGTCACCTTCATCATCATTTACATCCTTCTTTTCTTTCCAATTATCTGATTCCAAGGCATCCGAAAGAACTAAATAAAATTTGAAGTTTGGAAATTCTTTCTCTAAATCTCTGAAATAATGAATGTAAAAAAGTTCAGCTCTAGAACGACCTCCATACCAATAAGTTACTTTACGGCCTGTTTTAATTGTTTTGAAGAGTTCATACAAATGAGATCGCATAGGCGCCATTCCTGCACCACCACCAATGTATAACATTTCTGAATCAGAATCATTGATGAAGAATTCTCCATAAGGTCCTGAAATAATTGCTTTATCACCTTCTTTCAAGTTGAAAATATAAGAAGACGCAACACCTGGATTCACATTCATCCATGTATTTCTATCTCGATCAAAAGGTGGAGCTGCAACACGAACGTTCAACATCACTCTTCTTCCTTCAGCAGGATAAGATGCCATTGAATAAGCACGAACCACTTCTTCGTCATTCTTCATTACTAAATTACGCAATGCAAATGGTCCTTCTTCCCAATCTTTTACAAACTTGTCTGGTTCTCCAGGGTGATCTTGCGGATGCGCAGTGACATCCATTTCGGAGAACTTAACCTCGCATACAGGAATCTTAATCTGGATATAACCACCAGCTTTGTAATCCATGTCTTCTGGAATCTCTACAATAAATTCTTTGATGTATGTCGCAACATTGTAATTAGAAACTACCGTTGCTTCCCACTCCTTGATACCGAGAATTTCTTCTTCGATTTCAATTTTCATGTTCTCCTTTACTTTCACTTGACAACCCAAACGCATGTGAGCCGCAATTTCCTTTCTAGAAAAGTGAGGTTCCTCTGTTGGGAGAATTCCACCGCCACCTTCAAGCACATGGCACGTGCATTGAACGCACGTTCCACCTCCACCACAAGCAGAAGGTAAAAAGATACCATTACTACCTAAAGTACTCAATAAAGTTCCACCTCCATCAACTTCAAGAACACGTTCTCCTCCATTGATGTCAATTGTAATTTTTCCTGATGGAGAAAGCTTAGCCTTAACGAATAAGAGCATTGCTACGAGTATTAATACTACTAATAAAAATGCTGCAATTCCAATTCCTACAGTTAATCCCATTTTTATAACGATTTATATGTGTTAGTATTTGTTGTTTGCGCCATTCCACTGTTGATTGGTGCTTCAATAGATCCATTTAAATCTGCATCATCTTTTGCTACTTCAGAACCGTATTTGATTCCCATAAAGCTCATGAATGCGATTCCCATTAATCCAGTAATGATAAACGTGATACCCAAACCTCTTAATGGAGCTGGCACTTTTGAATAACGAATTTTTTCTCGAATAGCAGCGATGGCAACAATGGCAATAAACCATCCAATACCAGAGCCCAATGAGAATGCTGTAGCATCCAAGATCGTTGAATACTGACGGTCTTGCATGAACAATGCTCCACCCAAGATAGAACAGTTTACCGCAATCAGCGGTAAGAATATTCCTAATGCTCCATATAATGCAGGTGCAAATTTCTCCACTAACATCTCTACCAATTGCACGATAGAGGCAACAACTGCTATAAACATAATGAATGATAAGAAGCTCAAATCAATTTCAGCTAAAGATGGATCCAACCATTCTAAAGCTCCATCTTTTAACATGTAGTTTTCGAGTAAGTAATTGACAGGAACTGTTACCACCAATACGAAAATTACTGCTGCTCCTAATCCCACTGCGGTTTTTACAGTCTTAGAAACGGCCAAATAAGAACACATTCCTAAGAAGTAAGCGAAAATCATATTCTCCGAGAAGATCGCTTTGATAAATATATCTAATGTACTTTCCATAATTTCTATCTATTTCTCCTTAATGCGTTTCGACTAAATCTTTGTTTCTAATACGCTGCACCCAAATAATGATACCCACAATAACCAATGCCATAGGAGGTAGAATCATCATGTTGTTGTTCATATAACCCATTGCATATAAACCTGTTCCAAGTGGATAACCGTCAATTGGAATTGGGCTTCCGAAAATAGGAAAACCGTACAACGATCCTGATCCAAATAACTCTCTAAAAACAGCTACTAAAATAAGAAGCCCTGCATAGCCAAAACCATTACCTATGCCATCCATAACAGAAGGCCATGGTTTGTTAGCCATCGCAAATGCTTCGAAACGTCCCATGATAATACAATTGGTAATTATCAGTCCAACGAATACAGACAATTTCTCTGAAACGTCTGGTAAGAATGCTTTTAGTACCTCATTTACGATAATTACCAAAGCGGCAACTACTACTAGCTGTACAATAATTCTAATTCTTGATGGAATCAAGTTCCTTAACAAGGAAATAATTAGATTTCCAATCACCAATACGAATAGAACGGCCGCACCCATCACAACTCCCTGTTCTACCTGAACTGTAATTGCTAAGGCAGAACAAATTCCCAAAACTTGAACAGTAACTGGGTTGTTGTCTAGTAAAGGATCTGTAACCAGCTTCTTATTCTTCTTTGAGAATAAAGGCTCGCTTGGTGCTTTTGATTTTATTTCTTCGCTCATATCTAATTACTTTTTGAGTTTATTAAAATAAGAAATGTAAGGTTTCAAGCATCTGTTCACCATTTCTTGAACACCCACAGATGTAATTGTTCCACCTGTAATACCATCTACTTTTTTGGGTTCTGAACCTGAATTGTTTTTTACAATTTCAAATTTTGTTGGTTCTCCATTCTCATCAGAGATTACCTCTCCCAACCATCTATTAACAAAAAATGCTTGTGTGATTTCTGCTCCAAGTCCAGGAGTTTCTCCTTTGTGTCCGAAAGAAGCACCTAGAATTGTCTTCATATCTTCTCCAACACTAATGTTTCCCCAAATTGGTCCCCAAAGTCCATTTCCAACAATAGGAATTACAAACATGGTTTTCCCTTCTTTCTCACAAATAAAAAGCGGATAATTTTTATCTTCTTCAGCCAAGTTTTTGTCTCTTCTTTCTTTACGAATATCAACCTCAAAAGCAGGAGTTCCTTCTTTTAATTCTCCATTCATATCAAGTACTACCGCTTTATCTAAATCAACATACTTATCGAACTCATCAGAAGCATTTTTTCTGGAAATATTTTTCATTTCCATTTCGGTAAGCATAGCTGAAAGAATGTCTAATTTCTTTTTAACAACTTCGTTCTGCTTTTGCATGGGCTTCAAACCAGTTGACAGCATTGCAAGAATTGCTCCTACAACAACAACTAAAATGACTGCAAAACCAATCGTATAACTGTTACTATCTTTATTAATTGCCATAATTAAGTTGTTTTAAGTCTTTTAAGTCTTCGTTTAACATTCGCTTGAACCACGTAATGGTCAATAATAGGAGCCATAACGTTCATAAACAGAATGGCCAACATTACTCCTTCTGGATATGCAGGATTTAACACTCTAATCAGTATAGCCAACATTCCACCTACTAAACCGTAAATAATTTTACCTGTTGCCGTTTGTGACGCTGTTACGGGATCTGTTGCCATAAACACAGCACCAAATGCAAAACCACCAAGAACTAAATGATACAATGGTGGAAGCATAATGTAATCGTTTCCTCCGACAACGTTCATTAACCATCCCATTAATAGTCCACCTGCGAAAAATGAAATCATTATTCTCAATGATCCAATTCCCGTCATTATTAAAATACCTGCACCAATTAATATGGCAAGAACAGACGTTTCGCCAATTGAACCTGGTATGTAACCAAAAAATGAATCTGATAAGGAATAACTATTTGCGAACTCCGTAAGATTATTGAAAACAGGTTTTTCTGTCATAAAAGAAGCCAAATCACCCAATGCTGTAGAACCAGTAAACCCATCCACATTTGTATTTTCAACACCTGCCATCCATACTTTATCACCAGACATAGATGTTGGATAAGCGAAGAATAAGAAAGCTCTTGATAACAAAGCGACGTTTAAGATATTCATTCCTGTTCCACCAAACACTTCTTTACCGATTATCACTCCAAATGCAGTTGCAACACCAACCATCCACAATGGAACATCAGCAGGCATAATCATTGGAATCAACAACCCTGACACTAAGAATCCTTCGTGCAGTGAGTGTCCGTTTTTCATTCCGAATATGAACTCGATTGTTAAACCAACTCCATACGAAACAACAATTAATGGCAAAACAACTATCAAACCAGCAATCATTTTATCACCTCCATTCGACCAGAAATCTAAACTTCTATCACCTGAAGCCGCAACCATTTCCCAATGCCCAGTATTGTAAATGCCGAATAAAAGTGCTGGAAGCAAAGCAATGATAACAGTCATCATCGTTCTTTTTAAATCTACACCATCTCTAATGTGTGAGCCTTTACTTGTCACATGAGCTGGAGTAAACGCTAAAGTCGTAAACGACTCAAATATTGGATTCCATTTTTCAAGTTTCCCTCCTTTGGTAAACTTAGGTTCCATTTTATGAACTATATTTTCTAAGAATTTCACTGTAATTTATCTTTAATTTATATTACATGCATTCTTCCGCAATCAGGTCTAAACCTTGACGGATTTTATCTTGAATGTCTATTTTAGTCGTACACACATATTCGCACAATGCAAAATCTTCAGGAACTACTTCGTAAATTCCTAAATTTTCCATTCCATCAATATCATCAGTGATTGCAGCTTTCGCTAATTGCATTGGAAGAATATCAAAAGGAAATACTTTCTCCATTTCTCCCGTCATAACAAATGCTCTTTCTTCACCGTTGGTGTTTGTATCTAATCTAAATCTCTTTTTCGGAGTTAAATATGTTGGAAATAAGCGAGAATTTGAAAATTTATCAAATCCAGGTCCCATCCATCCTTTTGTCACAACAAATTTCAATTGATTTCCTTCTGGAATGACTGTTATTTGACTCGAGTAAAATCCTAAATGTCCGTCTTGCGCAATTTTATCACCAGTCAACACATTTCCACTAATCACACGAACATTATCAGAAGTAATTCTTCCTTCTAAAATAGAAGCAACGTTTGTTCCTTGTACAACCTCAACATATGCTGGGTCTTTTATTTCAGAGCCTGTAACTGCAATTGTTTTTTTTGCAGAATAAACACCTGTTAAAAAGTACGAACCAATATTTGCAACATCCTGTGCATTCACAGTCCACACAAATTCTCCTTTATTAATCGGGTCAATATGATGGATTTGTGTCCCGACATTTCCGGCAGGATGTTTTCCATAAATTGTATTCAGTTCTACTCCTTTCGCTTCTTTAAAAGTAGCATCGGCAGGAAGTTTTCCATTTAATGTAAGATGAACTTTACCAGAAGTTAGTTTTGCAAGTGCATCTAATCCAGCTTGAAACTCTGCACTCTTACCATGCAAAACATAATCCAAATCTGCAGCTAGTGGAGCCGAATCGAAAGCTGAAACAAAAATTGCTTTCGGTTCATTTTTTGGATCTGCAATCACATCAAGAGGGCGTTGTCGCATAAATGGCCACAAACCTGCAGCTAACATTTTTGCTTTCACATCATCTCCCGAGAGTGAGTTAGTATCAACCGCACCAGGGCTAGATGCTTCTTGATTTTCATCCGTGGTAATAACTACTTCAAGAATGCGACGTTTGTCGCCACGCACAATTGCGTCCACTTTCCCATTTACTGGAGAAGCGAATTTAATTGACTCCTTGTACTTATCATGAAAGACAGCTGAACCTATTTTAACTGATTCTCCTTCTTTGACGAGCATTCTTGGTGTCATACCATGAAAATCTAATGGTTTTATAGATATTGTCTTAGGTGTTGCTGCATCCGTTTTTACCTTGTTTGCAACTCCAACTAATCGAATATCAAGCCCTTTTCTAAGCTTTATTGTTTTAGACATGCTATTAAAGCGTTTAAAATTATTCCGAAGACAAAAATAAAAAATTCAAAGCGATGTTGTCATTTGCTTGACTTGTATTCGTCGAAAAGCTTCAATTTAGAATGATTCTAAATAAAGAAGTAAACTAACTATCTAAAAATTAAAACTTAACAACCTTTTGTGAGGATAAAAGAATCTCATCTCCATACACTTTTACAATGTATAATCCTGACGCATAATTAGTCTTAATTTTTAATTCTTCTGAATATAAAAAATGACGCTCATCTATCAAACGTCCAGTGCTAATTTCTAATACTTCTATACGTATTTTTTCTGCTGGAGAATTCATTTTAATTGAGAGTTGATCATAGAACGGTGAAGGATATATTACCACATCTATTTTACTTTCTAAAGTTGACACCGCTAGCCATGAAGAGTCAGATACAAAGAAGTTATCGAATCCGGCCTCTGCAATATGCCCAGGTGACAAATCCATCGCTCTAATTCTCAACTGCATAGTTGCTGTTGGTGCAATAGCATCAGAAACCCTATAGATTTTAGAAACCCATTGGCCTAAATCATTATCAGACGATGTTGCAAAATCCAAAACGGTCGTTGTTGAACCATTTAACAATTCAATCACTAAAGAATCATTCGGAGTCCCCGATCCACCATCATTGAAAAACCATCTTTCAAAATTAATATAAGGATTATTATAAGACGTCAAATCAAAAATTGGTGAAAGTAAAACAGTCTCTCCTCCATCGATATCATCAGAACCAGCAGAACCTCCTCCGTTTCCAGTTACATAAGCTTCATCACTACAATCGCCTGAAACATCCAACCCTGGGTTCGCAGGATCTGATCCAAAAGTAGTACCATTCGGCACTCCTTTCTCCCAATCTCCTGTAGAGGCATTCCCAGAGACGGTCCACCCGAAATCTTGTGAAAAATCATCCGAATAACCCGTTGATAACTGATATACGTGTGGATTGCCAGCGGCCACAAGATTTTGATTACTTAAACATAAATTATCAAACCCCCATTTTCCTACTTTCACGTCATATAAACCTTCGATAAAACCAAGAATTGAAAAATTACCTGTTGCATCTGTTGTTTGTGTTATCGAAAAGCTCGTGCTCGAAATATCCACAACTGCATTTGCAATTGGATTCGAATTAGCATCTATTACCTGTCCTGTTAGAGTAATTGTTCCTATTGGTTGCAATGCGACATCCACTGTGGTTGTAACACCACTCAATAATGAAACGTTGTTTATTGTTTGAGAAGTATAGCCAAACTTTGAAAAAGTAACATTATAAGTTCCGGGTGTTAGTGTGCCCGTTTCATAATCTCCTAATGTATTAGACAAAGTTGTGGCAGAAGTTGTCACAATATCAACTTGCACACCATTTAAAGCCAATAAAGTAGAGGCATCAGTAGTATTCCCATCCAAATAAGCAGCCCGTGTGTAATTTGCCCCTAAAACAAAAAGTCCTTTTTCTATATCACTTGCTATTATATTCCCTGAAGGAAGCCAAGGATAAACCCCCCAGACACCATTAAATCCATCACCTGACATAGAAGGTGATGTATCATAATTTCCGACTTCAATCATATTAGAAGGAGATGAAACGTCATGAATGGTGACTCCATCCCTATAATAGGATGATACGACATAGTCGTTGAAAAAAAAAGCGTTATGAGGGATAACATTACTCCCGGGACTGGACTGGACACGATCTAATTCAGAAATGTTTGATATGTCACTTACGTCATACGAAGTAATAAATCCACCACTAACTTCATCTGTAGTAAACAAAGCTCTACCGTTATCAGATATCCAACAATTATGCGTAAAATTGTTTGCAGTAGGATATGTTGCTATCGTCGCCGAAGTTCCTGGGTTGCTGATGTCAGCAACAACAAATACACCATCACTTATAGCAGCTCCCCAGAGTGTATCTCCTCTTACCATTGCATCGTGCAGGTAGTAGTCATTATATCTTCCCAATTCGATAGGTGCCAGAGGATCTGTAACTAAATCTAAAATAATTGCTCCTCCGATACCATTGTCAGAACCAATGATAAAACCCTTGCCAAATTCGTCAACAAAGAAATCATGTGCACTAGAAAAGGGATAAGAAGACCCTGAATAATTGTAAACATCTGCTCCAGTAATCGCGCCAGGTAAATTAGACATATCTATAATCATCAATCCTCCTGATCCTTCATTTGTAATATAAGCTGTGTTATTCCAAACCTTTATATCTCTCCAAAAATTAACAGCTCCGGGAGCATAAAAAATCTCATTTGGACTGAATGGGTTTGTAACATCTACAATGGCAACACCAGTTTCATTACCTACAATGGCGTATTCATTCCCCGATTGATCGACGTGCCCCCATATATCACTGCAATCTCCTCTAGAAGGAGCAAAGACATGATTTGACAATAAGCTCATATTAAGCTGAGCAAAACTTGAAATTGACAATACGACGAAAAAGGATAAAAAAAGAGTTCTTTTTAACATTTTGGAGAGTTTAACAGTTTAGAGTACTAAGTTATGATAATTGAATTGAAAAAATCAACTTTACTTCGTAAAAAAAAATCCATTCTTGTAATCTTAAATCGCATCCATATATAATCGACTGTTTTTAAATGAAATAACAAGCTTTTGAACAAAAAAAAGATCAATCTAATTACCCCCAAATTGTCGAATACATAGATTTGACAAGATTTCATCTCAAAATACCACCTTATTTTAAAAAAAAATTATAACTTGTAATGGTATTTTAAGAAAACCAATTTGGAAACATTAATCACATCTGGAGTTCAAATATCTGTTACAACACAGTTTAGGCAAGACTTTTCTTCACTAAGTGATCGTGTGTTTTTCTTCAATTACAGAATCGACATTCATAATTCCAACAATTTTGAAGTGCAGTTAATATCTAGAGAATGGTACATATTTGACTCTCTAAACGATGCTCAAATTGTTAATGGGGATGGAGTTGTCGGTGAACAACCTGTGCTAAAACCAGCGGATAATTTCAACTATACAAGTGGTTGTGAATTGCGTTCTGAATTAGGTGTAATGAAAGGCTTTTATACATTTAAAAATCTATCGACTAACGCACTTTTTGAAGTGGTTGTTCCTACGTTCAAATTAGAATTCCCAGGTAAGCTAAACTAAGATGGCAACCATTTTTTTGCTTTCAAGAGTATCAACCCAAAAATCAAAACAATAAAAACCCATAGGTAAGAAAAGGAGCTATTACTTTTTTCAACCAATAAATCCTTCTTCTCCAATGTGTTGATTTCATTTATATAACTTATTAAATCTTCATTTACAGTTGACTTATCTTCTAATGTCGATTTAAGTGATTCCAATTTCAAGCGAACTTTTGCATTTTTTGCATCTTCATCAAGTTCTTGATAAATTTCACTTAGTAAAACATAGCCATCATATTCATCGGTGATAAAATTATTGTTCTTTGCAATTTGAATAGTCCGTTCTGCTTGAATAATTGCCTTGTCATAATCCTTCACAACAATGTAATAACTCGATAAATTATAGTGTCCTTCCACAACTTGTCTGGGGCGATTTAGTTCTTTTCTTAATTTTAAAGCCTGTTGAAACAAAATCAAACTAGAATCTATTTTTCCAAGATTAATGTACAAAATAGCCTTGTTAGTAAGGCCGTGGGAAATAAGCAACTTAGATTGATGTTTTTTACCAAAACGAATACTTTCTTCCAAATAGATCAGCGATTTTTCTAGGTTACCCTTATCTTGCTCAATAGTTGATAAGAAAGAACTCGCATTAGCTGCTGATTCGTATTTTTTCAACTTGATCGCTTTCCTTTTATAAGACAACAAAGCTGATATTCCGTTAATAGTGTCTTTAGTCGCCACATAAGCTCTACCAAGACCTATTTCTCCATTAAAAGCATCGGTTTGGTCGCTAGAAAGCTCCCCAATTTCGAGGGACATTGAGAAAGCTTCGATGGCATTGTTGTATTCACCTAAGAGTAAATAAGCATTCCCAATTTCATTAAAAATTTGAGACACTCGTGACCAATTCTCCTTTCTCTCAAAATATTTGAGTGCTATTTTTAAATTGTCAATACCTGAATCAACTGAACCTGACAAGATGCAATAACTTCCGAACCCAGATAAGCCTGTTGCAACTTCAAATTGGTTTGAGTTTCTTTCACCAAACTCAATCATCTCGACAGACACTATTTTTAGAGAATCAAAAGCATTTACTCGGTAAAACTCTATTAATTCTGCACCGATTTCTGATTGAATTGTTGCATTTTTTTCTGTTAAAAAAGAAGTATAGCTAACTTGAGACCAACAAGGTGCAACAAAATATAAAGCAATATAAATCAGAATTATTTTCAGCATTTTAATGCATTAATTTGATAGTCGCAATTTAATAAAAAAAATAGATTGCAGAGCTTAGGAACAATGTGTATTTTTGCATCACTTAAAAACAATTAATATGTCAAACGCACTTTTCAAAGTACCACCAGCAGTAAATGAGCCCGTAAAGGCTTATGCTCCAGATTCTTCTGAGTTGAATGATTTACTTGCAGAATATAAAAACATGTATAATCGTGAACCTATTGATGTGCCTATGCATATTGGCGGGAAAGAGGTTAGAACATCTACGAAGAAACAGATGTCTCCGCCACATGACCATCAAAAAGTTTTAGGGCATTTCAACTTAGGAGATACGACGCATGTCAATCAAGCGATTGATGCTGCAATGGCTGCAAAAGAAGAGTGGGCAAATATTCCATGGGAGCAAAGAGCATCTATTTTTTTAAGAGCCGCTGATTTATTAGCAGGTCCATTTAGAGACCGAATTAACGCTTCAACGATGTTAGCGCAATCAAAAAACGTCATGCAAGCAGAAATTGATGCTGCATGTGAATTAATCGATTTTTTTAAATTTAATGTTCAATACATGACTGAAATTTACAGTCAACAGCCAGATTCTCTTCCAGGAATGTGGAATAGAATTGAATACAGAGCTCTGGAAGGGTTTGTTTTTGTGATTTCTCCTTTTAATTTCACTTCTATTTGCGCAAATTTATGTGCGGCTCCTGCTATGATGGGAAATGTTGTGGTTTGGAAACCTGCAGAATCACAAATGTATTCTGCTCAAGTTTTAATGGAATTATTTAAAGCGGCAGGAGTTCCAGATGGTGTCATCAACTTAATTTCAGTTGACGGACCTGTTGCTGGAGATGTTGTATTTAAGCATCGCGATTTTGCTGGATTAAACTTTACGGGTTCAACAGGAGTATTCCGGCATTTATGGAAAGAAATTGGAAACAATATCTCAAACTACAGAAGTTACCCAAGAATTGTTGGAGAAACGGGTGGTAAAGATTTTATCATGGTACACAAATCTGCAGATGTTAAGTCTGTGGCTACGGCTTGTACTAGAGGTTCTTTTGAATTTCAAGGGCAAAAATGCTCTGCTTCTTCGAGAGCTTATATTCCCTCAAATCTTTGGGAAGAAGTTAAAAGTGAAATTATTTCTCAAGTCAATTCGTTTAAAATGGGTACAACTGAGGACCCATCTAATTTTATGAATGCAGTCATTGACGAACGCTCTTTTGACAAAATTGCAGGTTATATTGATTACATCAAAGAGCAAAATGATGCAACGATTATTGTAGGAGGTAATTATGATAAAACAAAAGGATATTTTATAGATGCAACGGTTGTGGTAACAACGAATCCGAAATTTAGAACAATCTGTGAAGAAATTTTCGGACCTGTATTAACGATTTATGTGTATGACGAAGATAAATACGAAGAGACTTTAGAATTAGTTGACAACACTTCCGAATATGCTCTGACTGGTGCAATTATGTCTAATGATAGGTACGCGATTAACCTTGCTATCAAAAAGTTAGAAAACGCCGCTGGTAATTTCTACATCAATGACAAGCCAACTGGAGCTGTTGTTGGTCAGCAACCATTCGGAGGAGCAAGAGGTTCAGGCACAAATGACAAAGCTGGTGCACCAATGAACTTATTGCGTTGGACTTCAGCAAGAACAATTAAAGAAACTTTCGTTCCTGCAACAGATTACAAATATCCATTTTTAGGATAGGAAGAAAAATAGTCACAAAAAAAGGGGATGAATAATTATTCATCCCCTTTTTGATTCCATTTTTTTTTAGTTATTGTAACTCTTCGATAGATTGAAGGATAGCATTTGCTTCTGCTTCAAAATTTCCTTTCGACGATTTAAGTGTCCAAGCCATGATAGTATATAAGTTTTCTTCACCTACATAATATCCTGTCCAATAACTAATTCCCTGTTCAATAGACGGTACCAAACCGTCAAATGCAAACAATCGGGTATCCATACCATTAATTTTTGTCTCAATCACTTTGGACTGACTACTAATAGTTAAATTCTCACCAAAACTGGTTATTTGAATATCAGCCAATTCGTCTGCTAAACTTTTATCTTCATCATAAACTCCAAGTGATTTTAAAACGTCAATGAAATCTTGTTTGCTTTCGTCAATAACAATGACATACTTTTCGGCATATGTATTATTATACTGCAAAGACGCATCATCATTTAAACTTGTCGTAATCGTCAAATCAGATGGGATTTCAACTGAGTACAAATCTCCTACTTCCTTTTTGACAGTATTTGAAACATTCAAGTCAGTCTCTTCAATATTCTTTAGATTATCTAAAATGTCATTATCAACATCTGAGTTAGAGTTTGAATTGCAACTGAATAAGGCGAGTACCGCGGAACTTACCAATAATAATGTAAATATTCTCATAAGTAGTTATTTAAGTTATTTGGACAAATGTAGTGTTTTACTTCAAGCATTTAAAATAGTCGAATGATTCCAAGCATTCATTACATTGGTACAAAGACTTACAAGCCGTGCTACCAAATTGGGATAGCATTTTTGTGTTTTTAGCATTGCATCTTGGGCATGGAACAATAATGGGGTTCGCAAAAAGAACGCTCTTATCAGGTTCATGTTCTGGTGGAGCTATTCCATATTTTCTTAATTTAGTTCTCGCATTTTCTGTTAACCAGTCTGTTGTCCATGCAGGAGAATATTTCATTTTAACTTCCACATTTTCGAAACTATTCTCCTCTAACTTTGATTTGATGTCTGCAATGAAGACTTCGGTTGCGGGACATCCACTGTAGGTAGATGTTATTTCAATAAGAATTCCATTAGGATTGACGGCAACTGTTCGAACAACTCCTAAATCTACTACAGAAACTACTGGAATTTCAGGATCAGGAACTTCTTCCAGCAATTTCCATATTTTATCTTCATCTGTCAACGAAACTTGTTTTTACCATTTTGCATCTGGATATGCTTTTTGCAAATATTGCATTTCGCATAGCAGGTGCCCTAGATATTCTGAATGAACTGCATTTCTGCTTCCCATGTGCATATACCCATCCTCGGGTAGAGTTAATTTTGCCTTAGAAAGAACCTTTTTTATTGTTTGGATCCATTCAGATTTAACTTCATTTAAATCAACAGCAATTCCAGCGCTAATCAATTTATGATCTCCATCATTTAAGTCAAAAAGATCACCAGTATATACCCATAAATTATTCAAAGAATCTTGAACTTTACTCTTGCTTTCCTCCGTACCATCACCTAATCGAATTACCCATTCTGAGGAATGACGCAGATGATACGTAACTTCTTTCAAGGATTTCTCGGCAAAAGCAGATAAAGTAGAATCTTTGCTCTCTTTCAATTTTGTGTAAAAGTGGTAATTAAAGGCATCAACTAATAGTCCTCTTACAATAGTATCACCAAAATGGCCATTAGGTCTTTCTGCCAATAAAGCATTATAAAACGAGCGTTCATTTCTTCCAAAAGCCACTGTATCTTCAGTTTCCCCATTTCCTTTTAGATCAGCAATGTACGAATAAAGCATTCTAGACTGACCGAATAAGTCCAATGAGATATTCGTCAGAGCGATGTCTTCTTCTAAAATTGGTCCTTTACTACACCATTCAGCCAACCGTTGACCAAGAACTAAACTTGTATCTCCAATCCGAAGGCAGTAGTTGATTAAAGCGTCTTTATTTTCCATAATTGATTAAATGTTTTTTGCACCTTCAGGCATTACGTAATGCGTTGCATGTCTGTAGATTTTATCATTTGACGGTTCAAAAAATGATCCATCCTCTTCAGGTACAGACGCAACAATGTCTTCATGTTTTGCCACCCAAATACATGTTCCTTCTTGTCTCCGTGTGTACATATCCCTGGCATTCTGTAAAGCCATCTCTTTACCCATTGCATGAACATTACCAACGTGTTTGTGCGCCAAACCAGGTTTACTTTGTATAAAAACCTCCCAAATATCTCCTTGATTATCCATTGTCTTATTTTTTAATTGTTCTTTTTTGCATAAGCATTTGCCGCTTCTCTCACCCAAGCACCCTCTTCATGCGCTTTGATATGATGTTCTATACGTTGATCGTTGCATGGTCCATTTCCATTAACCACATTCCAAAATTCATCCCAATCCATTTTTCCAAAATCATAACCCTCCTTTTCTTCATTCCACTTTAAATCTGAATCAGGAATAGTGAGTCCTATAATCTCTGCTTGCTGAACTGTTTTATCTATAAACCGTTGTCTCAACTCATCATTTGACTCTACTTTTATCCCCCATTTCATTGCATCACCGCTCCTTGCTGAATCTGCATCGTGTGGTCCAAACATCATAATAGATGGCCACCAGAATCGATTCAATGCATCTTGTGCCATTTCTTTTTGTTCAGCTGTTCCGAATGCCATTTGAGACATGATTTCATAACCTTGACGCTGATGAAAACTTTCTTCTTTGCAGATTCTAACCATAGCTCTTGAATAGGGTCCGTAAGATGTCTTTTGTAAAGAAACTTGATTCACAATAGCCGCACCATCAACCAACCAACCAACAGCCCCCATATCGGCCCACGTTAATGTTGGGTAGTTAAATATACTCGAATACTTCGCTTTTCTGGTTTGAAGTTCGTTTATGTATTCATCTCTACTTTTACCTAATGTTTCCGCCGCAGAATATAAATATTGACCGTGACCAGCTTCGTCCTGAATTTTCGCCAACAAAATAACTTTAGCTCTAAGACTTGGTGCACGCGTAATCCAGTTTCCTTCTGGTTGCATTCCAATTACCTCAGAATGTGCATGTTGAGACATTTGACGTTGCAAATGTTTGCGATATCCATCTGGCATCCAATCCTTAGGTTCAATTTTTACATTGTTATTTATTTTTTCTATAAATTTATCTAAATCTGACATCTAATTGAAGTGTTTTGTTTATCGGAACGCAAGATACTATATTTTAACTAAATAAATACTGACAATTGTCATCTTTAACCATGGGAGATTGAAGAATGACGCAAATACTTAAAAAAAACGAAATTGACGAATCGATGTAGAATGACTCAATTTTCCAACTTTCAAATCCTAAACTAGGTGTCAATAACTCAATAAAAGTGTTAATTTTGTCCTCTGATTATAAACTTATTTAGCACATGGATTTTCATAGTCTTCCAATCAAAGATATACAGCGAGAAACAAATGATTCCGTTTCAATTACATTTGATATACCCGCAGAGTATAAAAAGAATTTCCTTTTTGAAGCAGGTCAATACCTGACTTTAGAAACTGAGATTGATGGTGAAAAAGTGAGAAGAGCTTATTCCATTTGGAAAGCCCCTTTTGAAAACGAAGTTTCAGTTCTAGTCAAACAAATTGATGGTGGTAAATTCTCAACTTATGCTAACAACGAGTTATCAATCGGAGCGAGAATAAATGTTGCAACTCCAGATGGCAATTTCAAAATTGCGCAAAATGGAAAATCATCAACATTCTTTGCTGCAGGAAGCGGAATCACCCCCATTATTTCCATAATCAAACAACAGTTGTTTAATGCTAAGAACAATAAGGTTGTGCTCTTTTATGCAAATCGTAGTGAAGAAGACGTTATTTTCAAAGATGAATTGAATAAATTGAATACTACCTTCCCTAATCAATTGACTGTCCATCACCTTTTCACGAGAGACAAAAGTAATTCGAATACGTTTTCAGGTAGAATTGATAAAATAAAATGTCAAGAATTTCTGATCTCAAAAGACTTAAACATTCACTCTGATGACTTCTATATGTGTGGTCCAGAGGAAATGACTCTTTCAATCAAGGAATTCTTGTTGGAAAATAAAGTCAACGAAAAAAATATTCACTTTGAATTGTTTAACAGTTCTGAGGCAACCGATGGTAAATTTGAGTCATCCATTGAACAAGCAATTGTAGTCGCTATAATTGATGACGATGAATTTGAATATGAATACACAATTGCAGAGGCGGACTCATTGTTAGATGCTGGGAATGACAGCGGGTTAGATTTACCATTCTCATGCAAAGGTGGAGTTTGTTGTACCTGTAAGGCAAAAGTAATAGAAGGTGAAGCAAAAATGATAAAAAATTATGCACTTACTGAAGAGGAAGTTGCAGATGGATATATTTTAACTTGTCAATCACACCCAACTACAGAAAAGTTGATTGTCTCGTTTGATGAGTAGTAAATAGAGCCTTCAATAGCTTGAAAGCTCTAAAATTAGAATAATCGAATCTTTAAGTTATGGCATTATTCAAAAAATTATTTGGAAAATCTGAGAAAGAAAATTCTTCAAAGGGATTTCATTCCTTGACAGTTACTAAGGTCTCTAAAATAGGGAGGGATACAGTAAAAATTGAATTTTCCGTTCCAGATAACATAAAAAAAGATTTTGCGTTTATACCCGGTCAATACATCAATTTTAGCATTGATATTAAAGGTGTAAATTATAGACGCTCCTATTCTATTTGTAGCGGTCCTGAAGAACAATTGGCGGTTGCAGTTAAGAAAGTGAAAAAAGGTATTATATCAACTTGGTTCAATTCTGAAGTTCAAGATGGCACCCAAATTTTAGCTTCTAAACCAGAAGGTAATTTTATTCTACCTAAAAATGCAAGTAAAATTGTAGCCATTGCTGCAGGAAGTGGAATCACTCCTATTGTGTCGATAGCAAAATCAATAGAAGATACAAAAGGCTCACTAGAATTATTCTACGGCAACAGAACTTCAGATGGAATACTGTTTGCTGATGAAATTCAGACATTGACCAAAACCAATTGTACACATTTTTTAAGCCAAGAAGAAAAAGAAGGTTACAGAAACGGGCGAATTGAAAAAGAGTCATTCACCAATATTATTAAATCCAATTTAGACATTTTAAAATCTGATGTGTTTTTTATTTGTGGACCTGAAGAAATGATTGTTGCGATTAATGAAACATTGAAACTATTTGGAGTAGCTGAAGATAAAATCAAGTTCGAATTATTTACAACTCCTGTCTTAATGAAAAAAGACGGGCCTACTGAAGACATTAACTTTGAAGGAACAAGTAATGTGACAGTAGTGGTTGATAGTGAAGCTACCACATTTAAATTGGATGCAAAAAAGAACATTTTAGAGAAAGCAATTGATGAAGGTGTTGATGCTCCATATTCTTGCAAAGGTGGTGTTTGCTCTTCTTGTAAAGGCAAGGTGATAGAAGGAGATGTTTTCATGAAGATGAATTATACGCTTACGGATTCTGAAGTGGAAGAAGGTTATATTTTATGCTGTCAGGCTTTCCCGCGAAGTGAGAAGGTATTGATTAGTTTTGATGAATAATGGAAATTGACTCATGAAGAAATATGAGTTAATAATTTTTGATCTATGAGAAATAAATCAATTGTAGTAGTTGGTGCAAGTAGGGGTATTGGCAAAGAAATTGTGAATCAATTAGCGGAGAATTCCGAATATACAATTTATGCTTTGTCAAGAGACTTAGCGAAAATGCAGGAGAATTTTTCTTCAATGGAAAATGTGCATTGCTTCGCATTTGATTTAGTGAAAAATGATGTTCACAAACAAGCTGAGACAATTTTTGGGAATATTGATTCTATTGATATTCTCATAAACAATGCTGGGAAGTTAGTCAACAAACCGTTTTTGGAATTAAGCAAAGAAGATTTAAGTGATTGCTACCAAATTAATGCGATTGGAGTCATGCAAACTGTGCAAGCTGCTTTACCTAAAATGAAAGTTGCTCACATCGTTAACATCAGTACTATTGGAGGTTTTCAAGGAAGCGTTAAGTTTCCAGGACTGATGGCCTATTCTACTTCCAAAGCTGCCGTGGTTAGTTTTACAGAATTGTTTGCTGAAGAATACAAAGACACAACTATTAAAATGAATTGCCTTTGCTTGGGTGCGGCACAAACAGAAATGTTAGAAGAAGCTTTTCCAGGTTATGAGGCTCCAGTTTCTGCTAGTAAAATGGCTGAGTATATTGTAAATTTTGCATTGACGGCAGACCAATGGATGAATGGGAAAGTAATTCCTGTGAGTTTGAGTACTCCGTAATCGTTGCCACGAGTAACATTATATCCAGGTTTTAATTTAATCTTGTTACTTTTAAAAATAGTTGTATTACATTATTAAACTCTCCTTATTTGAACCGGAAGAAAAATATCAAACAATTAACTGAGTCAGAAGTGATTTCTCTATCTAAAAAAAAGAGCAAGCACTTCGGAATTTTATATGATCGATATTTTGAGCAAATTTTCCGTTTTGTTTTTAAGCGTTTAGGAGGTAATGAACATATCGCTGGTGATTTAACACAACAAACTTTCATTAAGGCAATGGCTAATTTGCATAAATACGAAGATCGAGGTTTTCCTTTTAGCAGTTGGCTCTACCGCATAGCACAGAATGAAGTCTCCATGTATTTTAGATCCCAAAAAAAAGTATTTACCGTGGAAATCAATGAAAATCAACTTTCTGGAGTCACAAATGAAGCAAAAATTACCAGTTATATGTCATCCAGAGATCAAGAAAAATTAATTGAAATGATGAACGGATTAGAGCCAGAACATTTGGACATTATTGAACTTAGGTTCTTTCAAGAAATGAGTTTTAAAGAAATTGCAGAGATATATTCTATCTCAGAAGCCAATGCTAAAATGAGAACATATCGTATATTGGAAAAGATCGCCAAAAAGTGGAAAGAAAAGCAATGAGAAAGTTTAAATTGAATACCGAGAAAAAGGATAAATCCCCTACTGATGCTCAAGTTAAGAGACAGAAGGATTTCTCACGCCTTCACCACGACTATGAAAAGCTGACAAAAAAAGGAAAAAAGCCTTTGTATAAAGATCCTAAATTGTTTATCTTATTTGTTTTGTTGGCCGTTATTCTGTTACTTGTCTTTTTAGAAGGATAATCGGGATCAATGAGTGATTTTTAATAAGACATGGCAACAGTATAATTTCAACATTCAATCTTTTTGCCATTAAACCATTCCATCGAGCCTCAGCTTCACCTTAAATCATTATTTTTTAGTAACTTCAGCTCATTAAATGAGTCACTTAAAGAAAATACTACAATTACTAATTGTTTTGCTACTGGTTAATGGAGCATTTTCTCAAGATATTCACTGGTCTCAATTCAATGACAATCCAATTTTTCAGAACCCTGCAAACGCGGGCCATTTTAAAGGAGACTACCGTTTTGTAGGCAATTATAGAGACCAATGGCGAAGTGTTACTGTCCCTTTTCAAACGCTTGCACTTTCTGCCGATGGTCGTATTGAAAAGTATCAGAATATTGGGTATGGTCTGTCCTTTTTTCAAGACGTAGTTGGTGATGGTCAATTCAGAACTATTGAATTACAAGGAAACGTATCCTATCACCTTCGTTTAACAACTGACTCGATGCATAATATTCGACTCGGGGCCAATTTCGGTTTAAACCATAGGCAATTTAATGCAGACCAATTTTATTTTGATAATCAATTCGATGGCATTTCTTACAATCCATCACTGGCAACAGGTGAAGCATTCCAAACAGATAGAAAAAGTAATTTCTCCACTGGGATTGGAGCAACGTACCAGTATTATGTCAATGAACGATTCAATTTTACGGGTGGTGTAGGCGCCTACAATCTCAATCGACCCAATCAAGGTTTTTTTGAAGATGTAATTAGAAGAGAAATTAGAATGAATATTTTCGGAAGAGGCATCTATAAATTAAACTACGATTTTGACTTAGTTCCAGGAATCAACCTTTCTTTTCAAGGAAAATACCGAGAAATTGTAGTAGGTTCTTCTGTAAAATATACCTTGGTTAATCGTTTGGGAGAATACCGAGCGGTTTATGCCGGTTTATGGTGGAGAAATCGTGACGCTGCTTACGTTTCTGTTGGAATGGATTATCAAAGTTGGTTTGTTGGTCTAAGCTATGATTTGAATTTCTCCAAATTAGTTCCTGCGAGTAGAACCAGAGGAGGTATAGAAATTGCTGTTCGTTACATTCTTAACCGTTTTAAACCAAAAAAAGTAGTTCATAGGATATGTCCAGATTATATCTAGTTCTCATATTTATAGTGGGTGCTTTTGCATCATTAGGTCAAAATAATTTGAAAAAATATTTGGCTTTTGCAGAAGAACAATATAACAAGGGGGATTATTTCTATGCATTAGAGTATTATCAGAAAGCAATGGACTTAGATTCTAACACCATTGATATTCTTTGGAAAGTAGCCGAAACACATCGAGCCTATAAAGATTATAGGAAAGCGGAGTTTTACTATGCAAAAGTGTATGACAGAGAGGAAGCAGCAATATATCCAGCTAGTTTGCTAAATTGGGGACTCATGCAAAAGCAAAATGGTAAATATGATGAAGCCATAGCAACGTTCAAGAAAGCCAAGAAAAAATACTACAAAAAGAAGAAAAGTTACCTTTATCAAAAATCAAAAAGAGAACTTGCTAGCACTGTTTGGGCAAAATCAGCAATCATCGATACAGTAGATGTTACTTTCTCACAATTACCAGAAACAGTTAACACGAAAAACTCTGAATTTGGCCATGGAATTTATAACGGCGAATTAATCTTCTCTAGTTTACGAGCAGATTCTATTAGTGCCGAGGAAGAGGTGTATGGAAAAAATTATAGAACCCTTATTTACAGAAGTGAACTGAAAGATTTGAAGTTCCAGGCATCCGAAAAAGTCAAAGATCTACTCTTAGAGAAATTAAACACGGGAAATGGTTCATTTTCCCTTGACGGTTCTCGATTTTACTTTAGCAAGTGTTCTGAAGAAGGTTATAATTACACTTGCAAAATCATGGTGGCCAACTACAATAATGGAAAGTGGACCTCAATTGATTCTCTTGGAGAAATCATTAATGAACCTGGAGCCAATACAACGATGCCATGTATTGCAACTATTAAAGGCAAGGAAACATTGATTTTTACATCTAATAGAGAAGGTGGAAAAGGGGGGTTAGATTTGTACTATAGTTCTATCACCAACGGTAATCAATATGGAAAAGTTCGAGCGATAAAATCTTTAAATTCTCCGGATAATGAAATTACACCTTGGTGGGATGCAAAGAATAGCCGGTTGTATTTCTCTTCATCTTGGCACGATGGTTTTGGTGGATACGATGTCTTCTATTCCGACTTTTTGGATCGATTTAGTCCAGCCGTAAATCTTGGATTGCCAACAAATAGTCCGGCAAACGATTTATACCTTTTCATTGAAGGTGACACGTCTTATGTAACCTCTAATAGACTCGGAGTGATGTACAGTAAAAATCCTACCTGTTGCAGTGATATATTTGCAATGATTCCACCAGAAAAGGAAGAGCCACCTAGCAAAGAAGAAACACTCGCTGATTTGAACAAACGATTACCTGTTACTCTATATTTTCACAACGATGTCCCTAATCCTCGTTCTTGGGATACTACGACTGTGCTCAATTACATCACAACGTATAATGAGTACACCGAAATGATTGACAAGTATCAGAAAGAATATTCTAACGGATTAACTGGAGAAAAATCAGACGATGCCAAATTGGACATCGAAAGTTTTTTCATCGAATATGTGGACAAAGGTGTCGCTGATTTACAATTGTTCAGGGATTTGTTGCTCAAAGAATTAGACCGAGGTGCAAAAATTAATATTACTGTAAAAGGTTTTGCCAGTCCATTGGCAAAGACGGACTACAACGTAAACTTAACTAAACGAAGAATTGCGTCTTTGGTTAATTACATGCGAATGTATAATGGTGGTGTTTTTTCCAAATATCTTGACAATAATGCTCCCAATGGAGGTAAAGTAATTTTTTCACAAGTTCCTTTCGGAGAATATACAGCAGACCAAACAACTTCGGACAATCCAAATGATGTGCAAAATTCTGTTTATTCGCGTTCCGCAGCTAAAGAGCGGAAAATTGAAATTCAAAGTGTCAGTTATTTAGAAGATGACAAAGAATTTGCGCTGACAACAAGCAAACCTGTGTTTGACTTTGGACCTTCCAAACGTGGAGATATTATCGAACACACGTTTATGGTGAAAAACAAATCCAATGAAGCTATCCTTCTAACCGATCCAAGAATTCCCTGTGAATGCACAACTGTGAGTTTAGATAATCGCGAATTACAACCTGGAGAAGAAGCAAGTGTAACATTAAAAATTGACACAAAAAATCTAACTGGTTTTATGGTGAAATCAATTTATTTGCAGCTACAGGATAGTAAAGAAGAGCTACGTTTGTATATTTCCAGTGAGATCGCTGAGTAATAGTAAGAATATCTTATTTTTGCATACTCTTAATGGAAGAACTACAAATACCCGTTGGCAAAAAAAAGGTCAGGTTGAAATTTATCGACATGGCAAGATCAGTTGCTATTCTATTAATGCTTGAAGGTCATTTTGTAGATGATTCTTTGTCTCTAGAGTTTAGAGATCCTAATAATCCCATTTATGCCACGTGGTATTTTATAAGAGCATTTACTGCTCCAATATTTCTGAGTGTAACAGGAATTATATTCACTTATCTTTTACTTAAAACAAAACAGCAACCCTATTTCAAAAGCTTAAGAGTTAAGAAAGGATTTAAAAGGGTACTTGAATTATTTTTTTGGGGATACTTAGTTCAAAGTACAGGTTTTCATGTGTTAGAATGTATAGCTGTTGGTATTTTTTCCATTCTTACCTGCTATGGACTGTTTAAGCTCATACGATTCATTCCACTGTGGATATTCTTCTTCGTTTCTTCAATTGCTACCTTCTCATTCTATTTGTATTTAGGGGAATTACCTGAAGGCGCTCCATGGCCGGCAGGTTTTCCTCATTTTATACAGAATGCGTTTCACGGCACAATTCAACATGCTATTTTCCCGATCATTCCTTTCATGGGATATACTCTTTTCGGAGCAATGATTGGAACAATCATTTACAACTATGAAAAAGACGTTAAAAAATGGGGTTTCCTACTAAGCTTTATGCTCTTTGGGGTTCTCCTATTCTTTTTTACACAGCAAATATTATGGGGTATAGATGGGGCTATTCATTATTTCCATCCAGATTTTGGTTATCCTTATACAAATCTTGTTTGGGTATATGAACGTTTAGGTTTTGTAGTTATGGAACTAAGTTTGCTCATGCTTATTGATAAATTGTGGGGAGAAAAAATTATAGAAGGCAATTTATTCTTGAGAATTGGACAAAATACATTAACAATCTATGTATTGCACATGATCGTTCTTTATGGTTCTATTTCTGGACTAGGTCTAAATAAACACTTCAGAAAAGCACTTGGTCCATGGGAAGTGGCAATAGGAGCATCTCTCTTTATTCTTCTATTCGTTATTCTCATAATCTATCTAGAGAGGATAAAAAAAGCACTTTCATTTGTTCTTTTACCCATTAAAAAGTTCTTTAATCGATTATTCTTCATTTCCAATTAGAACACTCTCCAACTTGGCACGTTTTTTCTTCTTACGTTGCCACCATTTTATTTTAGTTTCTTTAGGAGGAATAAGAAAAACAACAGTTCTAGAGAATTTTTTCTCCCCACAGCTATCTTCAACTGTTAACTGGAGGTCGTATTCACCTGCAACTTTATAAATATGTTTTAAATGAGCAAATTTTGATGAGTTCCCGTCTCCAAAACTCCATGTCAAACTTCTAGCATCAGGATAATTTGAACGAACATCTACTTCATACTCTCCCACTGACGACGTGTAAAAGGAAACACTAAAAGTATTCACATCTAACTTGTACTTATTTCGATTGACATCAATGAAATCTGCTATTAGATTTTGTATTTTGACTCCTTCATCGAGACCAATATTACCCTTATATGCATTCAATGGACTTTCATTGAAGATACTTGCGAAAAATGTTGCTGCTATGATATAAGAAGCTGTTTTCGTCGGATGCTGGGAATCACTTTCATATAGCTGTATTTCCGGTATATCCAAACGGAACTGTCTATAGATTTGACCAACAGGCACAATTGGAATTGAAAATTTGTTACTTATGTAAGCATAACCCTCTTCCACTTTAGCCGACATTTTAGGGTAAGTATCTAATCGTTCATCATGCACATATCCATTCTCATAACCCCATGTCATATAAAGCATAACTTGAGTACAAGAATTATTTGCGTAAACCGCCTCTATTATTTTTCTGATATATGGAAGGGAAAGAGAATCGATTGTAGCTATATCTTGTCCAAGTTCTCTACTAAATCCTTGAAGAATAACATAATCCCATTTTTCTAACTCAATGTCGTTAAATAGTTCTTTACGTTCGGAATGCAATTGAAATGTAGAACTACTTACAGCACTCATTTTTACTTGAGTATTTCTACCTTTTGATTTTGCAATTTTTTCAACAGTTGCTGGCATGTCATTCATGTGCGTATAACTATTGCCTATGAACAAAATCTTAACTGGATCAGTTGTAGCATATGCGCTTACACTTAAGAAGAAAAAAACAACAAACGCAGTTAATCCCTTAGCCAAAATGTTTTTTATTTTCATTTGATTTAACATGCTTATACAATATGTTTACACTTTACAACAGCAAATTGCGCTCCAAACTAGATAAAAAACACACGAAATAATATAATTAACTATTTGTCAGTGATTTGCAGAGCTGTTTTTTGAAGTTGTTCATCTGACATTGACAGCTTCTTATTAGCGAAATTCATGTCATCAAGCGTATGAATAGGAATTAAATGAATGTGAGCGTGAGGCACTTCAAGACCAATTACGGCAATTCCGATGCGATTGCAGGGAACAACTTTTTTAATCTTTTTAGCTACTTCTTTCGCAAAGATCATCATTCTTCCCAATTCATCATCTTCGACATCAAAGATATAATCTGTTTCTTTTTTAGGAATAACCAAAACATGACCTTCCTTTAAAGGCATGATGTCCAAAAAAGCAAGAAAATCATTCGATTCGTGAACCTTATAACATGGTATTTCCCCAGAAACAATTTTTGAAAAAAGAGAAGACATTATCGTGTAATTTCTATGATTTCGAATTGAATAATTCCATTTGGAGTGGTTACATCAGCAATGTCTCCAACAGACTTACCCAAAAGTCCTTTTCCTATTGGTGAATCAATACTTATTTTCTTTTCTTTGAGGTCTGCTTCGTTCTCGGCCACCAAGGTGTATTGCATAACTGCACCATTTTTTACATTCTTCATTTTAACGGTAGATAGAATAAAAGCTTTGGACGCGTCTATTCCAGCGTCATCAATTACTCTTGCATAGGCCACTATTTCCTTTAAACGAGCAATTTTTGTTTCTAAAATTCCCTGAGCTTCTTTTGCCGCATCATATTCTGCATTCTCTGATAAATCTCCTTTATCAATTGCTTCACCTATTTGCTTTGAAATAGAAGGACGTTGAACTGTCTCCATTTCGAGCAGTTCATCCTTCATTTTCTTGAGGCCTTCTTTTGTATAATAGCTAATTTGTGTCATTCTGTGTGCGTATTAAATAAAAACAAGAGAGCCCATAAGGACTCTCTTGCATATCAAATATAATAATTTTTTTCTTATTTTAAGCTAATCGTTGCACCTAGAGTGTGAATTACTCCAAAAATTCCTGCGAATCTAGCAGTGTACTCAATACCCAGTGCATTTTTAGTCTTTCCTACAAGTGCATCAACTGAGAAACCAGCTGTTGGACCTACTAAAGCATTTGATCTGTTTTCAACATCAAATAAACCTCTTTCGTAAACATAACCCGCTCTTAAATTAAATGCCATTTTTTCAGTTGTCATTCCGTAATTCAACCCTAAAGCAAATTGATCACTCATAAAAGAGTTAGCTGTGAAACCAAAAGCAACATTTAATTTATTTTTCTCATTAAAGATAAAATCATAAGCAGCTCCAATCGCAAGCAATGATGGCAATTCATACGTAGCTGTTCGTTGCTCTAAAGTTGCAATTGCACCCGTACCAACATAATTAACTTGGTTAGCCAAACCATCACCTTTATAGCGCATTACCGGACCAACGTTTCTAAGAGTAATACCAAATTTCATTTGATCTTGTTCTCCGGTTACATATCTAATTCCAGCGTCTATTCCAACACCAGTAGCTTTTAAATCGGCAATGTTTTCCGAGATTACTTTGAAATTAATACCACCCGAAATAGAACTTGAGAATGTACGTGCATAACCAACATTAAAAACATTTGCTCTTGGAGAAAAGAATCCAATATCACCTTCTGGATTTGCTACAGTTGTGATTGGCACATCACCAAAATTCATTGATTGAATACTAATAGCTAGGAAGCTAGATTCTCCAACTTTCATTGCGATACCAGCACTATTTAAACCGATACTAGCAGAACCCATCCAATTAGTATAATTGAATTTGATTTGCGTTTTATCTGTGAATGCTACACCTGCAATGTTTAAAAACGATGCTTCTAAACCATTCACACTGGCAATACCAGCACCTGCCGCACCAGAGCTTCTTGCCCATGGGTTAACAAGCATGTGAGCTGCACCCGCAGAACCAACACGATCTGGATTTCCCGCATTGGTCGAAAAACTTGACAGAATTGCTACGCCCACTACAAATGTTTTCTTTAATTTAATCATTGAATTATTCATTTCAATTTATTTTATTACGTTTCAGTTAAAAATTTTAACTCTCTTATATTCCTTGTAAATCGACTTGTCTCATTCCTCCGAAGAATTTTAATACTACTTCTCCAACATCCGGGATAGAAACGTGTATTAAATACACCCCACCAGCAACTGGTATGCCTTTGTGATTATTTAAATCCCAATCAACACTTGTCATCGGACTATCTTTCTTAAAAGTACGAACTAGTTTACCATTCGATGTAAATATTTTCACCGTCGCGATTTCAGGAAGATTTGTAATCTTAACACGAGTATCGATTCTGTTTCTCTCATACTCCGAATAAGCGTAATATGGGTTTGGAACAACATTAATAATGTCAAGTACATCCGCCAATGCACTAACATCATTGAATTTTGTGCTAGCATCATCCATATTCCAAGAGTACATTGGTTTACCTAAATTAGGACCTCCAAGCTCGTTACCCTCAGTATAAAAGGTACGGTATTCTTTTGCAACTCGCAAACTCATTACCGCATCAGTAGGAACATTTCCATTGTTTATAGAAAAGCCAGGAGCAGTTAAAGCATAAGCAACCCACGATATGTTACCATACGTCCGTGTTTTTTGAGAACTATTTCCACCTTCAACTAATAGCATATCTTGATACAACTTGTTAGTTGCATTGTTTTCAGCCACACTAGGCATGTAAGCAGGGTAATCGGTTGTTGTGATATCTTTATTAATTGCCTTTTTCTGATAATTAAACACATATATCGGATGCATACCACCCATAATTGGATTACCAAGAGCATCTCTAGTTCTAGATGTAGGATTCCAAATCATATCGTGACCGTTATCTTGGGTCAAAAATGAGTTTTCACCAAACATCATATATAATCTAGCTCCTGACTCCACATCAACAGCATATCCAGGGAACCATCCCATTCCAGTACCTGTTCCATCAGGATTACCGTTTTTATCAACACTTTGACTTTTTCTAAGTTCTCCGGGTTGAGCGCCTCCAATTGAAAAAGCTGTTTCTCTACCTAACTCAACTACAGGACATCTTGTCCATAAGCTTTTGTCATTCGTAAATACAATATCCACACTTGGAGAATACTTAATCGAAGATTTTGTTCTTGCTTGTGTACCACTGAAATCAAAATAAGCTAAGGGCGCGTATCCAGCTTGGAATCCAACCAATCGATGAGGTGCAACAATACCTCCTAATATTTTTGACCATTTTTTCTGAGGATCATAGCCAATTTCATCAGGGTAAGCACAAGCCTCTCTCCAGTCCTCAGTTTGAGCCGGTGTACATGCTGTAGCACTACCTGGATCAAATATCCCAGATCGAATCCAATTTGTTGGATAAGTATTATCAGTATCAGTAACACCCGAAAGCCATCTTTTTGAACTGTCCGAATAACTTATACTTGCACCCAAAAAATCAGTAATTTGCGCCTCTGCAGCCCCATTACCTCCTTCAGGTGTATAATAATAAAACTGATTAATTTGAACAGAAATTCCCCATTTTGGAATAAGTTGCTCATAATTTTGCTCAATAGTAACATCAGAAGAAACAGATTCTATTAAAGAACCACCTTTTGTTGTGTATCTATTAATAACCCACGACGCTGTATCTGCACCATTAAAATTAGAAGAATTAGAAGGCGTATAATCTGTAAATAAACACTCAAAGTAACCATCCACAACATTTAAAGGGTCAACAACCTTTAAACTGACTGGTCCTCTACCTTCCTGATATTCTGGATTTAACATTACTCCATTTCTTGCAATTGTGCTTCTAGAGCTAGGTGTTAAATCAATAATATTACCTCCATTTCCAATACCATCTAATCGTGTGATTTTAGGGCTAAATCCGTAAACCGAATTTTGTACTAAACCACCCGACTCAGCAGATGGGTTATGAGGAATTGCCTCCACTGCTTGAATAGAACCACCATCAAAACCTATTCTAGAAGAAATATAAGGTGTTTTCTGACCGTCCAATTGTAGTGGATCATTCGGATCATAAGGAGCATACTCATTATGCGCATACGCCGTAGCGATATAGTAATATCTCTTGTGATTCACTAACGCTTTATCTCCTTGCGCAAATGCATCTTCCGTCATCAAAAATGAATGTTGAATACCTTTGTTAGCTGCAGTAACCATTCTTGATCCAATTGCGAAACCAAGTTCCTCGTTGTAAACAAAATTATCTAAATCTGTAATATCATTTTTAATATCAACTTGAGCAACTAAGACTGCTTTTGTGTCATCACTAATATCACTTACGCCAGCATCTTCATCAATCATCTGGTAAATTTGATAACCTTCAAATGTATAAAATCGATCTACTGTAGGATCAACGATGTTGATTTTGTCTTCCTCATAATAAGATTCTAGATAATTATTAGAAGTAACAGGATTAGAAATCATCAATACTAATTCATTTTCTAATTCTTGAATTGTCAATGAAGGAGCATTTGGCGGCTCCAATATTCTAAAACACGCATCAAATAACGCTTGCGCTTTAGTATCCGCGCTTTTCATCACATCGATAGATGCTAAATTACCTCCTGAATTTGCTCTACCATATACAATACCGACTGTAATGTTATTAATAGCGCCCGGACGAAGCGTAAAAGGACCTGCCGACTGAACAAAACGTCTATCACCAGGAGGATTAGAACTCCCACCGCCATCGGTCTCAATTTCACTCCAATCAAAACCTAAATCTACGCCTTCAGTTCCCCAATTTAATGGATCAGAATCTCCAGGAAATAAATAATCCGAAGGCGTGAGAGTGGATCCTTGAGTACCTATAGCACCAGTTCCACCATAAACCATCTCAGAACCATCAGCCCATGAACCACTCATAAAATTATAGAATTGAGGAGCATTGCTAGGATCTGTATATGGGAAAGGGTCTGAACTGTTATAATATGTAAAACGACGCATTCCGAAACGTTCATTATCAATTAGTCCATCAGAGTAACCCAATCCTATTCCCTGATAAACGATACCTGTATCGTTAATTGCATCGGGGACAGTCGGAGTAACCAATAGGCCAGTAATTGTATCAATATATGGACCGATATTATCTCTCCCATCTGCATCCTGATAAGGACCCTCAAAGAAATCACAACCAACAGAGGGTGGATTTTCTCCATATCCCAAAGCAGCTCCGACGGCTACATCTAATGCCTGACCATTGTACATATATCCTAAACCTCTTGAAACATCACACCCGGCATAATCATCATTGTAACCGCCAATATCTGCATCAATGTATTGAGAGAAAAAAGTATTCGTCAACGTTTGTGTACCTCTATTGATTAACTCATAATTATAAAATGTCATTCTATTAACCTCATCATCGGTTGCAAAAGAAAAAGCTTGCGCTCTAATTTCCATTCCAATTGGATCTCCGTTAGACTCACCATGCACATTTCCTGCATCGTTAAATACCCACCAATGTGTTTCATCACCAAACAAAGAAATTCTTCTATCAAAACCACATTCTATATCATCCCTATTCAAAATGTCATCGTACCACGGGTAATCTCCATCTTCAGGATTATACGTTAAATCAACACCAGACGGACCGTTAGGATTATCATAAAAAGGAGCTAAGAAATTATCTTGCCCTTTAGTAATATCACCGTGAGCAGGCCAATTGTTAATCCTATTCATTACTTCTGACTCCGGCTTTACGATATCTTCACAACTAGCAGGAGGAAGAATTCCCTGATCACAATCCCACCAACTACTGAATTGAATAATTTCGGCTTTTCTGACAGTATAAAATTTATCATACGCCACACATTCGTCTGCCTCTATAGTTGCTGCACCAAAGTCTCTAACAACATCATCTCCTACAGGTTGTGAAGGATCATAAGTCCCTGTACCCGAAGTAACAGTAAGAGGGCCAGGCCAAAAATCTTCTGCTTGTCTATATGTTAGCGCTGCCAATTTTAATTGACCATTAATATCAGTTCCACCCATCCAAAGAGCGCCGGCATATATAACTGTTAAACCACTTCCTTTTGGAATTTCGTATGATGCGACTACTGGTGAAGAATTTTTGTCAGTCCATAAACTACCACCCTGTTCAATGATACAACTTACATCATTAAATTCCATCCTCAATCTCGCGGTAGCTGGAGAACATCCAGCCCCTTTAACTTGATTCGAGTTTTGATTGATTTCAGTGCCCTCTTTAACGTATGAGAATGCACTACTTGAAGTCAGCATAAATGCTGTCCCTAATACTATTGTTTTTATTTGCTTTTTCATAATGACTTTCTAATTATGATTAAAAATCTAATTTAACACCTAATCTAATTGTTCTAGGCGCACTTATATTATACGGATTCTGAATCTTCATTGCATAATAATCTCTGTAAGACTGCTCATCTGTTTGATTCTGAATGGAAATTTGACTAGATGCCGCTGCTAACCAACCATCATCATCCCAGTTCCCTGTAGCACGATAAACGCTCAACAGATTTTGTTGGTTTAATAAGTTAGTCACACGAAGATAAACGTTAAGCATTGCTGCTTTCTTTTTATCTTCTTTACCGAACTCTAATTCAAAGTTACGATCTATTTGTAAATCTAGTCTATATGACCACGGCAAACGAGATCCATTTGTTGTACCATCCAATCCAGCATTTTGCGGAGAAAATGAACCTTGATCAGTAATATTTATTTGTTGAGAATACGGCGAACCTGAATAAATATTAGAGATAATGTTCAAGCCTGTATTCTCCAGAACTTTAAAATCACCAATTGACGGCCCATTATAATCTACTCCACCTCCATAACGATAATCCGCTGTAATGTTAAACGCATGTCTTTGATCAAAACTGTAAGGGAAGATAGCCCTTAAATTTGGCAAACCTGCACTTATAATAGCTGCAGAAGAAGTAGCACTTGAACCAGTACCGTCAGCAAATTGCAATGTGTAATTGGCTGTCATTCTAAGATTACCTGTCCTTCTTAAATCGTAAGAAATCGTCATTCCTTTGACTGTACCAAAATCAATATTACCAAAAGTATTATATGATCTTGGATATGCCCCTGCAACATTCACTAACTGAACGTTATCTCTTTGCTCACGATAAAATGCTGAAATCTTGATTGAAGACGTCTTCGTTAAAACTTGTTGGAAACCAAGTTCGTAATCCGTCGTTTGCTCCGGATTCAAATTTGAGTTATTAATTGTAGAAGTACTGTTATTAATAAACTGATATTGGAAAGGATCAAATCTCACTCCCGAAGTAGGTCTTTTAGTTAACACATCATAATGTGCAAAGAAAGATGCTTCATCCGATATTGGGAAAGAGAAAGAAATTCTTGGCATTACTCTTATTTGTGCTTTGTAGTCTTCAAATGCACTTGCAGATGGAGTGGTTTGCCCTGGATTATTAACATAAGGTGCTATTCCACTTGCTCCTTGTATTAGTTTCGGATCAGAAATTTCTGCACCTGTTGCATCGTACCAAGTGTCTCCGTCTCTAAAACCATTAATCGCAGTTGGGTTATTCACATCGTTGACATAAACTACATAATCAGAACCCATATTTGTTGGGATATCTTCCAACCAATTTAAACTTGGATCGTTATTTAAAACCGCTCTAGCTTCATCGACAGTTTTGGCAGTATAAACTAAATACTTATCTTTCAATACTGGTTGATTTGCATCAAAAACATCCACACGAACACCTACATTAAAGACGATATCTCTAAAGGAAAACTTATCCATTAAGTAACCTGAAATATAAGTAGGCTGATAGGCCCCTACGAATCTAGCAAAATTTCCGTTTTCATCTTTCTCTTCAAAATACTTATTAATATCTGTTTGCCCTCTTACTTTTTTACCTGTATAGTCATAACCCCAGTAGGAAACATAAGAATTACCGCTATTCAACAACTCATCTGGAGAGAACATATCCAAAGAAAGTATGTTTGGATCGTATTGGTCAATATTTAATAGCTCGTTTCCAGCTACACCACTTGTTATGTAACCATTCTCTGTCAAGTATTTTCTCAAATTATAGTCAAAGAAAAATTGACTATCATCAGCTCCTCCATACTCACCCGTTCCACTGTTAAAAGCGTCTCCTGTGTTCAATGGATCATAACTAATGTACACATCTCCTGACCCATCTGTAAACGTAGTTGGATTAGATAAATCAATTTGATTTAATTGTGCATTGGTATATTGTCTAGCTAAAGTCCAAAGCCCCATTGGCCCAGCTTGTGCAGTACCTGCAGTCCAACCTCTATCATAACGTTGTTCGTATTCAAAACCAAGAGATATAGAGTGATCTCCGATATTCACAGCCCCTGATCCAGTTACGCGAATTTGATCAAATTCAGCTCTCTGAAAACTATTGTAAGGTGAACCTATATTACTCCAGATATTATATATAGACTGAGGCGCATCTCCATTTCTTAGTGCATTACCTTGTAACAATTGATCAAAATTTCTGTAATTCTCTTCTGATTGCCACGTTGGCGCATAATCATATAAATTGAAATATTGATCTGTAACGGCTGCCAATTGAGGATTCACATCAGAGGGAGTAAACTGTACATTTGTTACTGGAGCATTTACATCCTGCGCAAAACCTGCACTTGTAACGTTAGCATACGTTCTTTCACGCTCAATATCGAATTTACCAACATAACCGTAATTAAATAAGTTATACTCATGCTTAGGATCAAAGCTATTTCTTTTCGTTTTAGAATAATCGACCATTAAAGAATAGTATGCACTTTTAATTTTAGAACTACTACCTTCAGTATCGTTAGAGAAACGCTGTGTTAAACGTCCGAAAACTCTCCAATCAGTGTTTTTAAAAGCTCCAAAGTTAGAGAAATTAAATAATGAACCAGCTCTATTATATATAGATCCCCATCCGTAATTTAATGAACCACCAAATGTTAGATTAACGGAAGGTCCAGTGTTTACATCAATTTTTCCTTGTGCAGAAAACGATGACGTTCTTGCGTTCATTCTATACGCAATATTTTCAAAATCATCTTCTCTCAAGTATAAAGCTGAATATCTTGTTCCAACACCATTAGGATTAAGAGTCAATGGGTTCGCTAAGATTCCATCTCTAACATCTTTCTTTACTCTAAAAGAGCCTCCGGCTAAAGGACGACTATCTAACTGAGTAGTGTAATTCGCAGAAATTAAGAAACCTAATCTCGGTTTTGTTTTTTTACCTGTAGAATCTTTCTGCATCCATAAAGGGCCAGAAAACATTCCCTCAACAAGATTATAAGAGTACTTATCCAAACCAAAAACTTTACCGTCGTACCCATCTGGATCACTTCCTTTAAAGTAAAACCCAGAAGTCACACCTTCAATAGAACCAAAGTACTTCGCTGAAGGTCCTCTAGTAGTAATAGAAATGATACCACCAGTTGCATCACCATAATTTGCAGGAAGTCCACCTGTAATAACGGTAACTTCTTGAATCGCAGATTTAGGCAAACTAGAAGAACCACGAACCTTAATACCGTCAATATAGAAATAAGTTGCATCTGAACGAGACCCTCTAATACTAATTGCTCCTGAACCTTCTTGTTGATTTACACCCCCAACAGTTCCTGCCACATCTGCAGCAGAACGAACCGGGAGCCTTGCTATATCTTCTCTTGTAATTGTTGCACCTGATGCGCCACCATCTCTATCAATTAGTGGAACACGGTAAGCAATGACCTTTACTTCTTCTACTTGTTGAACATCTTTTGCTTTTCCAATAGCTAAATCATAAAGGAAAGTGATTTTATTCGCACTTACAACAACTCCCTCCAATCTTTGTGGTTGATATCCTTCTGTTTCATTTCTAACTTCGATGTCATATTCACCTGGATCAATTGAATTGATTTGGAAATTTCCGTCAAAATCTGTATTTGCTCCTCCTTTAACTTGACCATTCTTCTTTAAAAGAACCTTTGCGAAAGCAACTGGTTGTTTTGTGTCAGAATCAGAAACAGTTCCTTTTACGGTTCCAAGACCTCCTTGAGAAAAGCCGTAAGTCAGTGTGAGCAACATACTCACAAATAATAAGTTTAATCTTAATAACATAAGTGCAGTTTATTTTATTGTTTATTTGCCTCAATTAAGCCCGTAAATATAGAAAAAAATCAATTTCACACAACATTTGTTAAAAAAAATATTTTTCTACTTTACTTAACTTTCATTAACAAATTTAGTAATATCATTCCTTTATAAAATCCATTTTTTGACAAAAAAAACCATAATTATACACGTCTAAACAAAATATTGTCATTGCTTTTTTACCTTTATAACCAATATGACACCGTTTAAGTTTGAAAAAATACAGATTAAGGATTCAATCATTTATTTTTGTTACTTCAGTACGTATTCACCTGACGCCTTTTTTAAGTACCTTTCTTCTGAAGAGATTAATAAAGTAAAGTCTTTTGCAAGTGTATCTAGGAGAATGGAGTTCGTTGCTACACGGGTACTTAAACACACCTTTTTTGGAGATAAGTTAATTGAATACAATTTAATAGGAGCTCCATATATTGAAGGACTTGGTTTTATATCTATAAGTCACACACATAAAATGGTTGCTATAGCCCTCAACGAAAGTTACAAAATCGGACTTGATCTAGAGTCTCCTCGCGATTCCATTTTGTCGGTCAGCTCCAAATTTCTTTCGCCAGAAGAAAAACAGAACTTCAATGTAACCAATAGGCTAGAAGTTACAAAGATATGGTCTGCTAAGGAAACATTGTACAAATTAGCGGGAAGAAAAAAAATTATTTTTAAAGAAGAACTTATTCTTAAAAGACATAATGATAATCTATGGGAAGGTCTTATTCTAAATTCTGACCACTCTATTTCAGTAAAATTGAATATATTTGAACACAACGAAATTATTGTAACCATAAACAATGAGCCGATCAACATCTTCTAATGATATCTTACAGAAATTCTCAGAGAGAAGAGGGCAAATAGCTGTATTAATTGACCCTGATAAATTTTCTACAGAATCTTCCCTCTTAGAACTCTTAAAAAAGGCCTCGTTCGCCGCTATTGATTATTTTTTTGTAGGAGGAAGTACTGTATCAAGAAGCTCATTTCTGCATGTAGTTAAATTAATAAAGAAAAACTCAATTATTCCTGTTGTTTTATTTCCGGGTGCAGCTCATCAAATATCGGAAGAGGCAGATGCACTATTATATCTAAGTCTTATATCTGGCAGAAATCCGGATTACTTAATAGGACAGCATATTATTTCTGCGAATGAAGTCTATGATATGGATATTGAGGTAATACCTACGGCCTATATGCTTATAGAAGGTGGTACTAAGTCTTCTGTGGCATACGTGAGTCAGACAACGCCAATTCCATGTGATAAGGAGTCTATCATTTTGGATACTGCTAAGGCTGGTATTCTGCAAGGAAAAAAGCTATTGTATTTGGACGCCGGAAGCGGTGCTAAAAATCACGTCCCCGTAAAAATAGTTAATTCAATTTCCAAATTAAGCACCCCAATTATTATTGGTGGTGGAATTAAGTCAAAAGAAGCTATTCTATCCTTATCTTCTGCTAATGTTATTGTTATTGGCAACAAGATAGAAGATGATATTGATTTTTTATTAGACATTAAATCTCTAACAACTGCAAAACATGAATAAATCAGGTCCTATTTTAAAGAAGATAGCTGGAATCGGTTTTGCAATCGCCTTCTTGATGGCCATTGTTTTATTTACGGGATATGGCAGAAACTTCATTTCAACTGCTACAGCAAAGAATATTTTTTTAGTTAGTGGCGCAATAGGTCTCTTATTCAATTTGTTCTCTTTCCAATCTGGACAAGCCTCCATTCTTTTTAACTTTCTTTACTGGACGGGGAGCATCGTTCTTTTTGGTGGACTTACATTCTTGACGCTTAGACTCCCCTATGGCTTCTACATCATAATTGCGGGAATGGTATTGTTAGGAATTTCTTTTATTGTACCTGAGAAACTGAATGAAGATAAGTCTTCAAATGATATTTTAGACGATCTCTAAATTAACTATACATAGCCTTCAACGACATATCTAAACTCTTAAAACTGTGTGTTAATGCTCCAACAGAGATGAAGTCAACTCCTGTTTCTGCATAGGAACGGATGGTTTCAAGCGTAATTCCTCCCGACGCTTCTACTTCTATCCCATCAGGTATAGAATTGATAACGGCTTTAATTCTTTCTGGAGAAAAATTGTCTAGCATTATTCTATCGACCTGTCCTATTTCGATTGCTTCTTTAAGTTCCTTCTCATTCCTAACCTCGATTTCTATTTTAAGATCCCTTTTGGATTCTTTTAGATAATCGTTCGCCCGCTGAATTGCCAATTGAACACCCCCTGCATAATCAACATGGTTGTCTTTCAACATAATCATATCGTATAAGGCAAAACGATGATTATAACCCCCTCCTATCCTCACGGCCCATTTTTCCATATAACGGATTCCAGGAGTTGTTTTCCTCGTATCCAATAGTTTGGCTTCTGTCCCTTCTATCAAGGATACAATTTTATTCGTTTGAGTCGCAATGCCACTCATTCTCTGCATAAAATTAAGAACGAGTCTTTCTGTACTTAAAATGGACCGAGATTTTCCTTTTACCTCAAAAGCGATATCACCAAACTTGACTTTTTCTCCGTCGTTTATAAATACGTTGACTTCTAGTTCGGGATCAAAAGTTTTGAAAATTTTCATTGCTAACTCAACACCAGCTATTATCCCGGCGTCTTTCACTAATAGTTTAGCAACACCCATAGCATTCTCTGGAACACAAGAAAGTGAAGAGTGGTCACCATCTCCAATGTCTTCTTGAAGAGCATTTTTTATTATTTCTTCGATCATTGTTTGAATTAGGCAGTGAAACCGTTAGTCCTTCTCTATAGTGAGAGATTCGATTTTATATTCGTCATCTAGTTTCTTGAAATGAATAGTGACCCTGAATTTCTCATTTTTACTTGTATAATTACCAATCGCGAAAGTTCCTTCAAGGGACTCTTTTCCTTTAAAAACGAATTCAAATTGATTCCCCGGTTTGCGAGTAAAAAAATCTTTTAAAACAAGGCCAGCTTGTGACTTATTGTACACTCCTTCTTTTCCCAAAACATTCAAAAGCATTTTTGATTTCCCGCTAGAAACAATGCCTGAATAATTATTTGACTCAAAAGCCTTCTCAATTGCAGAATAGGGTATTCCATAGATTCCTATGGTGAAAGCGATGGTTGTTACGACAGAATAAGCTAAATTCATTTTTTATAGATTTCGTTTCGAAGTTACAAATTTAATGCCGAAAAACAATGAGTGACTGATTTAATGGTTGCGTTGTTGATGCTTCTTTGTTAAATCGTTAAATCATCGAAACATTAATTACTTATCTTTGCTTCAATGAAAATTAAACTTATCTGTGTTGGAAAAACGAATTCACGTCACCTGATTGAAGGCGAAGATGAATACATGAAACGTCTCAAACATTTTGTGTCTATTGAAAAAATTGAAATTCCTGAATTGAAGAATGCAAAAAAAATGAGTGAAAATGAAATTAAAAAGCAAGAAGGAGAGTTGATACTAAAAAAAATTGATTCTTCCAATTACTTGATACTTTTGGATGAAAATGGAAAAGAGTATAACTCAAAAGACTTTTCTCAATTTTTACAAAAAAGAATGAATTCTGGAGCAAAGACCATTGTATTTGTAATAGGTGGTGCGTATGGATTTTCTGAAACTGTTTACAACAAATCTCATAGTACAATAGCACTGTCTAAAATGACTTTTTCTCACCAAATGGTGCGGATGTTTTTTTTGGAGCAAGTATATAGAGGCTTTAGTATTTTGAACGGATTGCCGTATCATCATGAGTAAATAGTATATTTACACTAAAAAAGTATTGATTTCTACGTTTCTTTTTCTTGAAACTGCCCCTGTAGGTGTTTTTGATGTGCTTATCGGAATTTTATTTCTGAGCGTTCTGTTGTTTTTGGCAAGCTCAAAAAAAAGCAAAATGCGTTCTATTCCAGGAAACGAACATTACAAATATTACATCTACAACATCTACTTCAAAGTATTTTTTGCAATTGTTTATGGCGCCATTTACAAGTACTATTATCAGGGCGGTGATACAATGGCCTATTGGAATGGAGCGGCCAATTTGAATAATCTATTTTGGGAGTCACCGTTGGACTATTGGAATGAAATTCTAAGCACACCAGGTTACAGAACGGAGATTTTGAGATTTACTGCTAAAACTGGCTATCCTCCAGGCTGGATATATAAAGACCCAAATAGTTTTTTCGTGAGTAAAATCATCTCCGTTATTATGCTCGTTTTAGGTCAGAGTTATCTAGTTCTCTCGATATTTCTAGGCTGGTTGTCAGCAAAAGCTTCATGGAAAATTTACGAATTGGTATTGTATTATAAAATCACATCCCAATGGCTTGGAGCTATTTCTGTTCTTTTTATTCCATCAGTCGCTTTTTGGTGTTCAGGCATTTCTAAAGACACTGTAGTTTTGTTATGTGTATTTTTCATGCTCCACTATACTTTTGCCTATGCAAATAAAACCTTGAAGAATAAATTAGTTGGAATTTTCATAATTTCTCTTTCTCTTTACGTTCTGCTTCATACACGATCTTTTATGGCATTTACAGTTGCCGGACCTCTATTTATTGCATTCAGCACGCGTGTTGTTAAAAAATATCAAGAAAATCCTTTCATTGCCAACTTAGTGAAGTTTTTCATTCTGAGTTTTAGTATTATTGCTTTTCTACTAGTCCTAAGAGTTCAAGGTGAAGAAATAGCCAAAATAACTGGAAAATATATTGCAGAAGCGCAAGTGCAACAGGATGATTTCAAAAATAACACCTTATACGGTCTAAAGAAGTACGATTTGGGAATTACCGACTTTTCACCATTTGGTATGGTAAAAACTGCACCGTTAGTTATTTTAACAGCTTTCTATCGCCCAGGAATTTGGGAAGCACGAAGTCCATTACTGTTGATAAGTGGTTTGGAAACAGCTGTCTTCATCTATCTTACTTTCTATTTCTTTTTTCATGGGAAAATAATGGGTAAATTGAAAATAATACAGAATAATGAGTTGTTAATGTTCAGTATAGGTTTTGCCTTATTACTTGCTTTTTTTGCCGGATTTACATCTATTCTTTTTGGAGTCCTAGTCAGAATAAAGGCCCCGTTATTGCCCTTTTTATTAATAGTGTTAACTGTCTCTAACAATAAAAAGCTAAAAAGCTCATGAGTTCATTTTCAAGGAGTGCAACGTACACTTTTTTAACACAGATACCAACTCAGATTTTTGGAATCATTTCTGGGATTTTTATTACTCGTATGCTTGGACCAGAGGGAAAGGGCGTATATGCTATTTTCTATGCTGATATCAGCCTATTTATAACAATTCTAGGTTTTAGCATAAATACGGCAATTATTCACTTTTTAGCCAGTAAAAAATTAACTGAAGCGAAGTTACTCGGTATTTCTGTCTATTTTTCATTACTTACCATCGGTTTAAGTTTAATCGTCCTATTTATTTGGATTAACCTACCTATAGCTGAACTTCTCTTTCCTTCAAATCATATAACCTGGCAATATATATTGTGGTTTTGCTTATTTTTAACTGTTACACAAATCAACACGGTTTACTCTAGCTTTTTTCAAGGAGCAAGAAGGTTTGACATAGTTAATAGAGTTCTTTTTATCAACAGTATATTTAATTTAACTCTATATGGTATCGCATATTTACTGAACCATTTTGAAGTAATTGACATAGGTCTTTATGAGGTCTTATTAATAGCTCTAGCAGTATTACTGATGAACTCATTCCATTGGCATAAACATTATAGAAAAATCTTCTCCTATAAGTTTTCGTTGATTTTAAAATGGAAAAAAGATATTAAGGTTTTCTTTGATTTTATGGGTGTGGGACATCTTTCCATAATTATTAACTTCTTTAATTATAGAATGGTTCTGTGGATTTTAGCCTATTACATGGATAACGAGCAAGTTGGTATTTTTTCTGTAGCCGTTGGACTTTCTCAGCTTCTCTACTTTATTTCAACGCCGCTTTCTCAAGTGCTAATGCCCTTTTTGAGTGCAGAGGGAGAAGAGAAAAGAAAATTAATGTTTAGTCGCTTCGCACGAATTCATTTTACCGTCGTATTATTATTGGCAGGTGCAAGTTTAATTATAGCGCCTATTTTTATTCCTTTATTATATGGAATAGAATTTGAAAGTGCTGTTGTGGCATTTGAGATTATTATTTTTGGTATACTATTAAGTTGTCAAACAAAAATATTTGCTAGTTATTTTGTAGCAATACATAAAATGAAATTGAATCTTTATGCAACAATCATTGGTTTTTTGCTCACCTTCATCTTTAATTTTACATTAATTAAAACTTATGGTATTAATGGTGCATCTTTAGCACAAACCATAACCTATACAGGAATATTTTTGTTTGTATTCCTAGCTTTAGTTACCTTTGTTAAGGTAGGCACATGGAATTTATTCATTATCAATAAAGAAGATATTATTTATGCACGGGAAAAATTCAAAAGAAAATCAAACGAATCAGATTGATTATTATAATAAGTATGCGGCTAAACAGAAAAGTGTTGGAATCAATTTAAGACACAAATCAATTGCAGCCAAATTAGTTGATTCTGGATTGAGATCAGATGCGTCTGTGCTTGAAATTGGATGTGGAATTGGTACTTTCTCTAGTTTATTGTCGAATATTATTCCCAATGGAAAAGCTTTATGCTTGGATATCAGTGATGAAAGTATAGAATTTGCAAAAAAAACATATAATAGTAATTCGAATTTAAATTTTGAAACTGCTAATGCCGTTCAATATGACTTCAAGGAAACTAAATTTGACACTATAATATTGCCGGATGTTATTGAACATATTCCTTTAGAACAGCATGCACAATTATTTGAAAAATTGAGCCAAATGCTGAAAAAAGAAGGCTTTATCTTTATTCATATACCGAACCCTTATTATTTAGAATGGTGCCATGAAAATGCACCCGAAACGTTACAAATTATTGATCAACCAATTTATACAGAAGAGTTGATAAAAAATATTGCTCCATTTGGATTGCATATTTTTAAAGTTGAGACATACTCGATCTGGAGAAAAGATTGTGATTATCAATATATCATACTTAAAAAAAATAATTTCCAAGATTTTTCTCAAATTATAGAAGAAAAAGTGACCCTAGTAGATAAAATCAAATACAAATTGAATGCAAAAGGAAAGTAAAACACTTCACCTTTTTACAGCAGAGTTTCCTTTTGGTAATAAAAGTGAAACTTTTTTAGAGACCGAAATTTTATTTTTATCGAAGGAGTTTAATAGAGTAATAGTATATCCATCAGTAAAAAAAGAAGATATTGTTAGGCGCTTGCCTTCAAATGTTAAAGTTAATTCTGTATTAATAAATGAGTCCATTTCAAAAAGAGACAAGATTCTTATTTTAATAAAAAAATGTGCAACTGTACGCTCAATAATTTATTCGGAAATAAAAGATAAGGGTTTTAACAAAGTGCTGAAAAATAGAAAAATTCTATTTGATTATTTATCACAACAATTGATGCGTTCAGGTAAACTTGAAAAGGAAATCGGTTTTAAAAAAACGGATGTTTTTTATGATTATTGGTTCATAGATAGTTTATTAGCTTTAACAATTTTAAAAAAGAAAGGTCTTATAAATGCAATAAATGCACGTGGTCATAGATTTGACATATATGATGACTGCCACAATGAAATAGGGGTGCCTTTTCGGAATTGGAAAATGAAATCAATTTCTAAGCTGTTTTTAATAAGTCAACATGGTTTTGATTATCTTACTTCAAAGTTAGAATTGAAATTTCATTCGAAACTTTTTTTATCTCGACTGGGCGTAATCAAAAATCAAAATGATGTTGACAAAATCAAGATGGATAAGAAACTTATAGTCTCTTGTTCTAGTATCAATGATTTTAAGCAGGTCCATTTAATCGCTGAGTTACTTAAAGAAATACCGACAAATTTTCATTGGGTGCATTTTGGAGATGGGCCTGAATTGCACCGCGTCAAAAATGCGCTAAAGAATAAACCATCAAATTTTACTGTCGAGCTAAAAGGGCATGTGGATAATAGTGAAGTTATTAAATTTTATAAAAATCACGAAGTTGATTTATTTATTTCGACGAGTCGATCTGAAGGCCTTCCTGTTTCCATGATGGAAGCTCAAAGTTTTGGAATCCCAATAGTTTCTTTTCCTATAGGTGGCATACCAGAAATTGTTAAAGATAAATTAACCGGATTTCTATTGAGTAATGAAAGATCGAATAATATAAGCATAATCAAAAAAGCTCTTGAATATCAATTTTCAAAACCCGAAATCGTAGCCTATTTTAATGCACATTTTAATGCGGTTGTGAATTATGCTGAATTTGTTAAACTTATTAGGTAAATTGCAATAAATAAAAATTTATATGAGTAACTTTTTAACGTTTTTAAAGAGCCCTTTTGGAGTTATTAAAAGTGGTCTTAAAATTCAAAAAGAATATAACCACGCTAAAAGCATTAAAGAGAAGTTTAATGTTTCACAATTACCAACTGTAGATATACTTGATTTGTTTCCTAATTTGGATGTGAAATTGGACTCTTACAGCTTTTTAAAAGGTACTTCATTAATTTCGGACATGGTTTTATTGAAATCCTTTGCAAAAAAAATAACTGACTGTGATTATCTCGAAATTGGCAGCTGGAGAGGCGAGAGTATTGCTAATGTTTCCAAAGAATCTTTAACATCAACAGCATTAACGCTTGGTGAAGACGATATGAGAGCTTTAAATTTTGGTGAATCTTTTATTGATGTTCACGGAATTTTTTCTAAAAACATAGATAATTTACGCACTTTTCACATCAACACACATGAATACAACTTTAATGACTTAAATAAAACATTTGATTTAATTTTTATCGATGGTGATCATTCGTTTGAAGGTGTCCTCAACGATACTAAAAAGTCACTGTCAGTGCTAAAGAATAAAGAATCTGTAATTGTATGGCATGATTACGGAAACAATACGGAAGATGTTAGGCCTTCTGTGCTTGAGGCAATCTTAACAGGTGTGCCAAAAGAGAAACACAAAAACCTATATCATGTTTCAAATACTATGTGCGCAATTTATATTGAGGGTTTAAATTTGGATACTACATTTACTAAGTTTCCATCATATCCCAATAAAAATTTTGAAGTGCATGTTAAAGCGAATCGTTTATAGTTAATTGGGTGATAATAAGAAAAGTCAATAATAGAATTTATCACTTTTTTCAAAAAAGAAGAAATAAGAGATCTTTTATAGATGGTAATGCTGTAATTGCTTCTTCTGCATCAATTCGTTCAAGTGAAATTCATGGTAAAGTTAATGTTAATGAAAGATGTAACATTTATTGTACAATTTTAAGTGGAGAAATTAGTATTGGTAAAAACACTTCACTCTGGGGGCCAAACATTCAAGTATTAACACATAAACACCCTATATCAATAGGAAACTTCTGTTCTATTGCGAGAGATGTTACCATTCAAGAATATTTCCATGACCATTCAAGGCTAACTACTTACTTTATAGGTCGTAATGTTTTAGGAAAAGATATAAAAAAGGAAGTAACTTCAAAAGGTCCAATACATATAGGCAGTGATGTATGGATTGGAACAGGTAGTCAGATTATGTCTGGAGTTACCGTTGGTGATGGTGCAGTAGTTGGGGCAAATTCAGTTGTTACAAAAGATATTCCTCCCTTCGCTGTTGTTGGTGGTGTTCCTGCAAAAATCATATCATACCGCTTTTCTGAAGAAATTATTGAGAAATTATTGGAATTAAAATGGTGGGAATGGAGTATAGAAAAGATTAAAAAGAATGAAGTCCTTTTCGAAAAAGAACTATCATTAGAAATGTTGAACGAAATAGAATAATGAAAATAGCATACATTATCCTTGCACATAATAATCAACAGCATCTCAATCGACTGATAAGTCAGTTAACATCTGATAACAGTTCGTTTTTTATTCATATTGATAGTAAAGTTAACCTAGAAAATTTCACCTCACTCACTCCGGAAAACGAGAAGGTTCATTACGTTAGTAATCGTGTTAACGGACGTTGGGGAGATATCGGGATAGTTAAGGCTACGTGCAATGCCCTGGTTGAAATAGATCAGCATCAAATTGAGTTTGATAGAATTATTCTTTTAAGTGGTCAAGATTACCCCATTAAATCTAATAAAGAAATTGAGACGTTCTTCTCTGACAACTTGAAGATTGACTTTATTGAATACACACCATTTCCAGTTTCTGAATTAACCTTTAATGGAATACACAGAATTAAGCATTATTCTTACAACTTTTTTGGACGAAGACAGACTTACATACCTTTTAAATTTAACCATGGTTTGAATACCAAAGGAAAGATAATAAACACAGCACTTCAACTGCTTAATTATCTTAGTCCTAAAAGAAAAACTCCTTACCAATTGAAACACTATTATGGGTCTCAATGGTTTAACATCACAGGGAAATCTGGAAAAGAAATAATTAAATATATTAATGAACACCCTTTGTATTTTAAATTTCATAAAAATTCATTATTACCTGATGAAATGTTTTTTCAAACAATCATTTTAAAGATTAAGAATGAAGACCAGATTATTAACAACAATAAAAGGCTCGTAATATGGGAAGAAGGATCAAGTCATCCTAAGATTATTGATAAGCAAGACTTAAATCTAATTAAGGATTCAGGAGCCTTTTTTGCACGAAAATTTAAAGAAAATTCATTGGTACTTGATGAAATAGATAATCTGATATTATATGAATTAAAAAAAAACATTTAATAAAAAACACATGAGAATTGGTTACCTTAGACAGTTTGCAAAAAAATTTGGTTGGATCCCTGGGCTAAAACTATACTTTAATATTTCATTTAATAAAATTAGTAAAATTCAATTACCAACGATTGAGCACCCTATATGCTTAAGAGAAAATTCATCTGATTTAAAAGTTTTTTATCAAATTTTTCTAAATGATGAATATTCGATTAATATCCCTTTTACGCCTACTGTAATAATCGATGGAGGATCTAATATTGGATTATTTTCAGTCCTATATAAAAATCTTTTTAAAGACGCAAAACTTATTTGTATCGAGCCTGATTACGAAAATTTTATTTTATCAGAAGAAAATTTATCTAATTATGAAAATGTCTTTCATGAAAATAAGGGGATTTGGACAAAAGATACTTCATTAAGAGTTAGTGACAAGCATAATTCTGGTAAATGGGGAATGGTTGTTGAGGAAGATCCAAGAGGAGAATTGGAGGCCATTACCATTGACTCTATCATTCGTAAATACGCTATTAACATAATAGATGTTTTAAAATTAGATATTGAGTCTACTGAAAAGTATATTTTCAATTCTAATTATGAAAATTGGCTCCCAAAAGTAAAGATGATAATAATAGAGCTGCATGATTGGATGGAGCCGGGATGTTCCAGACCATTTTTCGAAGCAATAAATAAATGTTTTACAAACTATGAGTACTCCTGTGTCGGGGAAAACACGATTATCATTAATCTTGATTTAAAAGATATTTAATTCAAAATATGAAAGCATTAATCTGCATAACATCTTGTAATCGAATTGATGAAGTAAAAAAATATATTCTACCATACATTGATTTTGTAAATAACAATGAAGATTTTCATTTTGTTTTAGCTCATGATGGACTCTCTCAAGACTATATTGACTTTTGTGCTGAATTTGAAATTCCCTTAATTTATTCTGACAAAAGAGAAGGGGTTGGACTTTCTAAGAATAGGGTTTTAAAACAATTTCCTGATTTTGATTACTATTTTTTCATTGATGACGACGTTGAATTATTTGATGATAGAATCTTTTCTAGACATATTTCGATCTCTCAAAAAGCTCAACCAAATTTTCATCACTTATCATCCACTAGTTTGTTTGAAGTTTTAGACTGCAATTTTGTTGATAATCATAAGGTGCTGTATAACAAAAGAGGTGGTGGTTATTTTAATTTTTTCACAAAACAAGGCTTAGAAACTGTTGGTGGTTGGCATACAGATTTCGCCAAATATAAAAGGTATGGTCACACCGAGCACTCTTATCGTTTTGTCAACAGTGGTTTATCCAAATATCCTTTTAACGTAATACAACAATGCATTAACATGTTGGCTGTACACAATCCTGAACATGTTACTAAGCCAATAATTGAGAGAGTTGATCCAAGTAATGAATTATTTGATTTAGAAAAAAAAATAATCGAATCAAAACTTGATTTTTTTCCATTATCAACTATTTCTAAATTCAACTTCAATGCCTATTCAACTAAAACATGTGAAAAAGTAGCAATCTATTTAAACGAAAACAAGCATCTCTATCCATTTCTTAATGGAAAAAATAGAAGAAGGGCTTTAAGTTCTCATTATTTCCACGGTTTTTTAGTAAACTCCAAAGGATTTAGAATTATTAATTTATTTAAATCATTTCTATTATTTCCAAATAATCCTGCAATTAAGCATTGGATAAAAACAAAATTATTGAGGAAATGAAGGATTCTGAATTAATATCAGTTATTCTCCCTTGCTATAATGCAATCGAGTATTTAAAAGAAGCGTTAGACTCTATTCTTAATCAAAGCTACACCAATTTAGAAATAATTACAATTGATGATGGAAGTAGTGATGGGACATTAAAGTATTTACAAAATCAGGCATTAAAAGACCTTCGGATTCGAGTAATATCGAACGAAAAGAATTTAGGATTAATTAAAACACTGAATAAAGCAATCAATTTAGCTCAGGGAGATTATATCGCTCGTATGGATGCTGATGACATCTCTCATCCCGAAAGAATTGAGAAGTTATTTGATTTTTTACAAAAAACTGATTCTGATGTTGTTTCTTGTAATTTTGATTATCTCAAAGAAGATGGAAATTTCTTTAAGACCAATACATTGAAAGCAATCAGTTATGAAGAAATTTTTTTAAGTTCATTTCTTTTTACTCCAATATGTCATCCAGGTTTAGTTGCAAGAAAGAAAGTTTTCATTAATAATGTATATTCGTTATCTGATTCAAGTATTCATACAGAAGACTATGAGTTATGGTCAAGGATGGCGAGAAAAAATGTTAAATTTCAAAATCTGAATGAGAAACTATATTCATTCCGTATTAATTCTGCTAGTGTATCACATAAATTTGAAGATTTACAAAAAGATAACTTCGCATCCTGTGCACAACAACATTACAACTTATATTTTAAAACAGATATTTCTTTAGAAATATATAGAATTGTCGTAAATCGTTTTAACTCCATTAAGAAAAACGAATTAAAAAAAGCATTTTCTTTAATAGATGATTTAGTGGGTCAATCATCGCTTGATAGTCGAAAATCAATTAAAACTATTGGTCAATTGCAAAAAATGGATATATTAATACAAGCTGTAAGACTGGAAAAGATGTATCTATTCAATCTGCTACAACTTATATTTTCAAATATCGGTAATTCTGTTTTTAGAAAAGCGCTGTTAAAGAAGCTCTAAAACATCAAATGCTTCTTACCACTCTCTCTCCACTCTGCATCATACTTACTTTTTGAAAAATAAATAATCAAATCAGCATCGTACTTGCTACTTACAAAATAGATTTTCTTGTCGGCATCATATTTACTATCTGCAAAAAACCATAAACCCTTATTTCCATCAGCATCATACTTTGAAGAGCACTTGTAAACAATTAAATCTGCATCATACTTGCTGTCAGCTACAAATACCTTAACGTCAGCATCATATTTACTATCTGTTGAATAAACCTTTTGTGAGAAAGACATGCTAATGAGCATACTCACAATACCTGTTAAAATATATTTTTTCATTTCATCTATTTAAAGCACTAAACTACATTAAATTATTGGAACATAAAAATGGAACCTCTTCAAAGCAGAATATCGATAATCTTATAAAAAAATAAGTCGAGCGTCGATTTTTGATTCATTTTAGAGAAAGGTATTTGATAATTTACTACCTTCATCCTCGATTTGAATACACCTAACAATCATACTACTTGCCTTATCTGCCATTCTTCAGAAATAGAAGAAATGGATGCGTATAATGCTCACCAACTTTCTAAATGCAAAAAGTGCTCTTTTGTTTTTATGAAAAGAATTCCATCTAAACCAGCGCTTATTGATTTTTATGAAAATGACTACAGTAGGACCGAGTTTTTTTCCTCAATTACCATCAAACGATACAACGAGATCCTTGACAGTTTTGAAAACTTTCGAAAAACCAATAAAATTCTTGATGTTGGAGCCGGTAACGGATTCTTTTTAGAAATTGCAAAAGCAAGAGGCTGGGAAGTACATGGTACTGAATTAACAAATCAAGCGGTGAACGTATGTAGTTCAAAAGGAATCAATATGAATCAAGGTCACCTTGATGAAATTCATTTTGAAAGTGAATCGTTTGATGTAGTAACTAGTTTTGAGGTAATTGAACATATTAATAACCCGAAGATAATTGTAAACGAAATCTACCGCATTCTTCGCCAAGGTGGTAAATGCTATATCACTACACCTAATTTTAACTCATTACTCAGGTATCGCTTAAAAGAGGCCTACGATGTTATTGAGTACCCAAATCACCTTTGTTATTTCACGAAGAAAACATTGCGAAAACTTTTTCAAGAGGAAAAATTCAAAATTGAACAGATTAAAACCACTGGTATCAGTTTGACAAGAATAAAAACAAGTAAGGGAAAAAGTAATCAAGAATATGTTTCCGAAACTTCAGATGACGAAATGTTCAGACACAAAATAGAGAAAAGTAAAACGTTACGCTCTGGTAAGCATATTGCAAATTGGTGGTTGAATTTATTTAGTGTAGGGGATAGTTTAAAGGGGACATTTGTAAAGTAGGCTTCGAGAGCCTCAGCCTACAACGAGAGCATGAACTTACTCCGATAACTCAGCCTACAACTATAACTCATAGATCACTGCTCGTAATTTCAAGTAATACTTGTGTCATTAAAATACAGACTAATGCTTTCTTTAGTGAACTAGAACCGATGTGTCTATAAACTGAAATTCTTTGCTCTATAGACTAAGGTTTTAAGATTTGTGATGCAATCTCGTGTTTGTAGGCTGAGGTTCTCGAAGCCTACAAATCCCTAAAAGCCAAAGATAATTGAGGCAACCAGTTGCTCTTCCCTGAAATCAGAGCCTCTTTCTTTTTTCTACTCCAACCTTGTACTTGCTTTTCCCTATAAAATGCCTCTGCCACATAATTATACCTTTCACAATAAACCAATTTAACTGGAGAATACTTCTTCGTATGATTAGCTCCTTTTCCATTTTTATGCTGGCGAATCCTTCTTTCTAAATCATTTGTGCTTCCTGTATAATAACTCTCATTTGAGCACAGCAATATATACATCCATCCTTCTCCCATAGTCTATTTCTTATATAAGTTAGTGAAAAATATTAAAGTTGACTGAGAAAAGGAAAATATTGCAGGCTGAGGCTCTCGAAACCCGCAATATTTTTATCTTTACCCTATGTGCGGAATTGCTGGATATATCGATTTTAATAAAATTTCAACACGAGATAATCTGGTCAGTATGACAGACGTTCTTTCTCACAGAGGACCTGATGGAGCCGATTACGAACAGTTTCAGTATAAAACCGCAATTATCGGGCTGGGCCACAGAAGATTATCTATTATTGACCTGTCAGAGAATGCGAAGCAACCCATGCATTACAAACATTTTACACTCTGCTTCAACGGAGAAATCTACAATTTCGAAGAAATCAAGGCACAATTGACAGAATTGGGACATTCATTTAAGATGGAGTCTGATTCTGAAATGATACTCCACGCGTATGAAGAATGGGGAGAAAAATGTATGGATAAGTTCATTGGGATGTTTGCCTTTAGCATACTTGATGAGAAAAAGCATCAGTTTTTTTGTGTGAGAGATAGAACCGGTGTAAAACCATTCTTTTACTATTTCAAAGATGGATTATTTCTTTTTTCTTCAGAATTAAAGTCCTTTCATGAGCATCCAAATTTCTCAAAAGAAATTAATACAGATGCCGTTGCTTCATATATGCAATATGGCAATGTTCCAACACCTCATTGTATTTTCAAAGATTGCAAAAAAATGAATGCGGGTCATTATTTCACAATTGATTTGCAAAATCCTCCAAAAAACATTGAGCGTATTAATCAAATACAATACTGGAACGTTTATGATTTTTACAATGCGCCAAAATTAGATTTAACCTACGACGAAGCAAAAATACAAACCGAAGAACTACTTCTGTCTTCTTTTAACTACCGCATGGTTGCTGATGTTCCAGTTGGTGTTTTTTTGAGTGGTGGTTATGATAGCGCTTGTGTTACTGCCCTTCTTCAAAAAGATAGAGCAGAAAAACTAAAAACATTTACAATCGGTGTTCCTGATATTGGATTGAATGAAGCCCCTTATGCAAAAGATGTCGCCAAACATCTGGGAACAGATCACACGGAAATAAATTGCACAGAAAAAGAAGCCATTGACATGATTCCTGATTTGCCTTACTTTTTTGATGAGCCTTTTGCTGATTCTAGTGCAATTCCCACAACTTTGGTCAGTAAAATGGCTCGAAAGAAAGTTACTGTTGTATTGAGTGCAGATGGTGGAGACGAAATTTTTGCAGGATATAATCGCTATGATTATATGATGCGCTACGGCAAGAAATTAAATGGTATTCCGAGCATTGTCAGAAAATCGATGACAGGAATTATGGAAAAAGTTTCTTCAGAGAAAATTCCTATCCTAAAAAACAAATATAACTTTCACAATCGTTATGAGAAATTGAAAAATGTTTTAAGCAATCCTTCTAATGAGAACATCATGTTAAGCTTAAGTCAACAGTTTACTAATTTTCAAATGAAAGAATTCATGAATCTTTCTTTCAATGAATTATCAACCAACTATTTAAGTAAAGAATTAAAAAACGAATATTCGCCTCTTTCGTATATGATGGCAATTGATTATCAAACTTACCTGCTAGATGATATTCTTCAAAAAGTGGATCGTTCAACAATGACGCATAGTTTAGAAGGAAGGGAGCCATTCTTAGACCATCGTATTATCGAATTTGCTGCTCGTTTACCCAATGAATTTAAGTATCATGAGGGAGTAAAAAAGAGAATTGTTCGTGATATAGTGCACCAATATGTGCCAAAGGAATTAATGGACAGACCAAAGATGGGCTTCGCTATTCCTATTGCGAATTGGCTGAACAATGAATTAAAAGAACTTGTTGAAGAATATATTTCAGAATCAAAAATAAAAGAAGCCGGAATTTTTAATTGGGAGTATATCTCAAAAATAAAGGAAGCCTTCTTTAATGGAAAAAAAGAATACGACACGAAAATATGGTACATCTTGATGTTTCAAATGTGGTATCAACGATGGTGTAAATAGCTATAATGAAGAACAAAACTGTCCTTTATCTCTCTTATGACGGAATGACCGACCCATTGGGTCAGTCGCAAGTTCTCCCCTACCTAAAAGGTTTATCAAAAGCTGGCTATGATATTCATTTAGTGAGTTATGAAAAAATGGACCGCTTCAATAAGTTAAAGAAAGTAATACAACAAATTTGTAACGAAGCGGATATTAAATGGCATCCACAGGATTACGTTCAAGATGGAGGATTGAGATCAACATTTAGGCAAGTACGAAAAATGAAAAAGATAACCTTCTATTTACAAGGCCTACACAATTTCAATATTGTTCATTGTAGAAGCTACATTGCTGCACTTTCAGGATTAGAATTGAAAAGAGAAAAAGGAGTGAAATTTGTTTTTGATATGCGTGGCTTTTGGGCAGATGAAAGAGTCGATGGTAATATTTGGAGCTTAAACAATGTACTTTATAAATCAATCTATAAATTCTTCAAACGCAAAGAAATTCAATTCTTTCGAGAATCAGATTATACAATTTCTCTAACAGAAAATGGTAAGAATGAAATAGAATCGTGGGAGGTTTTCAAAACGAGTAAACCTAAGATTAAAATTATCCCATGTTGTGTTGATTTAAATTTGTTCGACCCCAAAAAAGTCTCATTAGAACAAAAAAAAAGAGCAAAGAAAGAGTTGAATATTGAAGAAGAACAATTTGTTTTGGGATATGTAGGTTCTATTGGAACTTGGTATATGCTTTCTGAAATGCTAGACTATTTCAAAGTGTTGAAACAATCAAAAGTAAATGCCGTCTTTCTTTTTATTTCAGGAGAAGATCCTCAAAAAATTAAAGCAAGAGCCAAAGAAAAAGGAATAGATGAGCAAAATATTATTGTAAAGTCCGTTTTGCACACTGAAGTTCCATTGCACATTGCACTGTTTGATGTATCTATCTTTTTTATTCGTTCAACCTATTCAAAAAAAGCATCATCTCCTACAAAGCAAGGTGAGATTATGGCTATGGGAATTCCTTTGATTTGCAATTCGGGAGTTGGTGATACAGATTCTATTGTGCATGAATACCACGCAGGAAAAGTAATTGAGCATTTTACGGAAGAAACTTATCATTTAACAATCAACGATATAAGTTCTTTCGACCACCAAAAAACTATCAATGGTGCAAAGGACTATTTCTCATTGGAAGAAGGAGTAAAACGTTATCTTAGTGTTTACAAAGAAGTTGATGAGTAAGCGAATTCTATTTATAACGCCCTACCCGCAAGGCGAAGCTCCTTCACAGAGATTTCGTTTTGAGCAGTATTTTGATTTTCTCAAAAAGCAAGGCTATGAAACAGAAATGCATTCTTTTCTCAATCAGAAAACATGGAATTCATTGTATAATCATGGCTCCTTCTTTGCTAAGGCAAGTGGAATTATTGGTAGTTTCTGGAGAAGAAAATTATTAATGTTTAGCATTCGGAAATTCGATTACATCTATATTCACCGAGAGGCTTCAATGATTGGACCTCCGATTTTCGAATGGTTCATTGCGAAAGTTCTTCGCAGAAAATATATTTATGACTACGATGACGCAATCTGGTTAACAAATTACAGCGAACAAAACGCAAAATTTCAAAAACTGAAAGCATACGGTAAAGTAAAAAAAATTATCAAATGGGCGGATGTTGTCACAACAGGTAATTCTTTCTTGCAAGAATTCGGAAAGAAATACAACCAGAATGTTTTAGTTATTCCGACCACAATCGACTTGAAAAAAAGTCATAATCAACCAACAAATCATTCCCATTTTCCAGTAAACATTGGTTGGACAGGTTCGCATACGACTATGTCCTATCTTGATTCATTAATTCCCGTTCTCCAAGAATTAGAAAAGGAAAACGACTTCACTTTTACCATTATTTCAAATGAAAAACCAACCTTTAAACTGAACTCTCTGCGCTTTATAAAATGGAAAAAAGAAACTGAAATTCAAGACTTATCAAGCATTAATATTGGTATTATGCCCCTTTCAGATAATGAATGGGCGAAAGGGAAATGCGGATTCAAAGCTTTACAATATATGTCTCTAGAAATCCCTGCTCTTGCTTCTCCAATAGGTGTGAACACAGAAATCATAGAAGATGGAAAGAATGGTTATCTTTGTGCAACTTCTGAAGAATGGAAGGAAAAATTAAGTATCCTCTTAAAAAATCAACAATTACGTGAACAAATTGGTAAGGAAGGCTATGACACAGTTCGTAAAAAATATTCAGTTGAAGCCAATTGCGGCAGCTATTTAAAATTATTCCAATGACAAAATTAGTATTTGCAACAGCCAACCAAAACAAGGTAATAGAGATTGATAACCTTCTCCCTGAAAACATTCAGCTCTCATCTCTAAAGGAGTTGGGACAGAAAAAAGAGATTCCTGAAACATCAAAGACAATCGAGGGAAATGCGGTACAGAAAGCGAACTTTATTACTGAGAAATATAATGTGAATTGCTTTGCTGATGATACTGGATTAGAAATTAATGCCTTAAAAGGAGAGCCTGGAGTCAATTCTGCAAGATATGCAGGTTTAGAAAAAGATGCCGACTTGAACATTAAGCTTGTTCTTAAAAACATGGAAGGTATTACCAAACGTAGCGCTCAATTCAAAACTGTAATTGCCTTGAACCTTGATGGAGAACAACATCTTTTCTTTGGAGTAGTGAAAGGAACGATTCGCAAGCAAAGAATTGGGAAAAATGGCTTTGGATATGACCCAATTTTTGAACCAGAAAATTGCGGTAGAACATTCGCCGAAATGACATTGGAAGAGAAAAATAAGTATTCTCATAGGGCAAGAGCTTTTAACAAAATGATTCGGTTTTTAAATAGCAAGAAGGGATAGATACTTCCGTCTCGACTATGCTCGACGTCCGTAATTAAACCAAACGACATTCTCAGTAATTATACACATTCGATGTCCGTAATAAAACCAAACGACATTCTCAGTAAATAAATGATTTCGTAATTAAACGACACAACTCTCATAGTTAAAATGCTCAATGATTGTAGTTGAAACCGAACGACTACAAAACTACGTCGCACTCCTACTCGTTGACAAGACAAGCAACGATAAGCCACTTTCACGAACGTCGAGCGTAGCCGAGATGGTAGTGAAAGTTATTTTTCACCATCCCATTTTTCACAGTGGCTTGTATTCATACATTCAGAATTTAACTTTAGCACGTCAATTTCTCCTGCAATTAATGCTTTTTTCTTTGCTTGGCTCCAATTTTGAATTTGTTTTTCTCTATAAAACGCTACATCAATTCTGTTGTATCTTTCATAGTAAACAAGTTCAACAGGAGAATGTTTATTGGTGTAATTTGCTCCTTGACCATTCTGATGCTACTTAATTCTTCTTTCTAAATATTTCCAGTATAAAAAGTTCCATTTGAACATTTTAGTATATACATGTATCCTGTCATTGATTAGGTTGTGTTAGGTTAATAGAAATAAAAGTTACGAAAAAACAATTGATATTGTGATGACTGTTACCTGTTTATTTACCTTCCGTCTCGGCTACGCTCGACGTCCGTAATAAAACCAAACAACATTCTCAGTAAATAAATGATTTCGTAATTAAACGACACAACTCTCATAGTTAAAATGCTCAATGATTGTAGTTAAAACTGAACGAGTCCACAGCTAAGTCGCAATCCAAATCGATATTAGGACAAGCAACGATAAGCCACTTTCACGAACGTCGAGCGTAGCCGAGATGGTAGTGAAAATCTCATCTATTTACTTGTCATAATCTCAATAGATTGCTAACTTTACATCCTACTTATTTATCAACTCGTTTTCTCTTTATTTCAGTAAAGAATTAGCGACTAAAAAAGCACAAATGTCAAAAATCATTTACACAAAAACGGACGAAGCACCAGCTTTGGCGACGCAATCATTATTACCAATTCTTAAAGTGTTTACATCAACGGCTGGAATCGAAATAGAAACAAGTGATATTTCCCTTGCGGGCAGAATCATAGCGAAATTTGGTGATTTTTTAAACGAAGATCAAAGAATTCCAGACGCTTTAGAGGAGTTGGGAAAAATGGTTTTAATGCCGGATGCGAATATTATTAAGCTTCCAAATATTAGTGCTTCCAATCCCCAATTAAAAGCTGCGATTAAGGAACTCCAGGAGCAAGGATTTGCCATACCTGATTTTCCAGACAATCCACAAACTGCTGAAGAGAAAGACATTCGTTCTCGTTTTGATAAAATAAAAGGTTCAGCTGTGAACCCTGTTCTTCGTGAAGGAAATGCGGACAGAAGAGCTCCGAAACCAGTCAAGGAATACGCGAAAAAGAATCCTCACTCCATGGGTGAATGGGCTTCTGATTCGAAAACGCATGTTGCACATATGACAGATGGAGATTTTGTTTCAAACGAAAAATCTCTTACCCTTAAAGAGGCGACAAATGCTAAAATTATTTTTATAGATGCAAATGGAAATGAGACTGTATTAAAAGAATCTACTCCATTGTTAGCAGGAGAGATTATTGATGCCACCCATCTTAGCAAATCCAAATTAGTTACCTTTCTGGAAGAACAAATGATTGATGCAAAAGCAAAAGGTGTACTGTTTTCTATCCACATGAAGGCAACAATGATGAAAGTTTCAGATCCTATCATCTTTGGTCATGCAGTTAAGGTCTTCTTCAAAGAGTTATTTGAGAAACATGGTGAAACATTCGATAAATTAGGTGTTAATGTCAATAATGGGTTTGGAAATTTATTAAGTAGCATACAACAACTTCCAGAAGCACAACAAAAAGAAATTGAAGCTGATATTGCAAAATGTTATGCAGATGGTCCAGATTTAGCAATGGTGAATTCTGACAAAGGAATTACTAATTTGAACGTTCCGAGTGATGTAATCATTGATGCTTCTATGCCTGCGATGATCCGTACTTCTGGACAAATGTGGAACAACGAAGGAGAGCAACAAGATACAAAAGCTGTTATTCCAGACAATACGTACGCTTCTCTGTATCAAGTTGTTATTGACTTTTGTAAAAAAAATGGCGCTTTTGACCCAACGACAATGGGTACTGTTCCTAACGTTGGACTCATGGCTCAAAAAGCAGAGGAGTATGGTTCGCACGACAAAACTTTTGAAATTTCGACAAATGGCTCAGTGAAAGTAGTAGATAGCAGCGGTTCAACTTTATTGGAGCACGCGGTTGGGAAAGGTGATATTTGGAGAATGTGTCAAGCGAAAGATGCCCCAATTAAGGATTGGGTCAAATTAGCTGTTACTAGGGCTAAAGCAACAGGTTGGCCTGCTGTTTTCTGGTTGAATGACGATAGAGCTCATGATGCTGAAATCATTAAAAAAGTAAACATCTATTTGAAGGAACATGATACAAGTGGATTAGATATACGCATTATGTCACAAATTGAAGCGTGCGAATATACTCTAGAAAGAATCGCTCGCGGTGAGAACACAATTTCAGTAACAGGTAACGTTCTTCGTGACTACTTAACTGATCTCTTCCCGATATTAGAATTAGGCACTAGTGCAAAAATGTTATCTATTGTACCATTAATGAATGGTGGAGGACTTTTTGAAACGGGTGCTGGTGGTTCTGCACCAAAGCATGTTCAACAATTTGTTGCAGAAAATCATTTACGATGGGATTCACTGGGTGAATTTTTAGCCATTGCTGTTTCGCTAGAAAACATGAGTGAAAAAGATAGCAATCCGAAAGCAAAAATTTTAGCCGATACACTTGATCAAGCAACAACAAGAGTCTTGAATGAGCGCAAATCACCATCAAGAAAAGTAAACGAATTGGATAACAGAGGTTCTCATTTTTACCTTGCGTTGTATTGGGCAGAAGAATTAGCCGATCAAAATGAAGACGGTGATTTAAAAGCTAAATTTCAGTCTCTTTCGACAGAATTAAAATCGAATGAAGAGACAATTGTTAAAGAGCTCATTGCGGTTCAGGGATCACCAATTGATATAGGCGGTTACTATTTTCCAACCGATTCTTCTGTAATTAAGGCAATGAGACCGAGTAGCACATTAAATGCGATTATTGGAAAATAGGATGATATTCCTCTGGGTATTGAAGCGAATAGTTTAAAGGTCAATCACTTCTTGTTAAAAAAAACAATTACTTCAGAAGTTTTTCTACTTCATCTAATGCAACTACACCAAAATTGTCGTTCGACCAGCTTTTCAAATCTTCACCAACGAAAACAAAAGTTGGAAAGCTATGTCTTGCTAATTTTAACAAGCTAGAGGTGTTTTCTGCAAGAGTTACTGTCAATGCATCACCAGCTTCATCTTGATACCAATCAACATATGAAGTGCTATTAATAGTGTCAGATGTGCATACAATGTATTCTATTTTTGCGTTAGGAATACGTTTTTTTAATGTTTTTAATTTTTCAATCGCCTCAAAACAAAAAGGACAATTCGGTATTGCCAGTACAATCAATTTACCATCTTCAAGTTCGGCATATTCACTTGTTTTATTTACTGTAAATGATTGAGAAGAAAAATCACCTTCGTAAATGGGGTTAAAAATAAAATATATGGCAAATGGAAAAAGTAACAAAATTAAAATTGCCCCCCATTTAACGATTCTAATTCTATTCTTTAAAAACTTTCTTAATGGAACAATCAATACAATACCAATCAAAATGGTGAACGCATAAGGCAATAGCTTTGACATAGTCCAAGACATTCCCATATTCAAAAAAAAGTTTTCAATCAAATTCATTTCAAATTCATTTACATTCTGAAGTCCGATTTCAAAAAAAATATTGATTAAGACATATTAATTATTGTAATAATACAACTAAACAATACCATCAATAAAATAGTAGGTATAAAAAAAGGAAGCCGAGGCTTCCTTTTTCTGTGTCGTATTAAATTACTTCACAGAAACAGTACCACCTGCTAATGAGCAAGTTGTATCAAATGCCGATTTTGTAGTTTTTCCACAGTTAGTACATTCTGAAATTACAACTCCGTCAGCTGTACATACATAATCTTTCTTACAAGAAGATAAAGCTAACATTCCCAATACTGCAAATGCAGCTACTCCAATAACTTTTTTCATAATACCTTTTTACTTTGTTAAATTAATTGAGACTAAATGTACAAAAAAAAAATGAATTCTCGCTTATTTAAAATTTACGTAAGTCAATGACGGGAATAAGTTGCTAACTTACAATATTTTAGTTCTTTTTTTTTTTAAATTAATTTTTTGAATCACCCACATACTTCCCTAGACCGTAAATAGTTTACGTTGTCGAGCAATAATTTTACCTAAAAAAGTAAATTTATGTTCAAAGGTAAAAGTATTTATGATTTCCGGGAGGAATTTACAA
>Ga0316208_1000203_pt1 | contig 83516 bp, 70 predicted proteins | sample 3monopyrite_MG_FD_204944 | JGI IMG/M metagenome (GOLD analysis project Ga0316208, IMG submission 204944) | Microbial mat bacterial communities from mineral coupon in-situ incubated in ocean water Damariscotta River, Maine, United States -... | ecosystem: Environmental > Aquatic > Marine >... | reverse complement strand
TTAGTGCTAAATTCAAAGGTCATATCTTTGTGTAAAGTTTAGTGGCAAACTGAAAGGGAAGTGCTTTAAAATCCGCTACTATTCATATAAGAATCGTCAAACAACTAGTCTATCCTCCCCGACCCCTCACTTTAACACATCTCTCAAAATCTTTTTTAAAGGAACAGTTATTCTCCCATAAACAACGTTTGTTGTTGTAGAGTCAATTTGAAATTCTACAGGCGTATAATCAAAGGTCCAAATTGCTTTGCTTTCAGTTCGTGTTATCAGATTTGGGCGGTACTTACTTGTATAAAACACGATGGTTGAGTCATTGGTCTTTAGTTTTACTGGGGGAGAATAAAGTAAACGGTATTTTTTATTTTGTTTGGAAAGAATGCCTTTTTGTTTCAATTTTGCAATGAAATCTTTCCCTTTTGAGTTGGTTGAGAGTTGCAACGCAAACCCCGTTATCTGGACCTCCTTGCTTTTTTCTACTTCTCGAATGTTAAAGTCGTCATCTAGTTCTGAACTGATGTATGTTTCATGAATGGTTTGAATTCCACCTCGCCTGAAAGCAAGATCGCCATCCCAACAATCTAGCAATTCATTGGTTGGAAAGCTAATTTTTGTTCCTAACTTATTTAAAAACGCTCTGTACGGATGATTTTTGTTTTGTCGAAGTTGCGAAACGTCAAAATGCAGGTTGATTAATTGACTCGTGAATTCTTTTGCCTCATACGAAAGTCCGTTATCTTTTAGTTGAAAAGCAAGGACATCTGAGTGGTTTAATTCTGTTTTAAAAACCAAACTTGTAGAATCGTTCGTCAATGTTATGAAGGCAGATTGCACCCCGAATTCTTGCAAATATTTAGAATCTATTTCTGCCACTACATCCGTATCCTTGCCCTTACTTTTCTCCAGAAAAGAGCGCCAACGAGGCTCAATACTGTTTAGGGTTGAACCTAGCAACTTTTGCAAAACAGAATTCATGTTTTTACCGTGATAGAGTAGTGCCCAATCCGATCCATAAGTGAGGTAAAGATCAAACTCTGCGGAGTAAAAAACTGTTTTTTCGGCAATTACAGTATCCGTAATTTCCACGATTTTTTTTAGTTGCAAAACACCAAGGGGAGCCTCTTCAATGTCCTGCAAAGAAGCCATTATTCCCCATTCAGAATTTAAAGAAAGACTGTCGCTGGCAAAAAAGTAAAGAGGAGATTGCACATCAACACCGTATTTCTTGCATTGCCGCAGAATAATGTTTGGAGTAATCAAATCACGAAAAGGAAGCTCATAAAAGAAGCTCATTTGTGAGAATTCATCGGAGAGTTTCAATAAATTAGACTGGCCAATAATTGGAGCAGAAGGCAGTCGGTCAATAATTCTAGCTGTTGGTTTTTTTTCAATTCTCCAAGGCTTAAGGTAGAGTAAAGAAGCTAAAACTCCCGCTAGAATAAAAATGAGAAGTGATTTTCTCAACATACCAAACGGCTATTTAGAGTGGGTGTAAAGACTATTTATAATGTCTAAAACGTAAGTAGCAACGTCCTCATTTTGCTCGTTGTAAGAATAGGAAAACTGAAAAGAGGCTTTTTCTTGGTCAATGCTAGAAGAAGTAAGTTCCACTTGACCCGTTTTTCCTTTGAGCGCATCAATCATTTCATTTTCTTTCTTGCTAAAAATAGAAGGAGGAAGATCGTCGATCGCTTTGCCAAAATCAGCATGCCCATATAAAAACTTGCTTTTTTTTGCTTTTTTAGCAAAATCTTTACTCAATGATTCGCTCCCATAACCATCAATGTGATTCAAAGCTAAGTTTTCATCATTACTGACAATAAAGAGGTCATTTTTTAGAATAAAATACAATGGAGCGGCATTCAATGCACCTCTATCAATAATCCAAAGGTCTCCTTCTTTGTGAACTTCTTTGTGGGAGAGAACCATAATACGTCTTAAAAACTTATCTGAAAACGCATTGTTTTTAGAAGAAAAACCGAGTGTAAAAATTGGCATATCTTCTTCGGACTCCACTTCCGTTTCAGTCCCTTCGAATGATTCTTCATCGTAATGGTAGATGATTTTTGTTGTTTTCACCTTTTTGATACCATTAAAACTGCCAAACATACTTCCTTTATAAGTATTGAAAATAGCATCTTTATTCGCAAATTCGTCAAATAAGTCTAACATGAGAAGTGACTGCTGCGCTCTGCTGTTTTTAGATTTTTCTAGAAGTGGAACAAGTGTTTTATACGTTTGCTCATACGCCTCTCGTAAGTTAACATTGTAGGTAAAAAACGCTTGGTTGTCTTTGTGAATATAGTTAAGGACATTTTTATCAAATTTAGAATTGGATAATTCTGTATAAATAGAACCCAACTTATTGTTATAGTTCGCATCAATATTCAACTCAATTAAGCCGTCGTTGAGCATAATTTCACCAACCACCGTATTGTTTTCATACAATTCATCTACATAATTATAGAACGAAGAATAAAACGGTCGATAGTGATGATAATTTCCCATTTGGTTAAATCGAGAATTATCAAAATAGAAAATTCCTTGTGCGTCACTTGTCAGTTGCTGTGCAAATTTTGAAGAAGTTTTTTTCAGGTTATTTTTTGAAATCAATAAATCATCTAAGACTTCTTTTAGAAAGGATGCGTTCAGAACCATTCTAACAGAGTCGCGCAGTTCATAATAGGTCTTTTTAGTTGGGTCTTCATCTGCCACTGGAAATTGCGCTTTTTCCGATGGAGAAGAAGTGTCCTCTTCCGTTTCCATTTCTTCGGTAAATTCAACGGCTTCTGTTTCTTCGATAATCTCTGTGTAATCATCGTAATACCAGTCGTTGTAGTATGAACGTTTATTTCCTTGGGACATCCAAATAGAATCGGCCATTTTACTTACAGATCGGTAATTCGGCATCACACGAATGAGAACTCCCTTTTTGTCAGTAACAACAAGATGACTCATGTAAGAATTATACTGTTCAGTTCCTTCATAAGCGCTTTCTTGCTGTTCAAAATCATCAAAAACTTCAAACAATTCATCCTCATCTGAAATACCAAAAGTAAAACCGGACACTTCATATTGCTCCCCCTTTCCAAAGAAAACATTTAGCTTTTGGTCAAAATCAATACCTGATTCTTTGATGGTTTTTCCTGAAGTCGATCCATCAAAGAGTTCTTGTTGAACTCCTTCCATGAAATCGTATTTTACCAAGTCGTCTAAAGAAATTTTCTGCAATAACGAGCCACTATTGATGCTAAAAACAGAAATTGCTTTAGTGGGTATTAAGTCTTCAGTTTGCTGAGAATAAGTGATTAGGCTATAAAATAATACAAAAGCACTTGTGAAAAATTTCATGGTGTCCATTTATGTTTCAAATATACGAAAAACCATAAATTTTAAAGGATGAATAACAAACTTATTCTGAATCTTTTAATGAAATAACGTTGTCCAATAATTGTGGGTTTTGAGTAAGAAAATAAGGATTCGTCCTGATCATAATTGCCGTTTTACTTTTTGAAAGTTTGGCCTTTTCATTGCTATAGCTTATAATTTCATTTGAAAACCGAGTTATGGAAGTGTAATTACCTTCCTTGAGTAATTCAGTGTCTCTCTTATTGATTTTGTTTGTCTTCACCAATGTTATCTTTGGAACAGATCTTATTAAGGTGTCATTTTCAAAAGCGAGCCACTCTTTTTGCAATTCTGGAATTTCGTTACCCTTGTTTTCTTTAATAGCCAATTCTTTAACAGCGTTTTGCAACACCGCCAATGAACTGAAGTCGCATTTTAATTTAAAAATGAAATTGTCGTAGTCTGCAGAAAAAGCAACCTTCGAAATCCCTTCTTGTTCTTTAAGAGATGCTTCTAAATCTTTTAATTTCTGTTCTATCTCCGTTAGAGAAGGTACTTTTTTTCCATCCAAACTGTCTAACGCAAGAATAGAATTAACTTTTACTTTACTAGAACTCAGGTTCACTGTATATTTGAAAGTTCCCGAACCGTCTTCATTTATGGATAAGTCATCAATGATTTCGATGCATGCCGAAAAGGCAAACAACAAAACAGTAAAAACCGAATACACAAATACTTTCATAGCCTAAATATAGTGATAATTCTGTTTTCAATAATCTTGCCATAATTTCTACCAAGGCAATTAGATTTTTTGTCAGCACAATACTTATAAATCAATTGAAAGCTTTGACAAGTAGCTCGCATTCGACATTTTTAATTCTAAATTCTTAATTCTACAATCTTATTTCTCCTTATATTTGCACAAAGTGATTGATATGTCTGATAATTCTAGAATCTCAACAAGTAGAGCTCCAAAACCTGTAGGTTTGTATCCACATGCTCGTAAAGTAGGTGACTTGTTGTTTCTTTCGGGGGTTGGACCAAGAGTCGCAGGATCGGACAACACAGACTCAAAAGTACCGGGTTTGAAATTGGACAAAAATGGCAATTTTATCGAATTTGATTTTGAAAAGCAATGCCGCAGCGTTTTTGATAATGTTAAAGTTATCTTGGAAGAATCTGGTTCATCTTGGGACCAATTAGTGGATGTAACCGTTTTTTTAGTGAATATGAAACGTGATTTCCAAACATACAATAAAATTTATGCGGAGTACTTTAAAGAAAATCTTCCGTGTAGAACAACAGTAGAAATAAATTCTTTGCCAACTCCGATTGCCATCGAATTAAAATGTATAGCAACAATTTAAGTTATGATTAGATTTTTTATTCGCTGCGCAATAGCAGCCGCATCTTTATTTTTCACAGTCGTATTGTTTTACGAAGGCTATTGGGGCTGGGGAATTGTTATGATTCTTTGGCTAGTGATTATTGGTTTTACTTTCTTCAGAGATGAACGAATGATTCTTGCTCTTAACGCAATGCGAACGGGGGATACAGATAAGGCAAAAGATAAAGTCAACAAAATAACGCATCCTCAATTTTTACCCAAGAAACAACACGCCTATGTTTTGTTTTTACAGGCGGTTTTGGGAACACAAGATCTTGGCTTTGCAAAAAGCGAAGAGTTACTGCGTAAATCTATGAAAATGGGACTCAGAACAGGTCAAGATAATGCGGTTGCAAGAATGCACTTGGCAGGAATCTGTGCGCAAACAGGTCGTAAGAAGGAAGCGTTAACTCTTTTAGCAGAAGCGAAGAAATTAGATGATTCCGGAGCTATGAAAGACCAAATTATTCAAATGCAGAGTCAGTTGAAAGTAGCGCCATCTAAAAATCAAATGCGCATGGCTCAAATGATGAAAGGTCGTCAAAAATCTCCTCGCAAGAGATAGAATGCCTTCATCTAAACTTTTTACTACTGGCTGGAGTGATTATGAATTAATCGATGCTGGTGGTGGGAAAAAGTTGGAACGTTGGGGCGAGATCATCACAATTCGACCTGAGGTTCAGGCTTATTTTAAACCAGGAAAAATAGTTGGTGATTGGTATAAATTGGCACATTGGGAATTTGTCTCCAACAGCGGTCAGTCAGGAAAATGGAAAGCCTTAAAGGCAGATGCTCCAGAAGAATGGAGAATTGCTTACAAGAATTTAATATTTGAATTAAGACTAACCAAATTTAAGCACATCGGTCTTTTCCCTGAGCAACGCGTAAACTGGGATTTTATTTCGGAGAACCTGAGCTGCGAAGAACGTTTTTTGAACCTTTTTGCCTATACAGGAGCAGCGTCTGTTGTTGCAAAGAAGAAAGAAGCAATTACCTTTCATGTGGATTCCGTAAAGCAACTTATTTCTTGGGCAAAACGAAACATGGAATTGTCCAGTTTGGAGAATATTAAATGGGTACACGAGGATGCTTTAAAATTTGTTCAACGCGAATTGAAAAGAGGCAACAAGTATAAAGGGATTATCATGGATCCACCGGCTTTTGGAATCGGAGCTAATAAAGAACGCTGGAAACTAGAAAATAAATTAGACGAATTGATGGAAAGCACGTCTAAAATTCTCGAAAAAAAGGGCTTTTTAATTCTGAACACGTATTCTCCGAAGATTGACATAAAAACGTTGGAAAAAAAAGCGTATTATCATTTTAAAAACAGGCATTTTGAAGTGACAGAATTGTGGATGAAAACAACAACAGGAAAGGAGTTGTTTTATGGAAACTTGTTAAGAGTTGGATAGTATTTTATCGGCTAATATGGCGCTTAGCTTAAAGTAACTTTCGACCGTCCATCCTCCAACATGTGGAGAAAGCAATACTTTATCAGAATCAAGTAAGTATTGAAAATTGACGTCTAGCTTTTCTTGATTATCAAATAAGGACTCAAAACTTGACTTTTCAAATTCTAAAACGTCCAAACAAGCACCGAGTACTTTTCCATTTTTCAAAGAAGAAACCAATGCGGCGGTTTGAACTATTTTCCCCCGAGAAAGGTTGATTAAAAAGATGCTTTTCTCAAAAGAGTCGAAGAATTTGTTGTCGGCAAAGCAAACAGTTTCTTCATTCTGTGGAATATGAAAACTCACAACATCACACTTTTTGAAAATTTCGTCCAGAGTTGATTCTTTAACAAATTCATTTCCAAAATCACTCTTGTATTTGTCGTAAGCCAGAACTTCAACGTCAAATCCTTTCAACTTTTTGGCAAAGGCAGAGCCATTATTACCATAGCCAACTATACCCACTGTCTTGGCATCTAATTCTATTCCACGGTTACCTTCTCTGTCCCATACGCCTGTTTTAACCTCTTGATTGGCCAAGTGCAAACGATTAAAAAGCGACAATAACATTCCAAGCGCATGTTCCCCAACGGCATTCCTATTTCCTTCGGGTGCGTTATATAGTTCAATGTTGTTTTGTCGGCAATAATCAATGTCAATGTTCTCCATACCAGCACCTGACCGGGCGATAAATTTTAACTTCTTTGCACGAGAAAGAAAACTTGCGCTCATCTGAAACCTTGACCGTACAACAATTCCTGAGACATCAGTGATTTCTGTTTGGCATTCTTCAAGAGACATTTTGGTTCCGTCTATACAAGAATAACCAGCTTCGCTTAATCTTTCTGCAAGTATAAGGTGAACACTATCTATAAAGAGGACTTTCATATTAAAAAAGGAGTTAAGAAGTTATTAATCAAGTGAAATTTTAACTTCTGTCTTCTTATATTCTAAATTCCATACATCAACATTCCTATGGTTAAATAAATAAACAAACCTAGAACATCATTGAGTGTTGTGATAAAAGGACCGGTAGCCAATGCAGGATCAATTTTATATTTGTCGAGCATAAGTGGTATGAGAGTTCCAAAAACACCCGCAAAAAGAATAACAGTAAATAAGGATAAGCTTACAACAAGGCCTAACGTTGAACTATCAAACACATAAGCAATTCCATAAATAATAATGGAAAGAATTAGGCCATTTAGCAATGCAACGAGTGTTTCTTTTATGATTTTTTTGAAAATTGAACCGAATTGATCGGTTCCTCTGGCCAGAGATTGCACAACAATAGCGGAAGATTGAACTCCAACATTCCCCCCCATGGCGGTAATTAAAGGAATAAAGAATGCCAAGGCTGGGATTTCTGCAATTCCCCCTTCAAATCCCGAGATAACTTGAGCTCCAAATACACCTCCCATTAAACCAATGAGCAACCAAGGCATTCTAGCTCGAGATATTTTCCAAACAGAATCATCCGATTCAATATTTTCAGAAATACCTGATGCCATTTGAAAATCTTTCTCCGCTTCATCTTTAATCACATCAACAACATCATCTATGGTAATTCTACCTACTAGTTTATGTTGCAAATCAATAACAGGAATAGATACCAGGTCGTATTTTTCCATAATTTTCGCAACTTCATCGCTTTCGATGTCTGTTTTTACTGAAATAACATTCTTATCTTGGTATAAATCCGAAATTTTAGTGGACGGTTGAGCAAACAATAATCGTTTCAGAGAGAGAAAACCAATGAGCTTTTCATTTTCATCAACTACATATATAGTATATACTTTCTCAACTTCTTCAGCCTGTTTCCGGAGTTCGACAACTGTTCTGTTTACAGGCCAGTCTGAATAGGCTATCATGAATTCCTTCTGCATTAGCCCACCAGCTGTGTCAGGGTCATAATTAAGTAAATCAACAATGTCCTCAGCAGTCTCATTATCCTCAATTTGAGAAATAACTTTTTCCACTTGTTCTTTTGGCAGCTCACCCATTAAATCGGCAGCATCATCAGAATCGAGTTGTTCAACTTGTTCGGCAATTTCTTTTACAGAGAATGATTTTAATATGGTTTCACGAAGATCTTCGTCAAGTTCCATTAAAATATCCCCTTGAACTTCTTCATCTAGAATATTGTACACATAGAATGCAGAATCGCCTTCCAGTTCATCAATGATAGAGGTTATATCGGCATCATGCAGCTCGCAAACATTTTCTCTAATCCACGAAGAATTTTGGCTTTCTATTGCCTCATTTAGTGATTCAAGAAAATCTTTCGTTAATTCAAAACGCATGACCTCAATTTTGGGCAAAGATAGTACTTTTTAATCGCAAGTATCTTCGTTACGTTTTCGTTCAGAGTACTTGTAAGAAAACAATCCATAAAACAGAGCAAAAAAGGTAACCCCAGTTTGCGTTTCAATTGTGTCTTCTATTAAGAAAGAAACAAGAATGACAACCATGAATACTACACCAAGGATTTCATTGGTGTGAATGTTAGTCAACAGATGGGAACCAATTATATAAACAAAATATAGAAAGCCTATGATTCCGAATGTAATTAAAACCGTTAAATAATAGTTGTGAGCTCGTCTTCTTTTACCTTCTTTTAGGAGGGAATGATTTTCTTCATATTTCTGATTAAAAGAATCCTGAACATCTCCTGTTCCTACTCCAATAAGGAGATTGGACGAAGCAATTTGAATTCCTGTTTTCCAATATTCAAGACGTTCCAATAAGGAGTGCCCATTAGGATCCTTCACATTAATTAATTGGTATTTTAGTCCATATAGTCGACCCAATAATCCCTTATGATTGGCACTTGTTATTCCATTTTCTATGTCTTTTATTTCTTCTTTTGACAATTGTGAAAGTCCATTCGCATCTTTTCTTAACTTTTTTGATGATAAGTAACGGACAATTGTTTCGGATATTTTCTGACCTTTGAGATCAACACTATCAAAGGCAATTGATGAATATTTGGACCAGTTTCGGACCAATTCTTTTTTACAAATATAAATGTAAATGGGCTCTCCTGTTTCTGGAGAGATGAGATCAGGAATATGTGCGTAGCAATTTCCTTCAGCTGATTTTGCAGAAAAATCAATATCTTTTTCAAAATTAAATCCTGTAGGAGTGAATGCCCAAAAGACAATAGCAACAAAAGAAAGAACTCCTAAAAAGAGGGGGAAAACAGCAATAATTTTTGACTTTTCCCACAAGAAATAAATCCAGTAGGTCACGAAGATTGAAATCATTGTAATTAAGCCAGAAATTACTTGACTATATAGAGTGTAAAATAGTAACCAAAGAATAATAACAAGAAATAGCATTCTTTTTTTCAATGAAACGTACTGAAAGAAATAAATGCAAATTGCCATGGTCATTGAGACAATAATAGAAAAACGAACGTGTGATGAAAAATGAGAAAGTCCACGAATATCGTTGTATTTTACATCTCCAATCCAATGCTGATACAATCCATAATTAAGAATAGAAATGAGTACAACGCTAGAGGTGAAAACGAGAAGGATAATTTCCAAATGCTTCCTTTGAGAAACAGGTTTTGCAGCGAGGATGGTTGGAATCACTAGCAATGGAAGCTTTGAATTTAAGTCATGAAAAGCATACTCCATATTGGAGGTCCACAAGAGAGCTACAACATGCAAAAGAAAGAAACCGAGAATTAAAAGATAGAGTTTGTTCTGTTTAAGATGATTCCAGTAAGATTTGAAATCGGCTTCTAAAAACAGGTTGAGTACTATGAACATCATTGAAACAGACATTACTACTTTGTTAAAAGGAATACCGAATGCAATACCACTTAAGCCAAGTAAATGTAAGTATAAATGTGTTTTTTCTCCGAAAATCCGGTTCAACATGTTTCTATGATAAAATCAAAATGTTAAAAAAGTATTAGTTGCAATGCTAAGCTTAATTTCCTAAAATAGTATTGTATTGTGAATTATTTTGAAGAATTTCTATTGCTTTATTTATAAACATGTTGTTTTTAAACGACTGGATTGCTCGCCCATTTTGATAGTAATAGCGCGAAACAATTTCATTGGACAAAATAGACCTGATTTGAGACTCAAACTTGACTAAGTCTCTTTCTTTCGAAGGTGTGACCTCAAGCAGCAAAGCAGTATATTTATCTTTAATATCCTCGTAAAAATCTTCTTTTTCTGCTGTTTTTTTTACTTTTTTCAGCATTTCTTCAGATGCCGTAGAGTAGGTAAAATCTTGCTTCAATACGTATTCCTTAAAGGCATCATACTCTTGATCACTAAGCTCAAATTCTTTTGGCGACGCAATGGTAGGGTGAGAATAGTAGTAATTCGTAGCATAATCAAAAAAGTGATTACTTTGAAGCATTGTTATCGTTAAGCGACTTAGTTCTTTCTGATTGACACCTACATCTGGTTCAACTCCTCGGCCATCAATAACATCTCTTCCATTCTTTGTCTTAAAAACCGTAATTAAAGAATCTGGCACTTCCTCAGCAGCATCTTCATCTAATTTGTCATAGTATTCAAGTCGCTGAACACATCTTCCAGATGGAGTGTAGTACTTTGCTATCGTTAATTTCATTTTAGAACCATAATTCAGATCATAGGTTCTTTGTACAAGCCCTTTTCCATACGACTGTGTACCAACAATAACTGCTCGGTCTAAATCTTGTAAACTCCCAGAAACAATCTCACTTGCCGAGGCTGAACCTTCGTTGACAAGAACAACTATTGGAATAGTTAAGTCAACTGGAGGGAATTCTGTTTTGTAAACTCGATTTTCTTCTAGCACTCGACCTTTTGTCGTTACGACAACCTCGTTTTTGGGTACAAATAAGTTCACAATTCTCACAGCTTCTATTAGCAATCCACCACCATTACCTCTCAAGTCTAGAATAAGACTTTCCATTCCTTCTTCTTTTAACTTTAAGAGTGATTTTTTAACCTCTGAAGATGCGGTTCTTGTGAAGCTATTCAACTTAATATAACCCACTTTATCTTTAATTATGCCCGAATAAGGTACATCTAGGAGTTTGATCTCATCCCGTACAACAGTAAATGTTTGTTTTCCTGTTCCAATGCGTTCTATTTCGATTTTAAGCTCGGTTCCTTTTGGTCCTTTTAACGCTTTAGAAACAGTTTCGGAATCTTTTTTTGCCATAGAAATACCATCTATTGATACTATTTTATCTCCAGCTTTTAGTCCACTTTTGGCAGCAGGGTTCCCTTCATAAGGTTCAGAAATGTAGACAAAGTCGCCTTTTCTTCTTATTAATGAGCCGATTCCTCCATATTGCCCAGTTGTCATCAATTGATAATCTTCAATGTTTGATTCATGATAATAAACAGTGTATGGGTCAAGTTTCTTTAACATTGCATCAATGGCCGTTTTTGAAAGGCTTCCTGTTTGAATGTCGTCCACATAGTATTTTTCAAGATGCTCGTAAATTTGGTCCATGAGCTCAAGACTCCGAATCACTTCAAAACCGTTAGATTGAGATATTCCATTGAAAGAAAGAAAAAGGATGATAACGAATGTTGTGTTTTTGATCTTATTAAGCATTGAGTTGTTGTATTATTTTGTTAAATAACTTGACGGTTTTTTTTTGCAATAAATCAAGCCCCACTTCTTCTTTCGTCGAATAGATTAAGAAAAATGCAATTTGTACATTATTTTTTAAAAGAGCAGACTCTAAAGGATGTTTATTCAGACGAACCGCTTCTTTCATAAGTCGTTTTATCCGGTTTCTTTTATGCGCAAAGCGAAACGTTCTTTTTGGAGCGGAGAAAACGAGCTTAAAAGGAACATTTTCTTCAAATTTTACTTTCTTAAAAAACACGGTATATGGATAGGATGAAATTCGTGTTCCAGACTCAAATAAAGATTCTATTTCTAGCTTACTTTTTAACGAGTAGATTCTCCCTAATTTATTATTGATAGATGTAATTTCCAAAGAATTATTTGTCAGTGTCTTTGTCTAGACGAGGCAGATTAATTTTTTCTCTCACAACAAAACTAGTCGGAAATTCTGCTTCTATTTCCGATTTAATTTTTTCCGCCTCTAATCGTGTTCTAAAGTCACCCACTTTTAAAAAGAAATTGGGTGCGTTATAATTAGTGTAAGTATCAATCTTAGGGTATTGAGCAATGAAAGAGCCTCTGCTTGCGTTTAATTTCGATTTGTCAGAGTCAAAAAATAGTTGAATACGATAGCCATCTATCTGCGGATTAACAGCTGGAGGAATCACTTCACTTTGTTTCTCGATTAGAGCGTTAATTCTAGTGTCTTTTAATATTTGAACATCTCCGTTTTGGCCATAAGCAAAATTAAGAGCGATCAATAGAAAAGAAAGAAAAATGAATTTCATGTGTTTGAATTTAGTCCAAAATTACAAAATACTTCAATCAATCTTCATGCCGATTGGTTTTTTCGTTAAAAAATAACGCGAAATCAGCATCATTTGACACTTTCTTTCGTTTAAAATTAAGAGAAATAATTGACCCCATGGTTCTTGCAAATTTGTACGAAGAACCAAAATGAATAAACTCTTATTTAGAATCATTTTAAATTAGAGGTTTCTCTTTCAAAATTGTCACAAAACTGTCATGAAATAACGCAATTCTGCTAAATTTGCTTCCGTCAAGAAGTGGTTTTTGACCTTAGACTAACAGTTTTTTATATGGAAATATCTAGTAGTCAGATGTTTAGAAATTTTAGAAAGTGGAACTTGAGCGCAATTACATTGTTGTTTTTGGCGAGTTCTTTTAATTCTCAAGCACAGGGAGAAGACCTGTTCAAGGTAAAATGTGCAACCTGTCATCAAGTCTTTAAAGACGGTACAGGTCCTAAATTATTCGGAGTCCGCCAGAAATGGGAAGACGGAGGAGCTTTAGAAGGATCCATTATACAATGGGTGAACAACTTTGAGGCCGCAAAAGCAGCAGACCCTTATGCAGTTTCGGTAAGTTCTTATTCAGGAACAGATATGAACAAATTCCCAGACCTTTCTGAGGATCAGATTAATTCTATTTTTGATTGGGTTGATGCTCAAGAGCCGAAAGTTGTAGGAGATGGAGACACTGCTTCTGCTGAAGGTGGAAATATTGAAGAGCAAGAATCATCAACAGGTTGGATTTGGCTAATTCTGGGAGTTGTTTTTGCAACAGTTATTATTGCAATAAGCGGAGTTAGGAGACAATTAAAGTCAGCAACTGCTGAAATTGATGGAGAAGAATACAACGTTGATGCAAGTTTTTCAGAGGAAGTTAAACAATGGGGATGGAGAAACAGAAAAAAAGTAGTTGTTGGAGCTGTTGTGTTAACAATGGGATTAGTAGTTGCTCTGTTCTTAAGCTTATATACTATAGGTGTTGTTGAAAACTATCAACCTTCTCAGCCGATCGAATTCCCTCACTCTGTGCATGCTGGCACAAACGGTATTGATTGTAAATATTGTCACAATTCAGTGGAAAAATCAAAAACAGCTGGATTGCCTACGGTTAATGTATGTATGAACTGCCACAAGCAAGTGACGGGTACAACGCCTGAGCAGCAAGAAAAAATTCTTTCTATTTATGCCGCAGCTGGTTTTTCTCCAGAAGGTGGAGGATCTTATAATGGCGAGACAAAACCAATAATTTGGAATAAAGTTCACGTTCTTCCGGATCATGTTTATTTTAATCATTCACAACACGTTACTGTTGGTGGAATTGACTGTAAACAATGTCACGGTGATATGGCAAAAATGACCGAAACTGCTAAGGTTCACTCAATTGATGAATTGAACAAAGTAGAGGGAAATATTCCATTAACTAGATCTACATTAACAATGGGCTGGTGTATTGAATGTCACCAAGAGAAAGAAATTTCTATGGGTACATTGGATACAAAGAAAGATGGTTACTATGACGAAATTCACAAACGTTTAGTAGATAACGATAAATCGTTATACAGTGAATACCTAGAAGATGGTAAAGTAACTGTAAAAGAATTAGGTGGATGGGAATGCGCTAAATGTCATTACTAATAGATTACAAGAAGAATTCGAAATAAGAATATGGGATCGACAAGAAAATATTGGAAAGCAATTGATGAGTTACAAGAAACTCCTCAGTTCTTAGAATCCAGAGATCAAGAGTTTCCAACTCAAACTTCTGTAGAAGAATTTTTGAGTGATGAAAACCTGAAAGAGACATCGACTGCACGTCGCGATTTTTTAAAGTTTTTAGGATTTAGTGTTGTAGCAGCAACAGTTGCAGCGTGTGAAGCACCTGTAACCAAAGCAATACCTTATGTAAATAAACCAGAGAATGTTACTCCAGGTATGGCTACTTGGTATGCTTCAACTTATTATGATGGTAGCTCTTATGCAAGTATCTTGGTTAAAACAAGAGAAGGTCGTCCTATCTTTATCAAAGGAAACAAAGACTATGGAATTACCGGTGGCGCAACAAACCCACAAATCATCGCTTCCGTTTTAGGGTTGTATGATAGTGAGCGTTTATCTTCACCTAAAGCAAATGGAGAAGATGGAGACATCAGTTCTATTGATAAAAAAATCAAAGCTGCCTTAACTTCCGCAGGGAAAGTAGTTCTTCTTTCTAACACAGTAATCAGTCCATCTACTTTAGGTGCTATTGGTGAGTTAGGAATGGCAATCAATGGTGGCGAGGAAGGAGATAAGTTTGAGCATATTCAGTATGATGCTATTTCTTATGCAGGTATGCGAGCAGCGAATAAAGCATCCTTTGGTCTAACTGTTGACTCAAACAATCTAGATTCAAATGGTATCATTCCTAATTATGATTTCTCTAAAGCAAAAACAATTGTTTCTGTTGGAGCTGATTTTATGAATTCTTGGTTGTTACCAACACAATTCACGGCCCAATATGCTACTAGAAGAAATCCGGACGGAGAATGGATGTCAAGACACTTCCAGTTTGAATCTAACATGTCTATTACAGGTTCTAATGCTGACTACAGAGGAATGATTAAACCTTCTGAAGAAGGAAAAGTTTTAGCTTATTTGTTAAAGAAATTTGGCGCTAACACAGGTGGTGTTTCAACAGACTTAAACGCTGGAGCGAAAAAAGTTGCTGACGAAGCACACAAAGCACTGAAAGCATCAAAAGGCGCTGCAATTGTTGTTGCGGGTTCTAATAACGAAGCGGTTCAAATACTTGCTAATAAATTAAACGACGTTGTCGGATCTTATGGTTCAACAATCGACACAAATAATCCAATCAACTTATACATGTCTGACGATGCTAGAATGGCAACGTTTGTAAAGGAAGTTGAAGCTGGTAAAGGTCCAGATGCGGTTATTATTTATGGCGCAAACCCAGCATATTCTCTTCCAAATGGAGAGAAATTTGCTTCAGGATTAAAGAAAATTAAGACAACCGTTTCCATCGGATCACATGCTGATGAAACGGCTACCAATTGTACGTTTATGGTTCCTGACCATCATCCTTTAGAGGCATGGTCAGATTTGCAGGCAACTAAAATGCATTATGCACTTGCACAACCTACTATTCGCCCATTACATGAAACATATTCTGCACTCGAATCATTTTTGGTTTGGGCAGATAAAGCAAAACGTGAAGGAAAGGACTCTAAAGTGGCTTACGAATACATTAAGCAAAACTGGATTCAATACGGTTTCCCATTACAATCTGAATATGCAGATTCTGAGACGTATTGGAATATGATGGTTCACAATAGTTGTAGCGGAGAAATTACTGCTCCTGCAGAGATAGACGTTGTTGATGCTAATGAAGAAGCTCCGGAAATGGCAGTTGCAACATCATTTAACGATGCTGCACTTTCAGGTTTAGGTGCTAAAATACCTAAAACAGGAGAAAGAGAAGTTGTTTTCTATCAAAAAGCATCTATGGGGAATGGAGTTCACGCAAACAACCCTTGGCTGCAAGAATTGCCTGACCCAATGACTAAAGTTACTTGGGACAACTACATTACGATGAATCCTATTGAAATGAAAAAGGAATCGTATGCAACGATTTTTGATCAAGAGACTGGATTAAATAAAGCCACTATTAAAGTAGGTTCAAAAGAATTGACTCTACCTGTTTTTCCATTGCCAGGACAAGCACCAGGAACAGTGGGTGTTGCATTAGGGTACGGAAGAGGAGCGAAGGGAGAAAAAATTGGAAAAGCAGCATATCAGACTCAACAATATGGTGGTTATGTTGCCGGAAAAAATGGGGATCGTGCTTCAATAGGTCAAAATGCTTATGCATTAACATCTATTGTTAATGGCACAACATCTTATTCTGCAACATGCAGCATTTCAAAAGTAGATGGTTTATACCCAATTGCTTCTACGCAAATTCACCAAACGGTAATGGGGCGTCACTCTATTGTTAGAGAGACAACATTAGACATTTACAATAACAAAGATAAAGAAGCTTATAATCCAGCGCACACGTTGCAAAAACTGGATGAACACGGAAATCATGTTCCTGTACCAGTTGAAGAAGTTGATTTATGGGATGAGCATCCTGTGGAGCATATTGGACACAGATGGGGAATGTCAATTGACCTTTCATCTTGCATCGGCTGTTCATCTTGTTTGATTGCTTGCCAATCGGAGAATAATGTTCCTGTTGTTGGTAAAGACGAAGTTCGAAGAGGTCGTGAAATGCATTGGATAAGAATTGACAGATATTTCGCTTCAGATGAAGAAGAAGTTGTTGGTTTAAGAAAAGATGCAGACACATTCTCATTTGATAAAGCAGAATTAGCAGCTGAGAACCCTAAAGTGGTTCATATGCCAATGATGTGTCAGCATTGTAACCATGCTGGTTGTGAAACAGTTTGTCCTGTTGCTGCAACAAATCATAGTAATGAAGGGTTAAACCAAATGGCTTACAACAGATGTATTGGTACAAGATATTGTGCTAATAACTGTGCATATAAAGTAAGACGCTTCAACTGGTTCAACTACCCATCTTATAAAGCGCAAAGAGAAATCAATCCAGCGCAAGATGATATCGGTAGAATGGTATTGAATCCAGATGTTACTGTTAGAACACGAGGTGTAATGGAAAAATGCTCAATGTGTGTTCAACGTATTCAAGAAGGTAAATTAGTAGCGAAGAAAGAGGGAAGACCAGTTATTGACGGTGACGTTACAACTGCTTGTTCTGACTCATGCCCAACGAACGCAATTAAAATTGGTGATTGGAATGACGTTGAATCTTTCGTTCGTAAAAGTTCGGAAGACAAACGTGCTTATCAAGCTCTAGAAGAAGTTGGTCAAAAACCAAATGTTTGGTACCAAGTAAAAGTAAGAAACGAAGACAATAAAGAATTAGATGCTATGCAAGTTGCTAAAGAATCTCATGCTGCTCCGGCAGAACACGGTGAGCATTCTGAAGGGCATGGAGTGCATGAAGAAAGTAATCATTAATTGAAATAAAACCCTATTGTAAATGCATAAGGAAGCAGCAATTAGAGAACCCCTCATCTTAGGTCATAAGACTTACCACGACATAACAGAAGATGTTTGTCGCCCAATTGAGGATAAAGCACCAAGAATGTGGTACATTCTTTTCGTATCAGCACTGATTATCGGTCTGTACGGAGTTGGGTGTATTTTATACTTATTAGGCACTGGAGTCGGAGTTTGGGGACTTAACAAGACCATTGGATGGGCTTGGGATATCACTAACTTCGTTTGGTGGGTAGGTATAGGACATGCTGGAACATTGATTTCTGCGGTACTATTGCTTTTCCGTCAAAAATGGAGAATGGCAATTAACCGTTCTGCCGAAGCAATGACCATTTTTGCCGTATTTATGGCAGGATTGTTTCCATTGATTCATATGGGACGTTTATGGCTAGGTTACTGGGTACTTCCTTTACCTAATCACTTTGGTTCTTTATGGGTAAATTTTAACTCACCATTACTATGGGATGTATTTGCCATTTCGACCTACCTTTCTGTAGGTTTAGTGTTTTGGTACATTGGGTTGATTCCTGATTTTGCAACTATTAGAGATAGAGCCAAAAAGCCTGTTTCAAAAAGAATGTATTCTATTCTTGCTTTTGGATGGTCAGGTAGAGCGAAGCATTGGAATCGTTTTGAGCTAATTTCATTGGTTCTTGCAGGTTTAGCAACACCACTTGTATTCTCGGTACACTCTATTGTATCTTTCGATTTCGCCACTTCGGTCATACCTGGCTGGCATACCACTATATTTCCGCCCTACTTTGTTGCTGGTGCTGTTTTCTCAGGATTTGCAATGGTGCAAACCTTGATGTTAATAATGCGAAAAGCAATGGGATTAGAGGCTTATATTCATACAAAGCATGTTGAGTACATGAACATTGTAATTATGGTTACAGGTTCTATTGTTGGTACTGCCTACATTACAGAGTTGTTTATTTCTTGGTATTCTGGAGTAGAGTATGAAGCATACGCATTTATCAACAGAGCAACAGGACCTTATTGGTGGGCTTATGCTGCAATGATGACTTGTAACGTTGTTTCTCCGCAGTTAATGTGGTTCAGAAAACTGAGAAGAAGTCTAATGTTTACATTCATTATATCTATTGTAGTAAATATCGGGATGTGGTTTGAACGTTATGTAATTATTGTTACTTCTATTCATAGAGATTATTTGCCATCTTCATGGAGCATGCACTATCCAAGTCATATTGATATCGGTGTCTATCTAGGAACAATTGGTTTATTCTTTGTTTTCTTTCTTTTATTTGCAAGATACTTTCCAGTATTAGCATTGAATGAGTTGAAAACGATTTTGAAATCTTCTGGAGAATCTTATAAAAATGGTGATGCAGAAGTGCACCCGACGCCTAAACCTATGGTCGGATCAACAAAGGAACCAGTAAAAATTGTTGAAGTAGCAGATGTCACCACAAGTGATAGTTCTGATAGTATTTCTGCACAAGCAGAAGAGTTAATGAAGGCAATAGGTGCAGGTTCTTCGGACAACAAAGATGACCTAAAAGAGATTTCTGGAGTCGGGCCCAAGTTTGAAGAAAAACTCAATGAAATAGGTATTTGGTCATACGAGCAAGTGAGTAAGATGACTAAAAAAGAATACGATATTCTTGATGGCATTACTGGTAAATTTCCAGGGCGAGCTGAAAGAGATGATTGGGCAGGACAAGCAAAGAAATTAATGAACACTAATAATCAATAAGACATGGCAGACAGAGTAATATATGCAATGTATGACGATGAGGAAATCCTAAAGGATGGAGCCAAAAAATTAGTTGCAAAGGGAGTGAAAGTAGAAGAGGTATTTTCGCCATTTCCAATTCACGGAATAGATCCAATAATTGGTGTTGAGGAGACTAGATTAGGAATCTTCGCATTCATTTATGGATTGCTAGGTTTAACATTGGCAACATACGGAATGTGGTTTTTCATGATTTCGGATTGGCCTATGAATATTGGTGGTAAACCAAGTGGGTCATACTTAGATAATATGTTAGCATTTATTCCAATTACATTTGAGTTTACTGTTTTGTGTGCGGCTCATGGCATGGCAATTACTTATTTAATCGCCAACAGAACTCTACCAGGAATGAAAGCTTCTAATCCGGATCCTAGAACAACAGATGATAAATTTGTGATGGAATTGCGATCTTCTCAAAACACTCAATTCTCTAAGGATGAATTAGAGTCAATGGTGAAGTCAACTGGAATTATAGAGTTAGAACAAAAAGATATTTAATAATTTTTCATAGGAAGACAAATGAAAATGAATTTTAGAATTATATCAAGTAGTGCAATTGCAGCCGTAACAATTTTGTTGATCGGTTCTTGTAGTGCTGATCCAGATAGTGCCGGATTTGAATACATGCCAGATATGTATCGTTCTGCAGCAATTGAGCCATATGTAGATTATGGTGAGCTGAGAGGTAGAGAAAATAAGGAAGTTAAACTTATTCAATCAGCAATGACTCCTCCTTCGAATACGATTCCTTATTATGGAACGGATCAAGAAGAGGTGAATTTAATGTTGCCATATAAGAGAAAAGCAACCAAAGCATTTGAGACTACTCACGGAATGTTTGGAGCTGAATTTTCTGATGAAGATGACTATGCTTTGGCTGTTGCAGATGTAAATGCATTAAAACTGACAGAAGAAAACAGTGAAGCTATTTTTAAAAGTGGTAAGACATTATTTAATACAAAATGTGCGCATTGCCATGGAACAAAAGGTGACGGTAATGGACCGATGGTTGAAAGTGGAGTTTATGCGGGTGTTCCCGATTATGCTAACTTGAAAGACTTAAGTGACGGTCAAATGTTCTACTCTATCTATTACGGTAAAGGAGCAATGGGTGCACATAATTCAATCATTAATAAGAAGGAAATTTGGACAGTTATTCATTATATCCGTAAAATGCAAGATGAAAATTACGGAACCGCGAATGCTGAAATGGATCCTGAAGTTGTGATGTCAGATTCACTTACAATTGAAGAACAATAATTAATTTGTCAATTAAGATAAGACATGGAATTTAAAGTATCAAAAAAAGAAAAAACATTTACACTCGCATTAATTGTGATTGGTGTTTTGTTTACTGCAATTGGAATTGCAACTACTTACGGAGATCATCACTTCTTAACTCGTTTTTTAACAAATGGGTTGATTAACAGTTTCTTCTTTTTCGCTATAGCAATTGGAGCGTTATTCTTTTTAGCATTGCAGTATGCAACAGAAACAGGTTGGTATGCAGCTGTCAAGAGAGTTATAGAAGCAATTATGGGTTATTTACCTTATGGTATTGGGTTTATGGTGTTGGTCTTTTTTGTTATTACTATTAAAGACGGGGCTCATATTTATGGATGGATGGACCCTGAAGTTCTTGATCCAAAAAGTGCTCATTTTGATGAAATAATACACATGAAATCTGCTTATTTGAATCCATTGTTCTTTTGGATTAGAACAATCGTTTACCTAGGAATATACGCAATGTTCTGGAGAGGGTTTAGAAAACGTTCGTTGGAAGAAGATAAAGTTGGTGGAACGGAAATTCATTTCAAAAACTACCGTAAAGGAGCTGTTTTCTTAGTATTCTTTGCTGTATTTAGTTCAACATCTTCTTGGGATTGGATCATGTCTATTGATGTTCACTGGTTTTCAACATTATTTGGATGGTACACATTCGCTGGAATATGGTGTTCTTCAATGACTGTTCTGGTTATTTTAACATTGTATCTTAAAAAACAAGGATATTTACCAAAAGTAAACGACTCTCACATTCATGATATTGGAAAATGGGTATTTGCAACTTCCTTCTTATGGTCTTATTTGTGGTTCTCTCAATACATGCTTATTTGGTATGCAAATATTGGTGAAGAGGTTATATACTACATTATGAGAATTGATCATTATCCGTTCCTTTATTTTGGTATGTTCATGGTGAACTTCATTTTTCCAATGTTGTTGTTGATGTCAAGAGATGCGAAAAGACATGCTGGTACATTAACAGTTATTGGTATCATTATCTTGCTAGGTCACTGGGTAGATGTTTACGTTATGGTTTCTGGAGGCTCTTTGGGTGCAAATGCACATATTGGTTTCTTAGAAATAGGAATGTTAATCTTAATGGCGGGTATTTTTATTCGTGTGATATTGCATAATTTGACAAAATCACCATTAACTCCAGTGAATCACCCTTTCTTGGATGAAAGTATTCATCACGAAATTTAAACGAATAGTATTATAGATAATTTTAGATAGATGGCAAGTAAATTAATCGTATTAGCAGTAATTGTTTTGGGTATTATTACTGTATCTCAATTGATGAAAGTATATCAACTTTCTTCAAAACTGTCGAATAAGAATGAGGCAGAAATAAGCGAGAAAAATAACAACCTGAACGCAAAATTAATGATCGTCTTTGTACTAGCATTGTTTGCTGGATTTATTTGGTTGATGCTGAAATATGGCTGGACGGGTCGTGGAATGGCTGCATCGGTTCATGGTCATGAAGTAGATTGGTTGTTGAATCTTAATTTTGTCATCATACTTTTTGTGTTCTTTTTAACCCACATAGTCTTATTTTTCTTTGCTTATAAGTATGTGAGAAAACCGGGTGTTAAAGCTCATTTCTTTGCGCATAGTAATAAGTTAGAAATGATTTGGACAGTGATTCCAGCAATTGCACTTGGAGTCATCATTATTTTTGGATTGCGAACATGGAACAAAATTACAGATGTTGCGGCTGCGGAGTCAATTCGTGTTGAGTTGTTTTCAAAGCAGTTTGATTGGACAGCGAGATATTCAGGAGAAGATAATGCTTTAGGTAAGTTTGATTATAAGCTGACAACGGATGATAACGAGTTAGGATTGCTTACAACAAACACCATCGATTCTGCCATTAATAACATGGAAAACGGAATTTCTGGAATTAAAGCTTTGGAAGATAAATTGAATGACCCGAGTGTTGTTCTTTCTGTTCAAGACAGAAATGATTTAATGACGGACCTTGACAGAAAAGGAAGATTAATTCGCTTGTTGCACCAAATGAAAGGTCGTCATGATTCTAAAGCTGATGCTTTGGCATGGGATGACATTATTCAAAAAGATACATTGTACTTATGCGTTGATAAAGAGTACGAACTGAATTTCAGATCGAAAGACGTGATACATTCAGCGTATCTTCCGAACTTTAGAGTTCAGATGAATACGGTACCTGGAATGACTACTCGTTTTAAATTTACACCGGACATTACCACGGAAGATTTTAGAAAAACAAAACACAATCCAGATTTTCACTTTGTTTTAATGTGTAACAAAATTTGTGGTGGAGCGCATTACAAAATGAAGATGACGGTCGTTGTTCTTGAAGAAGAAGAATACGACGATTGGATGGAGTCTAAATCATTTGATACATTTAAAGACAAGTATTTTGCTTCCATGTAAGCAACTATAGAATTTATAACTTTTTTAAAAATAGATAACAATGGCGGCAATTGCAACCGAAGCACACGGACATCACGATTCTCATGAACATCATAAAGAGAGTTTTGTGTCGAAATATATTTTTAGCCAAGATCATAAAATGATTGGTAAACAATTCCTTATGACTGCGGTCTTTATGGGAGTGGTTGCCATGCTTTTATCGATTCTGTTTAGAATTCAGTTGGCTTGGCCAGGAGAAGGGTCTGATTTTGTTTCTTTCTTCTTAGGAGACAAATGGGCTCCAGGAGGAGTAATGAAAGAAGACATGTACCTTGGATTGGTTACGATACACGGTACGATAATGGTTTTCTTCCTGTTAACAGGAGGATTGTCAGGTACGTTCTCTAATATACTTATTCCTTTTCAAATTGGAGCAAGAGATATGGCATCTGGATTCTTAAACATGCTTTCTTATTGGTTTTTCTTTATCTCGTCTCTCTTGATGTTGGCTTCAATGTTTGTAGAGTCTGGACCGGCAATGGCGGGTTGGACAATCTACCCTCCATTATCAGCATTGCCTCAAGCCATTAGTGGCTCGGGCATGGGAATGACTTTATGGCTTTTCTCCATGTCTATTTTTATTGCATCTTCATTAATTGGTTCGTTAAATTACATCGTTACGGTGTTGAACTTGAGAACTAAAGGAATGTCTATGACACGTTTACCATTAACAATTTGGGCATTCTTTATTACTGCAATAATAGGCGTATTATCTTTCCCTGTTTTATTATCAGCGGCACTCCTTTTAATAATGGATAGAATGGCAGGAACAAGTTTCTATCTTTCAGATATTATTGTTAGTGGCGAAATGTTGACTAACCATGGTGGATCACCGATTTTATTTCAACATTTATTCTGGTTCTTAGGTCATCCGGAAGTTTATATCGTATTAATTCCTGCATTGGGGTTATCCTCTGAAATTATTTCAACGAATTCTAGAAAACCAATTTTTGGTTATAGAGCGATGATTGGTTCTATTCTTGCAATTGCGTTCTTATCATTTATTGTATGGGCGCATCATATGTTTATCACAGGAATGAATCCATTTTTGGGTAGTGTGTTCGTGTTTACAACTCTTTTGATTGCTATTCCATCAGCTGTGAAGGTATTTAACTACATCACTACGTTATGGAAAGGTTCTATCAATTTTACACCTGCTATGTTATTTACGATTGGATTAGTATCTGCGTTTATTTCAGGTGGAGTTACTGGAATTATTCTTGCCGATGCAGCATTAGACATCATGATTCATGATACGTATTTTGTTGTTGCTCACTTCCATGTCGTGATGGGACTATCAGCTGTCTTTGGAATGTTCGCTGGTGTATATCATTGGTTTCCAAGAATGTTTGGCAAAATGATGAATACAACCTTAGGATATGTTCACTTTTGGATAACAATCGTTGGAGCTTACGGTGTTTTCTTCCCAATGCACTTTGTTGGACTTGCGGGAGCGCCTAGAAGATACTATGACTATTCTGTCTATCAAGATTTTGATGTAGATGCAGCGAATATGATGATCGATTTAAATGTTATTATTACTGGATTCGCAATTCTCGCAGCACTGGGACAATGTGTATTCTTGTTCAATTTCTTTTACAGTATTTTTAAAGGACCTAAATCAGGTCAAAATCCATGGAAGTCAAACACATTGGAGTGGACATCACCTGTTGAGCACATGCATGGGAACTGGCCTGGAGAATTACCTACAGTTCATAGATGGCCGTATGACTATTCTGTACCTGGAGCAGAGGAAGATTTTATACCTCAAACTGTACCATTAGCAGAAGGCGAAGAAGAACATTAACAATTTTATAGTATAAATAATGGAAGCCCTTTGTCGATGACAAGGGGCTTTTTCATATTTTTGAGTAAATTATATTTTTTGGAGGAAACATTTGACCATAACGACGAAGCTGATTTTAAAGGAGATCAAGATTATGACAAAGTGCTACGCCCTAAAAAATTAGAAGACTTTGCAGGACAACCAAAAATAGTTGACAACCTAGAAGTTTTTGTCAAAGCAGCTATTCTTAGAAATGAACCGCTCGACCATGTTTTGCTCCATGGACCTCCAGGATTGGGTAAGACTACTTTAGCAAATATTATTTCCAAAGAGTTAAGTGTTAGTTGTAAAGTGACTTCAGGGCCTGTTTTGGACAAACCAGGGGATTTAGCTGGACTGCTTACCAATCTCGATTCAGGTGATGTTCTTTTTATCGATGAAATTCACAGACTTAGCCCTATCATTGAAGAATACCTTTATTCTGCAATGGAAGATTATAACATTGACATATTGATAGACAGTGGACCGAATGCACGAACAGTTCAAATTGAATTGAATCCATTTACTTTAATTGGAGCAACTACTCGCTCAGGGCTCTTAACGTCACCTTTACGTGCTCGTTTTGGCATTAATTTACGATTAGAATATTATGACGCAAAAACATTGACTTCTATCGTTGAGCGTTCGGCAAGTTTATTGGACATTCCTATTAGTGAAGTGGCAGCATACCAAATCGCAAGTCGAAGTAGAGGTACACCAAGAATTGCTAATTCTTTGCTAAGACGAGTGAGAGATTTTGCTCAAATTAAGGGAGATGGTAAAATTGATATAGATATTACCAATCATGCGTTAGAAGCCTTAAATGTTGATCAAAATGGTTTAGACGAAATGGATAATCGCATTTTACTGGTAATTATTGATAAATTTCATGGCGGACCTGTTGGATTAGGAACCATTGCAACGGCTATAGGTGAGAATGCTGGTACTTTAGAGGAAGTTTATGAGCCTTTTCTTATTCAGGAAGGATTTTTAATGCGTACAACTAGAGGTAGAAAAGTAACTCAAAAGGCATACGAACATCTTGGTAAGAATCCCGGGTTTTCACAAGGAGGATTGTTCTAATAAGCAATATTTTGGACCTCAAAGAAAGAAATACACAGCTGATTAAACAGAAAGCGCAAGACTTGGGGTTTTTCTTCTGTGGAATTTCTAAAGCCGACTTTCTTCAAGAAGATGCTAAACACTTAGATTCTTTTTTGAAGAATAATTACCAAGGTAAGATGTCGTATTTGGAAAATCATTACGACAAGCGATTAGACCCACGGCTTTTAGTGGACGATGCAAAGTCGGTTGTGTCGTTGCTCATGAATTATTATCCCGAGAATGTACAAGAAGACCCAGAAGCTCCCAAAATTTCAAAATACGCGTATGGCAAAGACTACCACTTTATAATAAAGGACAAGCTGAAAGAATTCTTTGCTTACATTCAAGAAGAAATTGGTGAAGTTGGCGGTCGTGTTTTTGTGGATTCGGCTCCTGTTTTGGATAAGGCTTGGGCCCGAAAAAGTGGCCTTGGTTGGGTAGGAAAAAATGCAAACCTCATTCATCCAAAACACGGTTCTTTCTTTTTTATTGCTGAATTAATTCTTGACCTTGACCTCGTTGCTGATGGACCTATGAAAGACTATTGTGGAACATGCACTAAATGTATTGACGCATGTCCAACGGATGCAATTGTGCAACCTTATGTTGTGGATGGTTCTAAATGTATTTCTTATCTAACGATAGAACTCAAAGATGAACTTCTTCCTTCTGAATTTAAAGGCAAAATGGAAAACTGGATGTTTGGGTGTGATATCTGTCAAGATGTTTGTCCATGGAATCGATTTTCAAAACCAACAAAAGAACCCTTTTTTAACCCACACGATCAACTATTAAAAATGTCAAAAGCCGATTGGGAAGACCTTACGGAAGAAATATTTCAAGAGTTGTTTAGAAAAAGCGCAGTGAAAAGAACCAAGTTTAAAGGCTTAAATCGCAATATTCAATTGAATTTTGCGAAAAATGAGTAAAAAATAGTTTTTCGTAACATTCTCTTGCTTCTTCAAAATATGATGAATTCCTAATAACAAAAAAACGGGGAACTAAAAAGAACCCCGCCTCAAATTTATTTTTGTTGTTACATTCCCATTTTTATGTAATCTTCATACTTCATCTCTGTGAATCCATCAGGAATATCTAGACTGAAAATAGATTTATCTTTCACTTTATCTTTTACTTCAGAGGCAGTGTAGCTCATTGTTAAACCATTCTCATTATCCAATTCAAAAGCTAAAGCAACACCAGGTACTCGACCATTGGCGTTTCCTTGTGTTTTTCCGTCCACTTTAAAGTCTTCCGTGTACCAATATACAATATCAGTGTCATCATCTCCCTTAATAACAGCTTTCTTGCATTTATAACCCGCAACCATTTTTGTTCCGCTTTCTAAAACAACTTTAAAGTCATCGCCCTCGGCTTCAGAAATTTTATCTTCCATTTCTTGAACAGAAGTTTTAATGGCTTTATTTCCCATCATCCCTTCCATCAATAGTAAGATTTCTCCATCTGGATTGGTAATGGTTTTCATGTTCATCATGGTTCCAAATTCCATTTTCACAAAAGATTTTTTTCCGTTAAATGCGACTTCCATTTTGGCTCCACTCATCATAGATACAGCCATTGCCATGTCAGGATTGTCCGACGAGACATCGATGTCATATTTGATATAACCCTCAGAAGATTGAGCATTAGTAAAATGGAGGCTGAAGCAAACAACAGCTAGTGTAAACAGTAATTTTTTCATATTAGATATTTTTTTCATTTTTAACAGCAATAAACGTTCCAAGTTTTAACCACTTATCCATCGGTAGATATCATTCCCATTTGCATATAACAGGAGTGACATTAAAATAAAGAATCCTGCAATTTGTGCATACTCTAATACCTTTTGAGGAGCTTCTTTGCCAGTAATCATCTCATACAATAAGAAAACTACATGACCACCATCTAGTGCAGGAATTGGTAGAATATTCATAAAGGCAAGAACGATGGAAATAAATGCCGTGTTAAGCCAAAATATTTGCCAATCCCATGTTGACGGAAATAAATTACCAATTGCCCCAAAACCGCCAATCGAACTGGCTCCTTTTTTGGTGAAAATAAATTTTAGTTGCCCCACATAATCGCTCAAGGTTTGCACACCTCGATCTAAACCGCGACCTAGACTTGCTGTAAAACTATAGTCAATATGTTGGAAAGCATCTTTGTCGAAAAATTTCATTCCAACCGGAGAGAAACCAATAGTAGCATTTTTGGTTACATTGATATTAACAGTTTTCTCCTCGTTATTTCTTAAAAAAGTAACTGAAATGTTCTTCTTTTTATTGTTGTAACACTCATCTGTTATGTCATCAAAGAATTCAATGTTGGTATCGTTGATTTTGATAATTTTATCGTTCTTTAATAACCCAGAGCCATAAGCAGGGCTAGAATAAGAAATATATTTTAGTAAACTATTTGCAACAGGCAGGTTAACGGTGTCATTCTCTCGGATAACACTTAAATTGAGCGTGTCTTTTACCGATTGTTCGATCTCTAAATTACTAATCGTACCAAAATCTACTCCGTCAAGTTGGTACAAATAATCCCCTTCCTTAATTCCAATTGTATCTTTAGAATAAGCAGCGATAAATAAATTAATAGTGGTAGATTGATGCCTCAAATCAACCGTTGGAAAAGCTCCTTCTCGGAACAACTCATAGTCTGTACCTTCGGGCAATAGAATGTCTTCAATTGTTCCGTCTATATGTTCAATCTTTAATTTTCGTTGTCCGCGAACAAGCAGTCCAGCATTGATATCTTTGAAATGAAGTACTTTCTCTCCATCAATTTCAAGAATATTGTCACCAGATTCCATTCCGAATTTCTGCATGTACGGATGAATGGTCATCCCTGCTTTTAAATCTGCTGAATGAATTTGTTCTTCTCCATATCCGAAAACGACAAAGATATAAATTAGCACCCCAACAATGAGGTTAACAACGACCCCACCAATCATTACTATTAAACGTTGCCAAGCTGGTTTTGCTCTGAATTCCCACGGTTGAATAGGTTGCTCTAGTTGCTCTTTGTCCATAGACTCATCAACCATTCCTGATATTTTCACATACCCACCAAGAGGCAACCAGCCAATTCCCCATTCTGTTTCTCCAATTTTCTTCTTAAAAAGAGAAAACCATGGATTGAAGAAGAGATAAAACTTCTCTACTCTAATTTTAAAATAACGAGCTGTTAGGTAATGACCAAATTCATGTAAAACAACTAGTATCGATAATGACAGTAATAACTGCGCGGCTTTGATTAAAAAATCCATTCAATATTTTTTGTGCGTGCAAATATACTTAATTAAGGGTTAACAGATGTTAAATCAACATATTCGTTCTGTTCAAAGTAATCAATGATGCCTTCTTTGATCAGATGCTGTTGTTCACGGTCATTGAAAGGTGGTAATTCTTTGGTGATATTCAAAGTCTGTTGTTTCATTTGCTATTACCGAATTTGCGAGAGAGTACATTGTTTTTGAAAAACACGTTGGTTGGGGTAATCCAGGGAATATTTTTTAAACTAAAACTTGTATATAATTCTAAATTTAGGCTTCATTTCATTTTTTTACAAATTTCTTAGTTATGAAAGAGTCATTTACATATATTCTTAAATAATACGTTCCACTAGCAAGCTTACTGATATTGAATCGTGAGTTTGCTATATTGCTTTCCACCTGTAAGATTCGTCCATTTGCGTCAAGAATATGAATATTAACGTTTTCTTTGTTTTCAAGCCCATTGATTTGAATAGTCTCAGTTGCAGGATTAGGGGATAAATAAACTTTTTGCCTTAATTGATTCATTACTTCAATTTCAGCAGTAGCCAACTCTAACCTCTCTTTTTGTTCTTTTTTAAGTTCAGCAGAATCATCTGGATTTAGAATAATACCAGCGGTGCCAAATACACTTATATTCCCATTTAGTTGTATCGATTCGTCGTTGCATCCGTATAGAGTTACGATGTAGAAATAAACTCCGTTGCTAACAGGCACTTGGTTTCCCCAAATATTAGTAGTATATCCGTTCCATGATATTTCAGATTGTGTGATTGTGTTTTCAGGTGCTGGAGAACTGAAAGGACAACAAGCGGTTGTTGTAAAATTTGAATTATAAATAGAATTACCGTATTGATTTATTATATCTAAATTATAACCCTTAGCATTAAAAGCACAATAAGGATGGTTAATATCAGTCATTTGCCAAATGTCAGTAGCAGGATCTCCATCATCAAAATTAATAAAGTTTTGGATGGGATCGTATGTGAATCCGGTCCAGTTTTGACAACAATCTTCACAATCAGTAAGACAGGTACTAGGATCAATAATTCCTTGATAACCTGCGCCGGCATTAAAACTTGGACCTAAAGCAATGTATTGCCCCGCCTTAAATAAAACATTTGCCGTCCCTGTAGATACTGGTTGAGACCATCCCGCAGTGATGCATTGACCTGTTTCTGTTTCTGGTGGCAAAGGTGTCTGAGGAGAAGGTCCTCTATCCTCATAATACACACAAACAGGGCATTGATCACAAATTATAATGATTGTATAAGTAAATGAACTAATCCCAGGGTTACATTTATTTTTATCATTTAACGTTAAGGTAAACGTATATTCTCCTGGAGGGGTATATGGAGAAGTGCTCCAAAAAAAAGTAAGCGGGTTTAAAGATCCATCAGATGGTTGAACCAAAGTATATGAAAAATTACTTGGGATGTTATTAACTAGAGTGTAATCAATTACCTCATTTGCATTATCATTTGAAGGATTTGAAGTGAAACCTAAATTGTCTCCAGCAGTAACATAGGCCGTATATGTGCCATATGTATCTATACCGTCCATTTGAGGGGCAAGGTTAATTGGAGAATGAACAGTTAATGTTAGCGTTTCCGAATAAGTACAACCCTCAGGAGTTAAGACGGTTACTATGAAAGTTGAATTTCCTTGAGTTGGTGCAACAGACATAGTATTAAGCCCAACTCCTGAACCAATTAGAGTTCCTCCTTGTGACCAAGTATAAGTCCAACCATTATCTCCAGTCACAGATAAATTCAATAAATCTCCTTCGCAGACAGGATCTCCGTTGTAAATAAAAAGCACTTGAGGATTGATATAACAAAAGTCAAAACTATTTCGTGCTAAACACCCATTATCCGTGTACAATAACACTCTATAGCAAGCATTAATACTTGGTGTGTGATTTACAGATGCAAAAGCGGCATTAATATCAAATGGGCCTGCTTGCCCATTAATAAAACCCCCAATGTATATTTCCTGTAACTCTCCAGTAACTGGGTTTATTCTGCAAACTCTCCATTGATAGGAAGTTTCATTTGTAGATAAACTGCCATCCAAGATAATATTGTCATCAATACAAAATGAAGTTTGACCTGAGATTTGAGATGTAGGCATGTCCGATAAATCTGTTTTTAAGACAACACTTACTTCATCCACTAAATGGGCATAATAGTTAGATACATCAGCGGGAACAGGAGGTCCTTTTCCTCCTATTATAATATAATGCACTCCATCTGTTTCCGCCAAAAAACAATAGATCACTTGCTCATATGCGGTTGTGCTTGTTGCTTCAATTTGAAACTGTGGATTAAAATCATTAATATAATCAAAACCAACTGCTGCAGGCATATTGGGAGTAATCTCTAAAGCAACTCCCCTAATGTTGGAAGAGCCAATATCTTGATATTTTTTTACAAAATAAGAAACTTCGTAAACTTGACCGGCAGTAAGAGGCATTGTTTCCCCAACTACATACTCATAATTCGGACCATGACCAATTCTCATGCAACCATTACCTAAATATGGAATTTGTATTAGATCAACCGGAGCCCCTGGGTGAGAAACATCAACGGTGCCGACAAGGCTCCTCCAAGGAGGAGCATAACCAACAGCATAAGGTCCCCAAGGCGGAGGGGTAACACCAGTGTTTATTATTTCAAACCCCCCATTTAAAACTAAATTTTGAGCATTTGTTTCTATACCAACTAGAAGAAAAAGTAGGGCTATTCCTATTCTAATTATCATCATGCTCTTATTTAGTTTATAATTCTAACACACGCTCTTTAAGCTCTTTTACTTGTTTGTTTTGTTCAATAAGATATAATGTTAATTCCTCAACTTTTTCCATTAAAATAGTATTCATTTCTTCTAAATCCAAACCTGTTTCTATTAATTCTGCTTCTGAAGGTACATTTGGAAGATGCTTCTCTTTCTGAATGAATTTTTCAACATCTTCCAAGGGCATTAATGCATAGTTGTCATTAAACACATAATCTGCCCAACTGCTTAAATCAAGTTTAATTTGCCTCCCTCTAATTAATCCATTTGGTTCAATCTGAAAAATCTTTTGAGTTGAATTAGATAATTCGATCTTACCATTAGAGTATACAGTAAAAACATCCTTATTATAAACCGTACTATATAGGCCGAACCCTTTTGTTTGCTCATCATGAACAATAGCATTAAAAGAGTAACCAAAAGGTGTTGAGGAGGTGTGATCAATACAATGACCAATTTCTTTTGTTGATTTAGTAAAAATCATGGAGTTAATATTAGGCTCCACTCCAATACCAACAGTTCCAGTGAAATATGAAGCTCCATTTACATGTAACTTATGTAAAGGTGTGTCTGTCCCAATACCAACGTCTACTTGAGGACATGTTGGAAACAATTTGTTTGGTCCATTTGCCCATCGTGGGCTTGAAATTACACCAATATCACATTTCGTAGGCGGTGCAGGGTTGTATATCCCTCCCCCTATTTTAGATAAAATATCATCATAACTGATTTTTTTTGCAGTTCCGTTTGCGTTTACGACTAATAATTCAAAATTTCCAGAATTAACATTTCCGTTAGACAAATTTCCAGTGTTAGGCAATTTTAGAAGCCCATCAACTCTACTATTTCCGAAGACTCTTTGGTTACCATCAATCCTTGAATTACCATTTACGCGAATATTTTGTTTTACCAAAGCGTTCCCTTTTACGGTCATTTTTTGCTCTACAAACATTCTACCCATTGTTCGGATGTTGTTGTTCACCGTTAAAGAATCTTTGATTAGCAAACAAGAATCGATGATGGCATTGCCATTTACATCTAACCTAGCTGAAGGTGTAAGGGTTCCTATTCCAACCTTTCCAGTTGCTGGCATGGTGTTGTCTTGGGCCAATAATGTTGAAGATATAATCACAATAATTGCTGTGATTAATTTTTTCATAAGTACTTAATTTGTATTAAAGTTAAAACAAAATATGGAAAATAAATTTTTTTTTTGCCAAAAATTACCGAAACTTGCTATTGCGCATAGAAATCCAGAGCAAACGTATTTAACCTAAAATGGTATTTAGCGGAGCTTTCATTAATTTTTTCAATTCTGGGTTTCCCCCTTTGAAGAGGGTTAGGGGGGGATATTACTCCAAAGATCACCTTGGTATTTTAACCTTGAATTCGCAAAAGTGACTTCAACTTACTGGTTTACAGTCAACTCAACATAGTCGTTCTGTTCAAAGTAATCAAGAATCGCTTCTTTGATGAGATGTTGCTGTTCTCTATCATTGATGGGGGGCAATTCCTTTACCAATTCAAAGTGTGGCCAATTTTCTTCGTCTCGATGCGTGTATTTATAATATCCATGAGGTTCAAGCAAAGTGCAAATTGCTATATGTAGAACATCTGTTTTTTCACTTTTGGAGAAATCTTTGTAACCTATTCCTAACTCATTCACTCCAATTAGGAACAGAATGATTTGCACATCCATTCCTTCTCCGAAGTTACTCTCCAATTCTTTGGTTAATTTCTGAAAACGTAATTCTAAATCATGATCCATCGGTTCAAAGTTAATAATAACCTATCGAAAATTAGCAAATTAATTTACATTGATTAACTTGGACAAAAATTACAACTATGAAAAAATCATTTTACTTATTGGCAAGTTTATTTCTTGCTACAACTATTACTTCTTGCTCTACGAATGAAGAAGCACACGAAGAAGAGCATTCAGAACCTGTTTGTACTTATTCTTATGATGAGGGTTCGACAGAATTTGAATGGACTTCTTATAAGACTTCTGAAAAGGTTGGTGTGCCAGGCACATTTAACGAAATTGAAGTAACAAGCGAAAGCTCAAGTGATCCAAGAGAAGTGTTACAGTCTGTTATTTTTACGATGAGTACTGCATCTGTTGAAACTCAGAATGAAGATAGAAACGGTAAAATTGCAAAACATTTTTTTGAGACGATTAATACAGAAGCAATTATGGGTTCAATAAAATCTCTTGATGATGACGGAAAAGCAACAATTGAGATTACAATGAACGAGATCACTGTGGATATTGAAGGTGATTATACCTTAAATGAGGGCGCTTTTTCTTTTGAAAGCGTAATTGATGTTTCTGCATGGAATGGACTGTCTGGGATTGAAGCGTTGAATGAAGTATGTTCAGCTCTTCATACAGGAGAAGACGGAGTTTCTAAATTATGGTCAGAGATAAAGTTGACTTTAAAAACGAACTTGAGTATAGACTGCGAATAGAAAATGGGTTTTCTCGATGTTGCATTTGCCATTGCTATTTTATATGGTGCTTGGAAAGGTTTTAAGAAAGGGTTCATTATTGAGCTCTTTACTTTCTTAGCTCTTTTTTTAGGACTTTACGCGGGGATTCACTTTTCCGACTTTGTAGCAAAAATTCTTACAGATAGTTTTGGAATGACTAGTGAGTATGTTCCTACAATTTCTTTTACCGTTATTTTTCTTTTGGTTGGAGCAATGGTTTACTTCGCTGGCATAGCCATTGAGAAAGTCATTAAAGTGGTACAATTAAGTTTATTAAACAAAGCACTCGGCGTTTTACTCGGAATTCTAAAAATGATATTTTTGTTGGGGGTGATAACACTCCTCATTGAATCGTATGATGAGAAAGGTGATTTTGTTTCAGAAGAATCGAAAAATGATTCTATTTTTTATTCTCCATTAAAATCAGCTGTTAGCTTTGCTATCCCAGCCTTTGAAGAAAGTACATTATTTTTGAAAAATGCGTTGATTGAAGGCGGAGACGAAGAGCAGATTGCCGAAGGGGAAGAATAACTTGTTTTTTCTGAGCATTTTAGAGGCTAAACAGACTAAATTCACTAACTTTGCGCCTTCGAAGAAGAAAATTATGTCAACAGGGGTTAAAATATTTTCAGGACATGCGTCTAGAGGCCTAGCAGAAAAAGTAGCGGCAAGCTACGGTCTTGGTCTCGGTGATTGCAAAGTAACCGTTTTTAGTGATGGAGAATTTCAGCCGTCTTATGAAGAAACTGTTCGAGGTCAAGATGTTTTTATTGTACAATCCACAATGCCTCCAGCAGACAATCTTTTCGAGTTATTATTAATGGTGGATGCAGCCAAAAGAGCATCGGCTAGAAAAATAATCGTGGTTATTCCCTATTTTGGTTTTGCGCGTCAAGATAGAAAAGACAAACCAAGAGTTGCTATTGGAGCAAAATTGGTTGCCAATATGTTAATGGCTGCAGGAATCGATAGAATTATGACTATGGATTTACATGCGGATCAAATTCAAGGATTTTTTGAGGTTCCCGTTGATCATTTGTATGGTTCCACAATTTTTCACCCAGAAATAGAAAAAATTAACAACGGAAATTTGATTATGGCTGCTCCAGATGCTGGAGGTACTAAACGGTCAAATTCTTACGCAAAAAGATTAGAAATAGGTTTAGCAATTTGCCATAAGCAAAGAAGGAAGCCAAATGAGGTTGCCGAAATGACTGTCATAGGTGATGTTGCAGGAAAGGATGTCATCCTTGTGGATGATATGTGCGACACAGCTGGAACGTTAACAAAAGCAGCAGATTTATTCATGGAAAAGGGTGCACTTAGCGTTCGCGCTTTTTGTACGCATGCTGTACTATCTGGTCCAGCTTATGAACGAATAACGAACTCATCAATAACAGAACTAATAGTAACAGATACTATTCCATTAAAGAAACCACACGATAAGATTCGAGTAATCAGTGTGGCCGATTTATTTGGAGATGTTATTCGCAGAATGGTGAATAACCAGTCTATTAGTTCACATTTTATCGTATAAAACAAATAAATATATAACAATGAAAAAAGCGCAATTGAGCGGTTCGTTAAGAGCGAACGTAGGGAAGAAGGACACTTCGGCATTGAGAAATGAAGGACGTGTGCCTTGTGTAATTTATGGACAGGGTGAACAAATTCACTTTTCTGTAAGAGGAGTAGATGTACAAAAAATTATTTTTTCTCCAGACGTATTTCAAGTTGAAATAAACATTGAAGGAGGAAAAAAAGTGATGGCAATTATTCAGGACATGCAAATGCATCCTGTGAAAGATACACCAATGCATGTCGATTTCTTAGAGTTAAACGACAAGAAAAAAGTAAAAGTTAGTCTTCCACTTTTAGCTAAAGGTTCACCAATAGGTGTAATGAACGGAGGAGTTCTAAGACAACCATACAGAAAACTGAGAGTAACAGGGCTTCCTGGAGATCTTCCAGAATCTATTGTTATAGATGTCGCAGAACTTAGAATTGGAGGTTCTATTCGTGTTTCTGATCTATCGATTAAAGGTGTTGAGTTTAGAGAACCTGCATCTGCAGTAGTTCTTGGAGTTAAAATGGCAAGAGGTGCTGTTGATGAGGATGAGTTGGAAGAAATTGTTGATGGAGAAACTGCTGAAGTATCTGAAGAAGACGGTAACGAAGGAGGAGAATCTTAAAGACCTCTTATACAAAATTAAAGGCTGTCCGTTGGGCCGCCTTTTTTTGTGTCTGTATTTTTTTTGAACTATCTTATTTTTGCGCGAGATCCATTTGAACTGCTGCTCATATTATATCGAAGAAAGACTTCAAATCCACCTCTTGCTCTTGAAGCCGAAGATAAGCGTGAAATATTTATGTCGTACGCAAAACCAGTTGAGAAATCAGACCATTCCAGCATTGTTTTTGCTACGACAGCATCATTCCATCTGTGAAAAAGACCAAGAGAGAAAAAGAAAGGCTTAATTCTACCAGTTACCTTAGATCCTTCATTAATAGTGAATCTATAATACGTCCCATACAGAAATTCTGTACTAGTTTTTTGCCGGTTAAAATAAATTCCAGGGACCAAAGTTCCGTTTGAATTAGCTAGACCAATTTTCCCATTTACAAAAACAGACCAGCGCATATATAATTTTTCACTCTCATTCTCGATGAAAGAATAGGAAGGATTGTTTACATGGAAAAAAGCAACTCCGGCGTTAAAAGAACGATTGCTATTTTGTGTCATATAGCCAGACCCATCGTTGTAAGTATATACGACACCTGCTCCAGCATCTAAGAATGAAAAACTGGCATTGTTAAATGTTTCGTTACTCGCTAAATTAGGATCGTAAGACAGTCCATTGTATTGCGAACCCCATGTTCCAGAACCTGCTGAAATTGTGCGTTGACCAAAACCGGTATAAATTCCTAAACCAAGGGTATTGTTTCTGTCTAGAATTAAGTGGTAAGCTAAATTTAGATTGACATTATTTGTCTTCAACCTATTGTCACCAGCTTGATCTTGATACAGACTCATACCCATAGCAAAAATCCCTTTTTTCATTCTTTTTTTTTCATTCAATCTGGCATCAATCGAGGTTGCTATTGTATTATACGGAGAAGCAACACTTCTCCATTGAGATCGATAATTTACAATTACTTGTAACGGTGAATTTGCTCCCGCTAATGCCGGATTTAAGGTAAGTGGAGAATACTCCATTTGTGAAAAGTGAACATCCTGTGCCATTGTATTCGTTCCTAAAGTAAGAAATACAATTAAGGCGATAGATTTTTTTAAATTCATGATAATGATTATTAAATTATCTTACTAATGTTACGTTTCCTGATTCTTCTACAACTGTCCCATCAAAAAGAATAGCGCTTAGTTTGTAAACATAAACTCCTGTGTTGAGTAATTTACCTTTGTAATATCCGTCCCAACAATTGTCAACAGATTCTGTTTTAAAGACTAATTCACCCCATCGATTATATACAGAGTAGCTCAATTGAGAAATACAACTACCATAAACACACAGCATATCATTGTTTAAATCACTGTTTGGAGAGAACATATTCGGGACAAATAAGTCACCACAGAGGAGGTCTACAACAACAGTCATACTGAATTGGCCAGAGCATCCATTGGCATCTGTTCCCATAACAGTATAAGTAGTTGTTACGGTCGGACTAGCAATTGGGTCTGCACATGTACTACAATTTAAACTTGTAGATGGTGACCAAACATAAGTGGGAGCTCCCGAAGCAAATAATTGAATTGTTTCACCAGCCGTTATTGTCGCAGAGACAGGTGTTATTGTGATAGGAATGCTTCCAACTGTATTGACCATATAATTTTCGATAGCTGAGCAGCCACTGGCATCTGTAACAGTTACATTGTATGGTCCCGCTTGTAAATTAGAAATCGAACTGGTTATTTCTGCTCCACCCCATAAATAAGTATATGGAGAAGTGCCTCCGCTAGTCGTAAGAGATATCGCACCGTTTGACTGTCCGCAATCTTGGTCTGTAAGAATTTCAGTAACAATTAGCTCATTTGGTTCTGCAACAATTATTGTTTCTGTACTAACACACCCACCAGCATCAGTTACTGTTACCACATATGACCCTGCAGATAAGTTAGAAGCTACAGCGCCAGTTCCTCCAGTTGGAGCCCACGAATATATATAAGGTGTCGTTCCACCATTCGTTTGAATACTTGCTTCACCATCTGAAAATCCAAAACAGGAAACATTTACTGTTGGCAGAATTGTTAGTGTTGGTCCTCCAATATTTGCAATTGTGAAATCGATTGATGATGAGCAACCGCTTTGATCCATAACAACTACTGTATAAGGTCCTGCAGCAATATTTGCTACCGTAGCGGTTGTGCCAACATTAGGAGTCCAAGAATACGTATAAGTACCAGCTCCTCCCGAAGCATTTATTGTTGCAGCGCCGTCACTTGCTCCGCATGTTGCGTCTATAACATTCGATGTGCTGAGAATTATATCTGAAGGTTCAAGAATATCAAAAATTACGTTATCTGTACATCCATTACCGTCGGTAACCGAAACGGTATATGAATTTGGACCGAGTGCATTTTGAGTTGCTCCTGATAAGCCTCCTGGCATCCAAGAATAAGTGTATGGACCGTTTCCTCCTGTCGCAGAAACCGTCGCTGAACCATCGTTTGCACCAAAACAAGTCACATTAGAAGAAGCGTCTAAATTTATAGTTGGACCTCCGGAAGATGTAATAGAAACGGTAGCTTGATCCGTACACATGTTTTGATCTGTAATTGTAACCGTATATGTATTAACAGGTAATCCCGTTGGATTAGCAATGTTACCACCTGCAGGAGACCAAGAATAAGTGTATGAACCTGTACCGCCAGTTGCAGAAGCGGAGAGTGTTCCGTTACTCATGCCGCAAGTTGCTTGAGTAGAGTTTGCTGATGCGACAAGTTCTAATGGTTCTCCAATACTAACAATTCCTGAGCCAGGACAACCATTCATATCTTGAATATTTACAGTGTAATTTCCAACAGAAAGAGCGCTCTGTGTTGGACCACTTAAACTTCCAGGCATCCAGGTGTATGCATAGGGTGATGTTCCTCCTGAAGCTGTTACAGTCGATGCGCCGTCAGCCCCTCCAAAACAATTTGGATCACTTTGTGAAGTAATATTTAAAGTGATTACTACTCCTGCACATGGGTTTGCTGTACATGCCGAAATTGTTCCTGCATTATCATAGGTAGTTATGATTCCGTTACCATCTATAACTTGAATTGGGTAACTAGGAGGAGCCGGCGCGGTCACTCCAGTTGCATACTGAGTCCAAATAGTATCCGTGGTTGGGCAATCTGAAATATCACAGTTAATATAAAAACCGAATACGTACTGTGGTGTTGCTGTAGCGCAAGAGACGCATTCAGCTTCACTAGTAATAGGAGTTGTATTTGATGTCACCACTCCCGTGTACCATGTGTAAGCTCCATTTCCTGCACTAGCTGTTAAATCACCATTGGCTTCTGAACAAACGTCAATAACTGTACAAGGATCAACAACAATCGTTATCGTCTCAGAGCCACAAGGCAGAGTATAAGTAATGTCATGTGAGCCAGCTCCAGCACTACTAGGGTCAAAGTTTCCAGAAGCATCAACTCCTGCTCCAGACCATGTTCCACCAGGAGTATTAGGTGTTAAGGCAACAATAGGGTCTGAGGGACAAAAAGGTCCAGTGACACAAATATTTGCATCGCAACAGACTAAGGCATATTTACCACCAGTTGTAAAATTTAATGATTCTATTCGAGCCCCTCTGTTTGAGGCTGAACTGTTGTCCAAGATTGCCCCACCAGCAATTACTTCGCCATTTGAGCTAACACTCACATCGTAAACCGTAAATCCATTAGTCGTATTGATAGATGATAGAACATTTAAGTTGGCATCAAATTGAACAACTCTATCCATAGATCCTGCATACACATTTCCATTGACATCAACATCTATTCCACTGCAATCGACAATCAAACCTCCAAATATTGGAACCGTTGAACTTGATCCTCCAGGAAGAGGAGCTGTATTGATGAGAACACCAGTGGACACGTTATATTGTCTGATTTCGTCACCATTGTGCACATAGAAGAAGTTATCATTGGCAACAATCGCTTTTAGTCCACCACCATTTTGATCAGCGGATAAGAAGCTTTCGCACTTATAACCTAAAGTAGTATTTGATGTTTGAAAAACGGGAACATCCGAAGGACAAGATCCAATATTCTGATTGATTGCACCGACCTCTTCATGTGTGAGATAAATATACTTGGCATTTCGAGAAGAAGAAATAGAGCGAACTTCTATGGGAAAAGATCCAATAGCAGCAATGGAATTTGTATTCACAGTTACTTGACCATTCACAGTTCCATTCACCGGATTAATATCATAAATTACGGCTCTCATTTCAAAAAGTCCAGATCCTTGTCCTGTGCCCCCTACGATTAGACTAGAATTATCACAGTTGAAAGTAATTGACCAGAATTCAGTAGATAAACCTCCAGGAGTATATGCTTGGCTCCAAACCATGGTACCAGTAGTACTAATTCTTTCTATTTCAGAACCGGTCCCTTGTGTAATGAAGCTAACACCAGCATCATCTGTAGCAAGAGTTCCTAACCAATCTCCGTTAATTGTGTCCCAAGGAGTGTTGTATTGCCAAATTAGAGTACCTAGTGGACTATATTTTCTAAGAACCATCGGTATCTCTCCACCAATTGCATAGACGTTTCCTACCGCATCGGTTTCTACTTCTCGTGTGAAATCTCCACCATTGAAGGCAGGTGAAATTACCCATGGATCGATAATTACTTTTTGAGAAGAATCATAGTTTGTCAAGTCAAAAAGTTAAAATATTATTATTGAATTTGTAGTTGGATGAAATCGACTCATTAGAATTATCGTAAAAAGTAACAGGCTTGTGTTCAGTTATTTTACCTAAAGAAGTGTTGATTTCTATTTGCCCGACCTTGTTCAATTTAATGTTCGTTTTCTCTCCAGTGTTTTTGTTTTTGGTAGAATATTTCATTCTTATGTCAGACACACTCGCTCCTGGATGAAGAATTATATTATATTTAATACCTCCCTTTTTGCTAAACGTATATTCAATGTCTATATTATCATAAATATTCTTGTAAGTGATTTTACTATATCCTTTAACATTGCTGACATTTCTTACCTCATTCGTAGTGTAGTTTTTAATTCCATAAGAGTTATAATGATTCATTCTGTTTTCAGCTACAATTTCTACATCTGTGTTTGCGTTTAAGAATTGAATATTGATTAACTCACTTAAATTTTTTCGAATAAATCCTGTATCTTGGTCTCCTTTGATTTTAAATTTCTTGTAATTTTCGAAACGATATGTCAAGCCTTCGTTCGTGAAATAGGTAAAAACACTTCCCAACTTCACAGCGAATTTGATTTTATCAGAATTTTCCCAACCTCTGTTTTCAAATTGACCAACATTCTCTACAAAAGAATAATCAGACGAAAAAGATAAGTTATCACTCTTGAAACTCTGAGCATCGGCGCTTGAGAATATTAAAAATGCAAGTAAAAAAGAATAAATTTCCTTCATGGTAGAGGTTTTGTTTTCAATAGTTTATAAACTAGTTCAAGTTAAAAATGAACGATAAGCATTTGAGTACAAAGATAAATAGTTGAGAATCATTATTTGAGGGGGCAACCCCCTCAAAAGAGAGTAATTTAATTCGTAACTATTTTTTCTCGATGTACAATTTTTCCTGCTTCTAAAATTATTACTGTATAAAAGCTGGGCAGTAAGTTAGATATATCAATACGATTAATACGTTCTTCTTTTAATTTACTTTGATGAACAATTCTTCCTGATACATCTTGAATGGTAATTGTTTTTACTGTTTTCTGAAATGAATTGCTCTCAACGATGAGTACATTTTTTGCCGGGTTTGGATAAAAAGTAAATCTTGCGTTCAATGATTTCGATAAATGAATAATAGATGAGTAACTATACTTCCCATCAAAATCAACTTGTTTTAGTCTATAATACTCATCATTACCCGCGAGTAAATCTTCAAATTGATACCAGCTTTCTTCTTGTGAAGTACCTTTGCCATTGACTCTAGCGATAGCATCCCATTCATTTTTTTCACTTCTCTTTTCTAAAAGAAAATAATCATTGTTAATTTCAGAAGCCGTCGCCCAAAAGATACGAGTGTAATCATCTTCTACTTTTCCATAGAAAGAAAACAATTCAACAGGAAGAGGTGTTGGTGTTGTAATCGTTATGTCGTCAACTGCAAAGGAAGGATCTGTGCCTAATCCATCGGCATTGTTTTGCCACCGAAAGGCAACTCTAAGATTTGCTATCCCTTCTGCTGCTGCAGGTAGGACATAGGAGAGGGCAGTCCACAAACCTTGACCACTACCACAGATAACTGTTTTCGCAGGATTACCAAGTTGAATCCAAGTTGTTCCTCCATCAATAGAATATTCGGCAATACAATCATCAATGGTTCCCTGACCATTCTCAATGTAATTAAAATTATAAGTTAGATTCGTTTGTCCAGCAGTACTGATATTAGCAGATTGCGTTCTTTTGTTTGTTGTTACGTCCGAACAGAAACCAATTAAATCACACAAAAAACAACCTGGCAAACAAAGAGACGATGCATCATAAGCAGCGCCTATATCGCCAACAGAACTTGAGCCAACATGCAAAGAATTATCCGCACCACAACCTGAACCACATATTCCAGATGCGTTGCCGTTTTCTAGGCACGATATGTACCATAAATTTGCCGTCATTCCCTGAATTCCTATATTCTGGTTTAATAAACCCCAATTACTTCCTGCACCTCCGTTTCCGTCAAAATCTTCAGACCAAATTGTTGTCTGCGCATGAAAAGAGGATGTACTTATAAACACGAAAAACGGAATTGTCATTAACCTTAAAAACGAATTTTTCATATTTCAAATATTAAGTTATTCTATCACAAGTTGTTTAATGGTAAACGCATTGTCTATTCTTATTAATGCAGAATAATGACCCGAAGCTATGTTGGATACGTTAATTGTTGAGTTTTCTTTTATTTTTTTGTTAAGTATTATTTTCCCTTTCGCATCAAAAAGAATAATTTCAAATTCGTCCGGAGCATTTTTGAACGCTATGTAATCACTACTTGGATTTGGGAACATGAGAATTTCTTCAAATTTCCCGTTTACATCTTCCAAATCAAGAATAGGCGCATAGCGTTGCCCATCAGATGAGAACGCACTAATCAAGTTAGCGTTATTCATTGCGCGAACAGAAATGTAGTAAATTTGATCAATCACAGGACTTGCTAAGACAGTTGATAAAGTATTCGTTAAATTGTTATTGGTCCATGCAATCACATTGTCTAAACCTGCCGCTGTCCCAATGGCAACCTCATAACTTGCAATAGAAGAGTGAAGATCTTCGATTTGCCAGTTTGCCTCAATGGTAGTAACAGTAAATGTATCAATATCCGTTGACGAACCATCATTCAGCATTGTTAATGTTGGCGCGGTAAGGTCGATTAAATAAGTCTCAACAGCTGGCAAAGACCAATTATCAGCACTGTCAAGAACAAGTGTTCTGACATATCCTGTTGGAATTGCATTCTCACTTTCGATTGTCATTTCTGATGTAACCGAAATATTCACTTGATTATTTCTTGTACGATATACCCGAACATTGTCGAAATCAACAGCACAGCCTCCAGAACGCAAAGAAATAAATCCGCCAGAAGTGAAAGGCGTAGTGTCTTGCCATTCAGAAATAAATTCATCATCGATATATACTTTTATCCAACCTGTTGAAGGGTCAAATAGAACTTTACAGTTATAGCTTTGTCCAGAAGTGAGCGTATGGGGAATATAGGATTGAGAAGTAAAAACGTTATTGTCAACAGAAAATATTTCGACGGCATTGTCGCTTTCTCTCAGATAGACAAAGTAAGAATTACCGCGGTTGCTTAAATTGGGATTATCACAGAAGAAATGCATTCCTGCTCGTTGATTACTGCCTGCACTTGTAATGAGTTGATCCCATTCGTAAAGGTAAACCTCGGAGTTATTTTGTGTAACACTCATGTATGTATTTGAATTTTGTTCAGTTACATCAGAGAATTGGTATGTTCCATTATTGATTGAGAAAACACCCGTAACTGGAAACCAATTATTGGAATTATCCTCAAAAGTCTCGTAAGCAAAGCGATTACTTCCTAATGCACGCCAGTCGTTATCCGTTACATTTTTCTCGCCGATGAGATATAGTTTTTGTGCAACTCCACTCAGGGTGTCATTATCTGTAAAGTTAACTGTAAAATCGGCTGTGTTCCAAGTTGAGTTTGGCACAATGGCAGTTGTTGGCGCGACTGAATCGGTCGGAGCTACAGCAGAAACTGAAATCGTATAAGTCGCATTCCAACCCGGAGAAGTTGTTCCACAATCACTTCTAAATTCTACAACTAATGAACCTCCAGTTGAGGTAATTTGACCGGGAGAATTAGTTCCTGTCCAAACACCAATAATTGGGTCGTTGATAGAATCGCCATCATAAATGAATAGTCTATCCCAATCTAATTCTACATCAAAACTGGTAAAATCAACTGTAACATTGGTAGAGTTTGGTGCTTCAAATTTCCATATAAAGCGTTCATCGTTTTGATAATTTCCAGTGGTCCCGCCAGAATCGAAGAACGTTCCAGATAAATTACTGACTGTAGTTACTGGCGTATCGAAGTTAATCAACCTATAGTATCTTTCCCAATCCCAATTAACTCCAGGGTCTCCTTTGTTGGGATTGTTTGGGAAATTTTGATGGCCTTTGATTTTTATGCAAGAGCCTATTACGTTGGCTCCGATCGATCCAGATCCATAGAATGTTCTTAACGGAGGAACGCCATAGCCACTATTGCAAATGTCACGACTCAAGTCCGCAGAACTGTTATACATTGCCGTTGTGTACCAGGAAGCATCATCTACAAATCCTTCATGCTCGATACCAATGGTATAGGGATTCTCTGTTCCTACATGCCATGCTTTGTTTGCTTCTAATACCATTTGAGTTACTTGGCCATCAGATGATCGAACAATATAATGCCAAGAAACATTAGAATTGCAGTTTTGTCCCCAAGAGATAGACCCTGCATACGATCCTTGAGTTGTGTGTATGGTTGTTGCAGAAATGGCAGTCCCGTTTCTTGAGCTATAGTTGCATGATGGAGAAGGATTCCAAATAGCTGGGCCATATTCAGTAGTCTTAGTAAGATTAACGGGCTCTGAATAAGCAACACCACTGTTTGATACTATTTGAGTTGTCGTAAATTCTATTTTTGACCCGGAAAGAACTTGATAGTTGGCACTGCCAAAAACAAGAGTTAAATCGATTGAATGCTTGTTAAATTGATAGAGGGTTGCCATTTCTTCAGAATTCATAAATGTAAGAATTGCATAAACCTGAAGGTCACGTGCAAGGTGGTTTACAAGACCAGAGTCTGGAATTTCACTCAATGAATATAGCGTTTTTCTGATTAAGTTTCCTTTATCTTGTAAGCCACCTAAAAGAATTTCTTCTTGCATTTTTAGGGTATATGCATTTGCGTAAGCCATGATTTGCATTTCTGCAGACGCTTTTTGTTTGGCAATAGAAATCCCTGAGAGTTTTCCTACGAGTTTTCCTGTTTCAATGAAGTAATTTTGACCGTCATCGTGTAATCCCATTATTCCGTAAGCCTTCGGCATTCCAACACAAGACTGCTGTTGATTTTTTAAATGCACCATGTGCGTATTTGTCCATGCGACAGCTTCTAATAGACCAACGGGTACATTTGGATTGGCAGCGTATGCACTTTGAAATTCATTCAAGAATGAGCTTTGAGAATTTCCATTAATAGAAAGAAGTAGCGCAAATGCACTGGTTGTAAGTAGTTTAATCATGTTGATTGTTATTAACCTCACGAATATAAGGAAATGAAAAATGGTGTGCAAGTTTAAGTTGCTTTTTCAAAGGATTGATGATATAAAATGGATTAATAATGTTAAATTTGAAGTGAAATGTTGCAATACACTCATATAGAAGAAACGAATAACAAAAACTCAACAGCATCATGGCAAAAGGAAAAGATTCAAAGAAAAACGTTAAAAAGGAAGCAACTAAATCACCCAAAGAAAAGAAAGCTGAAAAAAGATTAAAGAAGGCAAGTAAAGGATAATTTATTGTTGACTAACAATAAAAGTTTAAATGAACTTAAATTGGTCAAAAAAGCGCTTGTTTTTCGCAATATTCAATTGATTTTTGCGAAAAATAGATGTATTTGCTTGTATTGTAAACAGATATGTTGTTGGAACATTGAGTAGAGTTGCGGAATTCATAATGAAATATCTGAGAAAAAAACACAATAGATTTAATCTGAGTCATAGTTAAAATAGAAATGTATCCATATCATAATAAAATAAAGCAACGAATAAAAAACAATGAGTTAATCAAGTACGAATACCTTGATAAATATAAAGACATAAGCCCTTGTTTAATGTTATATTTTAATACTGAGCCCAAAACACGACCCATAAGGGAGCATAGGTTCAAAGAGTACGAAGAGATTATAAGTAACTTTGTAAAACAATGAAAGAAGTTGTTTTAATTACTGGAGCTAAGGGAATGCTTGCCAAAAAACTAGCTAAACATCTAGAAAAAGACTATTCTATAAGGTTCTTAACTCGACATAAAACTCGAAGTAATGAATATGTTTGGGACTTAAATTCAAATTATATTGATACCAATGCTTTGACAGGTGTTCATCATATTATACATCTTGCTGGCGCATCTATCGCAACAAATCGCTGGACAAATAAAAGGAAAAAAAATATTCTTACAAGCAGAGTAAATAGTGCAGAATTGCTATTGCAAGAACTAAAAAAACTGAATGTTGTTATAGAATCATTTATTTCAGCTTCAGCCATAGGGTATTACGGTTTTAATACAACAGAAAAAGTTTTAGATGAAAAAGCACCAAAAGGGAACGATTTTTTAAGTGATGTTTGTTTTAAGTGGGAAAGTGCGGCAGAAGCATTTAAATCAAATGGTGTGGCTAATAAAATTGCCATAATACGAATAGGTATTATTCTAGCCAAAAATAATGGTGCATTGAATAAAATTATGAGACCTATAAAATATGGTCTTGGTTCAAGTTTAGGAAGTGGTAATCAATATATTTCTTGGATTCACATAAGCGATTTAAATAGGCTGTTTAAGTTTGTTCTCGATGATAAAACTGTTGAAGGCACTTTCAATGGAGTGTCTTCAAATTATGTTACTAATCGTGAATTAACAAAAATGATTGCTAAAAAATTAAAAAGACCAATCATTTTGCCCAACATCCCTCAATTTATTGTTAAACTTGTTTTTGGTGAAATGTCAACAATACTATTAAATGGCAGTAAAATATCTTCACAAAAAATATCAGATACTGGTTTTAGGTTTGAATATGATAAAATTAACTCTGCTTTAAATGATCTTATAGTGAATACACCAGTTTCGGCAGATATTAAGTTGAATAATTAAAATAAAAATGATTTATAGGCTGATTGTTTTATTATTGATAAATTTTGGCGCTCTTGCGCTTGGTGGATTTTTTACAGGAAAAGGAGTCCCTTCTGAATGGTATAATGGGTTAATTAAAGCTCCGTGGACACCTCCCGGATGGGTTTTTGGATTTGCCTGGACATTAATTATGGTTTGCTTTAGTATATACATGGCTTATTTATGGACAGCGGTTGTCAATAAAAGAATACTAATTGGATTATTTATTTTTCAATGGGTATTGAATGTGAGCTGGAATCCAGCGTTTTTTTATTATCACAATGTTTTATTTGGTTTTTTATTAATTAGCGCACTGACAATATTGGTTGGAATTTTTCTCTTTCTTTATTGGTCCGAAGCGAAATACAAAACAGTTCTATTGCTACCCTATTTCATTTGGTTATTAATTGCATCATCTTTAAATGGCTACATATTGTTGAATAATTGATTTAAGAAACTTTACCTAACAAATACTAAATTTCATTAAAACGGAAGTTAGCCAGAAAGCAATCCATGCTAAAAGATAGAATTCAATAACAACCCAAGAATGGAAACAGAAAACAATAACACTAAAAATAACAAGCCCATCGAGAAACCAAAAGAAGTCGAAGCAGCATTGGAACCGAAGTCGATTGAAGGTCAGGATGAAAAAACACCAGCCAAAAAAATCAAGCGACAAGCTACGCAGGAACAGCTCGATCATCCTTTGCATGGGGTAAAACTAGTTGAGATATTAGAAAGCGTAGTGGAATATTATGGCTGGAAATACTTAGCAGACGAAGTCAATATTCTCTGTTTTAAGCACAGCCCTACCATTAAAGTATGTCTAAAATTTTTAAGAAAATTTAAATGGGCTCGAGAGCATGTGGAGGATCTCTATTTGGATATGTTGGAAGAAGAAGCATATCAAAAGAAAAGAAAAGAAAAAAGCTGACAACAACACTTAGAAGGAAATCAAACCAAGTTTTAATCAACGATTATCAAATTTCTACCCCAAAATCCTACTTCCTTCTTTTTTCCTTCAACCATTTCGGAACGTTCTTTTCTTTTGTTCCTATTAATTGATCTGCTAAATCAGAGCGTTTTGCTTTGTCCAGGGACTGTCGAATGAAGCTATGGTTCTCTCGTTTATACCAGAAAAAGAACCTTCGTTGGTTGAGTTTATCTTCTTTTTTCTTGACCGTTTTGTATGGCTTTAACGTATAAGGATGCACACCACTATAATAGATAACAGTGGCAACGGTCATAGGCGTAGGTGTGAAATCTTGAACTTGCTCTAATTGAAAGCCCATCTCTTTTGTTTCTGCTGCAAGATTGGCCATGTCCTCATTATCACAACCCGGATGCGACGAAATAAAGTAAGGAATGAGCGGTTGATTTAAACCATGCTTTTCAGAAATTTTGTCGTAGGTTTCTTTGAACTTATGAAAGTATTTAAAAGAAGGCTTTCGCATTAATTTCAATGTTGCATCTGAAGTGTGTTCTGGAGCAACTTTCAATCGCCCACTAATATGTCGTTTAATGACCTGCTCAATGTATTCTTCGTGATTACCATCTTCGTTATTCTGATTGAAATCATCTACCAATAGGTCGTAGCGAATACCTGATCCAATAAATGCTTTCTTCACCCCAGGATGTTCATCTACTTTACGGTATAAGTTGGTCAAGGGCTTGTGAGAAGTGTCCAAATTACTACAGATAACAGGGTGAATACAGCTTGGGCTGGAGCAACGCGCGCATATATCCTCATCTTTCCCTTTCATTTTATACATGTTAGCGGAAGGTCCTCCAATATCAGAAATATACCCTTTAAATTCGGGATGCTCCACCACTTTATCAAGTTCTTTAAGAATTGACTTTTCACTACGTGAGGCAATGAACTTTCCTTGATGTGCAGAGATAGTACAAAAACTACATCCTCCAAAGCAACCACGATGCATATTAATGGAAAATTTAATCATGTCATACGCCGGAATTGCTCCTCTCTTTTTGTATTTTGGATGAGGTAAACGCGTGTAAGGTAAATCAAAAGAAGTATCAATTTCGTTCTCTGTCATTGTTTTATAAGGGGGATTGATAACCAACGTTCGTTCTCCAATTTTTTGCACAATTCTATCGGCCTGCCATTTATTAGATTCAACTTCTATCGTTTTGAAATTTGCTGCGAACTTAATTTTGTCTGTCAAGCATTCTTCGTGACTGGTTAGCTCCAGAGTGTTCCAATTCTTGTTTTTTGGTAAACTCTCTTCGCTTTCTTGAATAAATGCAACTTGTTTCAGCGTTTTTAGACCGGAAAAGGGCACACCTTTCTTCAAAAGTTGTAGAATTTCTCTCAAGGGCTGATCTCCCATTCCATACACCAATAAGTCGGCGTTGGAGTCTTCTAGAATAGAAGGTCTTAATTTATCGGACCAATAATCGTAATGAGTAACTCTTCTTAACGAAGCTTCAATGCCTCCAATTAAAACAGGAACATCAGGATAAAGTTCTTTGAGAATTTTTGAATAAGTTTCAGTGGCGTAATCAGGTCGAAATCCCGACATTCCTCCAGGGGTATAAGCATCTGTTGACCTTTTTCGCTTGTTTGCTGTGTAATGATTAACCATTGAGTCCATACATCCTGCAGTTACACCAAAAAAGTATTTTGGACGGCCAAATTTTTTAAAATCACGCAAATCGTCATTCCAACTTGGCTGCGGAACTATGGCTACAGTGAATCCTTCGTCTTCAATAATACGACCAATAACGGCCGTTCCAAAGCTAGGATGATCAATATAAGCATCACCAGAAACCAGAACAACATCCACCTCGTCGAAGCCATGTTTTTCAAGTTCTTTTTTGGTAATTGGAAGCCAATCTGTAATCGGACGTTCAGTAATCATGTTGCAAAGATAGGGAAATAACCGGCATTGAATTTTGTGTAAAAGTTTTCTAGAGAATTTATATTTAAGATAGAATTATTAATTTATTCATGAGAAGAAGAATTAAACCACCATCGAAGACCAAATAGATGTTATTTTTTGTGAAAAATGGTGCTAGCTAGTTATAATAATGTTATATTTGATTAACTAATTTTAAAAACAGAGAGTTATGAAAAAAGTATTTTTGATGATTGGATTTCTTTCATTTGCAGTGATTTTTAGTTCATGTGATAAGATCGAGAACCAATCTAAAGATGCCCTCAATATGAGGGGAATGGAGTTGGAGTTGAACGTTGACTTAAGAGCAAAATACTCTTTATCTGAGGAGGATTTAAATAAATTGACGAATGACATTGTTGAGTTGATTTATACGGATGCTAATGCAGAAGAAAACGGGAATGTTGAGAAAATTGAAAGCATTTCAATTTATAGAAACGATTCGTCTTTAATTCTAGAAATAAATGGATATTCAGTGGTAAACTACGATGATTCAAAGGCTCCTAAACCTTGCCCATCTGCAACAACGACTTGTTACTCAAAAAGCTGTGTAAAGAATACACTAACAGATATAATTGGTGATGGTAGTAGAGATGTTATAATCGTTTATGATAGAGGTAGCTTGTCTGTTACTATTACATGGGCGTATCAAGACTGTTAAAACTATCTTGATTCTTTTTACTTGAAAACAATAAATCGTAATAACTGTTTGTATTGAGGATATATTAACAGTTTCTTTATCTTTACAACAATGAAGATAATTAGATTTATTTGTTTAATCGTTTTTTTTACTTCCTGTTCAAGGGGAGAAAAAAAAATTATGCGTTTGAGTAAGAAAAAATATCAACCGTTCATTATTAATTTAGTCCATACCTTTTCGAAGAAAGAAACGAATATGTCTTTTCCGATTTGGTTTGCAGATTCTATTATTTCTCAGAAGAGAGTTAGAAAAATAGTTCACCATATTTATCCATCTACAACCAGCATAGAGCAAGGTACAATTCCAAAAGAGTCTAAAAGTTACTTGTTTAATCAAGAAGGCGAAGTTGAACGAGTGGAAATAGACCAATTTTATGAATATGTAACTGTTGGCTCGCTCGTTTTTGATTACTCTGCGAAAAAAGATCCATACGGGTATTCTCCGGTTAGTTTTGTTCAAAGAAATAAAGATGAGAAAGTAAATTTTTCTGAACATTATTCCATTTATGAAAAGATAGAGTATTCTGAGAAATTTTTAGTTTATCAAAATGAAGACTCAGGCGACTATTTATTTTACATGCTCAATAGAATAAACTGGGGAGCACTTTCGGTTGATTCAATTTTAAAACCAACCCCAGCAGACCGCATCTTTTATGGCAATCCAAATGTCATTGAAAAATCCTATCAAGTTGAAAACACAGTAATGGAGTTTAATAGTACCTCTTACAATTACGACCCATCAAAAAAGTATCCGCTTGAAATGGAGTCAAATCATTTTCCTTTTCGTAAAAAAAGAACCATAGAATATGATGCAAACGGTCGTTGCGAGGGATTTGTTGACTCTACTTTTAGTGACACAAAATATTTAACCAGAAGATATTCTCGATTTGTTTATGACAATGGGCTACCCATTAAATTAGTTCATGAAAGCAAGTCAAACAACAATGAAAATGGATTTATTCAAGTGGAAGAATTTGAGTATGAATTTATCGAGGAGTAAAGGCTTTATTTTCATCTTTTCCATATTCACCGTGCTTCTCTCATACATACGAGACTATTCACTTTTACATTAACCACTATTCTAACTTTAATTCTTCATTAATACTCTTATCTTCGCAACACAAATTTTACGACATGAAATTATCAGAGAGCAAAACACTTAAAAATTCACCTTACCGAGTTATTATTGGTGATGCAAAAAACATACCGTCATCTATTTCTGCGACGGACAAGAAATTGTTTAGTGCCTTTTTAAAGAAAGACAGTGATTTCAAAGTAATCAATGAACTTGAGTCATCTATTTTTTTGGTGAAGTACAATAAAGATGCTGAGAAAAATAGAGTGTCAGGAGCAAAAATTCGTGAAGTTTTAAATAAAGACGTTAAAGAGATAGCCTTTTTGGGAGATAAAAAATATACTTTTGATTTATTAGAAGGTTTTCTTTTATCGAGTTATCAATTTTTAAAGTATTTCAAAGACAAAGAAAAAAAGGAATATAAACTCAAAAATTTACTTGTTGAAGATTCTTTTGGAGATAAAGCTATTGGAGAATTATTTGATATAACAACTGCAGTTTTTTGGGCAAGAGACATGGTGAATGAACCAGTTTCTTTCTTAAATGCAGAACAATTTGCTGAAGAAATAGCTGCACTTGCAAGTGATGCAAAGCTAGAGTCAACTACTTTAGAAAAGGCACAAATCGAGGCCTTAAAGATGGGAGGACTCCTTTCAGTAAACAAAGGTTCCATTGACCCTCCGACATTTTCTATAGTTGAATACAATCCTAAAAATGCAAAGAATAAAAAACCAATCGTTTTAGTTGGTAAAGGTGTTGTTTACGACACAGGAGGGTTAAGTTTAAAACCAACTCCAAACTCGATGGACATCATGAAAAGTGACATGGGAGGAGCGGCCACAATGATGGGAGCAATTTATCTGGCTGCTAAGCAAAAGCTACCTATTCACATCATTGCTTTAATTCCAGCAACGGATAACAGACCAGGATTGAACGCCTACGCACCAGGCGATGTGGTGACAATGATGAATGGTTTGACTGTTGAGGTCTTGAATACCGATGCAGAAGGGAGAATGATTTTGGCTGACGCTTTGACTTATTCTAAAAGATACAAACCCGAATTGGTTATCGATGCTGCAACATTAACAGGAGCAGCTCACAGAGCCGTTGGTGAGCAAGCTACCTGCATCATGGGTAATGCAAAAGAAACGTATTTTGAACAGTTAGAAAAAGCGGGACAAAAATGCTATGAAAGAACAATTCACTTCCCTTTTTGGGAAGAATATGGTGAAGAAATGAAGTCACCCATAGCAGATCTTAAAAATATTGGAGGACCTTCAGCTGGAATGATTACCGCCGGTAAATTTTTAGAGAATTTTGTGGACTCACCCTATATTCATCTTGATATTGCAGGTCCTGCTTGGTTGAATAAAAGTTCTGCCTATAGAACTCGCGGTGGTTCAGGTGTCGGTGTTAGAATGTTGTATCACTTCCTTAAAAATTATAAATAATGGAGAAGGTAAAAGAACCCAAAAAAGAGATAATCACCCGACCCATAGTTAAAGTTGGAATCTCGATAGGTGATATCAATGGTATCAGTCCAGAAGTAATTATGAAAGCGCTTTCTGATAATCGCTTATTATTGGATTGTACTCCAATAATTTATGCATCGTCTAAGGTATTTTCTTTTCATAAAAAACAGATACAATTTGGTGATTTTAACTACAATGCGTGCAGTTCTGTAGAAGGGATAAAAGAAAACAAAGTAAACGTTATCAATATCTGGGAAAATGAACTCAATTTTGAATTGGGCAAAGCAACCGAAGAAGGTGGAAAGTACGCATTTGAGTCTTTGGAAAAAGCCACTCAAGATTTAGCATCAGGTAAAATAGATGTTCTTGTAACGGCTCCAATTAATAAAGATGCAATGGGTAAATCTGGATTTCAATTCCCAGGGCATACAGAATACTTGGCTGACATGTCGGGTCAAGACGAAGCACTGATGCTAATGGTTGCAGATTCGTTACGGGTTGGATTGGTAACAAGCCACATACCAATTAAAGAAGTAAGCGCAAGTATCACTTTGGATAAGGTGTATGGTAAAATTGTCGCTTTTAACAACTCATTGAAAAAAGACTTTGGTATTTCACGACCTAAAATAGCTGTTTTGGGTTTGAATCCTCACGCTGGTGAAAATGGAAAAATGGGAGCGGAAGAAAGTGAAAGTATCCATCCTGCAATTGAGAAAGCCAAAGGCGAAGGAATTTTAGCATTTGGGTCATATCCAGCGGATGGATTTTTTGGTTCAGAGGCAAGATTAAAATTTGACGGTGTTCTTTCTATGTATCATGACCAAGGCTTGTCAGCTTTCAAAGCCTTATCTTTTGATGAAGGAGTGAATTTCACGGCAGGCTTGCCGATTGTAAGAACTTCTCCCGATCACGGAACGGCATACGACATAGTAGGGATGAACAAAGCATCAGGAGCGTCCATGCGAAATGCAATTTACATGGCAATTGACACCTACAGAAATCATGTGCAAGAAAAGGAGGCGAGTGCAAATTATTTGGAAATTAGCCCTCGAAAGGAATATAGAAATGAGCGGTAAAAAAAATAGGGTAACTTAAGTTTGTTTAACCATAAAATTACTACCTTTGCGCCCCGTCTTTCAAAAGGAAAGGCTAGGATTGAAGAAAGTGAAATCGATTAAAGAGTATATCATCCCTTTTGTTGGACTTAAAATTGGGAAGCATACTTTTCAGTTTGAAGTCACTGATTCGTTCTTTGAAAACTTTGAGTACTCAATCATTCATAAAGGGAATGTAAAGGTTACATTAGTTCTTGAGAAAAAAGAAACAATGTTAATAGGTGATTATGCACTGGAAGGTGCAGTTGTTACCAATTGCAATCGTTGCAATGACCTAATGAATATTAAAATTAATGGTGAATACCAATTGATTTATAAATTTGATGATAAACCGTCAGATGATGAATCATTGATAATTGTTTATCCAGAAGAATACGAAATTGATGTAAAAGAGAATATCCTTGAACTAATTACCGTATCTTTGCCCTCTCGAAGCATTCACCCTAAAGGAGAATGTAACGAAGAGCTAATTTCAATTTTGGACGAGTACATAATGGTTTCAAACAATGAAGATTCTTTAGAACATAAAGAAGATATCATTGAGAATACAGAGGAGAAAGATGAATACATCGATCCTCGATGGCAAGCATTAAAAGACTTATCGAAGGGTAAGGATAAAAAATAGAATAAATAGAATAAATAGAATAAATAGAATAAAAAGAATATAAATAGAAGAAAATGGCACATCCTAAACGTAAGATCTCGAGAACGAGACGTGACAAGAGAAGAACGCATGTGAAAGCAGTAGCTAACAACATTGCAACATGCCCAACAACTGGACAACCGCATTTATTTCACCACGCGCATTGGCATGAGGGGAAATTATACTACAAAGGAAAAGTAGTAGCAGAGAAAGAAGTTGCGATTTAATTCTGTACTTTTAGCTCTTCTTTATGAAGATAGGTATAGATGTATCAGGAGGTGACTTCGCGCCAGAGTCAAATATTGCGGGTGCGATTTTAGCTCGAAAGGAACTTTCTAAGGACACGAAAATTGTCTTAATAGGCGACCAAGATCAAATCTTAGGTAGCCTTTCGTCGTTAAATGAGGACGCAAATAATTTTGAAATTATTCACGCTCCTGAAGTGATAACTATGCACGACCATCCTGCTAGAGCAATCACTCAAAAACCAAGTAGTTCTATTGCTGTTGGTTTTGATATGCTGGCTAAAGGAGAAATCAAAGCATTTTCGAGTACAGGAAATACGGGAGCGATGCTGGTTGGAGCGATGTTTAAAATTACAACAGTTCCTGGTGTTATCCGTCCATGTATAACTTCAACTCTTCCGGCTATAAATGGAGCAAAATCTATTTTATTGGATGTTGGTTCCAATGCAGATTGTAAACCAGATGTTTTATACCAATTTGCCGTTTTGGGTTCATTGTATTCTCAAAATGTTTATCAAATAGAAAAGCCAAGAGTTGCGTTGTTAAATATTGGTGAAGAAGCTTCGAAGGGAAACATTCTAACTCAATCAACACATAAGTTATTGTCAGATTCCAATGAAATCAATTTCATTGGTAACATTGAAGGAAGAGATATTTTTAACGGTGTGGCAGACGTCGTTGTTTGTGATGGATTTACTGGTAATATCGTTCTTAAGGAAGCAGAAGGGATCTACTCTTTAATGAGAAAAAGAGGAATTCGAGATGAATTCTTTGATAGATTTAATTATGAAAATTACGGCGGTACACCTATTCTTGGAGTAAATGGAAACGTGATAATAGGTCACGGAATATCCAATGATATTGCCGTTAAAAATATGATAATCCATTCGTCTGAGGTTGCAAAATCAGGCTTAGCAACTAAAATTGGTGAAGCATTTAAATAGGATATGAGTAAAATTACAGCAGCAATAACTGGCGTTCATGGGTACCTACCAGAGTACGTTCTGACAAATGAAGAACTTTCAACAATGGTTGACACCAATGATGAATGGATTCTCTCAAGAACAGGAATAAAGGAACGGAGAATTATGAAAAATGGTGCTACTTCTGACATGGGAACAGAAGCTGTTCTTGGATTGTTGAAGAAAACGAATACCAAAGCGGAAGACATCGATTTAATTATTGTTGGTACTGTAACCGCAGATTATCCTTTTCCTAGCACAGCTAATGTTATTTGTGATAAGGCAGGGCTAACAAAGGCATGGGGGTTTGATTTAAATGCGGCATGTTCAGGATTTATCTACTCTCTGTCAACTGCAGCGCAATTTATCGAAACAGGAAAATATAAGAAAGTAATCGTAGTTGGCGCTGACATGATGTCTTCAATTGTTGATTATCAAGATAGAACAACTTGTGTCATTTTTGGAGATGGAGCTGGAGCAGTTATGCTTGAGCCAAACGAAGAAGGTCTTGGGGTTCAAGACTTCATTCTTGAAAATGACGGATCTGGGAGAGACTATTTGGTACAACCAGCAGGGGGGTCACTAAATCCAGCATCAATTGAAACAGTTGAACGTAGAGGTCATTTTGTAAAGCAAGAAGGGAAGCAAGTGTTTAAGTTCGCCGTTACGAACATGGCGGAAGTTTCCGCTGGAATAATGGAAAAGAATAATCTTTCTAGTGATGATGTAGATTGGTTAGTTCCTCATCAAGCGAACTTGAGAATCATTGAGGCAACATCCAAGAGAATGGGATTATCAAGGGATAAAGTAATGATCAATATACAGAAATACGGAAACACAACCTCAGGAACGATCCCTCTTTGTCTTTGGGATTATGAAAAACAATTGAAGAAAGGAGACACGCTTATTTTATCGGCATTCGGAGGAGGATTTACTTGGGGTTCGGTATATTTAAAATGGGCATATAATTCTTAAATTATTAAAAAAGAGTATTTTTAACACATTAAAATCAGAAGAAATGAATATTAAAGAGATACAAGATTTAATAAAGTTCGTTGCCAAATCTGGCGTGAATGAAGTAGAAATCGAACAAAAAGACTTTAAAATTGTCATCAAATCGGATGAAAAGAAAGGAAAAACGCAAGAACAAATTATTGTTCAAGCAACAACTCCAGTAGTTGCACCTGTTACGGCAGTTCCGGCTATTGAAGCGGCACCTGTTCCTCCTTCAACTCCAGCAGTCGAAGCAGAAGAAAATTCTAAGTACATTACAATAAAATCACCAATGATTGGTACTTTTTACAGATCCTCTACACCAGATAAACCACCATTCATTAGTGTTGGGGATACTATTAAATTGGGTGATACCATTTGCATTATCGAGGCAATGAAGCTATTCAATGAGATTGAAGCAGAGATTGCAGGTAAGATTGTAAAAGTATTAGTGGATGATTCTACTCCCGTTCAATATGATCAACCATTGTTCTTAGTAGATCCATCATAATTCAATATTAATTTAATTTTTTAAAGAATGAGGTTTCTTGTTCTTAAGGAGAAATTGTAAAATATATAAGGCATGTTCAAAAAAATATTGATCGCCAATAGAGGAGAAATTGCATTGCGAATTATTCGTACGTGTAAAGAGATGGGAATTAAAACAGTTGCTGTTTATTCTACAGCAGATAAAGACAGTTTACCTGTTCGTTTTGCTGATGAAGCAGTTTGTATTGGTCCTGCTCAGAGCGCGCTATCTTATTTGTCTATTCCAAATGTTATTGCAGCAGCGGAGATAACAAATGCAGATGCAATTCACCCAGGTTATGGCTTTTTATCGGAGAACGAAAAGTTTTCCAAAGTTTGTGAAGAGCATGACATCAAGTTTATTGGTGCAACTCCGGAGCAAATCTCGGGAATGGGTGACAAAGCAAACGCAAAGGCAACTATGATTGCTGCAGGTGTTCCTTGTATTCCTGGATCTAAAGGTTTGTTGAAAGATTTACCCGATGCAATTAAAACAGCGAAGAAAGTAAAATACCCAATCATTTTGAAAGCTACTGCTGGTGGTGGTGGTAAAGGAATGCGTGTAGTATGGAAAGAAGAAGATATGGAAGCGGCATGGGATGCCACTCGAGCTGAATCAGCTGCGGCATTCGGAAACAATGGCCTTTATATGGAGAAATTTATTGAAGAACCTCGTCATATTGAAATTCAGGTAGCTGGAGATCAATTTGGGAATGCAATACATCTTTCTGAAAGAGATTGTTCCATTCAACGTCGTCATCAAAAATTGGTAGAAGAAACACCTTCTCCATTTATGACAGATGCTTTACGTAAGAAAATGGGGGTTGCCGCTATTAAAGCAACGAAAGCGGTTAATTACGAAGGTGTTGGAACGGTAGAATTCTTAGTAGATAAACACAGAGATTTCTTCTTTATGGAAATGAACACTCGAATCCAAGTAGAACATACGATTACTGAAGAAGTAACGAACTACGACCTAATAAAAGAACAAATTAAATTAGCAGCTGGAGAGAAAATTACAGGAAAAAATCTTTTTCCTCAAATGCATGCTATTCAATGCCGTATCAATGCAGAAGATCCAGATGCAAACTTTAGACCTTCTCCAGGGAAAATTTTAAATTATCATGCGCCGGGAGGTCACGGTATTCGTATCGATACTCATGTTTACGCTGGCTATGAAATTTCTCCAAATTATGATTCAATGATATCTAAACTCATCGTTGTTGCTCAAACAAGAGAAGAAGCCATAAAAAAAATGAAGAGAGCTTTGGATGAATATATTATTGAAGGAGTAAAAACAACGATTCCCTTTCATCAAAAATTGATGGAAGACCCAAAATTCATGGAAGGAGACTTTAATACGAGTTTCATGGATACGTTTGAATATTAAACTATAAGGGATGTGAAAGCATCCCTTTTTTATTTCTCTTATTTTGACGATGAATAAAACGGTAGCACAATCTATACTAGGATTAAATTGTCCTAATTGTGATTTCCATTTCGAATTATAACCCGGCTTTTGGATAGGGGCACTGCGGACCAGTTACCCTGTTGTTGTCTTGATTGAAATACCGTTCTTATTTCTTGCACTCTTCTCTAATGGTGCGATGATATGGATATACTTCAGTGCGATGATTCTTTCATTTTTAATCTCATGGCCTTTAATGTTACGACTAGGTAGAAGTACTTAGATTCATATCAATGTGAGAAAAGAAGAGGGTTTATCAATTAATTGATTGAAATTCGACGGTTAAATTCACTACTTTTACACGAATGCAAGAAATTCATTATATTAATAACTCAACAGGCAAAGAGGAAATTGAAAAAGTTCCAGGGAATGGATTTCTCAACTTTTTATACGGCGGAAATCCACTAGGAAAGATGTCTTTATGGTTAATGGTAAAGCGAAAGTTTTTTTCTGTAGCATTTGGGAAATACATGAGTAGCTCGCTTTCTAAGAGTAAAATAAAACCCTTTATTGAGAAGCATAAGATTGATTTAAGCGAATACGAAAAGACATCTTTTGAGCATTTCAACGAGTTCTTTTACCGAAAAATAAAAAAATCAGCTCGCCCTATTGGAAAGGGAGTTGTTTCTCCAGCAGATGGTCGAGTTTTAGTTTTCCCAACCATCTCTGATACACAAAAATTTTATGTAAAGGGAAGTGAATTTAACCTCAGTACATTTTTGCAAGACGATGATTTAGCCAATAAATTCACGAATGGCTCCATGCTCATTGTTCGTTTAGCACCAGTTGACTACCACCGTTATCATTTTCCAGTTGATGGGGTGCCTGGTCAAAATAAAAAAATAAAAGGGGATTACTATTCTGTTTCTCCCATTGCATTGCGTCAAAAAGTAGAAATATTTTTGCAAAATAAACGAGAATATTGTGTTGTTAAAAGCGATGATTATGGCAAGGTTTTAATTTGTGATATTGGTGCTACATTAACGGCCGGAATTCATCAAACTTATGAGGCTAATAAACAGGTTAAAAAAGGCCATGAAAAAGGATTTTTCTCTTTTGGTGGTTCTACGCTAATTGTGCTTTTTGAGCCAAAAAAGGTCCATTTTTCGCAAAAATTGATTGAAAATTGCGAAAAAGGGTTAGAAACCTTAGTAAAAATGGGTGAACAGATTGCAGAGTAATTACTTTTTATAACCCACTTTTTCTTTGTTTGCTCTCTGGTCAACAAACCTGCTTAAGTAGTTGAAAATTTGCTCAATTTTTTCATCCTGATCGTTCGTTTTTCGTTTTGTTTCTTCACTTTCTAAAAGTATTTCTTGATTTTCAGAAAGAATAGCTTTCATTTTAGTAAACAACCTGATTATTTGAATATTTACGGCAATTGCGTGCTCACTTTTAAGGATACCCGAAAGCATGGCAACTCCCTGTTCAGTGAATGTTATTGGGAGATATCGAAGCCCCATTTTATCTCCAGAATTGGAGGTCACAATTTGTGACCTCAAGTTGTTAAACTCAATATTGTTTAGTTCGAACATAAAATCTTTTGGAAAACGATAGGTATTTCTTCTTACGGCTTGTTTCAAAACTTTTGTTTCAACTCCATATAATTCTGCCAAATCTCGGTCTATCATTACTTTTTGACCTCGAATAGTATAGATTTTAGTCATTATTTGTTCAGAAAGATTGGTTGATTCTTCTTTTCTCATTAATTGTCTTTGGGTTCTTGTAAATTCTTAAAAGCAAGAACTCCCTTATTGAGATAAACAAATTTATGAGAAGTTGAAAGTGGTGTAAGAAATGCTATTACAAAAAAAACGCCTTGATTCCTCAAGACGTTTTCAATATATAAAACGAGTAATTACTTACTTCTTACACTTTTCTGTGCATTCACCTTCGTGATCACATTTCGTGTTATCCATTTTGCATTCTTTCTTGCCCATTTTGTGGCATTTCTTCATGTCATCATGACCTATAAAGTTTCCTTCCTCATCAAACATGCTCATGCATTTTTCCATCTCTTCTGGAGAACACCCTTTTTCAGCACACATTGCTTCCATGTCTTCTTTACTCATGTCAGCCATTTTGCTCATGTCGCATTTCATAGCTTTCATTTTGCACTTCATTCCTTTCATCTCCTCTTTGTGACAAGACTTCTTAGCAGCATGTGAACAAGATTTTTTGTCTTTCATTGAACACTCTTTTTTATCTCCAGAGCACATCATTCCTGCCTGTGAATGATTGTTATCTCCATGACCGTCTCCCAATATTGGAGCGACAACTAAGCCAATTAAACAAGTTAATTTTATCAAAATGTTCATTGATGGACCAGAGGTATCTTTAAATGGATCTCCAACTGTATCTCCAGTAACTGCCGCTTTATGAGCTTCAGAACCTTTGTAAGTCATTTCTCCATCAATCTCGACACCTGCCTCGAAAGATTTCTTAGCGTTATCCCAAGCACCACCAGCATTGTTTTGGAAGATTGCCCAAAGAACACCTGAAACAGTAACACCAGCCATGTAGCCTCCTAACATTTCCGCAATTATCAATGTATCCATACCGAATAGCATTGGCAAGAATGCAATTACTAATGGGAAACCAATTGTTAAAATTCCTGGTAACATCATTTGTTTCAAAGATGCTTCAGTAGAAATAGCGACACACTTATCGTATTCAGGTTTACCAGTTCCTTCCATAATTCCAGGAATTTCTTTGAACTGACGTCTAACTTCTTTTACCATTGCCATTGCGGCACGTCCTACAGCATTCATTGCTAATGCAGAGAAAACAACCGGCACCATACCACCAACAAACAACATTGCTAATACGGGAGCTTTAAAGATGTTAATCCCTTCAATTCCAGTAAAAGTTACATAAGCGGCAAATAAAGCCAATGAAGTCAAGGCGGCAGAAGCAATTGCAAATCCTTTACCTGTTGCAGCAGTTGTGTTACCAACTGAATCCAAAATATCAGTTCTTTCTCGAACGATAGGATCTTGCTCACTCATTTCAGCAATACCACCAGCGTTATCCGCAATTGGTCCGAATGCATCAATCGCTAATTGCATAGCTGTTGTAGCCATCATTGCAGAAGCAGCCATTGCAACTCCATAGAAACCCGCAAATGCATAAGAACTCCAAATTGCACCAGCAAATAAAAGAACAGTTGGAAAAGTAGAAATCATTCCAGTCGCTAAACCAGCAATTATATTCGTTCCAGCTCCTGTAGAAGATTGTTGTACAATTTTTAAAATTGGTTTTTTACCTAACCCTGTGTAATATTCAGTAACAGATGAAATAACAGCACCTACAATCAATCCAACAATTGTAGCACCAAATACACGTAACGAAGAAATATCTTTTGCGTCTTCACCGAAGAAAGTCATTGTCATTGATTCTGGAAGCATCCAAGTAACCAATACATAACAAGAAATAGCAACTAATCCGATAGAAACCCAGTTTCCAACATTCAGTGCTCCCATTACTTGCTTTTCTTTCGCGTCATTAGATTTGATTTTAACAAGCATTGAACCGATCAATGAAATAATGATACCAACTCCAGCAATTGCCATTGGCAATAAAATTGGTCCCATTCCACTGAATGCTTCAACAACACCATTATCTCTAATAACATAATTCCCTAAAACCATTGCTGCTAATACCGTTGCAACATAAGAGCCAAATAAATCAGCTCCCATTCCGGCAACATCACCTACATTATCACCTACATTATCTGCAATTGTTGCAGGATTACGAGGATCATCTTCTGGAATTCCAGCTTCTACTTTACCAACAAGATCTGCGCCAACATCAGCAGCTTTGGTATAAATACCACCACCAACTCTTGCAAATAATGCAATTGATTCAGCTCCTAAAGAAAAACCAGCCAATGTTTCCAACACAACAGTCATTTTATCTGTAGAGAAAGCATCTCCACTATTCATAAACATATTGTAGAAAATGATGAAAAATGCAGTTAATCCTAAAACCGCAAGCCCAGCAACACCTAATCCCATTACAGTACCACCACCGAAAGAAACTTTCAATGCTTGCGGTAAACTAGTCCGGGCAGCCTGTGTTGTTCTTACGTTTGTCTTAGTCGCTATTTTCATTCCTATATTACCAGCAAATGCGGAGAATAAAGCACCAAAAATAAAGGCGATTACAATCATCCAATGTGTAGAAGGAACAACCATAGACACTATTGCTAGAGCAATACTGACAGCAATAACAAATATTGCTAGTAGTTTGTATTCTGCTTTTAAGAAGGCTAGCGCGCCATCATAAATGTGATCAGCAATTTCTTTCATCTTACCATCACCTGCATCTTGTTTCATTACCCAAGATTTCTTTACCAACATATATAACAACCCAATAATGGCTGCTGCAATTGGCATATAAATTATCATTGATTCCATAACTTCGTATTATCTATTTTTAAAGGGGGCAAAAATAGATTTTTCAAAGGTATATTGCAAGTTTGAAGAGAGAATAATGAATTTTATTCCTTTATAATGTAGAAAAAAAATCTATTTGATGTTCTGTAAGTGTTTACTAAATCGATAAAGAAAATATTTTAAACAGAAGGTTCAATTCTTGAAATAAGTGTTCTTGTATCCATTCCTCCATTTTGACGCCAAACAATCTTTCCATCTTTAAATAAAATAAATGTAGGAACACTTCTAATTTTATAGGCGCTTGAGACTTGAGGGGTTTTATCAACATCAATTTTGATGATGCGAACTTGATCTCCCATTTTATTTTTTACTTCATCTAGAATAGGAATCATCGTTTTGCAAGGACCACACCAAGTAGCGAAAAAGTCAACTAAAGTTGGAGTTTTTGACTGTACAATTTTCTTAAAATTAGACATAATATAATTATCAAACAAAAATAAGGAATATGGATTAATGAGAATGTAACCTATGTAACAGTCAGTATTGGAATTTGAAAAAGAGAATCCTTTCCTATAATCAGCTATTTTTTTTTACTGGAAACAGAACTTAAAAGTTATCTTTGAAACGTGAAAGTATTAGTTGTTCGTTTTAGTTCTATAGGAGACATTGTTTTAACCACCCCTATTTTAAGAGGGTTAAAAGAACAAGTAAAAGATGTCCAGATTCACTACTTGACTAAGAAGCAATTTGCAGGCATTTTGGAGAATAATCCAAGAATAGACAAACTTATCACAATGGATAAGCATATTGATGAAGTTGTTCCTCAATTGAGGCAAGAAAAGTATGACCTAATTATTGACTTACACAATAATCTGCGGACCAAATCATTAAAGTTAAAATTACGACGACCTTTCAAATCATTTGATAAATTGAATTGGAAAAAGTGGTTGTTGGTGAAGTTCAAAATCAACAAAATGCCAAAGATGCATATCGTAGAACGTTATTTTGAAACAGTTTCGACTCTAGGAGTTAAAAACGATCATCTTCCTTGTGAGTATTTTATTTCGGAGAATGAACAGGTAGATGTCCAGACTAAACTGAAGGTTCCTTCAAAAGAGTTTATTGCAATCGCGATTGGCGCTCAGTTTAAAACGAAAAGAATGCCCAAAGATTTGTTGATTAGAATCCTAGCCAAAATTCAAGAGCCGGTTGTATTAATTGGTGGGGAAGTTGATGCGGACTTAGCGAACGAATTAATTCAAGCACTTCCCAGTTCATCGATAATCAGTGCTTGTGGAGGTTATAGTTTGAATCAATCCGCAAGTATAATAGAGCAATGTAAGCGTCTAATTACAAATGACACTGGGGCTATGCACATTGCCAGTTGTTTTGATATTCAAATAAGTTCTGTCTGGGGAAATACGGTTCCAGATTTAGGAATGTATCCATACTATCCAAAACATGAAGAGAAGTTTAGCACTCACGAGGTGAAAGGGTTAAGTTGCCGTCCTTGTTCTAAAATTGGTTTTCAAGAATGCCCGAAAAAACACTTTGATTGTATGATGAAGCAAGATGTGAGGAGTATTGTGGGTAAATAGAGTTGAGAATAGTGAGTAGTAGATTCAATTGAAAATCAACCGCTCTAAAACTTTAACTTTATTCTCCCATAAACAATTTTTTCAATTCACTTGCTTCGCTAGGATCCATTTTACCGGCAAGAATTAAGCTCAATTGTTTTCTACGCAACGCGCCGTCATACCGTTCTTTTTCTAGAATGGTTTCTGGAATTAGTTTTGGTACAGCAATAGGGCCACCATTTTGATCGACAGCAACAAAAGTGTAGATAGCTTCGTTGCATTTCATTCTTTCCCCCGTAACATGATCTTCGACATACACATCAACAAAAATTTCCATGGATGAAGAGAAAGCTCTTGCAACTTTTGCTTCAAGTGTCACAATCGATGCCACCTTAATTGGTTGCTGAAAAGAAACATTGTTCACTGCAGCCGTCACAACAACTCGCTTACAATGACGATGAGCCGCAACACTAGAAATAATATCCATCCATGCGAGAAGTTCACCTCCAAATAAGTTCCCAAGTGTATTTGTTTCATTTGGTAAGACTACCTTTGTAGTAATAGAAAGTGTCTCTTTTGCTGTTCTTGACTCCATACGACAGAATTTTAGGTAAAATTACAATAATTATAAAGAGCGCCTTTGGTTTTTGCCAAAACAATAGAGATTTGAGAGAATTTCTTTTTGGAGTAGAAGCGGTTCTTCTAATGTAATAAAGTACTATTTTAGCTTTTTAAATGTCAAAATAAATGAAAGTAACAGGTTTTTCCTTTGTAAAAAATGCCCTTATCTATGATTATCCAGTGTTGGAGTCAATAAAATCGATTTTGCCTATTTGTGATGAATTTGTGATAGCCGTTGGAAAATCTGATGATGAAACCTTGGAATTGATAAAAAGCATTGATTCTGAAAAAATAAGAATCATTGAAACAGAATGGGACGAAACATTAAGAGAAGGTGGCCGAGTTCTAGCCGTTGAGACAGATAAGGCGTTTAAGGCGATTGCGAAGGACACAGACTGGGCTTTTTATATTCAAGGAGACGAAGTCATATCTGAAAAATACTTGTCAACCATAAAAGAAGCAATGGAGGAATACAAGGATAGTGAGAACGTAGATGGTCTATTGTTTAAATACAAGCATTTCTATGGATCCTATGATTATGTTGGAGCTTCTACAAAGTGGTATGCAGAGGAAATTAGAGTCATTAAAAACAACAGGCGCATCTATTCATATAAAGATGCACAGGGGTTTAGAAAAGGAGAGAACGAAAAGCTGAGGGTTGTACCTATTAAAGCATACATATTTCACTATGGCTGGGTAAAAGACCCGAAAGCAATGCAAAGAAAACAAGAGAATTTCAATAAGTTATGGCACGATGACCAATGGGTCAAAGAAAATGTTATTCAAACTGATGCATTCGACTATGGAAAGGATGTATCCAGATTAGAATTATTTAACGAAGATCATCCGGAAGTAATGAAAGAGAGGATTGCTGCGACAAATTGGAAATTCTCACATGACATTTCCATCGACAGAAAGTCTGGAAAAGAAAGAGCTAAGGGGTTTTTAAAGAAAATAGGAATTGACACAAGTTTTAAAAACTATGAATTGGCAAAAGTTTCCAAGAATAAAAGGTAAAATAAAATGAAACCTAAAGTAATATACGAAAATCTTGGACTCATTGACTACAAAGAGGCTTGGGATTATCAAGAGAGAATATTTCGATCAACGGTTAATCAGAAAATAAAATTGAGAAATGGCGAATCAACTGAGTCAACCGAAAATTATATTCTTTTTTGCGAGCATCCACACGTTTTTACGTTGGGGAAAAGTGGAGATAAGGAAAATTTATTACTGGATGAAGACGCACTTGCCAAAAATAACGCATCTTTCTATGCAATTAACCGTGGTGGTGATATCACCTATCATGGACCTGGACAATTAGTAGTTTATCCTATCTTCGATTTAGACCATTTTTTCTCAGATATACATAAATATCTTCGCTACCTTGAAGAGGCCGTTATTTTAACTCTAAAGGAATTTGGAATAGAATCGAGCAGGGTGGATGGTTTAACAGGTGTGTGGATAGATGGAGATTTGCCTACTGCTAGAAAAATTTGCGCAATTGGTGTAAAAAGCTCTAGGTGGGTAACGATGCATGGTATTGGATTCAATGTTAATTCTGACCTTAGTTATTTTTCTCACATTATTCCTTGTGGAATTCAAGATAAATCTGTAACTTCAATGGAACAAGAACTAGGAAAAAAGCTTGACATGGAAGGGGTTAGTAAAATTCTCCGTGAGAAATTATCTTCGCTTTTTGATTACAATTACACTTAAACTAACATGAAGACCTTTAAAAAAATACTTAAACGAACAGGAGTTTTTCTCTTGGCCATTTTTATTACGGTCAATTTATTCATTCTATTATCTGGGCGTTTTTATATTTATAAAGGCATAGCTAACACCTATTTTGTAGGAGAAATTAGCCCAACAATCTACGATTTGGATGTTTTTCCCTATTCTACATTACAAACGGATGAGATGAAATCTGTAATCTCGCATGATAAAAATTATAATTCTTATCAATTAAGTAAGAAAGACCAACAATTTATTGATGAGTATAGAACAAAAGCTCTTTTAGTTTTTAAAAATGACACTCTTTTGTTTGAAAATTATTGGGAAAATCACACAGAAGAGACAGTTTCTAATTCTTTCTCAGTAGCAAAAACTATGGTTTCTATTCTGGTTGGAATTGCCATTGATGAAGGAAAAATAGCATCTTTGGATGACCCCATTTGCAAATACCTCCCAGAATTTTGCTCGGACGAAAAAGGGAAAATCACCATCCGCCATTTATTAACTATGTCTTCTGGTTTGGATTGGACTGAGAGTGCAAAAAATCCTTTGTCAGACAACGCAGAATCCTATTATGGAGAGAACTTGCGGACTCTTGTTACGAGTCAAGAAGTGGAATCAGAACCTGGAAAAATATTTAAATATCAAAGCGGCAATTCTCAATTGTTAGGCTTCATAATCGAAAAAGCAACGGGAAATGATCTAAGTCGTTATGCGGAACAAAAACTATGGAAGAAAATAGGCGCAGAGCATGAAGCTTATTGGAGTTTAGACAAGGAGCAAGGAGATGAAAAGGCATTTTGTTGTATGTATGCTACGGCTAGAGATTATGGCAGATTAGGGATCCTTTTACTGAACAAAGGAAAATTCAATGGGAATCAAATTATTCCAGAATGGTATTTTACAGAAATGATGACTATAGCAAATTTGGATTCAGAAGATGGCATACCTAATTATCGATACGGCCTGCACACATGGATATACATGGACACGGACGCACAAGTTAATTATTGTAGAGGAGTTAAAGGTCAATATGTAATTACTGTACCCGACGAAAATCTTGTAATTGTGAGAATAGGCTCATCCAAAAGGCCCAATTTTGCATTCGATGGAAGCAGATTAGATGATGACTCTTACATTGAAGAAAACAAGTTCAAAATCGGCCATTCTACAGGGCTGTTTGACTACTTAAAATTAGGTAGAAACATTAAAAGAAACACAGGAAAGTAAAAATGCGCGAAGAATTACAAGGACCAAAAGTGAAAGACATTGGTGTAGCAGTTGTGCAACAACAAAATGAAGAAGGACAGACTGTATTCAATGTGTACTTACTCAATTTGAGCAAGGATATAATTGAAGGAATTATGATTACTAGCAAGGGGTATGGACAAAATGTAAAGACTGGTGAAAAAGTTAAAACATCCACACTTAGACATACACTTGAGGTTTTATTGCCTAATGAGGTTGCAAAAATAGAGCCCATAATGGAGAATGTTTTCGGAATTGCGAATGAATTCTGGGTGAGTTTTTGGAGTGATCCCCAAGAGACAGGTCAACTAGTTATGCATGATAAGAAATTTGTATTTGTACCAGAATCAATTTCTCCGAAGAACATGAAAATTATACCAGTTCTAGGAGACAAAGGGGTTATGATTATGTAGATTTTATTTTGGGGAATTAGATCTAATATTTAATTTCCTAGACCGTAGCCTGATTTCAAGTATATAAATTGTATATTTGTATAAGAAATAAAAACAATGCGAAAACAACATCAAATGTTATCAGTTTCAACCAATAGACTCTTATTAATAGTGGGTGTTTTTATAATCTCATTATTTTTTACTTCATGTGAGGACGCAGTGGTTGACAATCCAGATAGCATAGAGGTAAATGATGACTATTATGAATTTCAAGATTTTAGCTTAGCTCAATATGAAATTCCAGCAATGATTTCACTTCCTGATGAGACAGCTAACATTGGTGCGTCTACTAAACCTGAGATAATTCATACTGAATCAGACATCAAGTGGGATATTTTGGTAGGTCAAAATTTTCATCTTCAAATAGAAGATTATGCGAACGTAACAGACTTAATTGAGGTCGAGAAAAAAGATTTAGCAGACAAGTCGTTTTATAATATCAACTACATTATTGATGAAGACGATTTAATCTTGTATGAGAGAACACTTGTTGTTAAAGGAACAGATAATTCATCACCAACAGTTGGTATAGAACACAAGTCATACCATGTTTATAGTCAAAAAATCATTAATGGTCTTACTTACGAGTTGCGCTCAAGAGAAGAAGGCTATGAGAAAATGATTATAGAATTGATGGCAAAGTCTATCAAATCATTTAAGCCGATTAAAGAGAGCTAACTCTAGCTACTGATACTACTATCATGGAATTAACACGTGAAAATGTCTTAGAAATTCTAGGAAACATTATAGAGCCCGACCTCAAAAAAGATATTGTTTCTGCAAATCTAGTTGGGAACCTAGAAATAAGGGAGAATCAATTATCCCTTAAAATATTTATTTCAAATCCTGCACTCCATGCTCGTAAGAGAATGAACGAGGCGATTGATTTCAATATCAAAAGAAAATTTCCGGACATTGACTTATCAATTGAGGTTAAAGGAATGCCAGCCGAAGCAAAATCTGCTCATCGCAAAATACTACCGCAAGTAAAGAATGTGATTGCGATCGCTTCTGGAAAAGGAGGTGTCGGAAAATCTACTGTGACTGCAAACCTTGCTGGAGGATTAGCAAAGGCGGGTTACAAAGTCGGAATCGTTGATGCTGACATCTACGGCCCTTCTATGCCAACAATGTTTGATGTCGTAATGGAAAAACCAACAATGATTGATATTGATGGTATTGCTAAAATTAATCCAGTTGAGAATTACGGCATTAAAATTCTTTCAATAGGATTTTTCACAGAACAAGACAATGCTGTTGTGTGGAGAGGTCCGATGGCAGCAAAAGCAATGACACAAATGTTTACTGATGCCGAATGGGGCGAATTAGACTATCTTTTAATTGACCTCCCTCCGGGTACAGGAGATATTCATTTATCATTGGTACAAACCGTTCCGTTGGATGGAGCAGTGATTGTAAGTACGCCGCAAGAAGTTGCCCTGGCAGATGCTAGAAAGGGGGTGAACATGTTCAAAATGGATACGATTAATGTTCCTGTAGTTGGAATTATTGAGAATATGGCTTGGTTTACCCCAGAAGAGCTTCCTGAGAACAAGTATTACATCTTTGGCAGAGACGGTGCAAAAAATTTAGCTTTTGGGATGGAAGTCCCATTTTTAGGGCATCTGCCATTGGTGCAAGGAATAAGAGAGGCTGGAGATGCAGGAAGACCAGCGGTTTTTCAAGACAGTACACTTACAGCAAAAGCATTTGAAGAATTGGCACGTGTCTTTGTGAAAGAAGTGGATATTGTAAAGAGTAATAGGAAACCTGTAAAAGTACTACCAAATGTCAATTAATAAAAATGAAATTGAGAAGAAAGTGTTAATGGCACTGGAACAATTACGACCATTCTTACACGCAGATAATGGTGATATGGAACTGGTTGAAATTAAAGATGACGCAACTGTTGTTGTTCGTTTATTAGGTTCTTGCAGTGATTGTTCAATGTCCATGATGACACTTAAAGCGGGTTTAGAAGAATCCGTGAAGAAAATGGCACCTGAAGTAAAGGCGGTGGTTGCTATTAACCTGCCCGAAGTAGTTTGATTGTTAGCGGATTGCATAACACATAGTCTATTACTACTCAATCCAAATTTCCTACTATCCACTAAGTAATAATTCGTTATTTCATAATCACCTGTGTGAGTTTGGTTAATACATCTAGAGTGAAATCCAAATATTGTTTTTTGTATGGGAGATGTAAACAAAAAAGTGCGATAAGAATTCTCTCATCGCACTTCAAATTTTAAGTAAAAATTAACTACTTCGCAGCAGCAAAATTTTTCGCAACTTCTGCCCAATTAATTACATTGAAAAATGCGTTAATATAATCTGGTCTTCTATTTTGATAATTTAAATAATAAGCATGTTCCCAAACATCTAATCCTAAAATTGGAGTTCCGGAGCATCCAATATTCATTAAAGGATTGTCTTGATTTGCCGTTGAACAAACTTCTAATTTACCATCAACTACACAAAGCCAAGCCCAACCTGAACCAAATCTTGTGGCTGCCGCTTTTGCAAATGCATCTTTAAATGCAGCGAATGATCCAAATGCTGAATTAATGGCATCAGCTACTTCTCCTGTTGGCTCACCGCCACCATTTGGACTCATTACTTTCCAAAACAAATCATGATTAAAGTATCCTCCCCCATTATTTCTAACAGCAGGTGTATCTGCACAAACTGCGAGAATGTCAACAACAGATTTTCCTTCTAAATCAGTTCCTGTAATAGCATTGTTTAAGTTGTTTGTGTATCCTTGATGATGCTTAGAATGATGTATTTCCATTGTTCTAGCATCAATGTGTGGTTCTAACGCATCATAAGCGTAAGGTAATTTTGGTAATTCGAATGACATAATTTCTCCTATTTAGAATGTTTCTAACAAAGATAAAAAAATATAGACAATTGAGAGATTTGTCATTCTCTTTCATTTTGAGTATATTCGGGAAAAATAATAAAACCAAAATAGATGAAAAGAAAAATGATTTTAGGTGCAGTTCTTATTGCATGTTTAGCAATGACTGCTTGTACTTCACAAGCTGAAGCAGATGCAAAAGCGGCAGAGTTAGAAAAAGAAATGGATGCAATGTTTGATGGATTGGAAGAGTCGATGGATGAAGCGATGGATGACATGAAAGAAGACGCTTCTTCTGAAATGGATGAAATGATGGATGATGCATCTACTGAGATGGACGAAATGAAGGAGCATGCAACTCATGATGTTGAAGAAGACATGGAAGATGCAACGGAAGCATTAAAAACACTATAGGATACTTTATTCTAGCTAAAAGGACTGAGCAATCAGTCCTTTTTTTGTTGCTCATATTTCTGTTCGTACTTTTTGTAGAGCAGATATTGTGAATTATTTAAATCGATAAATTGACCATCGATCATTCCTAAAACAACATTATTTGTGCGCATGTCTAAAGCATTTCCTGTAGACACAAAAAGCGTTGCAGACTTGCCTTTTTCAATGCTGCCATACATTTCCGATACTCCTGTAATTTCACAACTTGATAAGCTTACAGCGTTAATAGCTTCTTCTTCTGTTAAACCGTAAGCCATTGCTGTTCCTGCTAGGAATGGAATGTTTCGAGTGTTCATTGCTTCCATGTCGCCTTGATTTTGAATACAAAACTTAACGCCTGCTTCATTGAGCAATGCAGGTAGTTTATAAGGTAAATCGACATCATCCTCTTCATTCTCAGGCAAACTATGTGGACGAACTAGCATAACTGGAATTTTCGCATCGATTAAGTGTTGAGCAATTAAGTGGGAATCATAACCTCCAACAATTACAGGAAAGGCAAGTTTAAATTCCTTAGAAAAATCGATGACATCTAAAATTTGTTGTAATTCGTTAGCGTGGATATAGACTCTTTTTTCCCCATTAAAACAGGAACGCATCGCTTCTAATCGTGCGTCTTTTTTTTCATTTTTTGTTGTGTAGGAATAAGATGAAGCCATTCGGAAGAAATCATAAATCCTGTCTTTCTGTTTTTTATAATCTTTATTCAGCGTTTTCGGCGTTGGCTCAGCCCACCATCCACCGCCAGAAATACTCGACGGCCAATTTAAATGAATTCCATCAGATGCTGAAATCGTTGCATCTTCCCAGTTCCAACCATCTAATTTCATAATAGAAGAACTTCCGGAGATAATGCCGCCACGAGGTGTTGGTTGAGCAATTAAAACACCATTTGTTCGAACAGTGCTAATCACTTTTGATTCTACATTAAATGCAATCTGGCTTCTCACATGCGGATTGAAAATTCCAACTTCGTCAAAATCTTTAGTCGCTCGAACAGCATCAATTTCTGTAATTCCAAGAGTTGTGTTGGGAGCCATAAATCCAGGGTAGATTTGTGTCCCTTTTAAATCGATAATGGTATCCCAATCTTCTTTTTGATAAGTATAAGCTAAAGAGTTCTTAATCAAATCGATTTTTCCTTCCTTGACTCCAATCAAGGCGCTTTGAACTACCTCGCCATTTCCAACATGTAAGTTACCATTCAATAAAAGGATGTTTTTGTAATTCTGTCCGAAAGAAACCCCAGATGCAACAACCAATAATACTATTATTAAATACTTCATAATCTTCTAATTTTTAAATCTCCTAAACTTTAATGGTGGTTTGCTCCTGTTGATAATTCTTCTCCAATTGTATTGCAATGGTAGTGCCCTGGCTTTTTCTTAATGAAAGACCTTTTTTCACTTTTTGGAGTCTTGTCAGTCAACATTTTGGAGATGATTCTAGCTTTTTCTGCCGAATTTCTTTTTCTCAATATTTTATCGTTCGCTTCATTGTATAAAATTTCGCCATCTACAATAGTGTATTCTACTTTTGCTAAAATTGAAAGTGGATTATCTGACCAGACAACGATGTCAGCATCCTTTCCTTTCTTTAAACTTCCCATTCTATCGTCAAGGTGCAATAATTTTGCGGGGTTAAGAGTTACCATTTTCCAAGCTTCAATTTCTGACATTCCGCCATATTTTACTCCTTTTGCAGCTTCTTGATTCAATCGTCTGCCCATCTCTGCGTCATCAGAGTTAATCGCAACGACAACTCCCTGTTTTGACATTAAAGCGGCATTATAAGGTATCGCATCATTCACTTCGTATTTATACGCCCACCAATCAGAGAAAGTTGAGCCACCGACTCCATGTTTGACCATTTTGTCAGCCAATTTATAACCTTCTAAAATATGAGTAAAGGTATTTACTTTAAAGCCTAATGAATCAGCCACGTGCATCAACATGTTGATTTCTGATTGTATATATGAATGGCAGGTTATAAAACGATTGTTTTGCAAAATTTCGCTCAATGCTTCTAGTTCAAGATCAAAACGGGGCTTGTTTCCTCCATTTTTATTATAATTTTCCCATTCGTCAGTATAAACATGTGCTCTTGTGAAGCCATCAAGGTAGAGTTGTTCAACTCCCATTCTTGTTTGTGGAAAGCGAACTTTATTAGCGCTGCCCCAATTGGATTGTTTGACATTCTCACCCAATGCAAATTTGATAAATTGATCAGCATCTTGAATTAACATTTCTTCCGCTGTGTGTCCCCATTTCAACTTAATCAAAGCCGATTGTCCGCCAACAGGATTAGCAGAGCCATGCAGTAATTGGGAAACAGTTACTCCACCAGAGAGTTGTCTATATATATTGATGTCATCTGGATTGATAACATCTCCAATTCTGACCTCGGAAGTGATGGCTTGTCCACTTTCATTGACACCTCTTGAAATTGCAATGTGCGAGTGTTCATCAATGATTCCTGATGTGACGAACTTTCCTTTCGCATCAATAACAATTGCGTTGTTTGGTTTTCTATAATTACCAGTTCCGAGGAAATCAATCTTACCATCTTTCAAAACTAGGGTGGCATTTTTTAGAATGCCTTCGTCTTCATTCGTCCAAAGAGTCGCGTTTTCAATAACAATAGTTTGTCTTTCAGGGATAGAATCAAATCCATAAGCCATGTTTGGTAGCCAAGAATAGTTCAGCGTGTCTTTTACTGAGGATTCAATTTTTTTCTTTTTCTCTTCTCCTTTTTTTGTTTTTACTGCCGTCCATTTCACCCATTCGCCTGTTGGTAACAATCCTTCGCCTTCAAACACTCCAAATTTTGGGTTACTTTTACCCTGTAATGTTACACTTCCTGTCCAAGACGTATCCGCGATGTTGAATTGTAATGTAATATTGTTTTCGTGACTAATTACTTTCATATTAACCGTAGAATCCAGTGCGTTTTCTTCGTTTTGATGCTGGTAGGTTATTTTTCCTGAATATTTTTTGGAATTCCCTTTGATGTCAATGCCAAATTTCTTCTCATTGATAATGAGGTTATACTGTCCTGCAATATCAGAATTCACAATCGTTGTGAAAATCGTTTGCTTCCCTAAAATCCAAGATTCTAGCACGGATGCCCTTTCTTTCAAAGGGTTTTTGTCGTAAATAATAAAACTTGCAAATTTACCTACATCAAGTGAACCAGTCGTTTCGTCGACTCCTGCAACTTTGGCTGGTTGCATTGTTAACGCATTGAGTGCGTCTTCAGGAGATAGGCCATGTTGAATAGCTGAGCGTAGATTTGACCAAAAATCTTTAGCCGTTTTTTGTTGAGTTGAAGACAAGCAAATACCAATTCCTTCCTGTTGGAGGATCATCGGATTCATTGGTGCCATTTCCCAATGCTTAAGATCACTAAGTGGAATTTGTCTAGACACATATGGGTTTTCTACATCGTATGGTTTTGGAAAGTTAATGGGCAGAATGACCGTTGATGATATGCCATTTAATTGATCAATAATTTCGTATTCATTTCCAGAACCAATGTAGTTGAAAGCAAGGTCAAATTCGGAAGCAATATTCTGCGCACGTAAAATTTCGTATTTGTCATTCGTTGAAAACAGGAGCTGACCATTAATATGTGCATTTAGGCTTTCCAAGGATAAATCTCGTTCAGTATCGTTCTCTTTGTACCAAGCGGCATCATAAAAAGTTTGTCGGAGTAAAGCAATTGAACCCATTTGTGAAGATGGATATGATTGTCTAGAAATCCCTTTGCTAAAAGAGTAAAAACTATTGGATTGTGGTTGTGTTAGTAGGGATTTTTCACCTTCTGTTAATGCTACAAAAGCACCGGTTCCTTGAATAATTCCATCTTTCTGTCGCGTTAGGGCATAACCAAACCCCATTTTAATCAGTGCTTTATTCTTCTTTTGGTTGGAAACATACAATAAGTTGGCATCAACCTCTGGATGAATGGCTTCATTCCAATAAAAAGTGCCCTTTTTTGTTGATTCGTATTGAGGTCTTCCGGTATAGCTATTTCTTTTCAATTCTGGGAGTCCAATGTCAGAATTTAACTCTATAAATGCTGGGAGAATAATTTTGCCTTCACAATCAATAACAACTGCATCTTTAGGTGTTTTTACTCCCTTACCAATATCTACTATTTTGTCATCCTTGATTAGTAGTGTTGCATTAGTAATCACTCTTTCCGGAGAAACATAAATTGTTGCGTTTTTTAATGCATAGTAGGCCGGACGAGAAGTTTCGGTGCCATTATTTGGCTTTATTTGAGCAAAATTTGAAAATGCAAACAACAGAGAGGAAATAAATAAGAAAGTTTTCATGAGTCTAATTTGTTTTTAATAGCAATGTGAAAGTATAAAATTGTTACGACTTCTCATCATTCTAAGCTAACTACTCGTGCATTTTCTTAATTTTGCAAATAAAAAAGATATGTACAATGCTTTATTACATTCTCACTCTGGATTAAGGTGGATTGCTTTAATTTTAATTATAGTTGCGATTTTTAATGCAGCGAAGTCAAAAAACTCAGGAAAGTACTTGAAAAAAGACAAGATGATTAATCTTTTTGCGATGATTTTCATGCATATACAATTATTAATAGGCTTAGGATTGTACTTTATTTCTCCAAAAGTCACTTTTGCAGAGGGTTGGATGAAAGAAGCAATGACACGATTCTTTGGAATGGAACATATTCTATTGATGATTCTAGCCATTGCCATTATTACAATGGGTAGAAGTAAGGCAGAGAAAAAATTAAAAGGGTCTCGAGATAAGCATCGAAAAATAATGATTAGTTATTCCATTGCACTGATTCTAATTCTTGTGTCTATTCCATGGCCATTTAGAGAGAATTTAGGTGCTGGATGGATGTAATATAAGGAAGAATGAGTCAAGGACATGTTTTAGTAGATGATATTGAAGAATCGTGTATTCTTATTTGTGTTATCCCACAGGGTACAACAGAAATTCAAGCAGAAGAATACATGGACGAATTGGAATTCTTGGCAGTTACTGCAGGTGCAATTTCAAAAAAGAAGTTTTTTCAGAAGCTATCAAAACCAGATTCTAAGACTTATTTGGGAAGCGGGAAGCTAGAAGAAATTCGAATGTACATCAATGCGAATGACATTGAAATCGCTATTTTTGATGATGAGCTTTCACCTTCACAATTAAGAAATATTGAGCGAATTTTAGAGATTCGAGTAATGGATAGGAACAATTTAATCCTTGACATTTTTGCCAGCAGAGCTAGAACATCCAGTGCCAAAACACAGGTTGAATTAGCAAGATTGCAATACATGTTACCTAGATTAACGCGAATGTGGACACACCTTGACAGGGAAAAAGGTGGAATAGGTATGCGAAGTGGAGCTGGTGAAACACAGATTGAAGTTGATAGAAGATTAGTTCAAGATAAAATTGCAGCACTTCAAAAAAAGCTCACGGCAATTGATAAACAAAAATCTATACAGAGAGGAAATCGTGGTCAATTGGTACGTGTCGCATTAGTTGGATATACGAATGTTGGAAAGAGCACCATCATGAATATGTTGAGCAAATCTGATGTTTTTGCAGAGAATAAACTTTTTGCCACACTAGATACGACAGTTAGAAAGGTTGTTATTGAAAATTTACCTTTTTTGTTAGCAGATACTGTTGGGTTTATTCGGAAACTGCCTCATCAGTTGGTTGATTCGTTTAAATCCACTTTAGATGAGGTTAGAGAATCGGACCTCTTAGTTCATGTTATAGACATTTCCCATTCTAATTTTGAAGACCATTACAACGTAGTATGCGATACACTTGCAGAAATCGATAAAACGGATAAACCATCAATAGTTATATTTAATAAGGTAGATGCTTACAATTATATAGCAAAAGAAGAGGACGATTTAACTCCAATGGAACCCTTTAATTATTCTTTAGACGACCTCAAGAAAACATGGATGGCGAAATTGAATGATACAAAATGCGTGTTTATTTCAGCAATTGATAAAGGGAATATCGAAGAACTTAAAGCAGTACTTTACAAAGAAGTGAAGTTAGTTTTTCAGGAGAGGTATCCTTACCACAACTTTTTGTATTAATTCTGATTAGACAACGTAAAGTCATCTTATCAGAATCATCTATTTTAGTCTCTTACTAACTGAAGGAAACCATGTCCTTCAATAACATCTCCTTTAATTCCTGTTGCTTTGTACTTATAGAAATAAGTTCCCTCATCCGCTTCATTACCCCCTGGAGATAGACCGTTCCATCCATCTTGCGTGTTTGGATTTGCAACTAAATCAATGGTTTTTTCATACATTAAGTTTCCCCAACGATTTAGAATAGTCAACTCTATATTAACGGAGAATTTTGTTTGAATAAAAAAGACATCATTGTCTCCATCATTGTTAGGAGTAAAAACATTAGGTGCTACTGCTTCAGGAAGAGGAAACACGCAACTTTCATCATCTTGTACGGCCATTGGATCGTAATTTAACGCTTCAGGATCCATACAACCACATACGCTTATGTCAATATTCAAGAAAGTTGTATCTGAGCATAAATTTGCATCATAGGCAACAAGCATAACCTGAGTCGAGTTTGTATAGGTTTGTGATTGACTGCTTTCGTTACTGTTACTGAGTGTATTGGTGTTACCAAAATCCCAAAAGTAGGTGAAGGTATTTAAACTTGTGTTAGAAAAAGTAACACTAAGTGGTGTACAACCTGAAGTTACATTTGCCGTTAATCCTGCCATTGGTGGTGCAAGTGTATCCACGTAGACACTATCATTGAGTGTACAAACATCATCCGTAACAGTAAAGTAATACCATCCACTAGGTAAACTATCCATCGCTGTTCCATTCACATTATAAGGTCCAGGTATCGTGTCAGGTCCTGTCCAATTATAGTTTGCTAATCCTAACATCTCGGTTTGACCTGATACAAATGCTTGAATCAAACCAGTTGGGCGACAATTCGGCATCTGTATAAATCCTGTTGGCATAGAAGTTACAGAATCAATAGAAAGTGTTTGATCTGTTATGTAGACTAGTGTATCATCAAAAGTATCACCACAACCATCTGTTATAGTCACGTAATGATAAGTCGTATCAATGAGGTTATTCATTGGCAGTTCAACTGAGCTATTGGTTGCTCCAAATGTCCATTGAAATGAATAAGGCGGAATAGAATTACTTAAATTAGTTATGAACGCAGAATCTTCAATAGATGCACAGGAACTGCTGACTGTATCAAGCAAGGACCATGAAAGGGGATATTCATCTACTACATATATAAGCAATGAATCATACACTGAATCACCGCAAGCGGTAATGTTGTAGAATCCAATTTCAATATATTCAGTGCTTTCTGAAATTCCGTCAGCTATTGGATCAATTATAACTGAAACTGTATCTACCCCTAAAGGGAAAAATAAAGTATCAGAAAAATTTAATAAATCGAGTCCAAGGTTTATTGTTCCTCCAATTAATAATGGGATGGTGTCAGCAATGGTATCACTTCCTAAGGGGCGAATAAAGTTTAGTGTAGCTGTTGTACAACCTTCCGCCAATAATGTGTCAGTAAAAGAACCGGTTAACGCAGAAGCTGTTTCAACTTGAATCAAGTTTGAGGCAAAGCTTTCCGCTTGTATAAAAACCCCAGAATCAAAAGCCTGGTCACCAACATTAGAAATTCCAAGTTTTATATGGTATTGCTGACCACATTGTAATTGAGCAGAAGCTGTTAATATTATTGATGTTCCATCATATTGAATCGATGTTCCGTATGCTGCACCAAATTCATTATTAATATAGTAAGCAGTATTCGTTGTTGGATTCAAATTCAAAATAGAAATTGGAGTGGTAGTACCTGGCAAGGTTGCAATATTCACCCCTCCGCCTGAAAACGGTCCTGCAAAACCAGGTCCAGAAATAAAGAATCCAAAAACATCATAAAAAGATGCTCCATAGTCATTTGGATACTCTTCAGATGCGAACATGTATTGGAAATTTAGTGTATCTCCTGTCGCAATAAAGTCAAACTCTAAAACAGCCCCGTTTGTAAGTGTGTTAGGAGTTATGGCCGCCATGTCTGCATCTGTAATAACCACTGTCCCCGTTGGATCACCTGCACCGCCAAGATTATTTGGACCAGGTGCAATATTACTTGCTCCGTTTGTCAACAAGACTCCTCTTCCTATAGGAAAAGTTGTTCCGTTTGCATCAAAAGAACTTGCGTTTACTTGAGGAATAGAAGCATTAAAAGCACTACCGTTGAAAATGATATTCGAAGCTGTAATTCCTGCACCTAACAAAACGTTTTGGACTAATTGTTGAGGTGTTTGTGTGTTATCAATTGTTATTTGGGCGTAACTTGTAAAATAGGATCCAAACCCCATAATTAAGACGAATAAAATTCTCATTTTCATAAAATTGTAGTTTCTAATGATGATAAGACTTCCATTCTTCAATAAAAGTTGCATCATAGATTATTTATATGACGAATATAGCGTGTTTTTTACAAATAATACCGATTTTTGGGGAGTTCAAAAAAAAAACGATGGAAGCAACACAAAAACACATTTCGGAAAATAAGCAACGGTTCGTAGCTGAATTAATTGATTTACTAAAGATACCATCTGTTTCTGCAAATCCTGGTAATGCAAACGATGTAAAAATGACCGCCAAAATGGTCGCCCTTCGGCTCAAAGAAGCAGGAGCGGAGAATGTTGAAGTTTGTGAAACTGCTGGACATCCAATTGTTTATGCAGATAAAATGATAAATGCAGACTTGCCAACGGTATTAGTATATGGGCATTATGACGTGCAACCTGCAGACCCAATTGATTTATGGGACAGCCCTGCTTTTGAACCTGTAATAAAGGCGACAGAAATTCATCCTGAAGGGGCAATTTTTGCTCGAGGAGCATGCGATGATAAAGGACAAATGTACATGCACGTGAAGGCATTTGAAGCGATGATAGCTGCAAATGAACTTCCATGTAATGTTAAATTTATGATTGAGGGAGAAGAGGAAGTGGGAAGTGAAAACTTGGGTGTTTTCGTTCAGAATAATCATGAGCGTTTAAAGGCAGATGTGATTCTAGTTTCTGATACAGGAATCCTAGCAAACGATGTTCCTTCTATTACAACTGGGTTGAGAGGTTTGAGTTATGTGGAGGTTGAAGTAACTGGTCCAAATCGTGATTTGCACTCGGGATTGTATGGTGGTTGTGTTGCCAATCCAATCAACATTCTCGCAAAAATGATTGCATCGTTACACGATGAAGAAAACAAAATTACTATTCCAGGCTTTTACGATAAGGTTGTGGATTTGACAGATGCAGAAAGAGCGGAAATGGCGAAAGCACCTTTTAGCAAGGAAGCATATTGCAAAGCATTGAATATTGATGAGGTAATGGGAGAAGCTGGTTATTCTACGATGGAAAGAGGATCAATTAGACCGACATTGGACGTAAATGGAATTTGGGGAGGTTATACCGGAGAAGGGGCAAAAACAGTTATTGCATCTCAGGCATTTGCGAAAATTTCAATGCGTTTAGTTCCAGATCAGAATCCAGAGGAAATTACAAACCTCTTTTTAGAACATTTTGAATCAATTGCACCAGCAGGGACAAAAGTTAAAGTTACTCCTCACCATGGAGGTGAACCTGCCGTAACTCCTATAGATTCTATTGGATATAAAGCAGCAAGTGTTGCTTATGAAAAAAC
>Ga0316208_1000202_pt1 | contig 83518 bp, 57 predicted proteins | sample 3monopyrite_MG_FD_204944 | JGI IMG/M metagenome (GOLD analysis project Ga0316208, IMG submission 204944) | Microbial mat bacterial communities from mineral coupon in-situ incubated in ocean water Damariscotta River, Maine, United States -... | ecosystem: Environmental > Aquatic > Marine >... | reverse complement strand
GAGGGCGCTCCCCCGGCGGCCGACCATCCGTACCGCTCCCTCACCGACAGGTCGGCCGCCGGAACCCCGGGGAATTGACGCGCTACGACCTGGCGTCTTCAGCTACCGCGGAGCGGTTTCGTTCAACGCGCACAGAGCATTCCGAGAATGTCCAGTCCCATGCCAGTGCATAGTAATCAAAGTCGAAAGGCCAGGGATCTTGGTGGTTTTTTCTATCTGATATCGACATGGAGTCGAATGTTCGGCGGAATGACGTGATACACCGAAGATTCCACGGATATTTTCGATGCCGCAGCTTCAAGCAACATGGACCCCCGAGGGTCATCTCTTCTTCTGGTCAATCGGCGAGGCACTCGATCTCGCCGTAGAGAGGGAAGTCCCAGCCGTAGCCTCTCTCGATGGCAATATGACCCGTCGGAACCTCGTGGTCTCCGGAAGACCCCCGCAGCGAAAGAAGATCGCCGGGTTCGAGGTCTCTGTGCGCGAGGCGTTGCCGGTACTCTCCGCGCTCGGTACGGACACTCCTGTCAGCGATTCGCTGCGTTGCTGGGCCTATGCGGCCAAGCTCGCGCTGGAGCTGGCTGCTCAGCAGCGGGTGGTTCCCGCGGTCCGCGGTCCCGAGGCCCGATGGGCGGCGCTGCTCACCCGGCAGGCGGACCGCGAGCGCTTCGACGCCCTCGTCGACGCGCTTCCCATCGTCAATCGAGCGGCGCCGACGCGCAGTCGCGGAAATGTGCGCTTGTTCACCTCTCGGAGTGTGGCGCGCTCCTTCCTGGACTCCGCGGTCGACGGCCTGTACCGTCAGAACGCATACCCTGGAGCGGCGAGAGGGTGGACCCTGGAGTTTGCACGAGCCCTCCGAGCTCTCGACGATGCTTCGTTCAAACCGCGGGATGCTCGCTACCAGGGCATTCCAGAGATGATCGCCGGTTGGACGACCGAGGCTGAGGCGGGTGGGCTTAGGCTCGGGGTGAGCCTGAAGCTCCCTGGAAGTCCCCGGTCTCGCAAGTCCTTCGGTTTGATGTACTGGCTGCATCCGGCGGGCAACACGGCGTCCCGCGTGTCTCTCGCAGCCGCGTGGAAGGCGGGGAAGGCCATCACCATCGACGGGGTCACCTATCCCCATCCAGCGACGGCCGCGATCACGGGTCTGGCGCGCATGGCGCGGGTCTACGAGCCCCTCAACCAGAGCCTTCACGGTAGCGCCCCCCGGGATCTTCGGTGGACGGCCGAGAATGCATGGCACTTCCTCGACAACGGCGTTCCCCTCCTCGAGGATGCGGGTTTCGAGGTCGAGATGCCCGAGGAGTTCGCCCGTGCGGGCAAGCGTCGCATCCGTCCCCGAATTCGGATCGACGCCTCGGGCCTTGGAGATGGCGAGCTCGAGCTGGACGGGATGCTCCGGTTCCAGTGGGAGGTCGTGCTCGGAGATATCCTGCTCTCTGGAGCGGAGTTCGCCGGACTCCTGGCCCTCGATACGCCGGTCGTGCAGTTCCGCGGAGAGTGGGTGCTTCTCGATCCCGCCGAGCTCGCCAAGCTGCCTGCGGGGCTTCCCCAAGAGGGAGAGCTGCCTGCTGCGGTGGCTCTTCGCGCGGTACTCACGGGCCAGTACGAGGGCGTCGAGGTGGTGGCGGATGGCCGGCTCGAGGTCATCGTCGATGCGCTTCGTAAGCCTCCGATGGTCGATCCGCCTGTGGGTCTCGAGGGTACGCTTCGGGCCTACCAGCAGACGGGACTCTCCTGGCTCACAACCCTGGGTCAGCTTGGACTCGGGGCTTGTCTCGCGGACGATATGGGTCTGGGCAAGACCATCCAGCTCATCGCCCACGTACTCAAGCGTCGCGAGTCGCGGAGCCGCCAGCCCTCTTTGGTCATCTGCCCCACAAGTGTGCTGGGCAACTGGACCCGAGAGCTCGCTCGGTTCGCTCCTACGCTGAAGGTGGCGCGCTATCACGGCCACAACCGCTCGCCGCGGGTGTTCCGGGGTGCCGATGTCGTGCTCACCACCTACGGTCTGCTGGTGCGAGATCGCGAGCTGCTCGCGGAGCAACCGTGGGATGTGATCGCCCTGGACGAGGCTCAGGCCATCAAGAACCCCGACTCTCAGCGAGCTCGCTCAGTACGAGAGCTTCGGGGGCGGCACCGGGTCGCCATGACGGGCACGCCGGTCGAGAATCGCCTCGATGAGCTCTGGTCCCTGATGGAGTTCCTGCTCCCCGGTCTCCTGGGGCCGCGAGCGACCTTCCGTCGCAATATCGCCGTGCCTATCGAGCGGTTCGGTGACCAGGACATCGCGCATCGGCTCAAGCTCGGCGTGTCTCCGTTCGTGCTCCGTCGTCTGAAGAGCGACCCGACGATCATCGACGACCTTCCAGATAAGTTCGAGACCGTGGACTACTGCGCACTCAAGCCCGCCCAGGCTACTCTGTACCGCGAGGTGGTGGAAGACAGCCTCGAGGAGATTCGCTCTACCGAGAAGGGTCGACGCAGCGGCCAGGTACTCAAGATGCTCACCGCGCTCAAGCAGGTCTGCAACCACCCCGCCCACTACCTCAAGGACTTCGACTCGGAGCTCAGTGGGCGCTCGGGCAAGCTCGATAGGCTCACCGAGCTCATCGACGCGATCCTCGAGATCGACGAGCGCGTGTTGATCTTCACCCAGTACCGAGAGATGGGGAACCTGCTTCAGCGGCACCTGCTCGAGATGTACGAAGAGGTCGTCCCCTTCCTCCACGGCGGCGTGTCCCCAGAGAAGCGCGACGAGATGGTGCGGGCCTTCCAGGAGGACGACCACGTGGCTCCGATCCTGTTGATCTCCCTCAAGGCCGGGGGAACAGGGCTCAACCTCACCCGTGCCAGCCACGTCATTCACTATGACCGGTGGTGGAACCCGGCGGTCGAAGACCAAGCGACGGACCGCGCCTACCGGATCGGTCAGGACAAGAATGTCCAGGTCCACAAGATGGTGAGCCAGGGCTCCCTCGAGGAGCGGATCGACGCCATGTTGGAGGAGAAGCGCAAGCTCGCGGAGTCGGTCATCGGCACGGGAGAGGGCTGGGTCGCTCAGCTCGATGACGATGCACTGCGGGCCTTGGTCATGCTCGGTGATGACGCTGTAGAGGAGGACGAATGAGGTCGCGAGTCACGGGTGGAGCGGCGCGTCTCCGCGCTCCTGATGATGGGATCGTGACGTCCTCGCGCTCGGGTGGCTGGGTCGCCGAGCGGTGGCACGAGATGCTCTCGGGGCTCAAGTCCTCTCACGGACCGCGGCTGTCGAAGGGGAAGAACTTCGCGCGAAATGGTCGGGTGCGGGGACTGTGGTTCAGCCCGGGGCTCGCCAGCGCCCAGGTGGTAGCGGACGAGTATTACAACGTCTCGATGCGTTTTCGGGTGTTCACCGATGACGAGTGGGAGCGGATCATCACCGTGCTCCTCGACAACCTGCTTCACATCGCCTCGTTGCTCGAGGGGCAGCTCCCGCTGTCGCTCTTTCAGCAGCTCGAAGCCAATGACGTGTCGCTCCTCCCGACTCTCGATGAGATCGAGGGTGACTGCAACTGCGACGACTATATGCTGCCCTGTGCGCATATGTCCGCTGTCCACCACGTGCTGGCCGAGGCGATCGACGGCGAACCCTTCCTGCTTTTCAGCTTGCGGGGGCGCCCACGGGCCCAGCTCCTGGCCGAGATGCGTCGCTCCTGGGGAGACACCACGGTCCGTGATCCCCAGTCCCGCGAGGTCGCTGCACCGTCTGGTGTAGACTGGCTGGAGAGCAGCGAGCCGCTGCCCGTGTTCGATTTCCGGTTCACGGCCACCGACAAGGTTGCCGCTGGGCTCAAGGCTCTCGGCCCACCTCCGGGAGATGCCGACCTGCTTCGGGTCTTGGAGCCACTGTATGTTGCCGGCGCAAAAGCCGCGATCAATCTAGCACTTTCGGAGGATGATAACGTGTCACGAGATGATGAGCGGGTGCGGAAATTCCGGCGCTCGGTACAGAGGCCCAAGCAGACGAACGCGTCTCGGTCGGGCAATAGCGATCTCACTGTGGCGCTTGTCGATGCGCTTGCCGAGACCCAATGCGCAAAGTCCAAAGATCTGGCCATCAGCGTGAAGGCCAACGTGCTCGAGGTCCGACAGGAGCTCCTGGAGCTCGAGAAGCTGGGCATCGTGTACCGTACCGGACAGACCCGAGGCACGCGGTGGTGGCTGGGCTGAGCTCATCCGGCTAGGAGTGCGACCTTTACGCACCGCGGAGTCGTCATGAGCGGAGGGATCTTCGTCCTCCTCCCTGCCCATCTGGTACACGTAGCCTCGGCGGTCCGCGAGGCGGGCTGTATACCGGTCATCGACGCGACGGGAGCTCACGTCCCGGCCGTGCCCGATGGGGCCTGGGTGCGCACCCGCCCCGGCCGACCGGCGCCGGGTAGCGGGCCCGTCATCCTCGCCGAGCTCGGCGCAGCGGTTCCGGATCGGCCCACTTGGCTCGAGACGTCGGTGCCTCGCGCGGTCCCGGCCGGGTTCGCTGGATTGGTGCTCAAGGGACGAGAGGCTGGCGGCTTCTGCGGTGAGCAGGACGGCCTGGTGGCGCTCTCACAGTGTCCGGAGCCCGGAAAGGTGCTGCTGGACGCGGGGCTGGGCCCTGACACGGCTGCGGCTGCGGCAGCGCTCGGTGGGGCGGGTGTGCTGGTCGTCGAGGCCCACCTCGGCTGCCCGGAGATGGCGCTTGCCCCGGCGCTCGCTCGCCGGCTGGCGCTTCCGGATGATGAGATCACGCAGGTGATCGGCGGGATCCGGGTGGCGAACAGCCCGACCGCCCCGGTCCTGCGCGAGCTGCTACGCGGAGGGAACCCCTGGCTGCTCGGCGATGGCGTCTACGAGCTGGGGCCCAAGCAGCGGCTGTGGTTCGCCGGTCAGGGGCTCGCCCTCGCGTCCGAGCTCGCCCAGCGGCACGGCAGCCTACGAGCGCTGCTGGCGGCCTATGTCGAGGGCTTCGTCGGGTGGGCCGACCGCGTCCGAGAGGGCCGTGCGGGCGCTGCAGGTCATGTGGTTCATAGCGCAGCGTCGCTTCAACAAGCAGGTACGGCTGCGGGTGTGGGCGGGGCTGTAGGCAGTGGTGTGCTCTGGCAGGAGGCCGTATTCTTGCGGCGTCCGGTGTCCGGAGTCACGCTTCGGGCGGCCTTGGCGACCGGACAGCCGGTGTTGGCGGACTCGGATGCGGTGGATGAGGCCAAGGCGGCCCTACCCGCAGACCTCCCCGAGCGAACAACAGCCCCCGTGGTGGCGTCGAGTCCCGCCCCTATGCGGTCCCGTCCGGCCATCGCGATCATCGGCATCGGCTGTATATTCCCCGGTGGCGCCAACTCTCCAGAGGCATTCTGGGAGAACATCGTCGGCGAGAAGAGCGCCATCGGTATTGTGCCCCCCGAGCGGTGGGATCCGGCGCTCTACCTCGATGTCGATCGCTCCGCGCCCGATCGGACCTACACCGAGATCGGTGGCTTTCTGGAGAGCTTCGAGTTCCAGTCCAAGCGCTTTCGCATCCCGCCCAAGGTCGCGGGTCAGGTCGATCCGGTGCAGCAGCTCACCCTCACCGCGGTCGCCGATGCGCTCCGCGATGCCGGGCTGCAGACCGACAAGCGCGACAAGACTGGGCGTCCCTTCGAGCGGGCTCGCTGCGCTGTCATCCTCGGAAACAGCCTCGGTGGCGAGGTCAGCGACCAGTATGCCGTGCGCTTGGCCTGGCCCGAGCTCGTCCGCCAGCTCGACGCATCGCCTTCCTTCCAGGCCATGCCCGAGGCCGATCGGGTCCGGCTGCGCACAGAGCTCGAGGTCCGCTTCAAGGCCGACCTCCCCGAGATCAACGAAGACTCCATGCCCGGCGAGCTCGCCAATGTGATCGCCGGCCGTATCGCCAACGCCTTCGATCTGGGCGGAGCCAACTACACGGTCGATGCAGCCTGTGCTTCGTCCATGGCAGCCATCGACAACGCGTGCAAGTCCCTGGCCAGCGGGGAGTCCGACCTGTGCATCACCGGCGGTGCGGATCGGTCGATGAATATCGCGACCTATGTGAAGTTCTGCAAGATCGGCGCCCTATCGCCCGACCACAGCGCTCCCTTCGACCGCAGCGCCAATGGCTTCGTGATGGGTGAGGGGGCCGGCATCATGGTCCTCAAGCGCTACGAGGACGCGGTCGCCGATGGCGACAAGATCTACGCCGTGATCCGCGGAATCGGCTCCAGCAGCGATGGAAAGGGCAAGGGCATCACCGCTCCCAATATCGTCGGGCAGATCCGGGCTCTGGAGAGGGCCTATGAGGCCGCGGGCTTCCCCCCCCACGAGGTCGATCTGATCGAAGCCCACGGCACCAGCACCGTGGTCGGAGACAAGGTCGAGGTCGATGCACTCACTCAGGTCATCGGTGGGGGCCATCGTCAAGAGCGCGGGCCGATCCGGGTTGGTTCTGTGAAGTCGATGATCGGTCACCTCAAGTCCGCAGCGGGGGCGGCCAGCTGCATCAAGACCGCACTCGCGCTGCACCACGGTGTGTACCCGCCCTCTCTTGGCTTCCGTGAGCCCCGGGAGGACGCGCCCTTCGCGACGGTTCCGCTCCAGGTCCAGACCCATGCCGAGCCCTGGCCGGAGACCCCGGATGGAGTGCGCCGCGCCGGGGTGTCGGCCTTCGGCTTTGGTGGCACCAACTTCCATGTGGTCATGGAGTCGTACTCGGGCCGGGTCCTGCCGCGTACCCAGCCGGTCGCTCCGCCTATTCCCCAGCCTCGGACGGCACCCGTCGCAGCCCGGTTGGCGGACCCTGCCCCTGTCCAGGCGCCCGTGCTGCCCGACGGCATCTGGGCCACATCCGGCACCGATACCGACGATCTGCTGGTCAACCTGGACCGGCTGGCTTCGGGCCAGGCGGCCCCATTCGAGCCCTCGAGCCCGCTGCGGGTCGCGGCGGCCTACAGCGATGCCGAAGAGATGACCCGCCAGCTGGAGCGCGTGATCAAGGCGGTCCGCAAGGGCAGCAACCCGGACATGCTCCGGGGGCGTGGGGTGCACCTCGAGGACGGGCCTGTCGACGGCAAGCTCGCCATGCTCTTCACGGGTCAGGGCAGCCAATACACCAATATGGGCCTCGACCTGGCCGAGGCCTATCCCATCGTCGCCGAGACCTTCGCCGAGGCCGACCGAATCGTCGCACCCACCCTCGGGCGGGGAATCACCGACTACATCCGCTGCGCCGCGGACGAAGACAAGGCCGAGAAGGAGGCTGTGCTCAAGCGCACCGAGTACAGCCAGCCCGCCACACTCACCCTCGATGTCGCGATCCTCAGGTTGCTCGCATCCTATGGCGTGTACCCAGATATGGTCGCAGGACACTCCCTCGGGGAGTACGGGGCCGCGGTCGCCGCCGGGATCTTGAGCTTCGAGCAGGCCCTGCTGGCCGTGTCTGCGCGGGGCCGTGAGATGGCCAATATCCGCCTGGACGACCCGGGGAAGATGGCCGGCATCGCGTCCAGCACCGAGACCGTCGAGGAGGTCCTCGCCGAGGTGCAGGGCTATGTCGTTCCGGCCAACAAGAACTGCCCCACCCAGACCGTGATCGCGGGTGCTAGCGACGCGGTGGACGAAGCCGTGGAGCGCTTCCGGGCCCGGGGCATCACCGTGCACCCGCTGCCGGTCAGCCATGCCTTCCACTCCCGCATCGTCGCTCCAGCGAGCGAGCCCCTGCGCGGTGTGCTCGCCAAGCTCGGCCCAGCAGGGCCCAAGCGGCCGATCAGCACCAACGTCACGGGGGATTGGTACCCACAGGGGCCCAGTGAGATCGTCGATCTCCTCGCCCAGCAGATCTCCAGCCCTGTGGAGTGGGTCGCCCAGACGGAGCGCATGTACGAGGCGGGTGCGCGCATCTTCATCGAGTGCGGCCCCAAGCGTGCTCTGGCGGGCTTCACCGTCGCCATCCTGAAGCGTCGCCCGCATCGCGCGATGTACACCAATCACCCCAAGCGCGGGGGCGTTCGCTCCTTCCGTGACTCCCTGGCCGGGCTACTGGCAGCGGGCTTCCCGGTGCGTGCGCTGCCGGGGGATGCCGACCTGTTTCGGATGGCGGAGCCCCGTCATGCGACGACCGAAGCCATCGAGGCGGCGGCTTCCCAGGGCGGGCCGGAGACCGCGGCCCCCAGCGATATCGAGGACTCCATCCTCCAGATCGTCGCGACGGCTACGGGCTACGAGACCGAGGAGCTCGACCTCGACTACGAGCTCGAGGCGGACCTCGGCATCGACACGGTCAAGCAGGCCGAGGTGTTCTCCCAGATCCGCGACACCTTCCAGATCTCCGAGGACTCGGACTTCGATCCGTCTGCCCACAAGACCCTGCGCAGCCTGATCGACTGGGCCGCATCCCGGATTGGCGTCATCAGCTACGCCCGGCCCGCGACCCAGGAGGCCCCCCGGCCTGTTGCATCCGAGCCCGTCGCAGTGCTCGAGCCCACCCAGCCCGCGGCGACTACGCCGACGCTCCCCACCGACGCCATCGTCGCATTCCTGGAGTCCGCGGCCGAAGCGGGCTTGGCCGGGGATGCCCCCGAGAACTTCGCCCGCGCGCTGCTCCCCGCAGTCCAGCACCTCCTGTCCGCAGCCTACGAGGCCAGCCAGATGAATCTCGTTCCCTACACCCGCACGGTCACCGAGGTCGTATGCTCCGGCGCTAGCATCGGTCTTCCGGGCGGGAACGGCGTCTTCGACGAGTCCAACCTCGTCTCCATCCTCCGGGGCGACAACCGCATCGACCACATCGGCGAGCGGGCGAAGCTGTTCCTCGAGAAGGGGATCGTGCGCCTGGTCAAGGACGCCCAGACCGGTACGGGCTCCTTCTTGCCGGTCGAGGATATCGAGCAGGTGATCCGCCTTGCGGGCATCCGAAAGGACTTCGACCTCGCAGATTGGGGGGCCGACGCCAACCTCATTCGGGCCCTGGACATCACCAGCCGGCTCGCTATCGCAGCGGGGCTCGAGGCGCTGCGGGACGCGGGAATTCCCCTGGTGCGGGCCAATAAGCTCAGCGCCAGCGGCAAGACCGTGCCGGGACCCTGGCAGCTCCCCACGGCACTCCAGGACGGTACCGGGGTCATCTTCGCCAGCGCCTTCCCCGGCTATGACGAGATGATCGAGAAGCTCGCCAACGGGGGAGACGACGGGGAGGGTCGCTTCGATCGCCGCTTCCTGTTCCAGGTCCTGTCGATGGGCCACAGCCAGTTTGCTCAGCTCATCGGGGCGAAGGGGCCGAATACCGCGGTCAACGCGGCGTGCGCATCCACGACCCAGGCCATCACCATCGCCGAGGACTGGATCCGCCTCGGGCGTTGTGAGCGGGTGTTGGTCATCGGCGCAGATGATGCGACCAGCCCCAACCTGCTGCCCTGGATCGGCAGCGGCTTCATGGCGGCGGGTGCAGCGACGACCAAGGACGAGGTCGCCGAGGCGGCGCTGCCCTTCGACGCCCGTCGGCACGGGCTGATCCTTGGAATGGGGGCGGTCGGGCTGGTGCTCGAGCGGGCGGAACTCTCTCGAAAGCGCGGCATCGCGCCCATCGCCAAGCTCGTCGCCTCCCGGGTCGCCAACTCCGCCTTCCATGGCAGCCGACTCGATGTCTCTCATATCGCCGGTGCGATGAAGCAGCTCATCGACGAGGTCGCCAAGCGCGAGGGCATCACGCCTTCCCAGATGGCGGCGGACACCTTCTTCATGAGCCACGAGACCTACACCCCGGCACGGGGGGGCTCCGCGGCTGCTGAGATCGACTCGCTGCGGGCGGCCTTTGGTGCGGCGGCAGACCAGATCACCATCGCCAATACCAAGGGGTTCACGGGCCACGCGATGGGTGCGGGGATCGAGGACGCGGTCGCGCTCAAGGCGCTGCAGTACGGAATCGTGCCCCCGCTGGCCAACCTCAAGGTCCCGGACGAGTCTTTGGGGAATCTTCGCCTCTCGAAGGGCGAATTCCGTGACTTCCGCTACGCGATCCGGCTGGCTGCGGGGTTTGGGTCCCAGCTCGCTCTGGTCGTGTGGAAGGCCGAGGCGAGAGCCGACGATCGGGTCACCGACCCCACGGCGCGTGCAGCCTGGCTTCGGGAGATCACCCGCTTCCCCGCGGTCGAGGAGTTCGTGGAGCAGCGCACGCTTCGGGTGAAGTCCGCCTCTGTCGACACGCTGATCCCGATCAAGCCGCCGTTCTCTCCGGCCGATCACCTGGGGCCGGGCGCGGGGGCGCCGGTCTCCGTGGCGGTGGCTCCCCAGCTCGCCGCTGCTGTGGCCCAGGCCGCCAGAGCCCCTGAGCCCTCCGGTGAGGCCGATGCGTCCGATGTTCTGTCCACTCTCATCGGGATCATCGCAGAGAAGACGGGCTACGAGCCCGAGGAGCTCGAGGCGGACTTCGAGCTCGAGGCCGATCTCGGCATCGACACGGTCAAGCAGGCCGAGGTGCTCTCGGACATCACCGAGCGCTACGGCCTCGGATCAGATGACGATTTCCGGCTATCGGACTACCCAACCATCGAAGCTCTGGCGGGCTATGTCGTGGGTCGGCTCGGCTCGGTAGCGGCCCCCGCCGCTCCCGCCGCTCCCCCAGCGCCCCTCGAGGTCCCCGAAGAGATCGTCGAAGCTCCCCCAGTCCCCAGGCTCGTCGAGGTCCCCTCCGAGCCCGCGGATGCCGTGCCGGATGTGCTCGCCACCCTGCTCGAGGTCGTCGCCGAGAAGACCGGCTACGACGTCGAGGAGCTCGAACTCGACTTCGAGCTCGAGGCCGATCTGGGCATCGACACGGTCAAGCAGGCCGAGATCCTGGCGGACCTGCGCGAGCGTTTCGGCTTCAGTCAAGACGATGACTTCCGGCTCTCGGAGTACCCGACCATCGAGGCACTCGCTGCCTACCTGCAGGCCCAGGTCGCCGCTGTGGACGCGGGCTTCGAGCGTCCCGACGAGGTCCAGACCCGGGTGGCATCCAGCACCCGACTCGCGGTCGCCGGGCCGATGGAGGACGCCCCGGAGCCGTTCTCCTTCATCGACCCCGCGCTTGGGGACACCGACCCCACCCTGGAGCCGCTCCCGGTCGATATGACCCCGCCCATTCAGCTGTCTCGAGACGATCTCTTCCCGGAAGGGGTCGACCGGCATGCTTTGTCCAGCTCCAAGCATTCCGCGGCAATGGAGGGTGTCGTACCGCTGCCTGCCGGGTTCCGACTGCGGCGACCGATCCTCGTAGACCGGCCGGCCACATCGGCCCGAAGCGATCTCGCAGGTCTGCGGGTGCTCGTGCTCGGGGACAGCCCGACCGCCCACGCGGTGCGTCAGGAGCTTGGATTGCGGGGGGCGGCCACCGAGGCGCCGTACAACACCGTGGTCGATCTCGGGACCGATGTGCTCGGTTCCTTCCGTCAGGCCCGATTCCTCGAGCGGGATCGTCCCCAGCGGTGGATGAGCATCACCCGGATGGGGGGGCTCGACCCCAACGACGGTGCCCAAGCATGGCTCGACGGGGCTCGTGCGGGCTTCACCAAGGCACTGGGTCGGGAGTGGGAAGAGACCGAGGCCCGCGTCCTCGACATCGATCCCGCCGATGGCGACCTCGAGGTCGCGACGGCGGTGTGTGATGAGCTCGGTATCGATGGGGATCTGGAGGTCTTCCTCCGCGGGGGACGGCGCCAGATCATTCGCTACAAGACCGAGGCCCGGCCCGGCTGCGTCAAGCTTTCTGAGCCCACAGTGATGGTCGTGACCGGTGGGGCGCGGGGGATCTGCGCCCGAATCGCGCTGGAGTTCGCAGAGCGTGGGCCCATCACGCTCATCCTCGTCGGCCGGTCCGAGGTGCCCGACAGCAGCTATGACCTCGACGCGGAGAAGGCGCGGATCAAGGAGGCACTCAAACGCCGCGGAGATCGCACCACACCTGCCAATATCGAGAAGCAGCTCGCGCCACTTCGGCGTGCGAACGAGGCGGTGGCCAATATCGCCAAGATGCGCGCTACCGCCGAAACAGAGGTCGTCTACGAGACCTGTGATATGGCCGATCCCGCCGCCACCACTGCGCTCATCGCCAAGCTCCAGGAGCGCTGGGGGCGGGTCGATGTGTGCATCCACGGCGCGGGCGTCGAAGAGAGCCGGCTCATCCAGGAGAAGGACGAGACGGGCTGGCATCGCGTGTTCGATGGCAAGGCCATCGGGGGCAAGGCGCTCATCGACGCACTGCCCGAGTCCACTGTGTTCGTGAGCATGGGTTCGGTCGCTGGCCGGTTCGGGAACCCGGGGCAGGTCGACTATGCCGCCGCCAACGATGCGATGGCGCGCCGCTGCCTCACCCACCCCAACGCGCTCCACCTCGACTGGACCGCCTGGGGAGATGTGGGCATGGCGGCGGATAGTGCGATGAAGCGCATCCTCGAAGAGCGCGGCATCGACCTGTTGCCAGCGGATGCGGGAGCGGCGCTGCTGGCCGATCTCGTGGGGGACGGGTACCGCGGCGAGCTCGTGGTGGCCGGCCGCCTCGGCGACTTCCACACCGATCCCGGCCACCCGCTGCTCGACCGGATCGAGATGGATGGCGATGTGGTGCGCGGGTACCGCGAGATGTCTCTGCGCTCCGATCCATGGGTCAGGGATCACTCCATCGACGGCACCCCCGTGCTGCCGGGGGTCATCGGGCTGGAGCTCATGGCCGCGGTAGCCGGGATGGTGCGCCCGGGGGCACCCTTCGTGGGGGCTCGGGAGGTCAAGTTCGAGGCACCGGTCAAGATCCATGGCGAGCAGAATGTGTTGCTCGTGGTCGAAGCCGAACCCGCCGGACCCAGCGAGGTCCTCACCCGGTTGATCGCGGTTCGGGCCCTGCGCACCGGGCGGATCCGACGCCAGGAGCACTTCTCGGCGATCATCCAGCTCGGGCTCGCTCCGGAGATCGAGCCGCTACCCAATGCCTTCCTGCCCGATGAGGCCATCGACTCCGGCGCAATCTACAAGCGCTTCTTCCACGGACCCATCTTCCAGGTGCTCACCAATGTGTTCGGGGTCAGTGACGATGGGCTCATCGCCGAGGCCCTCGTGGACGAGCCACGAATCGCCAGCCCGCTCAACACGAGTCCGCTTGTCCTGGAGGCCGCCTTCCAGAGCGCGGGGCTGCATCGGATGATCACGGCCCATGAGATGGGGCTTCCGATGGTCATCGAGCGGCTGCAGTTCATCCAGCATCCCGAGGCGGGTCAGACCTTCTCGGTGACTGTGCGCCAGCGGGGAAGCGCCTACGATATCGACGTGGACGCGCTGAACACCCCGCTGCTACGGGTGCGCGGCTTCACCTTGGTCCAGGTCGGCCCCATCCCCCCAGAGGACCGGTTCGCCGAACCGGATGGGGGGCGTCCGATTGCATTCCCCACGGGGGCGACGAGCCCGGGCGGGTCGGGATCGGGAGCTCGCGCGGATTCCTCGGAAGACCCGGGCCCCTGGCTCACCCATGAGGAGCTTGCGGAGCTTCGATCCCGGGGTACCGATCGCCGGCAGCGGGATCGGATCGCCGGGCGTATCGCCGCCAAGCGGGCCCTGTCCCAGCTCACCGGTGTCGACCCACTCCAGATGCGCGTCCACACGGCCGATTCTGGAGAGCCGATGGCCGAGGTTCCCGGCTGGCCCGGTGCGCGGGTGAGCCTGTCCCACCGGGATGGGCACGCTGTCGCTGTGGCCGTCTCGGGGTCGCGCGTGGGAGTGGATCTCGAGCGAATCGAGGCGCGCTCCCGGCCCTTCACCGAGATGTGGCTCTCTGCCGAGGAGCGGGAGCTCGCCCAGACGCCGCTGCTGCAGACCCTGGTGTGGAGCGCGAAGGAGGCAGTGCTGAAGGCGCTGGGCACCGGCATGGCCATCGCCCCGCACCATGTACGGGTCCAGGGGATCGGTCCGGATTCGATTTGCATCTCCTTGACAGGCGATGCCTCTGAGAGGCTAAAAGCCCTGGGCGGAGGGGAGCTTCGCGTGGCTTGGTACCATGAGGGCGGAGACGAAGTCCTCGTGCGGGTCGACCTCGCCGCATAGTCCCGGCACAATTGGCGCGGAGGAACCCTCGCCCATGATCATCCGGGAGCTCGACGACGGCGTCGTGATCCGTAGGCTCGATGCCGAGAGCGGTCCCCGGTGGCGGGCCCCGTTCACGGGCGCGTACCAGACCATCTTCTCGGGTCATCCGTACTACGAGCGCTACTATCCGAGCGAGGCAGAGGGCATTTTCCGGAAGCTGTTGTCCACGCCGGATGGGATCTTCCTGGTGGCTACGCGGGGAGAGATGCAGGTCCTGGGCTTCGGGGTGGCCATCCCCGTTCAGGCAAAGGCCTCGGTTGCTGCGGAGCTGACGGGCCTGGTGCCTACCAAGCACACCATGTACCTGGCCGAGATGGGGGTGCTCGAGGCGTATCGAGGGCGCGGGTTGGGCAAGCTGCTCGTCTCCGAGCGGCTTCGGCTGATGGACCACGCCAACTACAGCCATGTGGTGCTGCGGGTGAGCACCACGGAGAGCCCGTCCAGGCAGCTCTATATTGACCTTGGCTTCGAGGATATGGGGGTCTATATGGAGGTCTCGTCCATGCGTACCGACGGCCGGGTGAAGACCGATCGCCGGTTGTTCATGTCGATGGTTCTCTCCCAGGTGAAGCTGCCACCGGGTGGGGATCAGTCCGACGAGTAGCGGTACACCTGCTCCAGGTCTTCGGGGTTCTTTCGGACCTCGGTGGCTTGTAGGCGCGCGCGGACCTCAAAGTCTCGGGAGCCGACGGTGACGTACTCTCCGGGGCTGGAGGTCGCAAAGACCTTGTCCTTGCGGGACCACTCGAGGCTGACCGCGTCGAGGGGGCCGACGCCGCGGGCTCTTCGGCCGTCGAACTCGATGGCGTCGATGGGGTCTGCATGCTGGAGGATGCGGCGCACGAGCTGTTCGCTGCACACGGGACAGAAGGAGCTGCCGGAGTTCATCGCACAGTTCATGCGGGGTCTGAACAGGTCGTCGCAGTTGTAGGCGGGTGAGAATGCCCCGATGACCCCCCGATTGTCGGGCATTGTCGGGGTGGGGAGCTCGGTCGACGGCTCGATCCATTCGCTCCAGGGAGGGGACCTGGGGGTGTCGGTGATGTTGGGGGGCAGGCCCAGTCGGTCATCCACAATACAGAAGTCGGTGGCGTATTCATCCCCGAGAAAACCTAGAATATGGGATAGCTCGTGAACCGCGGTCTCGGAGAATCCGCCCCAGTTGGTCGTGACGGTGGCGTAGTGCACCGCCATCCCCGCTCGGGTGTCCGTGTTGACCAGCACGATGGCCATATCCCAGGGCACAACGGAGGCGGCCTGTGCCACACCCCACTGGTCGGTCTGGAAGATGGCGCGGCTGTCGTAGTTGTTGCCAGAGAGGCGGTTGATGGCTTCGACCGGGAACATCGAGCCGAAGGCTGTGTCGCGGACGCCGCAGGTGGGACAGTCGAAGCTGGCGCCCGACTCATTGCTGGCGATCTCGACGCGGTGGATGTTGATCAGGCCCGCGTAGTCGGAGTAGGGGGGGCGCTGGAGCAGCTCTTCGACGACCCGGTCGGATTTGCGCCGGAAGCGGTCGAGCTCGTCGGTGGTGTACCCATCTGGGATGAGCACGATATCCAGCCGGTTTTCGGATGGGCCGGACTCGTGGAGGGTCTCGAAAGCGAGCACATCGGGGTGCAGGCCGAGGTCATCGGACGCGATCCGGGAGAGGTCGTAGGTGCCGGCGTCGAGGTAGCTGCCCCCGGCGTCGCGGAGCTGGAAGCGGACGGTGCGGCCCTCGGGGAGCAGGGGAATGGTGACCTGGAAGCGCCCGAGGGTGGGGAGGGCTGCGAGCACATCGGTCTGGGACTGCTCACCCCAGAAGTCCAAGAAAGTGTCGACGACCATGGGCCCGTTGGTGGTTCTCTCGTAGAGGGGCTCGCCCGAGGCGTCGAGGATCTGGTACCGAAAGCCCTCGTGGGCATCGGTGGGGCTGTCGAGATCGACGTGCTGGGTGCTGAGGATGGTGCCATCGACGGTGATGGTGTCGCCGGTGGTGGTGGCTGCGAGCACGACGGCGGGTGCGGAAGGGGGCAGGCCGCCCGGGGTCGGGGTCCAGGTGGGGGTGCACGCGGAGAGGAGTAGAGCGAGCATCACGGATCCGGTGGCGGGTCATCGGTCAGATAACCCAAGGCCTCCAGGGCCCGACGGGTGTGCTCGGGCATATCTGCGGTCCGGTGTTCGGTAGCGGCCTCGTCCCAGCGCAACAGCAGGCGGTCGAGCTCGGGGGCCAGGGCGAGGGGGTGGCCGGCGGCCATATGGGGTGCGACCTCGTGGGCGGGGTCGGCCTCGAGCCGAAACCCTCCGGCCAGCACGCCTCGGGCGAGGGGAAGGTTGTTCCAGCGGTCGGTGGACTCGAACTGGCGGGGGCGGGTTGCCTCCATGAAGACCGGGCGCTGGCCGGACTCGGGCCAGGCACCGACATCGAGGACGGGGCCGGGGCGGACGAGCTCCCAGAAGTCGGTGCCGAGGGTGGTCTGTAGGCCCAGGAGTCGCTCGATCGTGGGAGCGAGCTGGCTCATGGGGGCCTGGCGCGAGACGACCCGGCGCTCTGCCAGCGCGACGCTTCCCCAGGACTTGAGCAGGAGCGGCACCCGCAGGACCCCCTCGCTGATATTATTCCCGTGGGTCCAGGCGAAGATGGCGTCCTCGGAGAGCACCTCTCCGTGGTCTCCGACGATGACCAGCAGGGCGTCTTCGTCGAGGATTCCGCGCTGCTCGAGGCCGGCGATCAGTACGCCGACCTGGGAGTCCACCCACCCGATCTCACCCAGGTAGCGCCCATTCACCGCGGCGACGGCGGGCTCGTAGGCGCTGCCCTTGCGGAGGGCCTGGACCAGGGGGCGCAGGAGCTGCTCGGGATTGGAGAAGGCCCCGTCGTAGCCCGGCACGGCGTAGCGCTGGGCGAAGGGTGCCGGGGGCTCGTAGGGGCTGTGGGCGTCGAAGAAGTGCACGAACAAGAACAGCGGCTTGTCGGGTGCGCGGGAGTCGGCCGAGGCCAGGGCCCGGGTGACGACTTCGTCGGCGGGGGCCTGGTACATCAGGCCGCGCAGGGTGGGGCTCTCGTCGTCGTAGACCGCGAAGCCACGCTCGATGCCGGTGCCGCTCTCGAGGGCTGCCGCTCCGAGCACTGCCCGGGTGTCGTAGCCAGCCGTAGCGAGTCGTTGAGCGAGGGTGGTGAGCTCCGCGTCGAGGGGGTAGCCGTTGCGGACCACGCCATGCTGGTGCGGGTCCTTGCCGGTGAACATCGACGCATGGGAGGACAGCGTAGAGGGCGCGTGGGCGTAGAACTGCTCGAATCGAACGCCCTGGGCGGCGATGGCATCGAGCACGGGGGTGCGAGGGAGCTGTGGCGTGGCGTCGTGGAAGGGTACCGGAGGCTTCCCATCACAGGAGAGCGCATCGGCCCGTGTCGTGTCGAGGGAGACCACGACGAGATGTGGGGGTTGGGCGAGTGCGGCGGCGAAGGCCGTTATGAGGGCTGCCATGTGGACGATGTTCCTCTTTTGGGCCTGCGGGGGCAATGACTTGCACGAACAGGTCGCGGAAGTGCCGCGCACGGCGCCGTGGTCCGAGCTCGCGCTTCCGGATGGGCGGACGGTTGTGAGCGGCGAAGACGGGCTGGTCGTGCGCTATCCCCATGATCGGATCGATGCGCTGAACAGCGAGTGGAGCGCGGCCTTGCGAGGCGAGGGTTTCGGGCTCACCGAGGACTCGGGGCGCGCGGGCATGGTCACGAGCACTTGGTCCCGCGAGGAGCGGCGGCTGGCCTTGTCGATCACCGCGATCCGCAAGACGAGCACGGTGAGCCTCCAGGAACTTCCATGATCTTCGCTGTGTTCGTGGCCTTGCTGCTCGGTACCGGGCTCATGCGCCTGGCCGAGCTCGGAGTCAGCCTGCGTCGAATGCGGGCGCGGCCCGATGCTGTGGTGTCCGAGCCGTGGATGTTCCCGCTGATGGCGGTACTCCACACTGGCCTCGTCTTCCTGCCCATCATCGAGGTTCTCTCGCTCCATCGACCCGCATATATAGGGATTTTCTGGAGTTGTATCGCGGTCTTGCTCGCAGCGAGTGGGCTCCGTATCTGGACGCTGTCCACCATCGGCACGAGCTGGAATGTGCGGGTCGTGTCCCCGCCATCGGGGGGAATCGCCACCACCGGTCCTTACGCTTGGATTCGGCATCCCAACTACCTGGTGGTCATCCTCGAGATCGCAGCGCTGCCCATGGTTCATGGGGCGTGGCTCTCTGCAGTGTTGCTCACCGCCCTCAACGGCTTTGTACTCTTCCACCGGATTCGCACGGAGGAGGCGGTTCTCGAGAAGAACCCCGTGTGGGTCGAGGCTTTTGAATCCAAGGCCCGGTTGATCCCCGGCGTGCTGTAGGGGGTTGGGGTGAACGGGTTAGTGCGTGCGAATGCCCGTCTACCGGATACCCCGTGACCTCGTGTTCCCCGATGCGGAGGATGCCGACCCCTCCGGACTTCTCGGGGTAGGAGGGGATCTACGGCCGGATCGGATTCTGCTCGCCTATCAGCAGGGGATCTTCCCCTGGTACAGCGCGGGGCAGCCTGTGCTGTGGTGGTCTCCCGACCCGCGCATGGTGCTCGAACCCGAGGGTCTTCGGATCGGTCGCAGCCTCGGGAAGCGGATCCGCCAGCGTCCGTACCGGATCGTCATGGACACGGCGTTTCGGCAGGTGATGAAGCGCTGTGGCGAGGTTCCCCGTCCCGATCAGGACGGCACCTGGATCACCGATGAGATGCTGGAGTCCTATGGACGACTCTTCGATGCGGGCATCGCGCACTCTATCGAGGCCTGGGACGGTGAGGAACTGGTCGGTGGGCTGTACGGGCTGAGCATCGGGACGCTGTTCGCGGGCGAGTCCATGTTTGCGCTCCGTCCGGACGCGTCGAAGATCGCCTTCGTGTATTTCGTGCGGCAGTTTGAGCGCTGGGGCGGAGAATTGATTGACTGCCAGGTTCAAACCGAACATCTCACCCGGTTCGGGGCCCATGAGATTCCCCGCAGGAGCTACCTGGAGAGGCTGGGGAAGTATCGGTCGAAGGCGGAACGGCCGGGCCCCTGGTCCTTCGATGAGGACTTCGTGTGCGATGGTCGGTGAAGCATTCCCGTTAGAATGAAGCCGGAAGTGATGTTCGCGTGAGGTAGAACAGGTCCATGCAAGAGGAGGCACTCCAGCGGTTTTTGGCATCCGTGCGGTGCGACCGATTGATCGACTACCTCGATCCCATCGGCGAGACCGCAGAGGAGGCTTTGGCCCGTCGTGTGCGTTGGGCGCAGATGACCCGCAATGATCCGGCGCACGCGGACGAAGCGATGTTCTTGTTGCAGAACGAGAGGCCGCTTCGTGATGTGCTCGTGCGCGAGATGGCCAACGCCTCGACCTGGGTGGAGGGGGTCGATGCCGGCGAGGAGTACGAGGACTCCACGGCATGGTCCAGAGAGGGAGACGGGTCCACCGTCGAGCATGAGGAGGTCGACCTCGGAGACGAGCTCCCAGGACAGTTCGAGACCGGGATCATGCGCATCGAAGATGTCACTCTCGACCAGCTCGAGACGGCACCTCCCGCACCTGTGCGCGGCGTTCTCCCGGGGGATGACGGTCCGCCCACGATCGAAGCGGAGTCGCTCACGCCGAGCCGGATGAAGGTTGGTGCCGCGACCTCGGGTCCGAGCGGCGCCAATCCCGGCGTCAAGAATTCGGCCACGAAGTTGCCTACCGGGGGGGGCCATGTGGAACTGCTCCAGCCGCGACGCAAGGTCCGAACCACGAGCCCGGCGGGGGAGCGCGTGTCCACGCCCACGCTCTCGTCGATCTCGAATCCCTCGGTGGCGCCGCCAGAGCCCTCAAACCTCGTAGAGGTCCCGGTGGTCGATGATGACTCGGCCACCCCGGTGGGGCCCAGTCCGGAGCTGGCTCGGGCGATCGCAGACGCTGCAGGTGGGGGGCCCGACGAGCCGGATACCGAGCCTCATCCGGTGGACCTGCCTGCCACCTCCGCGCCACGAGAGGAGGAGCGGCGGGGGTTCGGCCTGTGGATAGCGGGTGCTTTGGGGCTCGTGCTGGTGTTCGGGGTCGGAGGCGGGGTCGTGTACTCTCTCCAGGGGAGCGGAGGCGCAGAGAGGGCTCAGCTGGGCACTCCGCCCGGGCCTCGCTTACCCGATCCCGTGCGCTCTACGACCGATCCGGGTCCACCGGCACAGCCCAGCAACCCGGCCCCCGAGCCCGGTCCATCGCCCGCTCCCGTGCAACCGGCTCCGGCCCCTGTGCAACCGGCTCCGGCCCCTGTGCAACCGGCTCCGGCCCCTGTGCAACCGGCTCCAGCCCCTGTGCAACCGGCTCCGGCCCCTGTGCAACCGGCTCCAGCTCCAGCGCCGGTCGAGCCCGTTCCAGATCCCGAGCCCGTCGAGGTCGCTCCTGTGCCGGACGCCGATCCGGACTCGGATCCCGACACCGAGCCGGTGGAGCCGGATCAACCCGAGGCCGAGATTCCGGATTTGCGTGGAATGTGGACCGGGATGGTCGGCAGCAAGGCCTTCATCCTTCGGCTCCAGGCCCAGTCGGGGCCAGCTTTCTCAGGGCGAGCAGAGGTGCTGCAGCCCTCGGGCACGTGGGCCCGCTACAGCGTCACCGGCTCCATCGATGCAGAGACTGGCGCGGTGCGGTTCTCGAACCTCACGGGTGCCGTGTCCTTCGCTGGCAGCATCTCGGGTGGCCCGATGACCGGTACCCTGAACGCGGATGGACAGACGGAGACTCTCGAGATCACTCGGTAGGGGGGTCCGAGGCGACGAGCAGGATGTCGTCGGCGAGCAGCGGATCCTCTGCCGATTCTTTGGGGTCGGCGGCCAGGAGTAGCGCTTCGGTGGGGCCGATCTCGGTGTCCTCCGGCGCTGCCGGCGCTTCCTCTACGGGCTGGGACTCGTCGGTCTTGTTGGAGCGGCGGTTCCGGCGGCGTCTACGGCGGTTCTCCCAGCTGTAGCCGCCCTCGGGTTCGGGGACGGGGAAGGGCTCTTCGCTGTTCCAGTCGGCCCGGAGCTCGGACAGGGCACGATCCCATCGGGCCAGCATGGGGGGAATGGCGAAGGGCACGAGCAGGGTGTCGGCCGTGCTACACGCCTTGACGAGCTTGTCGCCCACGTCGATGGGCTCTTCGGAGTAGATGCCCAGGGAGGGGCCGTGCTTGTCACGGTGGAGCAGGATCAGCGCCTTGACGAGCTTGACCACAGCCGGAAGGGCGCCCGGCTGGAAGCGTGCGGGCGGGGAGTCCAAGGTGGACATGCCGACCAGGGGGAATAGCGCCTCGAAGAGGGCCTCGTCGTCCGTGCCGGGCTTGAGCACGGCGAAGCCGCGCACCCGATCGTCGGTGTCTCCGATGAGGGTGCGGAACGCGGCCACACCCTTGGCGCGTACATACCAGCGCACGAAGGCGGAGTCGCTGCGCCCGCCCGCGCGGTAGCCCTCGTACATCTCGACTCCGAGGGCGTCTTCGGGGATGTCTGCGGGGTGGCCGTCTTCCATGAAGGCGAGCATCGTCGCCCGGGGGAACAGGCGCCGGATGATGTCGGCGGGGTCGAGTCCAGAGTGGTGGAAGCCCCGGAGCGCATCGGATGCAGAGAGGTCGCTGAAGGCCGCCCCGCTGATCACCAGCCGATGGACCTCGACCTCTGCTTCGCCCTCTTCGGGCTCCCAGGATTCGATCCACCGTTCTCGACCTCGGCAGAGTCGGCCCGGCTTGAAGGGCTTGAAGGGGGCATTGCTGTAGCCCAGGGCGCGAACCATGGGGACTCCCGGTGTGAAGTGGCGTGATTTTGGATATGGAGGCGCGCTCTGGAGGGGATGTGAGCGCGAAGACCTTCTACATCACGACACCCATCTACTACGTCAACGGCAACCCGCACATCGGGCATGCCTACACAACCACTGCTGCGGACGCGATCGCCCGCTATCGGCGGCTCGAAGGGCGTGAGGTCTTCTTCCTCACGGGGACCGACGAGCACGGCCAGAAGGTGCTCGAGGCGGCCAACGCTCGGGGCATGACCCCCAAGCAGCACTGCGACGACATGATTCCACGGTGGAAGGCGATGATGACGGATCTCGAGATCCGCTACGACCGCTTCATCCGCACCACGGACGAGGACCATATCGCGGTGGTCCAGGGGGTTCTGCAGCGACTTCACGACCAGGGCTTCATGTATCGGGACAGCTACACCGGCTGGTACAGCACCGCGGCCGAGCGCTTCTGGACCGAGAAGGATCTGGTCGATGGCAAGTGCCCCGACACCGGTCAGCCCGTGGTCGAGATCACCGAGACCAACTGGTTCTTCAAGATGAGCGAGTTCGGAGACCGACTGCGTCAGCACATCCTCGACAACGACAACTTCATCTTGCCGGTGTCCCGTCGAAACGAGATCCTCGGTTTTCTGGACAAGGGGCTGGGCGATCTGTGTATCAGCCGTCCCAAGTCGCGCATGGGCTGGGGGATCGAGCTCCCCTTCGACGACGAATTCGTCACCTATGTGTGGTTCGATGCCCTGCTCAACTACCTCACCGGAGCGGGCTATCCCCCCGATGGGGCCGATGGAGACTGGCAGAATCGGTGGCCAGCGGACTTCCAGCTCCTCGGAAAGGACATCCTCACCACTCACTCTGTGTACTGGATCACCATGCTGATGGCGATGGAGGTCCCGCTCCCCCACACCCTGTACGCCCATGGCTGGTGGGTCGCGGGAGATGGCGAGAAGATGAGCAAATCCCTGGGGAATACCATCGATGTGAGCCTGCTCAAGGATGCCTTCGGACTCGACGCGACCCGGTACTTCCTGCTCCGGGAGATCGCGTTCGGCGCGGATGGCAAGTTCACCTACGAGGGATTTCTCACCCGCTACAACACCGATCTGGCCAACGATTTCGGGAATATGGCCCACCGCGGCCTGTCCATGACCACCAACTGGCTGGGGGCCAAGGTGCCGCCGCTGGGTCAGCGCACCGAGGACGATGAGAAGCTGCTTCAGGTGGCTCGCGAAGCGGTCGAGGGGGTGCACCTCCACCTCGAAACCCTGCAGTTCCACAAGGCCCTCGAGGCGGTCAGCGCCCTGGTCGGTGCGGGCAACACCTACATCGAGACCACCCAGCCCTGGGCCCTCAACAAGGCCGGCAATACCGATCGCCTCAACACCGTGATGCGGCATGTGCTCGAGGTCGCCCATGTGGCGGCTGCGCTACAGCTCTTCGTCATGCCCAACAAGTGCGCCGAGCTGCTCAACAAGCTCGGCCAGCCCGACTCCACCGCAGCCTTCCTCGCGGTGAGGGGGGCGGCCGACCCGCTCAACCTGCTCACCGAGGGCACCGATGTCGTCGTCGGAGATGCGCTCTTCCCGCGCTTCCGGGAGCTCCCCGCCAGCATCGCCGCCCTGTTCGACGCGGCGGAGCCAGCCCCCAAGAAGCCCAAGAAGTCCAAGAAGAAGAAGGTGGCCGAGCCTCCCGCTCAGATCGAGTTCGCCGACTTCGGCAAGATCGCGCTCCGCGTAGGCGAAGTGAAAGCCGCCGAGAAGCACCCGGGCGCCGACCGACTGCTGGTGCTCCAGGTCGACATCGGCGAGGACCAGCCCCGTCAGATCGTGGCCGGCATCGCAAACAAGTTCGGCCCAGACGAGCTGATTGGGCGCAAGGTCGTGGTCGTCTCGAACCTCGCCCCGGCCATGCTCCGCGGGGTCGAGTCCCAGGGCATGATCCTGGCGGCGGGGGCCAAGGGGGTCGTCGACCTGGTATCGGTCGACGCTAAGCCGGGCGAGGTCGTGCGTTAGGACACCGATTCGGCGGCCTATCTCGCCGAGAACTTGGTCCTTCACTCCTCGCGTAGCGAGCTACGCGTCGTCGCTTGAACCGGCGTTCTCGACGAGATATGCCTGCCGCCTCGGCGCCCTTTTTGGATTTCTGAGGGTTCGCGGGTCAGACGGGCGTCGGATTTCGGGTCATTCCCGGACCCGTAGAGACATGCGCCGCTCAGCTGACGAAGTAGCGGGGCGGGACCCACAGGGTCTGAGTGGCGCCCTTGACCTGGGTTGCGGCGAGCTGGTTGGCGCCGTCGATGATGTCCTGGGCGGTGAGGATGGTGGCGTCCTCGAGCACGGGGCTCTGGGCGATACCAGGCACCTGCTTCTGGCCGAGGGCGAGGGTGGGGGTGCCGGGCATCTGCTGCACCACATCGCCCTGGATCTGGCGGACGAAGCCCCCGAAGGCGCGGTCTTCGGCGGCGACGATCAGCCGGCCGGTCTTGGAGACGCTGGCCAGGACCGTGTCCATGTCCGGCGGGACCAAGGTTCGCAGGTCGATGACCTCGGCGTCGATGCCCTGCTTGGCGAGGGATTCGGCGGCTCTCATCGCGGTCCACACCGCGCGACCCCAGGCCACGACGGTGAGATCGCTGCCGTCGCGGCGGATGGCCGCCTTGCCGAAGGGTACGCGTACATCGGCGAGATCGGGGATCTCGGCGCGCATCAGGCCCTTCTTCATCGCGGTGATCGCCGCGGGATCGGTGGGCTCGCCGGGGAATGCCGGGCCGAGGCTCTGGCGGTACATCCACTTGGGCTCGAGGCAGATCACCGGGCCGTCGTAGTCGCCGGCGGAGAGCAGCAGGCCGTGCACATCGTAGCTGGTGCTGGGCATGATCACGACCAGGCCGGGGATGCTCGCAAAATACCCATCCAGGCTCATGGAGTGGTAGATGGCGCCGCCTCCGAAGGGGTCGGTGGGCATGCGGAGCACCAGCTTGGCCGAGGCATTGGCGACCGTGCTCCAGCGCATGGTGCCCAGGTAGACCAGCCAGTGGAAGGCGTTGAGGCTGTAGTCGCCGAACTGGATCTCCGGGAGTGCCATGACGTCGTCGTGGAGCGCGAAGCCGGTGGAGGTGCCGAGGATGAGCGGCTCGTTGAGCGGCGCGTCGATCACCCGGTCGGGGTGCTTGGTCTTCAGGCCTGCGGTGGCGGTCATCACGCCGCCGAGCTTGCCCACATCCTGGCCGAGGATCAGCCCGTTCTTGCGCTCGATCAGCTTGTCCAGGGCGCTGCGGATGGCGCCCGCGTAGGTGATATGGGTGCTGCCCGGCCCCGGCGCGGTCTCGGGCTGGGTGGGGAAGGGTGCGTAGATATGGTCGAAGAGACCGGCGGGGTCGGGGTCGGGCTCGGCGCGCACGGAGGCCAGCATCTGCTTGATGTGGGCATCCTCGGCCGCCATGATCTCGCCGAGCTGGTGATGGGCGAAGAAGTCGCGGCCATTGCCCTCGATGCGCTCGAGGATCTCGGCGCTCTTCAGGATGTTGCGCTCGACGAGCTGCTTGCCGAAGCCGAGGATGGGGTCGTCCTGGCCGAGATCGAAGGTCATATCGGCGGCGGAGCTGTGGCCGTTGAAGCGCGGCAGATCGTGGATGTGGAAGAAGGCGGGCTTCTGGTTGTCGATGACGTATTTTGCGGCGCGGTAGGTGGTCTCGTAGCAGTCGAACCAGTCGCGGCCGTCGCAGTGGAAGTGGGCCATTCCAAAGCCCTTGGCGTAGGACTCGAAGCTCTTGATGCCGCGCCCCTCGTCGGGGGTGGTCGAGATGGCGACCTCGTTGTCGGTGACCATGACGATCATCGGCAGGCTCCACACGCTGGCCGCGTTCATCGCGTCGTGCATATCGCCCTCGGCGGTGGTGCCGTCGCCCACGATGCCGATGGTGAGGCCGTTGGGGATGCCCTGCTTCTTGAAGCCCAGGGCGTAGCCCGCCGCCTTGCCGAGCTGCATTCCGACGGGGGACTGGACCGGGAGCACCCCGAGCTCGGGGATCTGGAGGTGGTAGACCATCTGCCGACCACCGGTCATGGTGTCCGTCGCCCGGGAGAACTGCTGCCGCAGCATGCGCAGGGTGAACTCGTGATCGCCGTGGATGGAGCACCAGGTGCTGATCATGCTGCCGGAGCGGTAGTGGGGCACGATCCCGAAGCGGCTGGGCTCGACCAGCTTGGCCAGGGCGGTGGCCGTGGCGGTGCCGTGGACCTCTTCGCCGGGGCCCCAGATCGCGAACTTCACCTCGCCGCGGCTGGCCAAGCGCACGATATGCTCCTCGGCGGCCCGGGAGCGCACGGCGACCTGATACGCCAGACGGAGCTCGGCGTCGGTGGGGGCGGGCACGGAGTCGGTGGGCACATCGGGGGTGCGGTTCGGCATGTCGACGGGGCTGCTCATCGAGGACTCCAAGGCTTTCTGGGGGCGCTTCATAACCGGTCGGTGCATCGGCGTGGAAGGGGCATTACGGTGGGGCCCATGACATTCCGAATCACTCCGCTGAATACCCTCGCTCCCCACACCATCGTCGAGGATCTCGGCCTGGTCTACGCCAATGGCTCCAAGGTCGATCGCCTGGTCGAAGAGCTCCAGGCCGACGCCGAGAAGCTCGGAGCCAACGCGGTGGTCCGGCTCCGGTTCGTCTTCGAGGGCCGCGGCATGGCCTATGGCGCCGCTGTCCGCGTGGAATGAGCCCGATCCTCGCGGCCACGGCGCTGCTGGTGCTCGGTGGAGTGGCGGGTATGGGGTGGATGCTCTGGCCCAGCCTGCGACCGGAACCGCCAGCGGCAACCGACGAGGAGGCGCAGAGCTCGGACTCCCGCGCCCGTCTCGATGTGCTGCTCGAAGCGGGCTGTGAGCCGGACGACTCCGAGGTCTGTTGGGACCAGACCCAGCCCATGCTGCCCGATGAACCCCGTCGGATCCCGTGGGACTTCGCCGTGGCCGAGGTGCTCCCGGTGATCCACGATGGCGATCGCCACTACCTCGTGCCCCTCTCCAGCGCCCTGATCCAGCTGGACGACCCCGACGCGCCCGACATCTTCTGTGGACGCCGTCAGGGCCGGGTATTTCACGGGGTTCGGCTCGAAGCGGGCCTCTACCTCGACCTCATCGAGGCCCTGCGACTGCTGCCGATCATCGCGGTCGAGCTCGATGCCCGCGGCATTCAATCCCGAGAGATCGAGCTGCACGGTGGCATGGACGAGGTCGGGGCTCCAGAGGAGGGCCTGGCTACGGTCGCCTCCTGGCTCGCCGGCATGCCCGGGCCCCGGGTGCTCCCCGAGGGCGATGGCAGCCGCCCGTGGCGCTTTGTGGTCGGGGGCCACACGGTAGAGCTGTTGGCCGACCTCCCGGCGCTGGCCCAGGGCATTCGCAGCGATGAGTTGGGCTGGGCGGGTGTGCTGTGGATGGGCGCGCTCTCCGAGTCCGGCGCCACGCCGCTGGAGCTCCTCGAGGGCCTGGTCGATGACGCCCCCGCCCTGCACCGCGCCAGCCTCGAGCGCTGGCGGTGGAGTCGGCCCGAGCTCACAGAGCTGTCATCGCTCGGGCACTACCTCGAGCAGCAGCAGATCGGGATCCTCGCGCTGGTGCGGGACGCATTCGCCGATCACACGGTTCCGATGCCCGATCTCCACGACGAGCTCCAGAGCTTGGTCGCCGCGGCAGTGCTGAACTGGGTCGCTGTGGTGCATCGGCGTGCAGGATATCCCCGGCGCGCGGTCGGTCTGCTCGACGCGGCGCTGCGGGCGACGGCCCCCACAGACGACGACACCCGGGCCGATATCCACCACAACCGCGGCACCTGTCGCTTCCAGATCGCCCTGGACGGCGACTCGGGCCCCGAAGACCTCCAGCCCGTGCTCCAGGACTTCGAGCTCGCGGCCCGGCTCAACCCGGGCGATCCCCACTGCTGGGTCCAGATCGCCCTGGTCCACGAGCTCCTCGATCAGCCCAAGAAAGCCGAGGACGCCTGGCTCCAGGCCGCGACCCGTACTCGGGAGCCCGACGCCCAGATGCAGCTGGTGGCCAATGCCCAGGCGATGAAGAGCTCCGCCGTTCCCGACGTGTCCTGACGGGTTACCGGGCGCCCGAGAGGCTTCGGGGGGGTCGGGATGTCGGACCGCAAGGCAGTGCTCGTGGGCGCGGGGATCACCGGAATCCTCACCGCACGGGAGCTCGCATTGGCTGGGTGGCAGGTCACCGTGGTCGAGGCGCAGCACGTCGGGGCGGGCTCCTCGAGCCGAACCGCCGCGGGCATCCGGCAGCAGTTCTCGACTCCGGGCACCGTGCGCGGCATGCGCTACTCCGTCGACTATTACAAGCGCTTCGCCGCCCACACCGAGCACGGCGAGAGCCCCATCGTGCAGAACGGGTACCTGTTCCTGATCGATGACGAGGCCGCCTGGTCTGCCGCGGTCGACCGGGTACAGATGCAGCACGCCGCGGGGCTCACCGAGGTCCAGGCCCTCTCCGGGGACGCTCTATTCGAGCGCTTTCCGTGGCTCGACCGCGATGCGGTCATCGGCGGAACCCACTGCCCGACCGACGGATTCCTGCTGCCTCATCTGGTGTACAGCGAGGGAGCCCGCATGGTCCGGGAGCTCGGCGGGACCGTGCTCCAGAATGCCCCCGTCACCGGTGCGGTGGTCGAAGGGGGTCGCCTGGTGGCTCTGGAGACGCCCAAGGGTCGGGTCGAGGGAGACTTGTTCTTCGACTGCACCAACGCCTGGACCCGTCGCTTCGCGCGCATCGTCGGCTGCGAGGAGCTCCCCGTCGACCCCCTCAAGCGCTACCTGTGGTTCCTGGAGCGCGCCGGTCCGATCACCGCCGAGCAGCTGCTCTCCATGCCCCTCACCATCTGTCCCAATGGGCTGTATTTTCGGCCCGAGAACGCCAATAGTCTGCAGCTGGGCAAGAAGCACTCGGCCCGGCCACAGGTCGGGTTCAGCTATGAAGATCAGGACAGCATCGAGGGGGACTACAGCCACAAGGGCGGCCTGGATGCGATGCCCTTCGAGCAGTGGATGATCCTGGCCGAGATCGTGCCGGCCGTCGGGGAGTTCGCGGGGTTCAGCGCGACTACAGCGGGTTTCTACGGCACCTCTCCCGACCACAACCCCTTCTTTGGCTACGACCGAGCCGTCGACGGGCTCGTGCGGCTCGTGGGATTCTCGGGGCATGGGGCGATGATGGGCCCGTTCACGGCCCGGATCGGGCTGGCTCTCGCAGAAGCCGGTACAGATGTGGAGTCCCTCGACCTCGACGGCACCTCGATCGATCTCCGTGTGTTCGCCATCGGCCGTCGCTACGACCAGTCCGAGCAGATGGTGATCTGAGCCTCAGTAGCCAGGGCCCGCCAGGCGGAGGATCTGGATCCCCAGCAGCAGAACGGAGATCACGAACAGCCCGAGCCCGCTGGGTACAGCCAGGGCTCCGCAGACCACCAGCAGGGTGCGCAGCGGTGGCTCGGTGTCTCCCGACGCCAGGAAGGCGTTGACCCCCAACCCCACCGCCACGATGCTGAGGAAGGGTGCGATCGCGCCCGTCACCAGGCCGATCACCGGGACCCAGAAGGCCAGCACACAGATCAGCGCGGTGAAAGCGATCAGCGGCCCGCCGACCGCTGTAGCCCAGCCGGTGTTCTCTTCGGCCTCCCGCTCGCCGAGCTTGAGCTCGCAGGCGCCGCACACGCGGCCGGCATCGGAGAACAGCAGCTGTGATTCGTCGACTTGTGTTCCACACATCGCGCAGCGGGCCATCGGGCCTCCCGTCGCCTGGTAACGGGTCGGATCGGCAGCTGTGGGGGCACCTCGCTCGATCCCTGGTGGTGGTTGACAGTCGCCCATTCCACTGGTACAAATTCCCAGTCTGCGGGGCCTCTGCCCCGGTGTATTTGTGTTCTCGAGGTGTCTATGCGCGTTCTCTGGTTCGCGGCCGCAGCGGTCGTTCTCTTCGGCTGCAACAAGCAGAAGCTGGCCCCCGATGAGGGTTCCGACAAGCCATCACTCAGCATGGCTACCGATGGTCTGTGGCAGGATATGGGTCCGGTCGAGGTCGACGGCTTCACCAACGCCATCGAGTCGGTCACCGTCAATGGTGCCAGTGTGCCCATCGAAGGAGATGGCTTCGTCGCCGAGGTCGGAGTGGGCCGGGGGGTCACCCTCATCGAGGCCATCGGCACCGACGCCCGGGGCGACACCTACTTCGCTCGACAGGGCGTGCTGGCGGGGGAGTTCCAAGACCCCAATCCCCCCATCAGCGATGCCCTCACCATCCGGCTCAACCGCAGCGGCTTGCAAGAGGCGACCGACCTCGTCGGCGGCTTGATCGATCCGGTCGCCCTCACCGCAGGGGTCACCGCCCTCAACCCCATCTATCAAGACGCCTACGGGGTCTTCGGCTGGGACGCGGTCACCATTCAGGCCGATCTGGTCGACATCGGCTTCGACCCGCTGATCATCACCTCCAACCCCAGCCCCGGCGTGCTCGCGGTCGAGGTGGTCATCCCGAATATCGAGGTCCTCACCAATGCCACCGGAGAGGTGGTGGCCATCGACTTCGATCAGGATGTCTACGTGGGGGCCGACAACGCCATCATCACCGCCGACCTCACGGTCGGTGTGGTCAATGGGCAGCTCGATATTCAGCTCATCGACCCGGTGGTTCAGCTCGACGGCTTCTGGTACGACGTGTCCCTGCTCCCCGGTGATATCGAGAGCTTCATCCTCGTGGATACCATCCGCAGCACCATCGAGGATATGCTCGTCGCCAAGATGGACGAGATGCTGCCGGCCCTGCTCGCGGACACCCTCGGCGGGCTCGATATCTCCTTCGATCTCGAGCTGCTCGGCACCCAGATCAGCATCGCAGCCACCTTCGCAGACGCCAGCATCGATGCCCAGGGCATCCAGCTCACGACCGACATCATGGTGAATGTGCCTCCGGCCATCGACAAGCCCTGGGTCGGCTACCTCGGCGCTCCGGCCGCACCAGCGGCGCCCCCGATGCTCGATGACATCGGCCTGTCGGTGTCCGACAATTTGCTCAACAACACCTTCTTCCAGGTGTGGCGCGGCGGCATGCTCAGCCTCGACCTCGACAGCGAGCGGGGGGAGCTCGAGCCCGTGCTGTTGGCACAGCTCGGGGCCACCAATGCGGCTCGGGTCAAGGTGGACGCGAATCTTCCTCCGGTGTTGATCGATCGCGACGGCAAGGCCCAGGTCCAGCTCACCGAGCTCGACGTTCGGATCGACACCCCGGGGGGCGATAATGGCGAGTACATCGACCTATCCGTCACGGCCTTCATCGAACTGGAGCTGTCCATCGTCGACGGCAACCTCACCCTCGAGCTGGGCACGCCAGACCTCATCCTGGACGTGCGGGACAGCGACTGGGGCGCGAGCAACAACTCCATCACCAACCTGCTCGCGGACCAGCTCCCCATCGGTGCGCTCCTCCTCCTGCTCGGCGATATCGAGTTCCCGCTCCCCAGCCTGGCGGGCATCTCGGTGAACAGCGGCGACGCCTGGCGCGAGAGCAGCGGCGTGTACACCACGGTCGCCATCGACCTTTGAGGTATGGTCGTGCGCCGCGAGAGCGCGGCCCACGTTGCCCATGAGGAGAGCCTGTTGATCCTGCTGACCGCTCTGTTGTCGACCGCTTCGGCGGCTGGTCTGGACCTTCTCGAGGTCGGTGGAGCCTGGGGAACCCCCGGGACTACCGATGCTACCGCTCTGTGGTGGAACCCCGCCGGGCTCGCTGCGGGTCATGGCACCCGGTTCACCCTCGAGGCCGCGCCCACCTTCGCGACGGTGAATATCAACCGGACCAACCCCAACTATGCCTACGATCCCAACGGCTTCGGCCCGGAGGAGTACGACTACGGTGGGCTGTCCCAGTACAAGACCACCGCGGTGGTCCCCTACCTCGGCGTGGTCAGCGACTTCGGCTTGGACGGGCTGGGCATCGGGATTGGGCTCGCGGTGCCCCAGGGCAAGAGCGCTGCGGGTTCGGCAGAGGCGCCCACGCGCTACCATCTCATCGAGGGGGGTAACCAGGCCCTCTATCTCATGGCCGGGGGCGCCTACGAGATCAAGGACCGCGTCTCCTTCGGCTTCACTGGCGCCTATGTCGACTCCAGCTACGCCTCCGACCTGTACTCAGAGGCGGGGACCGCCCTCAATGACGGCCTCAAGGAGAGCTTCGATCGGTCGGACAGCTTCTACTCCGACACCATGATCGAGGACGATCGGTACGCCTCTCGGGTGAGCACGGACGGCGACCTCAAGGGCAGCGCCATCACCTTCGGGGCCGGGGTACGGGTCAAAGCCCACGAAAAAGTGGCGATCGCGGTGGCCTATCGACATGGGCTTCGGGTCGACAATCGCGGTACCGCCAAGCTCGACTTCAGCTGTCCCAGCACCGATGACATCTTTGGGCGCGCGGGTGCGCAGATCCAGGGCATCTGCGATGCGGATCTCACTGCCCAGATGACGGTGGGCTACAACCTGCCCGGCCGCGTTCAGGCCGGCGTGGTGGTCACCCCGACCGATAAGGTCCGCCTGGAAGCCATGGGCGGCTACGTCTTCTGGAGCGTGTTCAAGGACTACGAGATCGATATCGCGGTCGATCCGGCTTCGGTGCCCAAGGACACCCCCGAGCAGCGCGCCGACACCGCGGCCCTGATCAGCCAGACCAAGACCTGGGCGCGCGATCAGCAGAACAGCTTCTGGTTCGGCATCGACGGCAAGTTCGATGTGCACGAGCGGGTCATGCTCGGCGGGCGGGTGCTCTACGACAAGGCGGCGGTGCCGACGGATGTGTTGAGCCCCAACAACTACGACGCGAACACCGTCTCGCTCACCGGGCTCATCGTCGGCAAGGTGCTGCCGCAGCTCCAGATCGGGCTCTCCGCGACTCAGTACATCGCCCAGACCCGGGAGGTGACGAACAGCGCCTTCGGGGTCACGATGGCCGAGGACAAGAAGGATGTCCGGTACTTCTATCCGTCGATGAATGGGACCTTCGGCAGCTCCATCACCCGGATCGGCATCTCCCTGCGCGGTCAGTTCGATCACGGCAAGAGCAAGCCTGGCACGGGTTCTTGAGCCGGGCCTCATGACCGCTCTCGCCCGGCTCCCCACACCGCTGCACCCGCTGCCCCGCTTGTCCGAGATCCTCGGCATCGAGCTGTGGGTCAAGCGCGACGACCTCACGGGCTTCGGCTTGTCGGGCAACAAGGTCCGCAAGCTCGAGTACCTGTTCGCCGAGGCCGAGTCCATGGGCGCCGACACCGTGCTCACGACCGGGGGAATCCAGTCCAACCACTGCCGGGCCACCGCCGTCGCCGCCCGGCAGCGGGGGTTGCGGCCGGTGCTGCTGCTGCGCGGCGAGGACCCGGGCATCCCCGATGGCAATCTGCTGCTGGATTCCCTGCTCGGGGCCGAGGTCCACTGGTGCACACCAGATGCCTACCGCCATCGCCGAGACGCCCTGCTGGCCGAGCTCGCAGCGGGGGTGAAGGCTGCCGGAGGCGTGCCATACATCATCCCCGAGGGGGGCTCGAATGCGGTGGGCTCCCGGGGCTATCTCCAGGCTGTGGATGAGCTCGACATGGACTTCGACCACCTCTTCGTCGCGGTGGGCTCGGGGGGCACCCTGGCGGGGCTGGCGATGAGCGCGGTGGCGGGGCGGGTCCATGGCATCGCCGTGTGTGATGACGCGGCTACTTTCGAGGCCCGGGTCCGCAGCATCGCCCTGGAAGCGGGGCGGCCCACCCCGGCCAACTGGTGGGTCGATGACCGCTACCGGGGCCCGGCTTATGGGGTCGCTACGCCGGAGATCTGGGACGATATCCGACTGGTGGCGCGCACCGAGGGCCTGCTCCTCGACCCCTGCTACACCGGCAAAGCGATGCACGCGCTCTGCGAACAGGCCCGGGCGGGACAAATCGCGGGTCGGGTGCTGTTCTGGCACACAGGCGGGGCTTTTGGGCTGTTCGGGCGGGGCGCCGAGGTCCTCGCTCCATGAGCCTCTCGGTCGCGGTCATCGCCTCGCCGCGCAGCGGGTCCAACCGCCGGAACCCCCGCCGTATCCAGTCTCTGGCGCGCTTGGCCGAGGGCGCGGGGGCCACCTTCCTCGCTCCCGATGGGCTCGATGCGCTGAGCGAAGCCGTCGCCAGCCTACGCGAGGTCGATATCCTCGCCATCAACGGGGGCGATGGCACGGTGCACCGGGTGCTGACCGCAGCGGTCCACGCCTTCGGCGAAGACCTGCCCGAGGTCGCGATCCTGCCGGCTGGCACGATGAATATCGCCGCTCGGAGCACCGGCTGGCTCGGTCGGCCCGAGGTCGCGCTGCGGCGGGTGCTGGAGCACGCCGAGGTCGGTGGCCTCGCCCGGCATCGCTCCTGGCTGATGCGGATCGACGCCCAGTGGTACGGTTTTCTATGGGGAAATGGGCTGATCGCGCGCTTCCTCGAGGTCTATGAACAGGTCGACAACCCCACCACCGCCCGGGCCGCCGCTATCCTCGGCCGGGGCGCGCTCAGCGCGCTCGTGGGCGGGCCCTTTGCCAAGCAGCTCACCCGGCGCTGGCAGGGCACCGTCGAGGTCGATGGAGAGCTCCTCGAGCCGACAGACTGGCTCGCCATCTCCGCTGGCACGGTCGAGCAGATCGGTCTGGGCTTCAAGCCCTTCCGCTTCGTGGCCGACCATCCGGGCCAGCTCCACGCGGTGGGGCTGGGCTGTTCGGTGGGGCGCTTCGCTCCCGAGCTGCCCCGGGTCTACCGCCGCCAGCCCCTCGCCGATCCTCTGAATATCGAGCGCCCGGCTCGCCGGTTGGTGCTGCGGAGCGAGGAGCGCGCCACCTTCATGGTGGATGGGGACTTCCATCGGGGCGGGAACGAGCTGGTCGTCGAGGTCGGTCCTTCCCTCGATCTCCTCGTGCCGCCGGTCGATGCCATCGCGGCGCCATGATCGGGGCCGGTACAGTGCTGGCCCAGCTCGGAGCCCTGTCGTGCAAGCCCAATCGACCCCTGTTCCCAAGCGCTCACCCAGCCTGCTGCTGATGGAAGAGACCGACCCCGCCATTCGGCTGGACGCTCACCTGGAGCTCGGCCGCAGAGCGGTTGCCCGCGACGATCTGGACACCGCGGAGACCCACTTCCGCGAGGCCTCCGAGCTCGACCCCACCGACGAGCGCCCCCGCGCCGAGCTCCGCGGCCTGGGCCGGGTGAAGAAGTCGTCCCGGAAGGGGTTTTTTCGGGGTCTGCTGGGGTAGGGGGCGGAGACAGCGCGTACACTACGCCTGGTTCGCGGAGTCCAGCGATCGGAACCCCGGCCCTCTGTACACCGTCCGGCCGGAGTAGCCCATGCTCACCCTGTTGCTACTCCACATCGGCTGTCGGAGCACGCCCACTCTCGTTGTCGACACGGCCCCCGATGGGCCAGAAGAGACCGATCTCGGCTCGCGGATTCCCCTGGCAGCCGCGGGAATCTCCGTGCCTCGGGGAATGCCGGGCTTGCCCGTCGAGGAGCCCTGCTGGTCCTATGGATTCGTGCTGGTCGAGCGCTATCCATGGCGGGCTTATGTAGAGCGAGAGAACTGCCGAGAGGGCTTCGTGGCTTTTGGCTATGGCGATCCGGGGTACTCCTGTGCGCGCACTCTGATGGTCTGCGGGGATGGGGAGGTACCGGCTGGCGATCCGAATATCTACGGCCCATCGGGGAGGGAGGAGTGTATGCGCTTCCTGACGGGTCAGCTCTCCCAGTGCGAGGGCACGGAGATCCCCCGCGAGTACGAAGGCTCACCGGTAACCGGCATCCCCGACGGGATGTGAGCTCGGGACGGGTCAGGTTGACCAGACCAGATGACCAGACTAGATTTTCTTCAGGAGGTTCCGATGTCCGGCCCCTGTCGCAAGGTCAATATCCAACAGGCCAAGACGAACCTCTCCCGTCTGCTTCGGGAGGTCGAGGCGGGTGAGGTCATCGAGATCGCGCGGGCGGGTAAGGTGATCGCAAGGCTGGTTCGAGCGGAGGAGGCGGGGCCTCGGCAGTGGGGTGGCTTCGAGGACCGGGTCCAGTTCGAGCCGGATGCCTTCGATCCGTTGCCGGACGCAGAGGCGGCGGAGTGGGACGAGGGACCGCTGGAATGAGTCCGGCCATCCTCATCGATACCCACGTCTTTGTCTGGGCCCTATCGGCTCCGCAGAAGGTTCCGACCGCCGCGTGGCCGTACCTTCGGGATCCACATCAGAAGCTGCTACTCAGTGTGGCCAGTGCGTGGGAGCTGGCGATCAAAGCAGCTCGAGGCAAGATCACTCTTCGTGGAGGGGTCGGGGGTTTTGTGGGCGAAGGCTGCCGGAAGACCGGGGTAGCGCTGCTGGGCATTGATCTCGCCCATACCGTAGAGGTGCAGGCCCTGCCTCACCATCACCGGGATCCCTTCGACCGAATGCTGATCGCTCAGGCCCGGGTCGATGACCTGGCTGTGCTCTCCTACGACCGGCTCTTCGACGCCTACGACATCGAACGTGTCGGGGTGTGAACCCGCTACGGCAGGATGATGGGCTTCTCTTTGCGGCTCTTGACCGCGAGATTCTTATCGGTCCAGGCGGCCTCGACTTCGGCTGCGAAGGCGTCGATATCGGCAGAGCTCTTGACCGGGCTGCGGGTGACCTGGACCGGCCAGGGGCCATCGGTGTCGCACTTGAGGCGCTGCTTGAACTGGCGACCGACGACGCTGACATCGTCCTGGATGGACCACCGCTTGCTGGGCTCGTGGACCTCGGCGATGTGGACCACGGCCTCTCCGCCGCAGTGCTCGGTGACGGTGACGCCGTAGAGCAGGGTGCCATCGGCCTGGACCCGGTCGCCGTAGACATACTTGAGCAGACCGGCGGCCTCGGTGGTGTGGCCGGTCTGGTACAGCCGGTCTGCGACATTGGCCGCTTGCTCGGGCTGCACCTTCTGGCCGACCCGAACCAGGGCGGCGGAGAGCCGAGCGGCGTCCTCTGGGGTCATCTTGGAGCCCATCCCACCGGGGCGGGCGGCCTGGGTCATCTTCTCGATGACGCTGGTGAAGGGGCCCCCGCGCTCGGAAGCGGCGATGGCGGCGCGCTCGAGGGGCTCGAGTGCGTCGGGGCCGAGGCGCTTGACGATGCTATTGAGCAGGCTGTTGTACTTGTCATCGTAGGTGCGGCTGGGGGGACTGGCGATCTCGGACTTGAGCCACTCGGTCAGCTCGCCGGACGGACAGGTGACGAAGGACTCGCTCCACATGGAGAAGGCGCGGTCATTCATCGCGTAGTAGCCCCCCCGCAGGAAGGGGAGCACGCCGACATTGTCCTGGCACATGGCGCCCACGCGCCGGGCCACGTCTTCGCGGGCGGTGTAGTCGGCGATCTGCTCGAGCATATCCCACACGGGCTCGTAGACCTCGCTGCCGATGGCCTTGAGCGACAGATCGACGAGGATCTCGGTCTCGGAGCTGGCCCGCATGAAGCTGTTGAAGGACTCCGTCGCGGCGGTCTTGTCGCAGGCGAGGACCTCGCCATACAAGGTGGCGAGCTGGTCGCGATCGGTGCTGGGCACCTTGTTGACGAGCGCGTCGCACTTGCCGGCGTGGGCGGGGGTGGGCGCGAAGAGGGTCGCGGTGAACAGGGCGAGAGCGACGGTCTGCCAGCGGAACAAGGGCGCCTCCAGAGAGGGGTGAGCGGCTCGGCCGCCTAACACCGACCCCGGTTGCGCGCCCTCCATTCCGGAGTCGGATAGGTGGGCCGGATGGAACCCCCCCTCGGCTGGAAGGCGTGGTTGCGGGCGGCGCTGATCACGGTCGCGCTGGTCGTACATGGGATCTTTGCGCTTCCCTCGCCCTATGGCATCGACGAGGGGGACCTGGCGACCCCGGAAGGCCAGGAGGAGATCCGTCGCTGGACCTCCATCCTGGGGACGGTGGGCGTCGAGCTCTCCGTCGAGGATCTCTCGGCCCAGACGATCTACTGGACCCACGCCATCCACGCGGCCCACTCCAAGCTCCGGCGGCCGTTCATCCCGTGGATGAAGTTCACCGGCACGGGCCAGGGCTGGGCGCTGTTCGCCAGCCCGGACACCTACCCGCACCGGCTCGAGATCTACGTGCTCGAGGAGCGCAAGTGGCGGCCGGTCTTCGTGCGGAACCATCCGAGCCTGGATTTTCTCGACAGCACCCTCCGATACCGTCGGGTGCGCGGCGTCTACGATGGCTCTACCCGCACCCAGCGGGTTCCTTATTGGAACTTCGCCCGCTGGGTCGCGAGGCAGGCCTTTCTCGCCTACCCCAAGGCGGGCAAGGTGCGGATTCAGATGGTCCAGACCCACACCACGGTCCCCGGGCAGCCCGAAGATCCCGAGGAGCTCGTGCGGGTGAAGCGGGTGCTCAAGCGCTCGGCCATCCTGCCGGCGGACGGGCTCATTCCATGATCGAGCGTTGGGTCCGGTTCTGGGACGCCAAGGAGCACCCGCGGTCCATTGCCCTGGTCCGCATCCTCATCGGCCTAACGGCGCTCTACGACTTCACGGAGATGTGGGCTCATGGGCTGGTGTTGCCCCTGCTCGCTCCCCAGGATGTGGGCGGATGGGCCGATCTGATGGGCCGAAAGAGCCCGCCCCTCGTGTACCAGATCTTTCCTCCCGAGGCCTGGGTGGCCCACCTCCACCACGGTCTGATGTGGACTGCGGCGCTGTTTGTGGCCATCGGCTTCTTCACCCGGAGCAGCGCCCTGGTGTTGATGCTGGCCTGGGCGCAGATCCAGCTCCAGATGCCGATGGCCGATCGCGCGGTCGATATGTTCACCCGCAATGTGCTGATGATCCTGATGCTGTCCGGTGCGGGCCGCTGCTGGAGCGTGGACGCGAAGCTGTCGACCGGTCGCTTCGGAGGCGATGGCTCCTTGGTAGGGTCCTGGGCCCGGTACCTGCTCATCGCCCAGATCGTGCTGATGTACTTCACCGCGGGCATCCAGAAGGTGGGGATCTTGTGGATGCCGATGGGCTCCTTCGCGGCGCTGTACGTCATCCTCCAGGACCCCGCTCTGGCGCGCTTCGATTTTGGGTGGTTGGTGAAGCAGCCCTTCTATTTTTTCACTCAGCTCGCGACCTTGATCACCATGGCCTGGCAGTGGGCCTACCCGCTGGTGTTGCTGTGGTACTGGTACAAGAACACCCCCGATCGTCCGGGACGCCTGCGCGCCTTCGCGAATCGCTGGCACCTGCACCTGGTCTGGGTTGCGGTGGGGGCGCTCTTCCACCTGGTGCTGGCGGCGACGATGGAGCTGGGCATCTTCCCCGGGGCGATGCTCGCCGTATACCCAGCCTTTGTCGACCCCGACGAGCTGAAGCACTTCGGGGGGCTGCTGCTCAGGCGGGTACGGGGCTGATTGGGGCGCTCTCAGATGGCGCTGGGGCAGAACCAGCGCAGCGGCAATTCGTCGGTCGGCTTCTCTTTCGCACAGATCGCGAGCAGGCAGCTGCCGGCCCCCGCCACGGTTCGTTCGGGGCGGTCCAGGGCGATCCGAGCGGCCGCCACCACGCCCTCGTCGCAGGCGGGTGCGAGGATCTGGGCGGCCTCCAGGGGCATGGAAGTATCGCAGAGATCGGTGGGATCGTCGATCTTGCAGGCCCCGGCTTGGAAGACCCGGGTGTCTTCGGTCGGGGGCACGAGGGCGCGCAGGGCGGTCGCTCGGAGCCGATCGGGGCTGGCACAGGATCGCACGGCGTGCAGGGCTTCGCGAACGGGCGTGTCGTAGCCCTCTGCGTGCCGGTCCAGTAGCCCGTCGACCCCATCGAGCACCCGGTCGCAGTCCGCTTGGCCCCCCAGTACTCCAAGTCGCATCACCGCGCTGAACTTCCACCGGTCCGCGAGGGCCACGTCGACATCCTTCCAGAGGGTGAAGGCCGCCTCCCACTCCTCGCGGTGGGCCTCCATCGATGGGCTGAGCAGGGTCAGGGCCAGGTCACCGGCCTTGTCTTGAGGCGTGCCGAAGGCCATCGGAAGGGAGGGGCCGGGACGGAGTACTTCCCAGACGGTGTCGCGGAGATCTCTGCGCTCGATCATCCGCTCACTGAGGGTCTTGATCGGCTCTCTCTGGAGAGTGTCTTGCTCGCCGACGACCTTGCTGCTGGCGAGGGCCCACTGCAGGGTCCGAGGCCCGAACAGGTCCTCCTCGACGGCGATGGACCAGTGGAGAATATCTGGGGCGGGATCCGCCCGGAGGAGGTCCAGATCGAGCTGGGATTCGAGATAGTCCAGGCCGTTGGGGAGCCCCCGCAGGGCGTCTGCGCAGGAAGTCTGCGACACCTGCGGAACGATGACCGCTCGGGTGCTGTACAGGAACACGACTCCGAAGGGAGAGGACCAGTCCTGACTGCGAACGCCGACGCCAACTCGGGGGAAGCGACCGGTCTCATCGACACAGATCGACGGCTGGACCTGGTCGAGCAGTGCGAACACCTCGGACTTGCTCCGTTGTTGAGTACCGAGCCAGAGCGACTGCCCGTCGCTGATCTGGACCTCGGCCGAGACTCCCCAATGATCTCGGGCCACCCCATCCCGGGTCGAGTGCTTCCCCTTGGCAGTGGCGAGGGTCGTGACGGTGAAGTTGTCCACGGTCCGCTGATCGAGAGTGCGCTCCTTGCCGGGGAGAGAGGAGGACGGGCTGCGGTGTCGGTCGCAGGCCCCGAGCAGAGTGAGCAGGCCGGCGATTTGGAGGAGCTGTGGCTTCGGCAAGAGGTCTCCGGCGTTGTAGCCGAGGATATCGGAGCTCGTCCTCCTTGGCTATGCCCGGCCGGAGTGCTCTGTGCTTGTCATCGAGGCAGCGGACTGCGAAGCTGCGTGGAATCGACGGTCATGATGGGGGTGGGCGAATGCGTGGGAGTCTGTGGGTCTTGGGAGTCTGTGGGGTGTTCGTGCTCGCCTGTAGTGGAGAGGGATCTTCACCAGACGCGCCCACACCGGAGCCCGCAGCGGCGACAGAGCCCGCAGCGGCCGCCAAGGGCGATGCGGCCGCCGAGGGCGATGCGGCCGCTGAGGGCGATGCGGCCGCCGAGGGCGATGCGGTCGCGGACGGCGATGCGGTCGCCGATGATGTCCCGGGTGAGGAGCCTGCTGCGGCTGGGTCCAAGAACCTGAGCACTCTGCTGCATACCCACAAAGGCTCGATCACGCTGAAGAGCACGGGCGGAGACCTGCCCTCCAAGGGCACCCACGCCACCCTGTCGAAGCAGGAGAAGAAGCAGGTGATGGGGATGGACGTCACGGCCTGGCTCGGTATCGCCGAGGTCGAGGTCACCAGCGTTCACGATGGCAAGATCGAGTGCAAGATCCTCAAGGAGACCTCGATCATCGAGGTAAATGGCAAGAAGAAGAATATGTTCACCGAGGGCGCGACGACCCAGTTGGTCTGGTAGGGCGCGGAATCTCCCCAACTTGCGGGCGGATGAAAGTCCGGCTACGCTTCGAGCAGATGTAGACGCCCAACCGGAGCTCGTCATCATGGACTTCAACCACTTCAGCTGATCGCCGGCCGCAGCCACGCACCCGCGTGACTGCAGAGCCTGTTGGCCCATCTGGGCCTCCCCGATCCCTCGACCGAGCCGCCATGGGCGGAGCCTCGGTCGGTTGCGGAAGTGTCATGAGATTCCATTCCAAGCCCGTTGAAGAGAACGGCGAGGTCCCACTCGCCGACGAAGGCCGCCTCGAAGCGGTCACTGCGACCTGGACCCCACCGATTCCAACCGATTCCAGCCGTTGCTACGTGGTCTCGGTCGGTTGCTGGCTGTCCGACACCCAACGTCGCGCCCAGCTCTCGGAGATCCTCGGCTTGGTCGAGGCCCATGGGGATGTGGTGGTCGGCCAGGAGAGCCTGGCGCTGCCAAAGCCGCATCCGCGCACCTACCTGGGGGTGGGGCGTAGCGCCGAGGTCGCCCAGCGCGCCCGAGAGGCCGGAGCGACCTTGGTCGTCGTGGACGCCCAGCTCTCGCCCTCCCAGACCCGAAACCTCGAAGACGCCATGGGCTTGTCCATCAGCGATCGGGAGATCGTGATCCTCGGGGTCTTCCACAAGCATGCAAGGTCCCGAGCGGCCCGTATCCAGGTGGAGATTGCACAGCTGGAGTACCTGCGGCCCCGTATCCGTGGGCTGGGTCTGAATATGGACCAGCAGGCCGGCGGGGTGATGAATGGCAAGGGCGCTGGTGAGACGGCCTCCGAGCTCATGGCCCGGAGGCTGGACGACCGATTGGTCGTGCTGAAGCGGGCGTTTGGCAAGCTCGAGAGCGCGGGGAGGCTTCGGCGGAGTCAGCGGGACTCGTGCGCTCGTATCGCCCTTGTTGGCTACACCAACGCGGGAAAGACCTCGTTGATGAATCGGCTCACGGGCTCGGCTCTGAGTACCCGCTCAAGGCCCTTCGAGACCCTGGACACCACCACCCGATCCCTGACCCGTCATGGTGGGGAGGTGGTGCTGGGGGACACGGTCGGGTTCATCCGAGACCTGCCTGAACGGCTCTTGCCCAGCTTCTCCTCGACGCTGGCGGAGGCGCGGGAGGCCTCGCTGCTCGCGGTGGTGGTCGATCTGTCCGATCCGGAGTGGCCGATGCATCTGGAGACGACTCAGGGCCAGCTCGAGGGAGTCGGTGCGGGGGATATTCCGCAGTTTCTGGTGTTCAACAAGCTCGACCGGGTCTCGGAGTCTTCGGCTCAGCATGCGGTCGAACGGGTGGTGCAGGGACGGGAGTACGCCCTGCTCAGCTGCATGGACTCCGCTGCGGTGGACTCGCTGCGCACGGCTCTGATCGCGTCGGTTCGTCGGGCGACCCACACCAGGGCGGAGGTGTTCGTCGGGTACGGGAATACCGAGGTATCCGGTGCGATCTATCGGCAGTGTCGCGTCCTGGAAGCCCAGGCGGGCGAGGGGGGACTCACCCTGAAGATCGAGGGACCGGTCCACATCATCGAGGACCTGTGCAGGCTCGCGAGGAGGGCCTGATGGGTGCCGCGACGCTGCTGAGGGTCTCTGATCTGTGCATTCACACCCTCGAGGGCCGAGCTCTGGCTCGGGACCTCAACCTGAGCCTGGGCCGAGAGCGGGTGGCGGTGGTCGGACGCAATGGCGTGGGCAAGACGTCGCTGATCCGGGTGCTTGCTGGGAGGCAGGCCCCGACCACTGGAACGGTCCACCGCTATGGTTCCGTCGCCCTGGTCGACCAGGATCTCGATCAGGGAGAATCGAGTGGGGGAGAGCGCCGGAGAGCTGCGATCGAGAGGGCGCTGGAGCGGTGTCCGGAGCTGCTGATCCTGGACGAGCCGAGCGAAGACCTCGATGAGGTTGGACGGAGATGGCTGGGGCATCGGTTGCGAGCCTGGCGGGGCGGGCTGATCGTCGTGTCCCACGATCCGGATCTGCTTCGGAGCTTCGGAGACTTCTTCGTGGTGGAGGAGTCGGGATGCCACCACTTCTCCGGCAGCTTCGACGGACTCCAGGAGGTCCTGAGGTCCACAGAGCTGGCGCGGCAAGCTCGCTATCTTCGCCGGCTGGAGAGCTTGAGGCAGGACGAGGCTCGCCACCAGCGCGTTCGCCAGCGTCGACAGCGCAAGAAGGCTGTGGGGCGGCTCCATGAGCTGGATCGCTGCCAGTCGAGGGTGCGTCTGAATACCCGCCGCGGCCTGGCCCAGGTCAGTCAGGGCCGGGTGGACAGCATCGCGGCGGCTCGAATCGCCGATCGCCGGGCCTGGGCTCGGGCTACTCGTCGGGCGATGCGGGTATCGCTTCCGCTCGAGCTGGTGGTGCCCGAGCTACCCGCGACCGGGGACTCGGAGATCGTGGGGCTGCGAGGGGTCGAGCTGGTGAGAGGGGGACGAGTCTTGTTCAGCGGAGTGAACCGCAGCATCGGCCGAGACCGGATCGCGGTCACGGGCCCGAATGGCTCGGGAAAGAGCTCGCTGCTGCAGCTGATGCTGGGTGAGCTCTCCCCGACGAGCGGCGCGGTTCGGACGCGGCTCGAGCGGGTCGGATTCATCGACCAGGGTGCAGAGAACTGGAAGCTCGACGCGTCTCTGCGGGACCACCTGAGTCGGACTCTCGAGCTGGACTCGGTGGCGAGCGTGCTGGTGGCCCATCGGTTTCCGTTGGCTTTGGCGGAGCGCTCGATGGCTTCGCTGAGCCCGGGTGAGCGCACGCGGGCCGCGCTGATCGCCCTGTTCCAGCGGCCGGGTCTGGAGCTTCTGGTGCTCGACGAGCCGACCCGTAGCCTCGACCTGCTCGGGGTCTCAGCCCTCGCCGAGGCGCTGGGGTTGTGGAGCGGGGGCCTGGTGATCGCCAGTCATGACCGGGCCTTTCTCGAGGCCCTGGGCCTGAGCGCGGGCGCTTGGACGCTCGAGAGCCAATAGCAAGGCGGAGACGATGGCGACCGACGCAGCGAAACCGGTGAATGCGGTGGCGCTGCCCAAGCGGTCGACTGCGAGACCGACCGCGATCGCCGGGCCCCCAAAGCCGATATACGCGGCGAGCAGGGTCCCACTGACTGCGGCTGCTGATCGGGGCGCGCACTCCCCAGCTCGGACCAATGCGCCGACATAGATCCAGCCATGGGTGGCCATGCCCAGAAGCAATGCCCCGCCTGCGATGAGCCCGATTCGATCGCTCGCGACCCCGAAGCTCATGGCGGCGGTCCCGAGGGCCAGGATGATGAGTCCGAGCTGAAGCGAGCGGCGGGAGGACATCCTCCGAGCGGGGATCTGACCGACGAGACCGCCGGCCAGCATGAGGAAGAGCATCACTCCAGCCCAGGCCCCGTGACCTGATCCATGGAGCACGCCGGGGAGCACGGCGACGACCACTCCTGAGACCGCCCAAGCGGCCAGGAGGGAGGTGTTGGCGACTCGGGTTCCAGGAGGCATGGAGGGGAGCCGGAGTACCGAGATCTGCGGGTCTCCGCTGGGCCCGGTCATCCTGAACAGGGCAGCCCCCACGGCGATCAGTCCGCCGGACCAGAGGAGCTCAGCGGTCAGCGCTCCAGGAGTGGAGGCCAGGCTCGCGGTGGTCGCCAGGGCGCCGGCCCCAAAGCCGAGAGTGCTGGCGGCCCCGACCCACCGTGCGGCCGAAGGCGGCCCCCAGCGCTCGGCGAGTGCCGCGGTAGCGCTCCCCATCACCAGCGCCACGCCTGCTCCTTGGAACCACCGAGCCACTCCGAGCATCGCGAGACCGGGGGAGAGCATCACGCCGAGCGTGGCGATGAGGGCACAGCCGAGGGAGATGAGCACCGGGCGTCTGGACCCGAACCGATCGGCTACGCCACCTGCAGTGGTGAGGGTGAGGATCAGAGCCGCGACATAGCCTTGGAGCAGCAGGGACATCTGGCTGGCGCCGAACCCACCGGCCTGGGCCATGGCTCCGTAGAGCGGGAGCTGGAGGTTGACGGCTCCCGTGACCAGAAACACGGCTGCAAGCATCGTCATTCAAGACCCGTCTCCGTGGGTGCGGGGCGCCGACGCTCCGAGGTTGAGGCTATCACGCTGGTACCGTTGGGGTCAGACCCGAACGGTACCAGTCCGCTCAGCGACTCATCAGACCACCGGACTACCGGGTGTCCGAGCCAGCCGATATCTGAAGCTGCCTTTTGGTGCCGCTTGAGCGCGGAATCTCGAGCTTTTCAGGGCTGGGAGTCCGGATCCGGTCTGCAGGGGAGGATCTCCTCGACCCTCTCGCGGAGCAGGCCCTGGAAACGGTCGGCGTAGCGGCTGTCCAGCAGGCGGACGGCGATATGCCAGTGGCCGGAGATGATCCCGTCGGGGTGGACCTCGACCTCGGGATCGGGGGCGACCCAGGGGGAGACGATGATCGCCTCTTCGAGGGCGTGGCGAACCGCCCCCGAGACGGGGCTGCAAGGCATGGCAACGGTGAACTGGATGCGAGGCCAGGGGTTGTCGTCGGCGACCAGAGGGTTGGCGAGCAGCACTCGATTGGGGACGATGATCCGCCGCCCATACACATCGCGCAGCCAGGTGACCCGGAGGCCGATGGCCTCGACGGTGCCGGAGTATTTGTCCCCTCGGACCCAATTCCCCGCTCGGAGCTGGCCCTCGACCCCGATGAAGACGCCAGCGATGAGATCCTGGAGGATATCCCGCGCAGACCAGCCGATGGCGACGGCGATGGCGATGCCGACGACGGGGAGGGCGGGAGCGAGGGAGCGGGGAGTGAGGGCGCCGACCGCACCGAGCACGAAGATCGCCACCAGCAGGCGGAACAGGACCTCGGAGGTCCGCAGGACCTGAGGGATGAGGCCGGAGGACCGAAGATCGGAGGCGACCCGACGGAGCAGGGTGGCGATGAGCCCGAACAGAGCGGCGAGGAAGAGCAGGGGCAGGGCGCTGTGCAGTCCGCTCCGAGGCGGATGGGGGAGGATGGGCTCGAGCAGGCTGATGGCCTGATCGCCGCGGCTGTCGACCACGACGACATCGGGGGTGCCGGGGTCATCGAAGAATCCGAAGAAATCGTCCACAGCGGGGGCTGGGGTCTGGAGGGGCTGTCGGGTTGGAGTCTGGGGCTGGGAGGGGTGTGGGTCTGGGGCCTGGGTCTGGGTCTCTGGTGTCGGGGGGTCTGGGGTCTGGGGCTCTGGGGTCTGGGTCTCTGGTGTCTGGGGCTCTGGGACCAGGGGCTCTGGGGCCAGGGGCTCTGGGGTCTGGGCCTGGGGCTCTGAGGTCTGCGACGGGGGCGTTGCTGTGGGTTGTTCTGTCGCCTGGAGCGTGGGCTCGGGCTGAGGCTGGACCTCGGCCGGGGGGGCCTGGCCGAGGGCGATGGCGCTGAACAACAGGGCGATCACAGGAACCACCGGCGAGAGGTGAGCACGTTGATGATGGGCGCACACAGGTGGGGGGCGAGGGAGTACCGATCGCCGTCGACCTGGAGCAGCCCAGCGTGGGCGAGGGAGGCGAGGTGGGCTGTCGCAGCCTGGGGGTCGACGCGGAACTGATCGGCGTGCAGAGCGGGAGTGGCCCACCCCTGGCGTGCAACCTGGCGGAGCGTCAGCAGGGTGGGCTCGGGGAGCCTGCGGATGCGCGAGATCGGCGGACGTGGCACCGGACCCATGCGCATCAGGGCGTCTGTTTCGTCGACATCGAGCACGCTCGCCATCCACAGCTGGAGCGCGTCGTGGAGGATGCCTCCGGATGCCTGATGGAGGGTGCGGAACCACGTGGTCTGGTGCCGAGTGGCCGTGTCTTCAGTGCGGGAGAGAAAGTCCTGGATGTGCCAGGACATGTCCTGGGAGGACTCGAAGCTGAGCCCATAGCCGCTCATGCTGTGACGGCTGATCAGGGCCGCTTCCAGCTCGTCGGGGCTGAGTCGACCCATCTCGATGGCCGCGGAGAACACCGCGTCGAGGGGATGGGCCCGGGTCGCGAAGTGCCAAACCGGGGGGGTGACCAGTACGATGAAGGTGGTGGTCCCAGCATCGGCGACGATGTTCTGAACAAATCGCCGCAGGGGCTCGAAGCCGCCCGGCCGGATCTCGAACAGATTGTGGAAGCCCTCGATGACGACGATGCCACCGGGATCGCCCGCGAACCACGCGTCGACATCGGCTTCGCTGAGCGGGCCGGTGGGGGAGTGGCGGCTGACCCGGGTGATCCCGAGGCCGCGGATGAGCGCGCTTGCCAGGGCTCGCTGGCCGATGGTGTCGAGCCCGATGAGCGCCGCGCTGCGAAACACACCGGGTCGGTCATGACGGAGGGCGGTCAGGGCACGGGCGTACTCGGACTCGCGGCCGGTGAGGAGGTCTCCCGCCTCGAGGGCGTGGTCTGAGAACAGTCGTCGGTAGACTGTGGGGAGGCGTGCGAGGGGGACGGGCGCGGCGAAGGCTGCGGGATCGGCGACCTGGATGGTCTCTTCGAAGCCCAGGGTGTAGCGGATTGCGGCGATGCGCTCGTGGCCGAGGGTGGTGGTGAGCCCTTCGGTGATCTGCTCGTTGGTATTGGCGACGAGCTCCGAGAGGTTGGCGGCACGGCGGAGGAGTCGGCGCTGGGCCTGGACCTGACGGAGCAAGGTGTGACGCAGATCGGTGATGCGCCCGTCGAGGACCTGGCTCCGGAAGGTGTCGAGCTTCTCGAGCACCGCAGCATGGACGAGGCCGGGAATGGTGGAGGGCCAGGGCTGGGCATCGTCGAGGGTGGCCTGGAGCCGGTGCTGGCTGCGTCCCCAGGAGCCGAGCACGATGTCCCGTACGAGCTGCCGGTTGTCATCGGTGAGCGGGCCGGGGTGGACATCGAGCTCTTGGTGGGCGAGCTCGGCGTTGAAGCTGAGCACTCGCTGGAAGTCCTGGAGGCTCGCGAGGAGGCCGTCGACCTGGGCAGCGAGTCGCCGGGTGACGTCGATCAGGTCTCGGGTGATGTGGGCCTCGATGAAGGAGATCGTGACCTCGCGGAAGGGCAGATCGGTGGTGGCGACCGGGCTCGGAAGCACCCATTCTCCGGTCTCGGGCGCTCGCACGGGCACGGTGTAGCGCTCGGACAGACCCTGTGCAGCGGCGAGGATGGCGTCGAGCAGGGGTTCGTCACTGATCTCGTCGGCGAGCCAGTCCCGGAGGGTGGTCGTGGTCTCGACGGCGTCCTCGACGATCCGCTCGACGGGCTGGACCGCGCCGCGGAGGAGCACAGCGAGCTGCGGACCGGGGGTCTCGGAGGGCTCGAGCAGGGCGGTGGTCTGCTCGATGAGACCGGCCACGGACTCCTGAACCCGGGCGAGCTGGGTGAGCCCCTTGCCGCGTAGCTGCCTTGCCAGGCGGTCTGTGTGTGCGTCGACGGCTTCCTTGACCTGGACCTCGAGGCCGACGACCTCGAACACCAGCGCCAGGGCCGAGTAGCGGGACGCGGTGGTCTCGCGGGCGGCCTTCAAGCCCTGGGTGAGGGCGTTGAGTCCACGGGTCCGGTCGTCGAAGACGCGGGCGAAGCGCCGGTGTCGGGGCGGGAGATCCGGGGTGTCGTAGACCAGCAGATCGTCCTTGAACTCGCGGGTAGCGGTGCCGAGGATGTGGGCGGTTCGCACGTGGGCATCCTTGGCGATCCAGCTCGCTTCGTCGGTCGCGAAGCGGAAGTCCTGCTCGATCTCGTCCCGGAAGGCCTCGATGGCGGCATCGACCTGTTCGACATCGGTGCGAGCGAGCTGGGCGAGGCGCTCGGCCGCGCCGTTGATGGCGCCGAATAGGGCGGAGGTGCGGGCGGCGAGGTGGAGCTCGGCGTTGATGGTGAGCGCTGCGAGACCCTCCATCCGACCGGCCACCCGTCCCTGGAGGTGGTAGCGGCCGAGATCGCGGACCCCGACGTGCCGCTGGGGTTCGGAGAAGCGCGCCCGCAGTCGGTACCAAGCGCGATGGAGTCGTCGGGGAAGCGGCTCGGGTCGGGGGCTGAGGGAGTCGGGCTCGAAGGGCGCGAGCACGAGCTCGGGGAGGTCGTGGACCATGTCATCGACGGCCTCCTGGAGCGCCGCTGGGCTCCAGATGTCGCGGGTCATTGCGTTGGAGCGGCCGATGATCTGATCCCGCCACCGTGCGGCGAGCTGGCCCAGCTCTGCGCGGAGCGTGCTGGAGAGCTCGTCGGGGTCGTGGTTCTGGTGCCACTCGGAGGCGAGTCGCCGGTGGAAGCGGAGGAAGTCTCGCCGCAGGCCGCGGACGTACTGCTGGGCATTGGCCTCGATGTCGGTCAGCGGCCCCCGATCGAGGTCTCGGAGGAGCTGGCGGAGCTCGAGCTCGAGCTCGGTCGCGAGGGTGTTGAGCTCCTCATTGGCGGTGGATGGGGTGGGGCCCCAGGCATCGGGATCGGCGTCCTCTCGGCGCCAGGGCGCGAGCTTGTCGTCGACGGCTTCTGGGGTGATGGTCTGGGTTGCGACGGGGATCTTGGGGTCTTCGTTGCGCTGTGCGGCGGTCTCTCCTGCGAAGCCGAGCCCGAACTGCAGGGCCACGGGACCGATGATCTCGTTGAGCGCGACTCCGGCGAGGATGAGAGAGAACAGCCCATCGCCCACGTCGCCGCCGAAGGTCGATTGCACACTCCCCGCCAGGGTCAGCGCCAGGCCGGCCTGGGAGATGAAGCCCATCCAACCGTATTTTCGGGTCATCGCATCCGTGCCGGGGACCATCGCCCCGATGCGCACTCCGAGCCAGAGCATGGCGATCCGGGTGCCGACGAGGAGCAGGGCGAACTGCCAGCTCGAGAGCAGATCGCTGATGTGCAGCTTGGCCCCGGCCATGGTGAAGAACACGACGTAGACGGGCAGAGAGAGGCGCTCGACCTCGTGGATGAGCTCGCCCCCCTTGCTGCTGAAGTTGGAGGTGGAGAAGCCCGCGGCGATGAACACGAGCGCGAGCTCGACGTGGGCGTTGGGGTCGATGAAGTGCGTGAGGGAGGAGGCCGCCTCGGCGGTGGCGAAGACCATGCCGACGATGAAGATCAGGATCTCGGCACCCACGTACCGAAGGTAGAGGTCGATCACCCAGCCGACCACGCCCCCGAGCACGATGCTGGCGGCGATGTTGAGGAGCGCGGTCCCAAAACCGCTGCCCCCCTCTGCACCGAGCAGGCCCACCGCAACCACCGAGGAGGCCGAGAACGCGATGACGACGATCACATCCTTGAGCACGACCACGGGCAGGACATTCGATGTCATCGGCCCCTTGGAGCCCGTGCTGTTGATGATGGCGATGGTGGCCGCGGGCGCCGTCGCCAGGCTGACGGACCCTAGAACGAGCCCGACAGCGAGGGCCTGAGAGGGATCGAGGCTGGCGAACTTGGCGAACTGGAAGGGGGACCAGGACTGGCTCAGCAGGAGAAATAGCGCGGCGACGCCACCGAGAACGGTGAGGGTCTGGGCGCCGAGGATGGCGAGGATGCGTCCGAGCCCGTCGCGCAGAGAGTCGAGCTTGAGCTCCCCCCCGGCGGTGAGGCAGATCAGCGCCAGCGCGAGGGTGTCCATGAGGCCGAGCTGGTGCAGGACGCGCCCGTTGAGCAGACCGGTATCGAAGGGGGGAAGCAGCCATGGGCGGATGGCTTCGATCTCGGCGAGGGAGTGCGCGGCGGACCCGCCGAGGAGCAGACCGGCGAGGAGGTAGCCGGTGATATGGGGGAGCTTGGCGACCTCGGCGAGCTGGCCGATGGTGTACGAGGCCAGGATGACGAATCCCGCCGAGAGCAGCACGGTGCTGAAGTTCCCACCGGGATCGCCCTGGGCGAACAACAGGACCAACCCGATGAACAGCACTCCGATGATGATGGCCTTGCGGAACACATCGACGGGCTGGTGCTGGCCTGAGTGGGCGGACATCAGTGCTTCCAGAAGTCGGGGAGAAGCAGGGCGAGCACCGTGAAGAACTCGAGGCGCCCGAGGATCATGGCCAGGGAGAAGAGCAACTTGGCGATGGGGGAGTAGGGAGCAAAGTTGTCAGAGCCCTCGTAGTAGGGGGCCGGTCCCATATTGGAGACGCTGGTGAGCATGGCGCCGAAGGCGGTCTGCACGCCCACGCCGTCGGTGTAGGCGACGAGCACGGACCCCAGGCCGATGGTGCACATATAGATGAAGAAGAAGGTGGTGACGGCATTGAGCACGTCTTCGTGGATGATCTCGCGGCCCAGTCGCATGACCTGGACGATCTGGGGACGGAAGGATTTGCGAACCTGAGCCCGGGTGTTCTCGGCGAGAAGGACCATACGGGAGACCTTGATGCCGCCGGCGGTGGAGCCGCTCATTCCCCCGATGAACATCATGGTGAGGATGAGCCCAAGGGCCCCGGATGGGTAGGCCATATAGTCGTCGGTGCCGTACCCGGTGGAGGTGACGGTGGTGGCCACCATGAACACGCTGTACCGCAGCGCTTCCGCCCAGCTACCGTCGTGATTGGGCACGATGGCGATGGTGAGGAGCAGGGTGACGACGAGGACCAGGGCACAGTAGGTACGGAACTCGATGGAGTGGGCGAACACCCCCCAGCTATCGGAGACCCGGTCGCGGATGGCCTGCCATCGGGTGACCTCACGGATCCGCCGAGCGCGTAGGAATAGCGCCCCATAGTAGAGCCCGAAGTTGACCCCGGCGAAGAGCATGAACCCGGCCATGACGTAGTCGACCGCGGCGCTGTCGAAGTAGCCCACACTTGCGTTCTTTGTAGAGAACCCACCGGTGGAGAGGGTGGTCATCGCGTGGCAGATGGCGTCGAAGAGGTTGTCTGACCAGTGTTCGGCGGTGGTCTTGGGAACCCACCAGGTGAACAGCCCCATGAGGACGATGGCCTCGAGAGCCGTGGCTGCCCCATAGATCCACCACAGCGCAGCGCTGGTCTCGGTGATCTTGGGGCGCAGCCCCTCGGCCGAGTGCCCGGGGACCTCGGTGCGGAACATATGCTTACCGGACACGCCGAGGCTGGGGAAGATTGCGATGAAGAGCACGACGATGCCCATTCCGCCCAGCCATTGGGTGATGGACCGCCACAACAGCACCGAGCGCGACAGCCGGCCCTCGATGTCTTCGACGATGGTGGCGCCAGTCGTGGTGAAGCCGGAGACGGCCTCGAAGATGCCGTCCGCTACGGGGAATCCGCTGTCGATCACATAGGGGAGCGCGCCAAAGACCCCAGCGAGTACCCAGATGGCGGTGGTGATCAGCGTGGCCTCGGTGCGGCGGATGGGGTGCCCCTTGGCGGACTGACCCCACCACACCAGGAACCCGCCGGAAGCGGCTGTGATCACCGCGCATACCGCCATCCAGGCGGCCCCACCGGCGTCCGCAGCCCGGGGGGTGCCCCACTGGGTGTAGGCCAGCCCCACCGCTGCGCAGAAGGCCATCGCGACCGAGAGCCCGAGGACCACGAAGCCGGTGGGCCGTGCGACGAGCCGGTGAATGGCGACGGAGTGCTTCACCGCTCAGAAGGCCCGCTGCTTGAAGAGGACTTCGAGCTTGTCATAGGCCCTCGGCGTGGTGAGGGCGATGACGGTGTCGCCGGCGTCGATCAGGGTCTGACCATCGGGGATGACGACGGAGTCGCCCTTGAGCACGGCGCAGAGCAGCGCGCCCGGGGGAACCTGCATCCTGGCGACGGGTATGCCGATCACACGGGCCCCCTCGAGGGCTCGGATCTCGACCACCTGGGCCTTGCCATTCTCTAGGGTGGCCAGGGACTTGAGAGCACGCTCGCGGACGAATCGCAGCACATGATCGGCAGCGAGGCGGCGGGGCGAGAGCACGCTATTGACCCCGAGCTGTTCGTGGATCTCGACATACTCGGCCCGGTGCACGACCGTGGCGGTGCGCTCGGCGCCGATACGCTTGGCCAGGAGCGCCGCCATGAGGTTGACCTCGTCTTCGTTGCTCACCGCCGCGAACAGGTCGTAGTTACCGACATAGTTGTCGTTGAGGAGCTCGATATCGGTGCCATCGCCACGGATGATGGTGGCGTCGGAGAGCTGGCAGGAGAGCGCGTGGGCCCGGGATGCGTTTCGCTCGATGAGGGTGACCTCGGCGCCCTCGTTGAGCAGGGTGGCAGCGAGGTGCTCTCCGATGACCCCGCCCCCGACGATGCACACGCGCTGGGCGGCCTTGCGTCGGCGGGTGAAGAGCTCTTCGGCCTTGAGCATATGCTCGCGCAGCCCGCACAGGTAGACGCGGTCGCCGGGCTCGAGCACATCGGCACCGCCGGGCACACGGAGCTCGCCGTCACGGACGATGGCGGCGACCAGCACGCCGGTGGGCAGGCGCATTCGCGACAGCGAGGTGTTGGTGCGCCGGAAGTTCGCGTCGAGGTCGACGCTGACGATCTCGACGCGATCATCCGCTACATCGATGACCTGCGTAGCCCCGTGGGACTGGGCGATCTTGGCGAACTCGCGCGCGAGCAGCAGCTTGGGGCTGAACACGACATCGACGCCGAGGAATCCATACTTGATGCCGGTGCTGTCGGACTCGACCCCCCACTCCCGGCCCTCGACCCGGGCGATGCACCGCTTGGCGCCGAGGCTTCGTGCGGCCAGGGCGGCGACCAGGTTGACCTCGTCATTGTCGGTGACCGCGACCACGAGGTCGGCTTCGTGGGCCCGTGCGGTGGTCAGGACCTTCTGGGAGGCGCCGTAGCCCTGGAGCGTCATCACATCGTGGTGCTCTTCGACGTAGCGCACGGCGTCCTCGTCCATGTCGACGGCGACGACGTTGTGCTTCTCCCACTCGAGGGTCTTGACGACGTGGCGTCCGACCTGCCCGAGTCCGATGACGACGACGTGCATCATGTGCTCGCCCCCCAGGCTGTGGCGTCGCTGTCGAGCTCACCGGCGTCGATGAGCAGACCCTTGAGCAGGCGCGGCGCCATGAGTTCGTTGAGGATCACCGACACCAGGATGGCGGTGTAGGCGAGCTGAGCGGCCTGCCCGTCGTAGACGAGCCGGAAGCTGACGGCGATGGCCACGGCGGCCTCGCCCTGGGCCATGAGCCCACGGAAGATATCCCTGCGCAGCGGCGTGCCGAGGGTGGCGAGGAATATGACCAGGGCCTTGGCGAGGCCGCGGAGGACGAAGTACCCCACCGAGACCACGAGGCCTGCGACGGGATCGATGGGGACGAGCATGGCGCCGGCGAAGACCATGAGCACGAGGGTGACGGGCTTGAGCGAGGAGTGCAGCGTCTGGGCGACCTTGGGTCCGTCCGCGGTGTTCACCAGGTAGGCCCCGAGCAGCAGGTTGACGGTGAGCGCGCTGATCTCCAGAAAGAAGCTGGTCCCGGCCGCGAGGATGATGATCCCGACCAGGGCGAGGAAGCGATGATTCTCGTCCGCATCGTTGTCGAGGAAGGCCGAGAACAGCAGGCCGAGACCGACCCCGACGACGACGGTGCTCAGGATCCACGAGCTGGGGTTGGTGTTGAACATGGCGTGTTCGCTTGGCGGCTGGTGGAACACGGCGAACAGCAGCCCGAGCCCGGCGATGGCGATGAGATCGCCGACTCGGGAGGTGTGGCGCAGCAAGGGCAGCAGCCGGCTCTGGAGCCCCTCGTAGGTGTCGGAGAGCAGGTCGACGGCGCTGCTGGACCCTGCCGCTGCGGCGCAGGCAAGGGCAGCGGCCGCACACCATGCGTCGTTTGATGCGACGGGCTCGATGAGTGCGCCGGACACAAAGAAGGCGTAGGCGGCTATTCCGGTCGCGGCGCCGGTCCCGAAGACCTCGGCGCTGGCGAGGCGCAGCGCGGGCCCCGGTGACTCGACGAGGAGGGTGCGCAGATCGAGCTCCATGCCGTAGAGCAGCCCGATCCAACCGGCGGCGAAGGCGATGATCGGTGCGAGGCGCCCGAGGTCCTCGAACACGGTGAGGGTGTTGGCCATGGCTGGACCGAGCAGCAGCCCGAGCAGGATGTACTCCATTCCGCTGACGAACAAGAACCGCCGCTGCAACCGATTGACGACGAACTTCGCCAGGAGATAGGCGAGGCCGACCATCATCATCAGAGCGAGGACCCGCCCAGAGCCGCCCGAGTCGGCGGACTCGAGACCGGCTGCACCGTCCCCGCCGGACGCGAGGGCCGTGCTCAGGACCAGGAGCAGGCTCAGCAGTGAATCCTCCGGCGCGGGAGTGTAGTACACCCGCGGGGCGTGGGGTCAGGACTCCGGATCTTCGAGGGCCGGATCGGCGACAGGGCCGCCGATCGGCCAGTCGACCGGGTGTTGCGGTGTATAGCCGAGGACCTCCCGGGCTCGGGACCCGTCGAGGACCAGCCCGAGGTGGAGGCGGTGGCGGTTGAGGCCATACTCGAACTCGCTACCGGTCAACCGGTGTCGGAGATTGTACGCGCGGCGAATCAGGCCCCCAGGCAGGGGCACGGAGGGGGTTCCCCACTTCCGGAAGGCCTCCGACAAGGGCAGGGTGTCGTAGCCGGGGATGTTGAACACGCCCTCCCCTGACCCATGTGTGGCTCTCTCGAGGGCGGACACGATGTCGTCGATGGTGGCGACGTTGATCATCGGGTCGAACCCGATGGGAGGGAAGGCCACCGGGGCATCGATGAAGTCGTAGAGCTGGCTGCCGGTGCCGGGCCCCAGGGCCTCTGCGCAGCGGAGCACGACGGTCTCGAAGCTGGACAGACCCATCCGAGCGCAGGCGGTGAGATCGGCCTCTACGCGATCGCGGATGTACTGTGGGGCGTGAGGGGAGAGGTTGAGCGGGTGGTCTTCGCGCACGAGCACGGGGAGGTCGATGCTGACCCGGTAGGCGACGGCGTAGGACTTGAGCACCAACCGGCGGATGGTGGGGTGCCGGTCAGAGAGATCGAGGATGGAGCGCAGCGCGTCGACGTTGGCGGCGTGCACGCGTCGGCCCTTGCCGAACCCGGAGCGGTGCTGCCCGAGGTGAACGACCACCTCGATGCCGAGATCCCGCGCCGGACCGAATAGCAGCTCGCGAACCTTCCGGGATCGACCGAGATCGACCGAGAGGTAGGTGAGCCGGTTGCCGTGGGAGAAGGGAAGCGCCTGCTCGGGGGGTTCGCGAGCGACGGCCAGCACGTGCTTGACGCGAGTGTCGGCCACCAGGCTGCGGATGAAGCGTTCGCCGACGGGGGTGGTTGCCCCGGTCACCAGGACACTGTTCACCGGAAGATCCCTTTGCGTTGAGAGAGGCCATGCTCGAGCAGGGCCTGCACAGCGGCCTTGACCCGAGCAGCGGACTTGCGGACGATCTCTGGATCGTCGGCGTCTTCTGGCGAGTATTCCTCGTTGAGAGGGATGGGCTCGCCGTAGTGGATGTGGTACTTGGTGGGAAGCGGGAACAGGGTCGCTGGGATGGGTAGATAGGGGATGGGCCCCTTGATCGGGATGCGCGCGATCTGGGGCATCTGCTCTTCGGCGCCGACGATCCCCACGGGAATGACGGGGGCGCCGTGGCGGATAGCCAGCTCGCAGTGGCCTTTGGTCCAGTGTTGAAGCTGGTAGCGCTCGCTGAAGGGCTTGCCGATTCCGGGGACGCCCTCGGGGAAGATCATCAGCAGCTCACCGCCCTCGAGCAGGGCCTGAGCGTTGCCTCGGCTGCCGCCGACCACGCCGCAGCGGGCGAAGAGGGTGGAGACGATGGGCATGCTCTGCACGAAGTAGTCGGCCAGGGGACGGCTGCAGCGCGGGGGATCGGTCTGGCGGAGCACATCGACCCAGAGCATGGCCCCGTCTACGGGCAGGGTACCCGAGTGATTGGCCGCGAGGATGCCGGGACCGGTGGTGGGGATGTTCTCCGCGCCGTGGGACTCGACTCGGAAGTACCACTCGTACCCGGGCTTGCCGATGACATCGCCGAGCGCGACGAAGTCGGGATGGAGCCCGAAGTTGTCGAACCCGTGTCCGGCGTTGGAGAAGTGCAGGCGTTCCGCGCGGTCGCGCACGGCACGACCGCCCAGCGCTGCGGAGATCGCGCGCGCGATTCGGGGAGCAAAGGGCATGCCCCTGCATACCACGCAGGGCGGGTGGGCTGGGGCCTCACCTGGAGGCGGCGAGCGCGATGGCCTGCTGGTAGGCGGAGCGAGCGCTCGAGATGTCTCCGAGCTGCGTGAGGGCGTCTGCCTTGAGGACGAGCAGACGCTGCCGAACGGCGGTGTTGGCGGTGTGGGTGGCGAGTCCGGCCTCGGCGGCTGCGAGGGCGGCGCGGGGGTCTCCGGTGCTGAGCTGTGCCAGCGCAGCCTGAATCTCCGGAGAGGTGGCTTGCTCTGCGCCCACCCGCGCTTGTTGAGCGAGTGATGGCGCCGGCCCGGTGGAGGCGACTTCGGCGATGGGGGCGGCCTGAGGAGCGGCGTCGTCGCTGGGAGCAGCCGACGAGGCGCGGTTGCCTCGGACCCGGTCTGGCTTGGACTTATGGCGTTCCTTCTGCTTCTGGCGGGCAGAGGGCCGGTCGAGCTCCTTCTTGGACTCGAAGTCGCGACGGGACTGGCGCCGGGAACCCGAAGTGGCTCCGGCGGTGGAGGGGGCTTTTATGGCTTCGGACTCGTATTCCTCGAGCTCGGCGGCGTCGGCGGGAGGGGGAGGCGGTGCTGCGGGCGGGGCCTCTTCCGCGGGGCGAGGGGATGCGGCCCGTGCGGGCTGCTGGGCGGGCTGATCTGCGAGACCTTGCCCGCCCCGGACCTCGGGGATCGCGGAGGCCTGATCGAGATCGCTTTCCACATCCCCTCCACCTGCGGCGAAGTTTGGTTCCGCGTCGATCCGATCGTCGAAGTCGTCCTCCATGGCGACCGCATCGTCGAGTGCGGGCGCCTTGGGCTTGCTGGCTACCTGGGGTCGGGGTCGGGGTCGGGTCTGTGGCCGAGGACGGACCTTGGGACCCCGAGCGGAGCCCTCGAGCCCGGTGTCGCCCAGCGCGACCCCGTCCCGCGCGGGAATAGGGGCAGCCTGGATGGGCTCGGAGCTGGCCATCTCCCGATCCGGTGCGGAGGGGAGCAAGGCGCTGGACACCACCAGCAAGAGCGCGGCGGCGGCGACCAGGCTGCCCACTCCGCCGATGCCTACGGCGGCGAGCCACCAGGGGCGTCGTCGCACCGAGGAGCCTTGGGTGGGTGCGTCTTCGGGGGCTGCCCCGACCGAAGCGCCTGTGGGCATGGGGTTTGCGAGGGGACCGGTGCGCACCTCGCCGAGGATATCGTCTGCGCTGAGCCGCGGGGCCGGGGCGAGCTCGGGGTGGAGCGCGACCACGCCCTCGACCACATCGGGGTCGAGACCTGTTGGGGTGCCGGAGCTGGGATCCTCGAGCCAGGCTGCGAGGAGCTCTGCCTGTTCTTGCTCGTTCATGGTGGGTAGACCTTGCGGAAAGCCTTGGTTGCCCGGTGCAGGATCACGTCGAAGTTGCCGACGGTGACCTCCATGATCTGGGCGCACTCCTCGCGGGTGCGGTCCTCGATCAGCCGGAGCCGAAGTGCGGTGGCGTAGCGCGGGTTGAGCTTGTCGAGAGAGAGCCCCACCAGGCGCTTGGTGTCCTCGACCTCGAGGCCGCGATCCGGGCGTTCGGGGTGAGCCCCGCCCAGCTGACCGGGCTCGGACTTCACGGCCTGTGCCAGGTCGTGGTCGCGCTTGTGGCGACGGTGGATATCGATCGCTTTGTTGATGGCGATGCGCCGCAGCCAGAAGAAGATCGACCGGTTCTCGATCTTGAAGGACCCGATCTTCTCGAGTGCGGTGCGGAAGGTGTCGCGCAGACAGTCCTCGGCGAGCTCGCGGTTGGGCAGGCGTGGGAGGATGGCCTGGCGCCAGATCAGGTTGCCATACCACCCGTACAGGGTGGCGAAGGCGTCCCGGTCTCCGGCTTGCAGGCGGTGGATCACAGCGCGTTCCTCCTCGAGAGGTACGAGGTCATCGGTTCGTGATGTAGGCGGGCTCGCCTTGGTCACTCGCCTCTCCAACGCAGGGACGCGGGGCATCTTACAGCGGGGGATCGATCACGTTGCCCCGACCCAGGATCCACTGGGGATCGAGGTGGGATTTGAGGCGTCGGAACTGCTCGATGATCTCGGGCCCGACCATGGTGCGAAGGTGCTTGCGCTTGGTCTTGCCGATGCCGTGCTCCGCGCTGACGCTGCCGCCGAGGGCGACGGCCTGGGCGGCGAGCTGATCGTAGTAGGCCTTGGCGATGCGCAGCTCCTCTTCGTCGCGGGGCAGCAGGTTGAGGTGGAGGTGGTTGTCTCCGATGTGGCCGAACAGCACGTGCCGGATGGGGGCAGCCTCGTAGGCATCCATCATGGCGTGCAGGGCGTCGTCCGGCACCGAGAGATCCGTGCCGACCTTGGGCATCCCATTGCGGACCACTTCCTCGTTCACCCCTGCGGGGATGGCGTGTCGGAAGGACTGGAGGTTCTCGCGCCCCGCCTCGTCGGTGGTGACGATGGTGTCGTCGGCGAGGGCGCCGGTCTGTTCCAGCAGCTCCCACCAGGCCTGGAGGTGGCTGTCCTCATCGAGGCTGACCTCCTGCTCGCAGAACAGCGCTGCCTGGGCTGCATCAGGGATGTCGCCTACGCGGTCCCGTGCCAGATCGAGGCAGTGCCGATCGAGGTATTCGAGGCATCGGGGCGAGACGGGCCCCTCTCCATCGGCGCGCTGAGCGGCCCGAGCCCGCTTCACGAAGCCGATGGCATCGGCGCGGTTGGAGAAGAAGACGATGAAGCCGAGGACCTCGTCGGGCAGGTCGGTGAGGCGAACGGTCGCCCGGGTGAGGATCCCCAGGGTGCCCTCCTGGCCGATGAACACGTCGAGCAGGTTGGAGGGAGGCACGTAGCCCGCGGCGGTCTTGACGGGGGGTTCGGTCCACTCGGGCACGGGCCAGTCCGTTGGAATGGGGGTGTCTCGGGTGGCCGTGAGGATCTCGCCGGTGGGGAGAACGACCTCCACGGACTCGACCCACGGGCGAGTGGGACCGTACTTGAAGGATCGTGCACCGCTGGCGTTGGTGGCGATGCTCGCGCCGAGCGCGCAGTCGTGACGGGAGGTGGGGTCGGGGGGATAGAGCCGACCCGTGGCCTCGATCGCGGCCTGGAACTCGCCCAGGAAGACACCCGCCTGGGCGGTCGCGGCGTCGGAGCCGATGTGCTCGATGGTGCCCAGTCGCTCGGTGGAGAGCACCCAGCCCCCCATGGGTACGGCGGCAGCGGTGGTGGAGGTGCGGCCGGCGGTCACGGTGATGGGCGTGCCGGTGCGGTTGGCCTCGCGAACGATTCCGGCGACCTCGGCCGTGGTGGTGGGCCGGAACAAGCCCTCGGCGTGGCCATGGATATTCGAGGCGTCGGTGAGGTAGCCGGCGAGGACATCGGGTTCGGTGATGGGCTGCATGGGGGAGCATTTAATCCATTACACTGAGGATGTTGGAGGGTGGGTGCGACGCTACAGGGCGGCAGCATGGGTGGGGGCCCTGGTCCTGATCGGGGCGTGGTGGCTGTGGCCGTCTCCGGGGGACCACTCCCAAGAACAGCCCGCGCGGGTGGGCTCGAAGCGGGCGAAGCGGGTGGTCACGCCGCTCAGCAAGCTGAAGCCTCCAGCGCTCGATGCGGTCGCGGCTCCCCCTCTCGATGAGTGGGGTCCCGAGGTCCCCGTGGACGGCCTGCTCATGGTCGATGTGGTCGATGAGCGGGGTCGCCCGGCAGAGCACGCGAGGGTGTGGATCCGTGGCTGTCGCTTCGAGCCACGGGGCTGGCAGGAATTTCGGCTCATCGAGGGGGTGTGTTCGGTCCATGCTGGACGTCGCGATGGGGCCCTGTGGACCCAGGCCGAGCCTGCGCAGATCTTGGCAGGTACCCAGGACTATGTGCAGCTCGAGCTCCCGAGCGCGCGGACCGGTGGGCTGGGGGTATCGGTCAAGCCCGACCCCGATGGGATCCGGGTCGTGGCGGTTCACCCCAACACACCGGCCTATGAGATGGGGCTGGAGGTGGGGGATCTCATCATCGAGGTCGATGGCTACGACACCCGCGAGCTCGGCCTGCAGGAGTTCATCCGCACGATGACCGGGGCCGAGGGCACCGAGGTGGACTTCGTGGTGGAGTTCGACACCGAGGAAGGGCCAGCTGTGGAGCCGCTGTCCATCGTGCGTCGCTACCTGGAGACCTCATGACTCAGGGGCTGTTGGGCTCGCCCGGGGTGGCGATGATGGTGTCGCGGAAGGCATCGTTCACGTTGGCTCCGCCCTCGTTGAGGCTACAGGCCTTCCAGCTTCCGATATCCCGGCCGTCGCCGACGTTGGCGCGCCTCTCCATGGAGTACACCTTTCCCTGAGCCGGGCCCCCGACGAAGGCGGGCCCGCCGTCTCCGGCGTAGTCCATGATGGCGTTGGCGGGATCTTTGAGGAACAGCTCCAGCTGGCTGTCTTTGATGTACAGCCGAGCCTGTCGGTTGTCGTTGTAGGCGTTGATGACCAGATCTGCGTTGCGATAGGCGCTGACCTGATCCTGGGGCTCGCCGTCGACGTAGGGCTCGAGCTGGTGATCGACGACCAGGAAGGTGCTCTGGGCGGGGATGACCAAGCCGGGCGGGAAGCCGAGCACAAAGTCGTCGGGGTTGGCGATCTGCCACATGTCCAGCTTGATGTCGCGGTCGGAGAGGTTGCGGAGCTCGATGAATTCGTCGTCTCCATCGTCGTCGAGCTCGGTGACGCCGTACCACTGGATCTCGTTGATGACCAGATCGCCCTGCTCGACACCGCCCTCGCCGATGAAGTCCTCGCCGAGGCGTTTTCCGTTGTCCCACAGCGTGCCGTAGTAGGACATGAACTCTTGAGCGACACGCTTGCCGTGGAGGACCAGCAGGTACTCGTCATTGGAGGTAGTGGCGGAGCTGGACCAGTTGAAAGAGCCCGTGATCACGATGGGGTTCTCGCCCTCGGGGTCGATGATCATGGTCTTGGAGTGCAGGCGCCCGCCACCGGCCTGGTAGTCGCCCGGCTGGCGACTGTTGTCGTTTCCGTCCATGCGCATCTGGACGCCTTCGCCGAGCAGACGGAAGGCCTCGTGGTACTGGTTGTTGCTGTGGAGCTGGCTGCGGTCGATGACCCCGGAGACCCCGCGGAAGTCCGGGTCCATGGGGTCGAGGTCGGGGGTGAGCTCGCCCTTCGCGTCCAGGCGGTCCATCAGCCGGATGAAGGAGGAGCCGACCTGGTCCTTGGTGAAGGCGAAGATGGTGAACCGGACGGACTGCTGAGCGCCGTCGACCAGCTCGAGCATGCGGCCGAGCGCGTCTTCGTTGGGGCTGAACCACACCTCGACCAGGGTGTCGTCGACCTGGTAGGAGCGTCCGTTGAAGTTCTCGACCTTGGTGTTGCCGAAGGCGCCGGCGAACATCTGGTCGAACTCGGCCTGGAAGTCCTCGGTGACTCCGGGGTGGTCGAGCACGAAGAAGTTGTTGGAGTTGCGGCGCAGATCGGTGTCGGTCCAGTTGGCGGTGCTGCCGAATACGAAGCGGTTGTCCACGATCATGAACTTGTTGTGCATGATGTGGGCGGTGTTCCCGACCACGAGGGGAACCTGACGATCGAGGAACCGCTGGTAGCCGTCGTTGTACATATGGTCGGCATCCCCAACCATACGGATCTGCACTCCCCGATCGTAGGCGTGCATGAAGGCGTCGATCAGCTCGTCGCGGGTGAAGCCCATGACCGCGAGATCGATGGAGACCTTGGCGTGGTCGATCATGTCGATCATGATGTCGATGGCGTCGGGCTCCCACATATTCTCGGCGAGGGTGCCCGGTTCGTTGAAGTAGACATCGACCCGTCCACCACGGGTGCTGTCCAGATCGGCCTGGCTGGGAGCGGTGTTGCAGCTGAGCAGGGCGCCGAAGAGACCGGCGAGGCCGAGGATCTTGAGAGCTCTCATCAGAAATCTCCGGAGCGGTCGAGGTGGTCCTGGTACAGATCTACCAGGGGCTGGAGCGGGGAGGCGGGCTCGGAGCCGGTGTAGAAGGTGTCCGAGAAGACGAACAGGTTGCCGTCGATGAGCTGGTCGGTGACGACCTCGGTGCCCCGGTAGGTGCGCTCAGCCGAGTACAGATCGTGAGACAGGACGTAAGCGCGCGGGAGCACGTCTGGGCCGCCCTCGATGTCGATCAGGATGAGGGTGGGTACGTCTGCGGCTGCGTCGAAAACGAACTTGGAGACATCGGGGGTGTTGTTCTGGAACACCCTGGCGAGGGGCTGGCTGGTGCTGCCGAAGTCGGGCCCGATGATGGCTTCGACCGGAAAACCCCAGCTCGCTTTGTCTTGTAGAGCGCGGGCGATGCCCTCGTTGACCATCTCGTTGGACAGCACCCGGACCGAGATTCGCGCGGTGTAGATGGCGTCGATGGTGCGCTTGACCAGCCTCTCCTGAGGCCCGAGCCAGAACTCGACCGGGACATCTCCCTGGGCGGGGTAGCGCCAGCGGACATCGGTGCGGGACTTGGCCGGAGCGGAGAAGGCGGTGAGCGCAGTGGCATCGGAGCCCCCGAACACCTGGTTGTGTTCGAGCCACAGATCCTGTGCGATATCCTGACCTTGAATGTCGATGACCACCGCGGAGGTGTCGGCCTGGCCACCTGCTGTGGTGGCGGTGATGGTGCGGTACCGGTCGGCGATGGCGAAGGCGTGGGACATGATCACCTGGTCGCTGGTCCAGGAGACCTCGTTTCCGAGGATGAAGTCGAAGTAGGTGATGTCCCCGTCGGCCAGTCGAAGCGGGACTCCGGCGTCCTGCAAGGCCTGTGTGCCGGGGTCGGTGGCCTGGTCGATATCGGTGACGACCCGAACCAGGACCCCCTCGGCATGCTTGGCGATGATGGCGTCGGAGAGGCGGGTATCGGTGATGCGGGGCAGGGCGATGGACAGCTCGTCGTCGGCGGACTGTATGAGCTCGATGAAGGCGTCGTTGACCTGGGCTTCGGCCGAGAATGTGCGGCTGTTGAGCTGCACGAAGGTCTCGGCGCTGTCGGGGGGAGCACAGGCGACCAGGGCGATGAGGGGGAGCAGGCGCATCAATTGAACGCTCCTGCGGCGAATGCACCGCTGTAGTCGGGGCTATTGGGCCGCCCCGGGCTGGCCAGGGTGCGCTCGCGACAGTTGGGTGCGATGCGGTCGTTGTTCACCACATCGACCTCGGCCTTGGTGTAGTGATGCCAGGCCGATGGGGAGCTGCCCCGGCCCCCGAAGATCAGCTCGACCTTCTCCATGGAGCGCGTGACCTCGCCGTCGTAGATGCCCGCATAGGGCGGCATGGTGCGGGAACCCGCGGGCTCGATGAGGCGCTCGTCGGCGTCTCGGAGGGTGAGCGAGAAGGGGTCGCCGGCGCCGAAGTAGAGGTCTTCGATGAACAGATCTGCGTCGGCGAAGCAGCCATCGCGCTTCTTGGCGATGAACATATGATCGCCGACCTGGAGAGGCTCGGTCTGCTCGGGGATGCGCCAGGCGGCGGTCTGGAAGCCCTGGATGTCGACGTACCACTGCTCGATGATCATCGGACGGGTGCCCTCGTTGCGGATCTCGAAGAACACATCGTCGGGGTCCCAGGTGCCGTCGTTGCGGACCGAGCCCGCCCAGCCGATCTCGGTGATCTTCAGGGTGCCGCGCTCGCCGGAGTTGGGGCCGTCGATACCGTCCCGATAGCCGACCTGCCCGGGGGGCTCGCCGGGGTCGGAGTTGCAGCCGCCCAGGGCGAGTACGCCGAGGCCGATGATGAGCCCGGCTCTCACAGCCGAACCCGCAGTCCGCCCGAGGCCGCCCAGGGGTTCGAGGGGTTGGGTGAGCCGAGCTGGTTGCCCGCGATTCGGGGGATCTCGATGGCGTAGAACTCGCCGGCGAGCATCACGCCCCCCGTCATGAACACGTCGACCCGGTCCGTGGCGTGTCCGCCGAGGGTGAGGTTGAACTCATTGCCCAGGGTGCGGCCGCGGCGAATCTGGGAGCCGAAGACCTCGCGCGAGTAGCCGAAGGGCGGAGTGATGGTGTTCAGGGAGCCGAAGTCGAGCTGGGAGAAGCCCGTGTCGGACATCATCCACCAGCCGACGATGCCGTAGATGGGCCCGCGCTCGTATTCGGCGCCGACGTGGATGGTCTGGGTGCCGGTCTTGCGGTCGGGCTCGTTGGGGGTGTCGTCGACGCCGAACAGGTCGACATAGGCGCTGGGGTGCCAGCCGAGGTAGCGGTTGGCGATGAGCCCCCCGACCTGCTGGCCCTTCATCCCGACGTAGCCGTGGGAGATCATCAGGCCGTCGGTCCCATAGGTGGAGCCGAGCGCGTACTGGAAGTAGGCGGTGGCTTGTAGGCCGTCGCCGGTGTCTTCGTCGGTGGTGTCGAGGCTTGCCCCGGCCATCATCGCGAACCCATTGGTGTTCACGTCGCGAGCGACGAGCTCCTTGCGGTCGATGCCGGTGGACCCATCTACGGAGAGGAAGGGGGTGACCGGACCGAAGGTGGCCTCTCCGCGTACTCCGAAGTTCGCCACCCAGTCGTTGTCGGAGAAGTTGCCGAGCAGCCCGTCGTAGGTGATGTCCGAGCCCGATCCGAGCGCGCCGATGTCGGTGTAGAAGCCGTAGGCCATGACATGTGCGGGCCCGAGGTCCGTCAGATCGAGCACCGCGCCGTGTCGCCGGGTGATCCGGTCGCCGCGGAAGCCGAAGGTCTCGATGGAGGACTGGCCGATGAAGCTCACGAAGTTGGCGCCGTCTTCGGTCTGGGCGCTGGAGGTGACGTTGACCGGGATGAGGGTGAGGGTGCCCACATTGCCGACCGGAATGTCGACTCGGACCATGTCGAGCACATCCGCCAGGATGAAGCTGGGCGCGGCCCCGACCCCGCCGAGCTGGTAGAACTGCCGGCCGATACGGAAGGTGATGGGTTTGTCGCCGCTGCTGGTCTTGATGTCGACATAGGAGGCGTTGAAGTAGACCCAGCCGCCGAACTGGTTGGTGCCGCCGAACTGATCGGTGCCCCACAGGCCGCGGTGGCTGGCGCCCAACACGAAGCTGACCTGAGGGTCTGCAGTGTACTTGAGCCCCAGCGAGACGCCGGTGAAGGCGAAGCTGTTGCGATCGTCGCTGTTGAGGATCTCCTGGTCGCTGATCTCGCTGCGTGGGCGAAAGTCCACGTTGTTGTACTCGTGCCACTGGGACTCGAACCGCCCCTCGACCTCGAGCTTCTCTTCCTTGTCCTCGAACTCGGTCTTCCGGTACTCGAGATCGTCGAGCTCGGAGTCCTTGGTCTGTGCAGCAGCGATGCCGGGGAGGAGGAGAAGGAACGCAGCGATGCGCATGGGCCGAGCCTCGCGAGTCTGGTCCCGCTCGGAGTTGAGCGAGGCGCGCGACCTAACCCGCGATCAGTAGAAGCGCAGCCAGTCGAACTGGTTCGAGGACAGCCGTGTCGCGCCCCACACCCAGTCGACTGGGGCGATCGCCTGTACACAGTCGCCCTGGGCGATGCCGAAGGCGGCGGGAAGCCGGATGGTCTGGGTGATGCCGTTGTTCTCGATGGCCCAACAGATGCTGGTGGCTCCGCAGTCGTCCCCGGAGTCGCCGACCACGGTTCCCCAGAACTCGGCGTTGTGGCCGCGGTGGCCGGGGGTGGAGTAGTCGAGCGGGGCGCCGGTCGCGTCGAAGATGTACACGGACTGGGAGCCGGTGACAGAGACACCCATCGCGCCGCCTTCGATCCCGGTGATCTCGGGGAGCCCGAAGTAGTCGGTGAGCTCGGTGACCGTGAGAGTGACGACGTCGCCGGGCTGGAAGGTGGCCAACCCCGCGATCCCGAAGGTCTGCATGGCACCGTTGGCATCCGCTAGCCAGATGGGAGGGTTGCCCGTGCCTCCATCGAAGCCGTAGTTGGTGATGACCGCCCCGGTGATCTGGATCGGCGGCATGAGGGTGATCGAGGCCCCTGCGGTGGGGGCGTTGGCGAATAGCGCTCCGATGCCAGCGTCGGTCGCGTAGGGCGTGCCGGTGGTGGGGGTGTTGGCCAGCGTGTGGCCTGCCCAGGGGCCCGGCGTCGGCGCAGCACAGGGTCCGGTGTCGGTATCGGTGTCAGCGTCCGAGTCGGTATCCGCGTCAGCGTCGGTGTCAGCGTCCGCATCGGCGTCAGCATCCGAATCGGCGTCGGTGTCAGCGTCGGCGTCGGTGTCGGTGTCCGAATCGGCGTCGGTGTCGGCTTCGAACTGGGGCTTGGAGTCGGCAGGACCGAGGCAGGCGTAGAGAGTGAGGAAGAACATGGGCATCTCCGCGGAGGGCCTATCCCGGCCGGTTCAGTACGTCTGGAGCCAGTCGAAGCTGCTGCCGCCGAGCCGAACACTTCCGCGGGTGAACTCGACCGGGGAGAGCGTGTGCATGCAGGTCTCTCCGTACACGAGGTTCTGTGGATAGGGCCCGCGGAGATCGACGGTCTGGACGACCACACCATTGTCGATCTCGAGGCAGGGGTTGTCTCCGCAGTCGTCCGGAGATTCGCCCACGATCAGACCGGCGAACTCGGCGTTGATGGCTCGATCGGCTGGGAAGCTCAAGGTCTCTTTGTCGGCGCGGAACCGATAGACGGGATTGTTGGTCGAGCTACGGTCGTCTTGAGTGAGTCCGGTGATCTCGAGCTCTCCGAAGTAGTTGGTGAGCTCGGTGACCCGCATGGAGATGCCATCGCCCGGGCGGTAGGCGGACAAGCCAGGTACATCGAAGGTGCGAACCCCTCCGGCCTGGTCGGTTATCCACAGCGGCGGATCTCCGGTGTTTCCATCGAAGCCGAGGTTGCTCACCACGGCATCGGTGATCGGGATGTCGACGGTACGGGACTCACCGAGTGGGGGCATCTGTACGAAGAGCTCGGCGATTCCGGCGGCTCGGGTGGGGGCGATCGTCGTCAGCTCCACATCGAGCAGGGGATGACCACTCCACGGCCCGGGAGAGACGCCAGCGCACGGATGGTCGGCCGGAACCAGAGGAACTTCGTCCGACGGGGCGTACTCGCCGATACACCCCATGAGGGTGAGGATCAGGCTCACTCGTCGATATTGTCGAGGCGCTCGACCTGGCCGATACGCATGATGATGATCTTGTCGCCGAAGGCCCGCTGGACCGGGCCCGTTGCGCGGATTCGCGAACCGACGGGGAAGCGCACCTTGCGCCGGTTGAGCTCGACATCGAGGCCGATGAGGTAGGTGGAGCCGTTGTCCCCGAGAACCGCGAACTCACCGAAGGTGTCCGGGTCGCTGACGACCTCTCCCTCCACGCGCACGACGGAGCCGATCCATTCATCGGGATAGGCGTTTCCGACCAGCTCTGGCGCATCGCGGTAGTACACGGGGTAGGGGCCACGATCGATCTCGATGATGTCGTGGGCGACGACCATATCCAGGCCGAAGTTGCGTTGGACGCCGCGGATGCGGATCTTGAGACGGTCGCCGATGTCGAAGTGCGCGACCTTGGAGTCTCCGAGCACGAACATGCCGCCGCTACCGTCTTCGATGAAGAAGCTTCCGTAGTACTTCTCGTCGGAGTCGCCGGCGTCAGCCTGGGTGCTACAGCCATCGGTCTTGAAGTAGTAGCGGGGGTGGATGGTGGCCATGACCCACATCTCCTGAGGGAGATCGCTCGTGGTCTGCCAATCAGAGCACCCCGCTGGGGGCGGATCTGTGGATGCGTAGAAGCGGTTGAAGTCCTCGAAGAGCCCGCTGAGGCCGGCAATTCCGGGACCTTGCTCTGGGTAGGCGTAGGGCTGATCGGTGAACTCGACCGGCTCCATCACGTCTTCGTAGCGATCGCCCATGGGGCCAAACCAGTCCGAGTAGTCTTCTGGGCCCCGCGAAGAGCCGCAGCCCACGAGGAGCGCAGAGAGCAGAGCGATGGAACGGGTCATGGCGCCTCCGTGAGGGCGGATCGAAGGATACCGCGGTCCTTCCCCACTCTCCAGCGATAGCGCCAGGAAGTGGGGAACGGACTGTGGTTCCTAGTAGAACTGGATCCAGTCGAACTGGTCGGACGGGAAGCGGGCTGCTCCACGGGACCAGTCGATCGGGGCGATGATGTGCAGGCAGTCCTGGCCGGGAACCACGCCGCCGCCGGCGAAGGCGGAGCTGAGGTTCAGGGTGTGGGTCACGCTGCCGGTGCGGACTTCGTAGCAGGTGTTGTTGCCACAGTCGTCTCCGCTGTCGCCGACGAGTACCCCGTAGAACTCGTGGGGGAGTCCGCGCTGGGTGGGGCTGGTGTAGTCGAGCGTGGGGATCGTCGTGGCATCGCCGACGTACACGGGGTTGCCAGAGGAGGTGACGGTGGGGAGAGCGACCATGCCGGTGATCTGCACGCGGCCGAAGTAGTTGCTGACCTCGGTGACCTGGAAGTCGAGGGCGTCGCCCTGATTGGCGATCTCGAGGCCGCCCACGGCGCCCCCGAAGATGTAGGCGCCACCGCTGGCGTCCGCGACCCAAATGGTGGGGTCGGTGTCCCGGAAGTCTTTGGCGACCACGACCGCGCCCGTGATGGTGAGCGGGGCGGCGGACAGATCGTTGGGTCCGTTGCCTTCGCCCGGGTCGGCGGCCCAGACCGCAGCGAGGCCGGCGTCGTTGGCGTAGGGAGTGGAGGTGGTGGTGAGCCCCTCGAGCGGGTGCCCGGACCAGGGCCCGAGGGCCTGGGGAACCCCGCAGACATCGGCGTCTGTGTCGGTGTCGGTGTCGGTGTCGGTGTCGGTGTCCGAATCGGTGTCGGTGTCCGTGTCGGTATCGGTATCGGTATCCGTGTCGGTGTCCGTGTCGGTCTCGACCGGATCTGGGGTACGGCCCTTGCAGGCGAACAGGGCCCCGATGAGGGCGGCGACGAGAGTGATTCGAGCGGTCATTGGATAGCTCCTCCTGACAAGCAAAGCGCAGGCTGGCTCTGTATCTGCTACGGCGACGATCCGAAAGGGGTCGATGCAATGTTGCGTTGGACTTGAAGTGGTCGCGGCTGTGGCGTAGGCTCCGCCATGCGCGGAGGAACCGCGCGTCAGGGACTCATGGCCAAACGCCCATCTCACCTGCCTCCGGGCTCACTTTTAGGCAAACACTACGTCATCGAGGGGCTCGTGCGCCTCGCCGAAGGGCGTATGTTCTACCTCGCAAACGACGGCCGGCCAGATCAGCCCACGCGGCGATGTTGGAGTTGCGGTCACGAGGACTCGCCTCGCACGGCGACGGCCTGCCTCAACTGCAACACGCCCTTCAAGGATCGGCGCTTCCTCATCTCGTCTCGCTGGGATACCGAGCTATTCGATGCCTACGAGGCCTTCTACACCAAAAAACTCGAGCACGAGGCGCTCTCGACTCCGTGGGATGTGTTCCGCTCCGACGATGTGCTGTTCTCGGTGATCCCCTACAACGGGGAAGGCCTCATGCTCGATGAAGCCTCCCCGCTCACCAACAAGCGCCTCCTGGAGCTCGGTCAGCGGGTGCTGGGCACCATCGCCTTTCTCCGTCGCAACGGCGTGCGGCTGAAGTGGCTCACCCGGGCCAACCTGCTCATCCACACCGACAACTCGGTCTCTCTATTCGATCTCGAAGTCGAAGAGGTTCGGGACGAAGCCGTCAACGGGCGCGCGGACGAGCTCCCCAGCTTCGGCGAGATCATGCGCCGCTACTGCAGTGTCGACTCCGATGCTCTCCGCAGCTTCTTCTACGCCATCGAAGAGCGCGAGACGGAGGTCGACGTGCCAGCGTTCGGCCGCGGCGTCGAAGCCTTCTACGAAGAATGGTCCGAAGTCTCCAATCCTCCATTGCTCGGTGGCATCAGCGACGTCGGTCTCACCCGGCAGCTCAACGAGGACAACTGGGGTTGGATCCGCCTGTCGGATCGGGCCAAGCTGTATATCGTCGCGGATGGCATGGGCGGGCACGACTCCGGCGAGGTCGCCAGCATGCTCGCCGTCAAGGTGATGTGCTTCGAGTCGCTCCGCCGAGAGCTCGAAGAGAGCCCCGACCTCGACCACCTCGAGGTCATGGTGGAGGAAGCCTTCCAGAAGGCCAACAACACCATCAAAGAGACGGCAGATAGCAAGGGCACGGACATGGGAACGACCATGGTGTGCGTGCTCATCATCGACGACAAGGTGGGCTTCCTGGCGAATGTCGGCGACTCCCGGGGATATCTCATGCGCGAAGGCGCGCTGCATCAGGTCTCGCGGGATCACAGCCTGGTGCAGAAGATGGTCGAGCGCGGGCGGATCACCGCTGAAGAAGCGCGGCACCATCCCCACAGCAACATCCTGCTGCGCACGGTGGGCACCGAGAAAGACATCGACATCGACGTGTTCCGTGTCGAGCTGAAGTCCGGCGACAAGATCATGATGTGTTCGGACGGCCTGTGGGGCGAGGTCGAGGATCGCGACATGGAGAACCTCATGAACACCTACGCCGATCCCCGCATCGCCAGCCGTGAGCTGGTCCGGGCCGCCCATCACGGCGGCGGCAAGGACAACGTCACCTTGGTTATCGTCACCGTCCCGTAGACGCGTCGGGTTGGCGGTTCAGGAGGCGGTGGAGCCGTGGCTCCAGGTCGGGGTCTGCGAGGTTCTGCACGGCCGCCTCGAGCAGTGTGCGCAAGACGTGGTGGCGGGTGTCGGTCTGTTGGAGGAGGGCCTCGACCTGCCGGAGCCAGCCCTCGACCTCTGGGGAGACGCCCTGGCGGGGCACGCTGGCCAGCAGGCCACTGTACACGACAGCGCGTTCCAGGAGACCTTCGGGAAGGGCGTCGGGATGTAGGCAGCGCAGGAAGTGTTGGTGTGCCCGCTTGCGATCGTCGAGGTGGATGCAGGTGAGGGCGAGCAGGGCTCGGAGCCGGCTCGTCTTGCCCGCCGAGACCCCGGCGACCGTGCGGAGCATTCCCTCTGCCAGGTCGCGTGCATGGGCGTAGTCTCTCTCTGCGAAGGCGATGTTCACCTTGCGCTCCATCAGCCAGATCTGACGCATGAGCTGCGGCGGATCGCTGGCGAGCTCCCAGGCTTGGTCCACGAACCGGCGCACCGTGGGGATGTCGTTGACCATGCTGGCTTTGTCGGCCAGATCGAGGGCCGCCATGATCTGGCCGTCGGCCCCCGCCACGCGGCGATGGTGGCGTGCCGCTTCGTCGAAGTGGGGAAGCCCGGTCTCGAGGTTGCCGAGCATGACCTCGCTCCAGCCGATGTGGCTGTGGGCGAGGCCGAGCGTGGTGGGGTCTCCGTGGGGCTCCAGATCTTCGAGGACCCCGTGACAGAGCTCGATCGTCTCGGAAAACCTCGACTGGTAGTAGGCGACCACTGCCAGCTGCAGCCGAGCCATGGCCCCCTCGGTCACCCACCCGTTGCGGTCGGCGAGCCGGGCGGCGCGCTCGGCCTCGTGGCGGCCGGCCTCGAAGTTGCGGCTGGTGTTGAGGACCCGGGCGCGGAATGCGATCAGCTCGGCCTTCTCCGGCTGGGTCTCATCGACCTGGTTGTCGGCTTCGTCGATGTGGACGAGTGCAGGTCCGATGCCCAGATGTGTGCGGGCGTGTTTGGCGCTCTCGAACAGATCATGGAAGGCGCCATTGCGATCTCCGGCAGCCGCTCGGTGTCGGCCTCGGCGGGCGATGGCGAGAGGATCTGTGGAGTCTGCGAGGAGCGCAGCGCACTCGGCGTGGTGAGAGGCCAGGCGGCCGGCCCGTCCAGCCCGCTGGAGCACGGCCTCGCGCAGCGCCGCGTGGGCGAAGGCGAAGCCCTCTGTGGTGGGTACAGCGAAGCGCTTGAGTAGCAACCGGGTGGAGAGGGCTTGCCAGTAGGGCTCGTCTGCGGGTCGAAGCGCGCGTAGATCCGCCAGCACCACGTGGCTACCGAGCACCGCCGCGAGCTCCAGGCACTCTGCCGCCTGGGGTCCGAGCCCCTGTACCAGGGTGTCCGCGCGGGTGTTCCAGACCACCTCGATTGTGGTGGGCAGGGGGAGATCCGCCGCCGCTTCCAGGCCGTCGGGCCCGGGCACGAGCAGGTCGCGCTCGACCCAGGTCTGGATGAGCTGCACGGCGAATCGCGGGTTGCCCTCGGTGCGTTCCTCGACCCGAGCGGATAGCGAGGGGGACATGGGGAGGATCGACCGAATCAGCGCGCTGCGTGCCTCGCCTTCGAGGGGTTGGAGTACGTGGATGGTGTTGGAGACCGCTTCGATGGACTGCCGGAGCTGTGGGTCGGCGGCCAGGGCCTCGTCGGTGGTGGTGAGCGCGATCAACACGGGTCCGGGAAGGGAGGCCAGCGCTCGGGCCAGCTCGACCATGCTGGGCGCATGGTGGACATCATCGATGGTCACGATCAGGGGCCCCAGGGGCAGCACCTCGCTCGCGAGCTGTGCGACGGCTGCAAACACCGCGTTGCGGTCGGTTGTGGGCTCCAGCGCGTGGTCGATCAGGGAGCCCTTGGGGATATCGAGTCGCTTGAACAGCTCGTTCACCCGATGGCGTCGCTGCTCGGAATCGGTGCCCGATACCCTCAGCGCTCTCTCGAGCATCCCCCGCGCGACGCGAGCGGCGGGTAAGCCCGAGTCGCACCACGCGGACAGGTCGAGTGCGCACCCGAGCTCCAGCGCCCGCTGCACGAGCCAGAGCAGCAGCCGGGTCCTGCCGAGTCCCCCGTGTCCGGCCAGGGTGATGACCTGTGACTCGCGACGATTGCTCACCTGGCGCAGGGTCGTCCACAGCAGGTCGCGCTCGGCGCTGCGCCCGGCGAGGGGAATGGGTCGCAGGCCGAACAGCGCCCTCCCCGCGTCGTGGAGTCGGGGGCTGTGGGTGGGCAGGGCTCGGCGCCAGGTCCGGGGCACGTCGAGGATCTGGGGCTTGTGACCGCTGCGCGCGGGGCGTCCCGAACGGATCCCGGTGAGGGTGAGGGTGACGGTGGGGGGAGCGTACATCGGGCGAGTCGGGGGATCGGCGTCGTAGCTCGTGGGGTGCAGCGTGGTGAAGCTCCCCTCGGGTAGGGCGTCGAGCGCCGCCGCGGCGCTGCTGGGCCGCCGACCGGGTTCTTTCTCCAGGAGCCAGCTCACCCAGTCTCGGAACGGCTCGGGGAAGCCGACCGGGAGTTCGATCGGATCGGGTCGGGTGCGCAGGTGGTCGAGCAAGAGCCGTGACCCCTTGCTCTTGAAGGGACCGTGGCGGGTGATGACCCGGAAGATCAGGCAGCCCAGGGAGTACAGATCGGTCCAGGCGCCCAGGGAGGCCGTGCCGCCGTCGATCTGCTCTGGGGCCATATACCGGGGTGTACCGATGATCCGGTTGCCGGTCTCCGGATCGATGGCGTCGAGGGCGTGGGCAATGCCGAAGTCGGTGAGCTTGAGGCCGGGGCGCAGGTCATCGGGGCCCGCGATGAGCACATTTGCGGGCTTGAGATCGCGATGGATCACCCCGCGAGCGTGGGCATGAGCGAGGGCGTCCAGCAGCCCCACCACGACGGTGTGGACGCCAGACCAAGTGCGCAGAGGCAGCATATCCTTGAGTGAGTAGCTCGCGTACTCGAGCACCAGGTAGGGGCTGCCCGAGAGGAGCCGGTACTCCGACTGTCTTGCGGTCTCTTCGCTCACCACACCCTGGTCGTAGACCCACACGATTCCCGGGTGGTCCAGGGAGGCGGCGGTCCGGATCTCCTTCTGGAGTGCAGTGCGGGCGTGGGGATCTTCCACCAGGTCAGGGGGAATGAGCTTGATCGCCGCTTTTACGCCACTGGGTGGATGGAAGGCCTCCCAGACCTCGGACATTCCGCCCGCGGCGATGGGCCGAAGCAGCTGGAAGGGTCCGAGCGTGAGATCGTGCCGCATGGGCAGAGCCTACCGCCCACAGGGCTCGACGGTGCTCAGATCTACGGAGTCGACGGCGTCGCCGGACGGTTCGTCTCGGTGCTGGTAGCCGAGTGCCTCGAGCTCTTGGCGCACCTCGTCGTCCATTGCCCCCAGCTGGCGGGCTCCTGGAGGAGGGGCGGGGGCCATGGACCAGCCCAGCCGGATGGTCCCGGTGAGGAGCCTGGCCTCGGCGAGAGGTCTGCGGACTCGCCCGGGTCGCGGGGCGAGGTTGCGGGGGACCTGTAGCCTGCAGCGCTTATCGCCCTGTGCCACCGCGACCACGAGCTCGTGGGTGACCTCCTCTACAGAGCGGGTGGGTAGCACATAGGCCTCCCGGGTGCCCTGGTAGCCAGACAGCCAGGTGAACTCGACGGTCTCCGGGTCGATGCGGCGGGCGTGCACCTCGCTGCGCTCCAGGGGGTCGTCGCCGTCCCAGAACTCTGCGATGCCCCCGGGGATGTGTACCGTGGCGGTGAGGGGAGTGGTGCGGGTGGAGGACCGGCTCGGCAGGATGCGGTAGCCGACTCCGCTCGCCCGGCCCAGGGCCTTCCCAAGCGCCTTGCGGTACGGCTCTGCCAGCGCGGGATTGGCGCGCGCGAGGTCGGTCTGTTCGCCGGGGTCCGAGGCGAGATCGTAGACCTGCTCGAGGCCCTCGGAGGTGGTCCATTTGTGGGTGCCGTCGATCACGCCCCAGCGCTCCATTCCATACAGCGGGCGGCCAAAGCCATGGTCTCGGTCCTCGAAGAAGCTCCTGGCAGCCGGCTCTCCTCGGGCTAGCGCGAGGAGGCTGGTGCCATCGGCCTCCTCGATGGGGGACTCGCCGAGCAGTTCCAGAATGGTGGGCGTGATGTCCAGGATGCTGACGGGCTCGGAGACCCGCGTTGGGTCCAGACCCGGTGCCTTGATCACCAGGGGAATGCGGAGCAGCTCCTCGTACAGCGTGTGCCCGTGCTCATATCCGCCGTGGTCCCAGAACTCCTCCCCATGGTCGCTGAAGAACACCAGGATGTCGTTGTCGTCGATCTGGCTGTACAGTCGCTCCAGCTCGTCATCGATCCATCGGACACATTGATCGTACCGGTCGCGCACATACTGTTGACCTTGCGGCTTCTGGGCCAGTCGGGCCTTGCGGACCGCCGAGAGATGAAACTCCGCCTCGAGGCCTGGGGGACCGGCGCCGGCCCACATCGAGCGGTAGGACGAGGGCTCGAGGTAGGGGAGGTGGGCGCTCATGTAGTGGACCATGAGCACGGAGTCCTGGCCTTCGTGCTGCTCGAGCCACTCCAAGGCGCTGTCGGTGACCTCGTTGGCGGGAGGAAACATCCCGACCTCGTGATAGGCCCAGTCCTTGTTCATCCCGAAGTTCGCCGACAGGTACACATTCCCGGCGATCATGCCGTTGGCGAAGCCCTTCGCGGCCAGCCGCGCCTGGAGGGTGGTGGCGCTGTCGTAGAACTCCGGCTGGCGTCCCGTGACCACGGCCCGGGCGCTGGGGAGTGTCCACGGGGCGATGGACCGGGCATTCTCGAAGACCACCGCGTCCTCCGCGAAGCGGGTCAGGTTGGGCGTCGTGGGGCGATCGTGGCCATAGAGCGACAGGTGGTCGGGTCGGAGGGTGTCGACGAAGACCATCACCACCTTGCGCGGATTGCTCTTGCGTGGCGCGATGACCGGCTCTCCGACGAAGCAATAGTCGTAGAGTGTCGTTGCTCCCGGACTCGTCTTCAGCGTGAGCGTCACCTCCTGGCCCGCCCACGCCGAGAGATCCACGCGCTCGATGTCGAAGGACCCGGCGGTGAGTGCCTCGCTGAACACCGACTGGGTGGAGCCAGCGGCGGTGATGGACACATCGAGGTGGCAGCCGTCGGATCGTCCAAGATCGGAGAGCTCGGGGCGGACCAGGCCCGGGGCCATCGAGAGCACGGGAGCTTCTGGGAGAGTGACCACGAAGGACGCGGTGGCGGGGGCAGGGAGCAGCAGGCCCCGTCGGGACTGCCAGCCCTCGGTGACGGTGGCTCCCCGAACGAAGTCTGCCTGGGTGGCGAAGCCCGGAGACTCCTCCGTCTCTCGCGCCGTAGCCCAGTTCAAGGCACGCTCTCGGGAGGTCGCTCGTGGATAGCTGAACACCAGGGGAGGAGGTTCGCCGCTGTCGGGGACGAGCACGGTGAGGGTGGTGGTGTCGTGCCACCAGGTCGGCCGCGCGCCGCGTCCGCCTCTTTGGTAGCGAACCGGAGTACCGTCTGCTTGTGCGAGCTCGATCCCGGGCTGTGCTCGGCCGAAGAACATGCCCCGTGGCCGGAAGGGGACCGGACGGGTGTAGCGGTTCATTCCCTTTGCACTGCCGCCTGCGGACCTCCAGGACCCATCGAGGGGGATCTGGGTGGGAGGTGCGATGCCGTTCCGGGAGTCCTCGGGGATCTCGAGCATGGCGAAGGGTATGTCGGTCGCGAGGGCGATCGCCTCACCCTGGGGTTGGGCGACAGGTTCGGGGAGCTGGGGACCGCGTGGAAGCCCGAGCCAGACAAAGATCATCAGCAGCGCGATCGCGCCGATCACCAGCGGTGCGGTCCTCTTCATGGGATCCTCGGTGGGGTCGTGACGATGTAGCGCATCCGCGACAGGATCGCGCATCTGCTGGCTCCTGTCACGCACCGCGGCTTCGGGGTCTCTCGGTCGAAGTGCCGGTTGCATCTGCGGCTCCGATCGTCTCGATCAGAATGCTCTGTTCCCTGTCACGAACCGTCTCGGCTTCTTAGCTGAGGTCACCGGAGATCGAGGTGCGTCGTTAACGACCCCGCGATCGCCCTCACTGGACCGGGTGCCCTCTCAGCTTCGTGTGGGGGCACAGAACCTCCCCGAAGCCACATATTTGGTTGACTGGAGGGGCTGGATCTTGTACTTCTACGCCGTTCTGCCGGGTTTATTCCAACCACGGCATTCTTTCCCGAAGACCAGGAACAAGGGCCGCTATCCGCCGCCCGGGGGACCTATGGACACCATCCGACTCCGAATCCCGATTCTTCGGTTGCTTAGGCTCTTCGCAGCCTTTGCCGCCATTCTCGTCGCCGTGCCCGCCATGGCACAGACCACGGGTAGCCTCCGTGTCGTCATCGTCGACGGAGACACCCTCGAGATTCCCAACGCCGAGGTCATCCTGTCGAGCCCGTCCCTTCCGGGCGGCTCCCAGACCAAGATCACGGCTGCAGCCGGCAGCGTGCTGTTCTCCAATCTGCCCCCCGCGCACGACTACAAGGTCGAGGTCACCAGCCCCGCTGGGGATGCGCTGGTCGAGGGCATCTTGGTCAACGTCAGCCGCGAGACCTACCAGCAGATCCAGGTCTCCCAGGGCGAGACGATCATGGTCAAGGCCAAGGAGAAGGCGGTCGACACCAGCTCCACAAGCCGCGGCTCCGTGCTCACCAAGGAGTTCTTGCAGCGCGTACCCTCCGGTCGTTCCTACCAGAGCGCTGTGCAGCTCGCTGCGGGCGTCGCGGTCGGCTCCGGTCAGGGAGGCAACCCGAACATCGGTGGCGCCGCCCAGAACGAGAACACCTACCTGCTGGACGGGGCGAACATCACCGACCCCGTCACCGGTACCTTCTCGGTCAACTTCAACTTCGATGCCATCCAGCAGATCGAAGTCCTGCTCGGTGGCTACATGCCGGAGTACGGCGTGTCCTTGGGTGGTGTGGTCAACGTGGTCACGGACTCAGGGTCCAACAACCTCCAGTTCAACTCCAGCATCTACTACACCAACGGCGACTGGCGGCCGCGCATGGATGAGCGCATCTCCGCCGATGGCACCACGGTGGCCCCCAACGGCTTCGACAGCACCTTCCAGAATCTGCAGATTGGCGCCATCGTGAAGGGCCCGATCATCCGCGACAAGGCCTTCTTCATCCTGTCGTACCAGCACAGCCGCTCGCTCATCGCGGTATCTGGCACCCCGCAGAGCCGTGACTTCGACGGGCACTATGTGCTCGGCAAGCTCACCGTGCAGCCCTCCTCGGAGCACCGCTTCACCGCCTTCATGCAGCTCGATCCCACGACGATCGACAATGTCTACCAGGGCAGCCCCTTCCTCAAGGACGAGTCCCAGGGCCGGCAGAGCCAGGGTGGCGTGGTCTCCTCGGCCCGGTGGCAGTGGTTCCTCTCTCCGGAGACCAACCTCGACACCGTGTTCACCTTCCAGAAGTCCTACATCACGGGCTCCTCGGTTCCCTGTACCCACAACCGCGACCGGGTTCAGAACAAGTGCCGCGTCGACGAGGCCGAGGGCACGATCGACTGGGAGACCCCCGGACGTATCGGTAGCTTTGGTGCCTACGACAGCGTCAACAACGTCAACTTCGACTTCGACGACCGGCTCCGGTTCAACCTGTCGACCAAGCTCTCGGTGCTCTCCATCGAGGATCCGCTGGGCGGCACCCACGACTTCAAGTTCGGCATCGACGGCACTCAGCTCGTCTGGGACCGCACCGTGGGCGTCAACGGCAACCTGGTCTACTACGACCTCCTCGGTACCGCTTTCGACCCGGAGTCCTTCCAGAACTACTACTGGGTCGAGTACAGCAAGCCCATCAAGTACCGCACCACGGGCAGCCAGTTCGCCTTCTTCGCCCAGGACAGCTGGAAGCCGGTCCCCAACCTCACCATCAACTACGGTGCGCGCTTCGACAACAGCGTCATGCGCAACGACATCGGTGAGCCGGTCCTCACGGCCAATATGTGGGGACCCCGTCTGTTCGCCGCATGGGACCCCTTTGGAGACCAGAAGACCAAGATCGCCACAGGCTACGGACGGTTCAATGACACCGGCCGCCTCGGCGTCGCTTCGTTCACCAGCCAGGGTGGCTTCGGCATCAAGCTCTTCGCCGGAGAGTTCTTCGACGGTGGCACGGGTCAGGGCTTCCTGAACACCCAGAACCTCGACGTGCAGTACAACCCGTCGAAGAACTTCAACTCCTCGGCAGACAAGCTTCGCAACCCGCGTACCGACGAAGTCATCCTCATCCTCGAGCGCGAGGTCGTCACCGACTTCGCCCTGTCCAGCTCGATGAGCGGCAAGTTCACTCGCAACGTCTACGAGTACGATGACATCAACTTCATCTACGACGAGGACGGAAGCACTAACATCGGCGCCCGCTTCGGCGACCCGAATATCAACCGCTTCCGGGTGCGCACCCCCCAGCTCGCCAAGCGGGATGTGTTCCAGTGGGACCTCTCGGCCCGCAAGATCCTCGCGCGTCGCTGGGCCACCGTGGTGACCTACACCTACATGCAGACCTTTGGCTCCTCGAGCTCGGCGCTCTCTGGCTCCTTCGCCAACAGCCCGCAGACCCAGTTCAACTACGGCAATCTGCTCAACGCCCAGAACCACGTCATGCGCGTCATCGCGCTGTGGGACCTCCCCACGGATCCGTGGACCCAGGAGATCGGCGTGTTCTTCGTCGGCGCCTCGGGCTACCCCATCGACCGCCTCTACTGGGGCAACACCAGCACCTCGGGTGGCAACTATGGCACTCGGATCCGGCCGCGCGGCACCTACACCCGCGAGCCCGCGTTCTGGGACCTGTCGGTGCGCTTCCAGCAGGTGTTCGATGTCCGCAAGGGCCGCCTGAAGCTCTCCATCGAGGCTCAGAACCTCACGAACAACCGCGCGGGTGGTTTCGTCAACCAGGGCTTCCTGGCTCGTAACAACCGCTACGTGCTGAACAACCGGCAAGATCCCTTCCGTCTTCAGACCGGCGTCATCTACGAATTCTAGGCCGCAACGCTTCCAAGGAAAATCATCATGATTCGCAGCAGCCTTGCTATCGGGCTCGTCCTTCCCGCACTCGTCACCGGGTGCACATGGGAAGAGGACCTGCTCATCCAGAACATGTCGGGAACCGTCGTCATCCCCCGGGAGGCCGCCACGCGCGAGTTCGCTCGCGATGAGGGCCTCGTCGAGGTCACCGACGTGCGGCTCATCGGGCCGGTCTACCTCGGTCTGTACCCTTCGATCCAGCCCGAGGACACCGTCCAGCGCTACCCCTACCCAGAGGTCGGTCCGCTCTTCGGCGAGGATCTGGAGATCGGCGATACCTACCCCTATGGAGGCACGACGGTCGGCAACTTCCGCAGTGCCTGCATCAAGGACATGACCTGCCGGGTCGTCTCAGGTCGCTTCGTCGACTTCGAGGGAATGGCCAGCTGGTTTGCGGATACCCTGCAGGATCCCATCGTCGACTTCAGCGAGCAGCCGGTCACCAGCGGCGAGTTCATCCGCCAGACCTGCTTCGCGGTGTTCGACTACACCAGCGATGAGGAGATTCGGCTCACGGTCACCGAGGACAAGAACGGTGACGGGAACCTCGACGAGCTGGACCTCGACTTTGTCGAGCGTGAGGACGGCAACTTCGAGGCGGACTTCCTGATCTGGCAGCAGGAGTTTGCGACCAACGAAGAGGGCACCGGCTTCAGTCTGTGGGGCTTCATGGACACCCCGGCGGCAGGGGATGGTTCCTTCTCCACCTGCAGCAACACCCGTGGGTTCCAGGTCACCGAGTACGCCGAGAGCTTTCAGAACGGCGCGGCCTTCAACGACATCCTCAACCGCCCAGCCACCCGACTGCAGCGAGGCGACTGGGTCGCGGGTCAGCAGGAAGACGGCAACTACGGCTACATCTACCAGGATCCGGATGACACTCCGGAGCTCTGGATCAACTTCCCGATCGATTGATGAGGTTTCTGACCATGCGTATCCATCCCTTCGGACTCGCTGCTCTCGCCTTGGTCGGCGGTTGTGGCTTCTCGGGTGAGTTCCTCTTCCCAGGTGCGATCGAGGGTGTCCCCGGCATCCTCCATCTCACCGCCGAAGATGGAGAGGCCTTTGTGCCCTTCGTCATCGAAGAGGGCTGCGAGGCCCAGCAGCAGGCGGTCGACGACTGTACGACGGACTGTGGTGACGAGAACACCGCGCTCTCCGAGTGCTTCGTCTCCAACGCCCAGGACAACACCGTCTACGTTGAGATCGGCCCCACCGGTGAGGCGGACCTCCCCGGCTTGACCCTCAACTTCGAGGGCACGGGTGGCTCGGTTTGTATCTTCACAGACCCCGAGCTCGTCTACTGGAACCAGGCAGTGGGCAGCCAGGGTGGTGCAGCGGTCAACCGGTGGAAGTTCCCAGACAACCCGTATGACGACGGCGACGTGGACCTCACCGCTGGGCTCTCCGTCTACTACACGGGCACCGAGGGCGAGCGCCTCGGCGACTTCGCGGTTCAGTATCAGGACTCCCTCGGCAACGCGGTGCCCATCAACCTGGTCGCCTGCAGCATCACGTCGAGCGCGCTCGGGTTCAACCCCGTCGCTCACTCCGGTCGCGGTGCACCCGAGTACTGCACCATCACCAACACCCAGCCCGGTGTCAGCTACACCGTGGCGCTCGAGGCCTTCTCGCTGCCCCCGGATGACAATCGGCTCATGATGGGTGTGCTGTTGGCGGACGGGGGTTGTGGGGCGCTCATCAACAAGGCGGCACCGGCCGACGCGCCCGGGCCTCTCGAGAAGATGAACGAAGAGTGCTTGATCATGGGTGAGGCCATCCCGGGCATCGGCACCATTTCCGATGGCGTGCTCACCCTCGCACCGGAGGACGAGCCGCTCAAGGGGCAGCTATTCTACGGCTACGCCGAAGCACAGGGTCGTTCCTGGCCCGGGTCCGAAGCCTTCGAGGCTCGGTTCTGCTCCGAAGAGCCCATGCGGGGCTTCTGCAACACCGAAGCGGAAGAGGTCGACACCTCGGGCCGCACCTGCAACTGGGCCGAGCCCAGCACAGTGGATGAGCGCTGCTACTGCGGCGACATTCGCGACACCCCGGACGGTGGAGTTCAGTAGGCTCGGGTCTGCTAGGACGCCGATCCTTCGGCCTATTTCGCCGAGAACTTGGCCCTGCCCTCGTCGCGCACAAAAGTGCGCGTCCTCGGTTGGGCCGGCGTTCTCGACAAAATATGCCAGCAGGCTCGGCGCCCTTGATGGATTTCTGAGGGTTCGCGGGTAAGACGCTCGTCGACTTTCTGGCACTCTAGGGACGAGGAGACGTTGGAATCCGAAAGTTCGGATGACTTTGCCGCGCTCCGAGTTTTGACCGGGGCGTCCTAGAGAGCTGACCAAGAGTCATCAAGCCGCTTCTGCCCAGAGGCCGTTGAGGACGAAGAGATTGGCGACCACGGCGGTCCGCTGGAGATCGAAGTCGTTCTTCGTGAGGCCCAGAAATCGGGC